>OCAA01000928.1_pt1 | contig 19315 bp, 19 predicted proteins | sample 1538241 | NCBI WGS metagenome assembly OCAA01 (sample SAMEA2580241, study PRJEB22360) | human gut metagenome | biome: human gut; feature: human-associated habitat; material: faeces | place: Denmark | collected 2008/2010
TGTGCGGGCTCATAAACGAAACAACGCCAACGCTTGGATCAGGAACAGTATTCCTGCCTCGCGTCGGCGCTGTTTTGAATTGCTCCAGCTTTCTGAACCACCGCGGCGATTCGAAATGTAGAGCAGGTAACCCGTAGTTCAGGAAGCCATACCGCTCGAAAGTCCTTTGGAGAACAGCGTCAACGATCCGATTTCATCAGATCTCGTCGTTTTTCTGTTCCTTCTTGCGGCAATCGCCGCAGATGCCGTACAACACCAGTGAATGATCGGTGAGCTCGTATCCCTTTCGTGCGGCAACCTGACGCTGAGCGCGCTCAATTTCCGGGTCAACGAATTCTTCAACATTGCCGCAACGCACGCAAACGAGATGGTCATGGTGCCGACCTTCCTGAAGCTCGTAGGTCGCTCGCCCTTCGTCGAAATGACGGCGCACAAGAATGCCTGCATTTTCAAACTGAGTGAGCACACGATAAACCGTCGCCAGGCCAATGTCGCTGTTTTCCTCTAGAAGAAGCTTGTACACTTCTTCAGCTGACAGATGGCGCTTACCAGCTTCGTGAGACTCTGAAAGCTTCTGAAACAAATCTAGAATCTTGAGGCGCGGCACTGTAACCTTAAGGCCCATGGTCTTCAGATCGGCCGACTGCTGCTGTTGGTTTTCCTTCACGACCTAACCATCCTGTCTTTGTTCAATAGAGTCTTTATGATACGCAGTTGAAGAGCTCGCGACGAGATCTTGCACTGAAATTCCAATTCTATTCGGTTTATGCTCAAACGACACATCCTTTCATTTACGACGGCGGCTGCATGCGCAATCGGCCTGAGCGGGTGCTCTACCGTATCGAACGTGATGGACACCGCCACGTCCTACGTGCCCTACATTTTGAAGCCCTACCGTGCCGACGTACATCAAGGGAACCTCGTAACGAGCGAGATGGCGCTGCAGCTTGAGAAGGGCATGACTGACGCTCAAGTACAGTTTCTGCTCGGCGTACCGCTCATTAAGGATCCGTTCCACGAAAACCGCTGGGACTATACCTACTATCTGCGGCGCGGCAACGGTGAAGAGCAGGTTCGTTCTCTCACTGTTTTCTTTAATGAAGACCGTCGGGTAGATCACTGGACATCTGATCCGCTCCCGGATGAACAGCAGGCCGACCAATTGATTCTGGGGACGATCGATACGTTTGAACCTCGTCTGCCTAAGACCGATATTCCGGCGGCCGCCCCTAAGACTTCGACCGAACCGTCCCCATCCTCTGCCGAGTAACGCATGCCTACCATCCAGCAGGAAGTCGAGAGACTTCGCAGTCTCGTGACGCAGCTCATCAACCGCCTGCAGAACGAACGCGATCAGCGTCAGCAACTCGCCCACCAGCTTGAAGTTCGCGACGCTGAACTCAAACGCGCTCGCCAGCAACTTCATGAAATGAAGAAGAAAGTCGACGAGATGCTGTCGCAATTTCGTGACGCTGGTTCTGCGTCCTGACCGTTTTCCTTCGCGGAGACCACCATGTCCGAAGTCAACGTCACAATTTTTGATCGCAACTACCGCCTTGCCGTTACCACCGGCGAGGAAAAGATGCTTGAAGACTGTGCGCGCCAGGTCAATGAACAAATGCTCGCCGTACGTGCCGCCGGCCGCGTTATTGCAATTGATCAGATTGCAGTTCTTACTGCGCTCGAGTTGGCTTATGACGCCAAGAAGCGCGAGCATGACGCTAAGAAAACCGCGGCTGCGCCTCCGCAGCCGGTTCAGCAGCAAACTCCTGCGGCAGCTGTACCGACAGCGGCATCAACCCCAAATGAGGCTGATTCAGCGCTCTTTGCAGAAATTCATTCGCTTTGCAGTCTCTGCGAAGAGGCACTCTTCCGAGACGCAAAGATGGGATCGCTCTTCTAAGGTGATCAGCAGGAAGCCCCGCAAATGCGGGGCTTCCTATTTCTCTTGGATCAAGTTTTATGCGGCAGTGGTTTTTGATCACTTGCGCGAAGTGTGATTCCAGGTAGAATGAACTTAAGTCCTGCAGCGGCAAGCATCCGGGCTCCAAGGTACCTAGAACCAATGCATCCTGCAATAGGTTGGCCTACTCGAGAGCCGATTGAGTGCCGGTCACGCGGTGTCCAGCCCGTTCCGCTCCGGAGCCGACCGCCCTGAACTCCCGGTTCAGGATACGTAGCCCCGCCCCGCTGCAGGTTCTTGATTTTCAAGGGCAGTCTTTCGCTGAGAGACTGCCCTTTCCTACTTTCAGGATTGGACCGCGTGATGGCCATAGACCCCAAAACAGCTGCCGTATGCGCCGAAGCATCCGGATTTTGGCTGATGAAGACGGAACCGTCGGAGTGTTCGATTGACGACGCCTTCGCAGCAACCAATCACGCCGTCTCATGGTTCGGCGTACGCAATTATCAGGCGCGTAACTTTATGCGAGACCAAATGAAGGTTGGAGACGCCGTGCTCTTTTACCATTCAAGCTGCCCCAACCCCGGCATCGTCGGCATCGCGCGCATCGCCTCGAAACCATATCCTGATACCTGCCAGTTCGACGAAAAAAGTGACTATTTCGATCCCAAATCCACAAAGGATGCACCGCGTTGGGTGGCGGTGGATGTTGAAGCACTCGTCAAATTTCCAGTCATTCCTGTCAGCATTTTGAGAGCTCAGCCAGAACTTGCCGACATGCTCATTCTTCGACGAGGCAACCGTTTGTCTATTACTCCGGTTGAAAAGAAAGATTTCCTATTCATCGTCGAGCATCTTGCCAAACCTCAGTCATAAACAACAAACCTAGATCACCTCGGAGATTCACCCAATGGAGATTCAAATCATCCTCGCTCTAGCGGCGCTCGGATGCTGCACCGGATTCCTTGCCGGACTGCTCGGCATCGGCGGCGGCATGGTGCTAACACCTTTCCTCACGCTGCTTCTCGGCTATGCAGGCATTCCGATTGAGCACATCGTGCACGTAGCCATCGCCACCTCAATGGGCACGATCCTTTTCACGTCGCTCTCCTCCGTGCGTGCACACGCCAAGCGCGGCGCGGTTCTCTGGAATGTTGTGTTTTCGATGGCCCCAGGCATTCTCGTCGGTGCTGTCGTGGGGGCTCAAGTTTCCGGCGCGCTGCCGACCTTCTGGGTTGCGCTCATTTTTGCCGTGTTTGTCTACACTTCTGCCGCAAAAATGTTCCTCAATGCCAAACCCACGCCTTCGCGTCATCTGCCCGGACCTGCAGGCATGTTTGGTGCCGGTACGGTTATCGGCGTGATTTCCGCGCTGGTGGGAGCTGGCGGCGGTTTTATTTCCGTGCCTTTCATGACCTGGTGCAACGTCAAGATGCATAACGCCGTCGGCACATCCGCCGCCTTTGGCTTCCCCATCGCGTTTGCCGGCACCATTGGCTATATCATCAGCGGCTGGCATTTGACGGGACTGCCCGGCTGGCCCTACACAATCGGTTCATCTGCCGGCCCTTGTCTGTGTCGCCGCAACGAGCATCTTTTTTGCGCCGTTCGGCGCAAAGGTCGCACACTCGATTGATACGAAGCCTTTAAAGCGTATCTTCGCCAGCGTGCTTTTCCTGCTTGCAACTTACATGCTCTATAAGGCAATCAGCGCCTTCTAAGCAGCTTTTCAAAGCAGATTGTTTGATAAAAAATGAACTTGGCTTCATTCCCGGAGCCAAGCTCGTTTTTTCACTTTTTCCACTGAAAAGTCAGATACGCCGGCGTCCCGCCCAGACCCAAAGCGTCAGCCCAGCGAGAATCAACGGCAGCGTAAGCCACTGTCCGCGCGAAAGCCCCAATGCCTGCAATCCAAGAAACGCATCGGGTTCTCGGAAGTATTCGCTCACAAACCGCGCTGCCCCATAACCCAAGGCAAACAAAGCGGCTGTTCTGCCGACCGGTCTCGGCTTGCGGGAATAAAGCCAAAGCACCACAAAAAGGGCCAGCCCTTCCAGACCTGCTTCATAAAGCTGGGAAGGATGACGAGGGATACCGCCATCCTGCGCCTGAGGAAAAATCATGGCCCACGAAAGGTCCGGCGAAGCTGGCCTGCCCCAAAGCTCGCCATTGATAAAGTTCCCGATGCGGCCGAAAAAAAGTCCCAAAGGTACGAGCGGAGCCACAAAATCCGTCAGCTGCCAAAACTGCATGCCATGTCTGCGAACATAGAGCGCCATCACGATAAGCACTCCCAACAGACCGCCATGCGCACTCATTCCGCCCTGCCAAACCGAGAAGATCTGAAGGGGATGAGTCAAGTACCACGCAGGCTGATAAAAAAGACAGTAGCCCAGCCTGCCGCCCAGCACAACGCCAAAAACGCCCCAGAAAAGAAGGTTCTCAACATCGTCGGGCGTCACGCCCCTCCAATCATCCTGCGCTCGTCGACGACCGAGGAGCCAGAAAGCGAGAAAACCCAAAAGGTACATCAAACCGTACCAATGCACTCCCAAAGGACCGATAGAGAACGCGATGGGATCAAACTGCGGATGAATCAGCATGCGGCAACCACTGCAACTTTTTTATAAGAGCGCTCATTCTAACGATGCGGTTATTCACGAAGACTTCATTGACGTACTTGGACTCGTGAGATAGTGTGTGTCGTCGCTCTGAAAGCGATTTTCACAATGCAGCAGAACACTCGACCTCCATACAGAACCCTAAAGGAGCCGCCTTTCATGTCGGTACAGACTGTTTCTTCAACTACCGTAGCTCATGCGCTCACCGCACTTCGTGCCAATCGGCCGCTCGTACACTGCCTCACCAACGAAGTAGTTCAGGAAATCACTGCAAACGTACTGCTCGCCGCCGGTGCGTCCCCCGCAATGGTTGTCGCGATGGAAGAAGCACCTGTCTTTACGGCCATCTCGGGAGCTCTGCTCATCAACACCGGCACACCGTACCCAGAGCGTGTCGCGGTAATGAAAGCCTGTGCTCAAGCTGCCAATGACCATGGCGTTCCCTGGGTACTTGACCCAGTAGCCGCTGGCGCAACCCCTTGGCGAACACAAGCCATTCGGGAGCTCCTTGCACTTAAACCAACCATTCTTCGCGGCAACGCCAGTGAGATTCTTGCACTGGCCGGTGCCGGAAAGGGCGGCAAGGGCGTCGACAGCACAGACGACAGCCGAACCGCCCTATCTGCCGCTCAGCGGCTTGCCGAAGAAACAGGAACTGTAGTTTGTGTTACAGGCCCGGTTGATTATGCGACTGACGGTAAGCGAACACTCTCCATCGCCGGAGGCAACGTCATGACGACGCTTGTGGTGGGCACCGGATGCTCACTCTCGGCGCTCTGCGCAGCTTTTGCAGCAGTGGAAAAAGATCCCGTTGATGCCGCCATTTCCGCTTGTGCACTCGCGAAATACGCAGCCGGCACTGCCGCAAAACAGGCCAAAGGGCCGGGGAGCTTCCATGATGAATATCTTGATGCACTCTACCTCGCCCAGCCTGAAGCGCTCACTGTCGGAGATGCGGCATGACCGATAAGCCGCTTAATCTTGCGCTCTACCTTGTTCTGGATCCAGATCTTTGCAGCCAATCTGTCGGCATTGTTGAAACAGCATTGGCAGCGGTGCAAGCTGGTGCGGGCATTGTGCAGCTGCGGGCACCAACCTGGAAAAAGCGCCGTATGACGGAATGCGCTCGCGCACTCAAATCTGCGCTTACACCTTTCCATGTACCGCTCATCATTGATGACCACGCCGATGTAATGCTCGCTGCGAATGCCGACGGTCTGCACGTTGGGCAGCAGGATCTGACCCCGGCAGATGCCCGACAGCTGATCGGCAGCAATCGCATTCTGGGACTGTCTTTAGGTTCGCTTGAGGATTGCCGCCCTGACGAACTCGCTCTTGTGGACTACGTCGGCATCGGACCGATTTTCGTTACGCAATCCAAACCGGATGCGGGCGCGGCCATTGGTCTCACCGCACTGCAATCTATCGCTGCCAAGGCGCAGAAGCCTTCAGTGGCCATTGGCGGCATTCACATCAACAATGCTGCGCAAGTCGGCGCAGCTGGCGTTGACGGCATTGCTGTTATTTCAGCTATTTGTGGTCAGCCAGATCCCTATGCAGCTTCCGTCAGTCTCTTGAAAGCATTCCAGAGCAACCGCAAACAGTCTTAAAGAGACCGTAATGCCATTCCCCTCTGTCTTCGGGTCCTTGTGGACACCTCATCGAGCTGCCGCATGGACTGCACTGTTTCTTTTTTTGCTGACAGCGAGTGCTTACTTCTGCGGCGTCAATGCTAAACGCGCCCTGCAGCATGCCGTCTTTATCGTTCCGTTTATTGCGCTCTGGCTGCTATCTTTGCCCGCCCGAAGCAACAAGTCACGAAGCGGCTGGCAAAAAGTGTGTCTCGCTGCAGCCGTTGTCGGACTGCTGCTTACTTTTATCGACGCTGCTCTACGGGCATTCCTCTATCAAACGTACTCGGCCGAACCCATGTCGACTTTCGTATTGGAATCAGCAGCCAATACCAATCTTGACGAAGCTCTAGGCTTTTTGGCTACCGAATGGACCGGGGCGCTCTTGGGGACGTTACTCTGTCTCGCCGCGTTAACTGCCGCCCTATTCGTCATGTATTTGGCGAGCAAGACGTCTTCAGACAACGCGATGGCTTCCGGTTGGGGGCAGTGGCTTTGGCGATTCTGGATGCTGCTTTTTGCGTCCGTCTGTATCCTCAGCTGGGCCAAACCCTCCTGGCGAATTCACTATCCCCCTATTTTTTGGTCTAAATGGATGGAATCCGTCGCTGGGATGCAATCGATCTGGATGAAAGCCGACCAACATGAAGCCGCAGAAATTACCGAAGCCAGATCGGTTTTGCTGGATGCTTCATCAGCTCCACGCACAATCGTCTTGGTCATCGGCGAAAGCACTACTCGGGACGACTGGAGTCTTTATGGGTACTCACGTGATACCACGCCGAAGCTTAAAGCCCTCGAATCAACAGATTCAAATTTAGGCACCTTCAGGCAGGCTTGGTCCGTAGACACCTCGACCATCGCAGCCTTCCGTTCCATGTTCACCTTTCCTGTTCCGCAGTCTGCGGGTGACGGCCGCATCAATCTCTTTGCGCTCTTTAGCGCCGCTGGATGGACAGTGCATTGGATCAGTAATCAGGACGACATAGCCATTCAAACGCAATATGCCGTCTTTGCCTCTGAAGCGCAGTTCATCAACCGCATGACCGGACGTTCAAGCGCATCGATGGATCTGAATGTTTTGCCAACCTTTAAACAGGCACTTGCTGATCCGGCTCCGAGGAAACTGATCGTTGTCCATCTGATCGGAGCGCATCCACACTACGCGCTGAGGTTCCGCGATTCAGACGAAATTGACTGGGGACACGACCAGGTGATGCAGAATCTGAATCATCTCGACCGATCCCCATGGGTGGTTGCCGCCCGCAATCAATATGACTGGGCTATGCGCTATCAGGACGAGGTGCTGTCGGAACTCTTTCACCTCTCTAAAAATGCTCAGGCCTCAGCCAAGTCTCCGTTAGACTGGATTTTTCTATCCGACCACGGTCAGGAGCTGGGAGATACAGCAAACCGGGCGGGTCACTCACAAACAGCGCCATCAAGCTACCGCATTCCGTTTCTGATCTGGAGCTCCGAGCGAAGCTTCAATCCATATGAAAATCGTCCGTTCCGCGCTGATTTTTTAAGTCCGCTCATGCTTGAGCTTGCTGGTATCAACTGGAAAGGCGAAGATCCTCGGCAAGTCCTCATTGCCGACGACTATAGTTGGATGAAGCCTCATTTACCTATCCAAGATCCGCAGATGCCGTCATCAGACACCCCATGAAGGAAGCCACTCCCCCCGTACTGAAAGTCTCTCTTCCTGAAGCCGAGGAACTGCTTCAAGCAGAAGCGCTTGAAGCACACCCGCCGAAGGGATGGAGCGCAGCAGAAAGTGATGCCGCTTCACGCGACGCACTGGCCGTCGCCGGCAAAAGTGACATTCAGGCATTTCTCCTCACCCGTGCCAAACTGGTGCTTTCGCGCATGACGAAGCATGACCCCAGCCTGAAGCGGCCTCGGCTGCCGCAGACAGGGTGGCTTATAAAAAGCATTTCCTTAGGCATCATTTTTCTCGGCTTTTTTTCTGGGGCTGTGACGGATCAGCTCACCAGTGCTGGCGCGCAACTTAACCTCCTCTCTCCGCCGCTTCTGACTGTGTTCGCCTGGAACATCCTCGCGATGCTTGCCGCCATTGCAGGACTGGTTATCAGCTTCCGACGCAGCACCAGCCCTGCCGGTCTTTCGTCCGCACTTGCCAGAATCCTTGGATCTGCCGCGCATGTCATGCGCTTCGTTGCCATCGGCAAACCTACCGACAAGACCTACTTCAATAAACTCCTGCCGCTTCTCCTGCCTCAAACCGCCTGGCGATTCCGCGCGGTTCTGCATTGGGCAGCACTGGCCTTCGGCATCGGATTGGCGGCGAGCCTCCTTGTGCGCGGCATTGGAACCGCCTATTGGGCTGTCTGGGAAAGTACATGGTTTGCCGACAAGCCCGATGTTGTTGCTGCCATTCTTCAAGGACTGTACGGTTGGCTGCCGGATTTCCTCCCTGGCCTCTCACCGCTGCCGGACGCTTCTGCACTCTCTGCGCTGCGAGTTGACGGCTCTGCCCCAAGTGCGGCAGCGCTTTCTGCCGGAGCGCCGTGGCTTGCCCGCATGATCTGGAGCATTGTCGGCCTCATCATCGTCCCGCGCGCCGTTTTGGCTGCCATTTCCATGTTCTGTGCTGCTCGAGCAGCACAAACGCTCATCGTTCCCATAGACAGCTCGCGAACTGAGCAGCTTCTGCAGACGGCCGCAAACCATTCTGTCAAGACTTGGCTTCTCAACGGATCTAATCACCCAGCAGCAAACCAAGGAACGCCTCTCCTGTCAGTCAATCCATGGAGTGCCCCTGATTTTCCAGAGCTTGCTGCCTTTACCCCGCAAGCAGGGGACCGCACCGTACTGGAGTTGGATCCCTCAGCTACCCCCGAAGAAGATGTGCACGGACTATTGATTGACGCCATTCGAAAGCGTTGCGCAAATACGGTCCTCCATCTCGATTTCTCCGAACTCCAAACGCGCTTTGCGGACGTGCCCGAACGCATCCAAAGCCGCCGAGCGCTTTGGGAACACTTTGCCGCACAGCATGACATACCGCTTGAAGTGAATGGGCTCCGTTGAGATCATTCACCTCGGGCGATAATGAAGCTATTGGATTGATCAATGCTTTCACCATGGCCGACCAGCAAGATTCCCTGCGCATTCACCTGAGCCTTGTGAGCCACACGAACATCGGCAAAACAACGCTCGCCCGAACACTGCTCATGCGTGACGTGGGTGAGATTGCCGACCGTGCTCATGTTACAGAAACAACGGATGACTACCTTCTCGCCCGCGGTCAGGATGGCAGCGAGCTCATCCTCTGGGATACGCCGGGCTTTGGCAATTCCGTCGCTCTGGCTAAACGCCTTGAAGGCCGCTCCAACCCGCTCGGATGGTTCCTCTCTGAAGTGTGGGATCGCTTCACCAACAAATCTTTTTGGCTTGACCAGAAAGCAGTGAGACACATCCGCGATATTTCAAGTGTCGTTCTCTACCTCGTCAATATCGCGGAAACACCGGACAAAACGCCCTACATTCAGGCAGAGATGCAAATTCTCAGCTGGATCGGCAAACCGGTCATTGTGCTTCTCAACCAAATGGGAAAACCGCAGGCGCCGGACATTGAACATGCGCAGGTGGAGGCTTGGAAGACAGCGCTCAAACCTTGGCCGTTTGTCAAAAAAGTGCTGGCGATGGATGCTTTTGCCCGTTGCTGGGTACAGGAAGAAATGCTTTTCAATGCCATCGGTGACGTTCTTCCTGCTGAGGATGAGGCCGCTTACAAAGTACTGCAGTCTGTTTGGCGCCGAGGCCGCCAAGCCGCTTATGCCAATTCCATCGAAGCTATGGCCAGGCATCTGCAGCAAGCCGTGTCAGCACATGTTTCACTGCCAACACCTACGCTGAGGGAACGAGCGGTAAGTGTGGGACGGCGTTTAGGACTCTTTAGAGACGAGCGAGATGTGATTGCCGACGCTCAAGCAGCCATGGCATCTCAAGCCGCCGACAGTTTTTATGCCTTAACGTCCAAACTCATCGCCGACAATGGTCTTTCCGGCACAGGTGTTTCCAAGGAAATCTTCCAGCGCATGAAGACGGACTGGGATTTGGCTGTCTATTCCGTCGATCCGCAGAGCGCGGCGGCCGTCGGCACCAGTATTGGAGCGGCTTCCGGAGCCGCGGCTGGGCTTGCGATTGACCTCTCTGCCGCCGGCCTTACGATGGGACTTTCAACACTGGTTGGCGGGCTCATTGGAGCCGTGAGCGGCATGGGGGCCGCGCATGCTTGGAATCTTCAAAAGAAAAAATCCGGCGCTGAGCTTTTTTGGAGTGAAAAAGCGTTGACCGGATTTCTTCTTGAAACTGTGCTGCTCTATCTCGCAGTAGCACACTATGGTCGTGGCCGAGGAGATTGGAAGGAAAGTGAATCTCCAGAGTTTTGGAAGGATGCAGCGCTTCGCGCTATTCAGGAAGAAAAATTCTCCTTTGAACCTCTTCGCACAGAAGATATTGATACCTCTATTAGCACTTTGATAAATGCTATAGATCACATTATCAAAAATATCTTTAAAACACTCTATCCTTCAGACGAATATTAAACGTCTTGAATCAAATCATTTTGGAGCAGCCAAAACTCCCTCTCGTACTTGATAATCCGAAATGGCACGCTGAGCTCTAGCTGCATCAGCCATAAGCTTAAACTCTCCTGTACAAACATCAAGCAAGTCCAGCCGATCACCATTCCATCGCATACAAGTAACTTGCCCACCATTATTTAAACCAACAGCTCCCCAAGAACCAATGGCAAAACCCTTATCGCCAAACGTTGTAAAAGAAAGTGCCAAATCGAACGTTTCATTAGAAAACAGGTCCCGGCCTTCATGAATTTTAGGCGGCACTCCCAATACCATACCAAGAATCGACGGGAATATATCCCGATGAGAAACCCAACGGGTTGTATCAGCCTTAGCCCTCACATCATCCCAAGAATCTGGCAACCAGAACAGTAAGGGGACGCCTCGCATATGAGGCAAATAATCAATCGAATCATATTGCAAACGTGCATTATGATCGCCAGTAGCTACAACAACAGTATTATTAGATAAACCTTCTGAATAGATCGATTTTACAAAAACACCCAAAGCATTTGCCGCATACTGATAAGTTTCAAATGAAGGTATACATTTAGAGCGTTCATCCTTGACAAATGAAGGCAATAAATTTGGGTCGACGGGATTTACCAAAATTCCATCAGGAACTTTGAACGGTGGATGATTAGTAGTAGACAATATGACTAAACATATTTTTTCTCTTTTTTCATCAGCCTCTTTCAAAATATCCACTGCTTTATCAAACATCCATTTATCACCAATACCCCAAGTGCCCACCTCTGCTTCGGGGAATTCTTTAGATAAAGCTACAGAACCAACGATCTCATCAAAGCCTTGAATTGGAAAATTGTCATTAATCATACGCCAAGCTTCCGAACCTGACGTCAAGAATACCATTTTGTAACCTGCTTCTTTGAATGGCAGATAATTTGAAAATGGGAATCGTTTTTTTACCATAACGACTTTGAGTCAAAGGTGAGATTGAAGTATCAAAAAGTATTCCCTCTAACGACGGGAATGTACCATTATTAATACTTACTCCATTTCTAAAAACAACTGCTCGCTCTAATTGATTAGCCAACTCCCCTAAAACATCATTCTTCGGCAAATTTTGAGTATCAAAAATATCACGCCCCATTGACTCCATTATAACGACTACAACATGATCTGCAGAATGACGCTTTTCTTCAATTACCGAACCTGTGATTCGAATTTTTGATATAGCCGCTTCTGCTTCGCCCTTATTTTTAAATCCCATTTCCACCAAAGCCATTTGAGATCCGCCATTAAATTTTATGGCATTCTGACCTTTCCATGCCTCATAAAATGCAGCCGCACCTCCGGGGACAGTAGCATTTATAAAGGCATTCGTAGAAACCGAAAAATCCTGCTGCCGAAGAGGAAACTTACCTAAACTACCACGAATAACACCTACCACAGAAATCGTTCCGATAAGTGCAATAACAATATAAATAAACAACGAATCTTTTTTCTGAACACACCCAACGCCAAATGACGCCGCACTTGAAATTATTTTTCTAACAGAAAAAACAATAATAATAGGAATGATCGTCAACAACACCCAAGCGATTAAATATGAAAAAATAGGCCAATCTTTCCACAGCGTTACTAGGATAGCTTCCGTATCATCCTGAAATAACCCAAAGACTAGCGGGCTAAATGGCGTTCCATAAAAACCATAAAACCCATAATTACCAAGCGAAAGACCAACCATAATCGCTTGACCAACAACACCAACAGCGATCGTATATCGCCAAAAATAAGGCCGCCAATAACTCAGCAATAATAATACCCATGCCGCCGCTATAAATATTAATAGCCATTTAGCATCAACTCTCATCCCCATTATTAAGGCCGGGTAAAAATCACTCCACACTAAATCGGGAGACTTGTAGTGATGAAAGAAGAATATACGGATTAGACTAAGTACAAACGTAGATGAAATCACGAATACCAATGAATTGATACACTTTTCAACCCACCGATCAGAAGCCACTTTCAACATTAACAAACCCATTAAATTAACGCATCATCAAGGCCTAAAAAAGGCTATCTCTGCACCACTGCATCAGAACAATCCATCGTAATGAACAATAAATTTCATAGAACCATCATTGCACAAACAATAGTAAGAATTATTTTATAAAAATTGTGCTTTGAATTAGGTCAACTAGATCAATCGACCAGAAAAAAAGGGTGTTACGCCAGCTAGTCTATGGCTTTTGTAACACCCTTTAATTAACTAACTCTTTTTAGATTCAACGTTACGGCACCATTTCCTCAACTTCGTCGCGCTTACGCTGCTTAACGAGATCCTCGCGCTTGACGCCGAGATAGAGGGCGATCGCCGCCGCCACGAAGACGGAGGAATAAACGCCCAGCAAAATGCCGATCGTCAGAGCAAGTGAGAAGTAGTGAAGCGCTGGACCGCCGAAGAAGAACATCGAGAGCGTCATGCAGAGCGTGGACGTATGGGTAATGACCGTACGAGAAATCGTCGCCGTAATGGCCGAATTCACAACTTCCATGCTGTCAGCACGACGCATCGTGCGAAAGTGCTCTCGTACGCGGTCGAAAATAATCACCGACTCGTTCACCGAGTAACCCAAGACAGCGAGCACCGCCGCCAATACCGGCAGCGTGAACTCCCAGTGCATGACTGAGAAGATGCCCACCACGATCACAATATCGTGGAGGTTGGCGATGATGGCTGCCACTGAGAACTTCCACTCAAAGCGGAAGGCTAAGTAGATCATGATGCCCACCACCACCAAGGCAAGCGCCGTACCGCCGTCGCGAGCGAGCTCATCGCCCACCTGAGGGCCGACAAACTCCGTACTCTTTAACTGCACATCAGGAGTTTTCGCCTGCAGCACCTTCATCACTTCAGCGGCAACCTGGCCGGACGTCTGTCCTTCCTTGGTCGGGACGCGAATCACCACGTCGCTCGCCGTGCCGAAAGTCTGCACGAGCACTTCCTTGGAAACCTGCCCGAGATCCTCGCGGATCTGTTCAGTGTTGGCCGCTGACGGATACTTAACCTCAAGCTGAGTGCCGCCAGTGAACTCGATTGAAAGCGCCAAACCGTGCGTGAAAATCCAATACACAGCGACGATGAAGCTGACGAACGAAATCGCGTTCAGCACATGGCGATAGTGCATGAACGGAATGGTTCGATGAATGCGGAAGAATTCCATTTTCTTGTCTCTCCTCGCTTACTTCGCCTGAACCTTCGCGGGGTCCGGACGCCAGATTTGGCCGATATGGACGCTCGTAAGCTTCTTCTGGCGGCCGTAGATCAAGTTGATCAGGGCGCGGGAAACGATGACGGAAGTGAAAATCGAAGTCCCAATGCCCAAGCAGTGCACCACAGCAAAGCCGCGAACCGGGCCGGAACCAAAGATCAAGAGCGCCAAACCGGCGATCAAGCTCGTTACGTTCGAGTCCAGAATCGTGGCAAAAGCGCGTTCATAGCCCTCACTGATAGCGGTCTGAGGCTGTCGTCCGATGCGCAGTTCTTCACGAACACGTTCGTTAATCAGCACATTCGAGTCAACGGCCATACCGAGCGTAAGCGCGATAGCCGCAATACCCGGCAGCGTGAGCGTTGCCTGCAGCATCGACAGAATCGCAATCAGCATCATGACGTTGCAGATCAGCGATATGGCACTCACCACACCGAAGACCTGATAGTAAAGCGCCATGAAAACAGCAATCACAATGAAGCCGTAAAGCGTTGAGCGGAAGCCCGCCTCAATGTTGGCTTCACCGAGGCTCGGGCCGATCAGGCGTTCCTCAACGATTTCCATCGGTGCGGCAAGCGAACCCGCACGAAGCACCAGCGCTGTATCAGTCGCCTCCATGGTCGTCATCTGACCGGAAATCTGCACGCGGCCGCCGCCAATTTCCTGACGAATAACCGGAGCCGTCACGACCTCGCCTTTGCCCTTTTCAAAGAGCAGGATGGCCATGCGGCGACCAACGTTTTCGCGGGTGACTTCCTGGAAGATACGGGCACCGCGGTTATCAAGCTCAAGGTTGACGGTCGGTTCCTGCGTCTGACTGTCAAAGCCCGGCTGCGCATCGTTGAGATTTTCACCCGTAAGGATCACGCGGCGCTTGACCAGAATCGGACGTCCGTCACGGTCAGTGAAGCGTTCGTCGCCAAAAGGCACCGTGCCCTGCGCGAGCTGAGCCAAGGCTTCGGGAGAATCGTCAACAAGGCGCACTTCAAGCGTCGCCGTGCGGCCGAGAATGTCCTTGGCCTTAGCCGTATCCTGCACACCCGGGAGCTGCACCACGATGCGGTCGGCACCCTGCTGCGCAATGACCGGTTCGGCCACACCGAGTTCATTGATTCGATTGTGAAGCGTCGAGATATTCTGCTTCAGCGCGTAATTCTGTACGTTCTGAATAGCCTTCTGCGAAAGCTCCGCGTGGATCACATAAGGAGCCTTGGAGGCTTCGGGCAGCGTGAGCAGCAAATCAGGCTGCGTGTTGCGCAGGAGATCGTTTGCGCGATCGCGTTCTTCGGCCGTCGCAAAACTGACTTCAACATCGTTGCCGATACGGCTGATGCCGGTGTGACGGATGCGCTTGTCGCGAAGCTGCGTACGCAGATCGGCAGCAATGGCGTCTGCACGCTTGGTGAGCGCCGCACGCATGTCAACCTGCAACAGGAAGTGCACACCGCCGCGCAGGTCAAGACCCAGATACATCGGCAGAGCATTGATCGAAAGAAGCCATCGAGGCGTATTCGGCACCAAATTCAAAGCCACGATATGGCTCGGATCCTTCGGATCGGAATTGAGCGTCTTCTCAATCACTTCGCGCGCACGAAGCTGCTCTTCAGTCTGAGTCGGATCAAAACGCACGCGGATGGTATTTTGCTGTGCGCCTTGTTCAAAGAAGAGCCCGTTGGGCTTGAGGTTCGCGTTCGCGAGCGCAGTCTCTACCTGCGAGAGCGTCTGCTCGGTGACCTTCACCGTTGCCTTGCCGGAGGTAACCTGCACCGCAGGCGACTCACCGTAAAAGTTCGGCAGCGTATAGACGAGCCCAATAATGAGCACGATGCCGATCAGAATGTATTTCCAGAGAGGATAGCGATTCATCGTTCGCTGTCTCCAATTGCCAGTTTTGAAGGGTGGTCTCCGCACTTGCGGATGAGATGAGCTGCGTCAAGGCGGCCCCTCAGCAAGCGCAGGCCCGATGCCGCTGAAAAAGCGGCGCCGGGCCTCCAAGAGAGCCGATTCCGACCGGTGAACCGGACCGGAAATACGGCGTTCAATTAGAACTTAACCGAGCCCTTCGGCAGAACCATCTGCACCGCGGAGCGCTGCATGCGGATAACGACGGGCTTGCCGTCCACGGAAGCGACCTGCAGAGCCATCGACTGTTCGTCAACGCTCTCAATGCGGCCGGAGATGCCGCCCATGGTCATCACTTCATCACCCTTGGCGAGCGCGTCGCACATCTTGGCGTGCTCCTTTTGACGCTTCTGCTGCGGACGGATCAGGAAGAACCAGAACACCACGAAAATGACGATGAGCGGGACAACCTGAACGAGGAAGCTTTCCATCCCGCCGGCGGAAGCGGCTTCGCCCGCTGCCAGGGCATCGCTGATAGGGAACAACATGAAGACTCCAATCAAATAAGAACGGATCAAGAAAACGTTCGGGAATTCAAGACCCACTTTGGAAGGTTGTGATTATAAGGAAGCGTTGAGCGGCATGACCTTAAGACATCGAGAACGTCTTATTGTCTTATTCAATGCCGCGCGCACGATCCGTACGAAATTGCACTTTCCAGGCTTCAAACGTGCCGTTTTCAATGGCGGCGCGAATTTCACCCATAAGTGTTAAATAGTAGTGAAGGTTATGGATCGTGTTGAGCCGCGCACCGAGGATTTCCCCCACCTTGTGCAGGTGATGAAGATATGCACGGCTGAAGTTGCGGCAGGTGTAGCACGTGCACGACGGATCAAGCGGCCGCAAGTCATTGCGATAGCGGCTGTTCTTTAGCTTCAGGTCGCCAAAGCGCGTGAAGAGCCAGCCGTTTCTCGCGTTGCGGGTCGGCATGACACAGTCAAACATATCGATGCCGCTAGAGACGCCGTCAACCAAATCCTCAGGCGTCCCCACCCCCATCAGATAGCGCGGATGGTCTTCGGGAAGCTTGTAGGCGACTTCGTCGAGAATGCGAAGCATCTCTTCCTTGGGTTCACCCACTGACAGGCCGCCCAACGCATAGCCGTGGAAGCCGATGTCTTTCAGGCCTTCGAGCGACTCTTCACGCAGGTGGTTAAACATACCGCCCTGCACAATGCCAAAAAGCGTATTGGGATTTTCCAAGCGGTCGAATTCATCCTTCGAACGCTTGGCCCAGCGCAGACTCATCCGCATGGAAGCGGCGGCTTCGGCTTCTGTCGCCGGACGGTCGCCAATCTTATAGGGCGTACATTCGTCGAGCACCATCGTCACGTCGCTGTTGAGCGTGTGCTGAATCTGCATCGAGATCTCAGGCGTCAGGAAAAGTTTGCTGCCGTTGATGGGATTAGCAAAGCGAACGCCTTCCTCGGTGATCTTACGCAGTTCGCCGAGACTGAAAACCTGAAATCCGCCCGAATCCGTGAGGATGGGCTTATCCCACCGGCCGAACCCGTGAAGGCCGCCGTGAGCGCCGATCACTTCGAGTCCGGGGCGAAGCCACAGATGGAAAGTGTTGCCGAGAATGATCTGCGCACCGACCTCCTTGAGCTCATAGGGCGCCATAGATTTGACAGCGCCGTAAGTGCCGACCGGCATGAAGATCGGAGTCTCGACGATACCGTGGTTGAGTTCAAGCGTACCGCGGCGGGCTTTGCCGCACCGCGTCTTGACCGTAAAGCTGAATGCCATTGCGTTTAACTCCAGGAGTGCGGTCAGGCCCCGCGGGCCTTTTCAATGAAGCAGGCGTCGCCGTAGCTGAAGAACCGATAATGCTCACGCACGGCATGGGCATACGCCTCGAGAATTCGCTCGCGGCCGACCAATGCCGACACGAGCATGACAAGAGTGGATTTGGGCAGATGGAAGTTTGTCACGAGCGCATCGACGATGCGGAACTTGTAGCCCGGCATGATGAACAAACGGGTATCGCGCGCGCCAGCCTCAACATGACCGATGCGATCCGCAGCGCTCTCGAGCGTGCGCAGTGAGGTCGTCCCCACCGCAATGACGCGGCGGCCCTGAGCCTTCGCCTCATTGATGCGGGCAGCCACATCTTCGGGCATGCTGAACCACTCCGAATGCATGTGGTGCTCGGACAAGTTTTCCACACGCACGGGCTGAAAAGTGCCCGCTCCCACATGGAGCGTCACGTATTCAATATCCACGCCCTTGGCCTTCAGACGATTCAGGAGATCATCGGTAAAGTGAAGCCCAGCCGTAGGCGCCGCCACGGCACCGGGATGACGTGCATAGACCGTCTGGTAGCGGCTTTCATCGGCTTTTTCCGGCGCATGTTCGATATAAGGAGGCAGCGGCACACGGCCGAAAGCTTCAAGCACCTGCAGAACAGGTTCGGCAAACTTCAGCTCAAAAAATTCACCGGCCCGACCCGTGACCTCGACTTCAGCTTTGAGGTCAGTGCCGGGGGCGGCAAAGAAGAGTTTCGAGCCCGGCTTCGGGCTCTTGCTTGCGCGAACCATAGCGATGGCGGTGAATTCACCTGTCACACGCTCAATGAGCGCCTCGACAGCTCCTCCCGTAGCCTTGGCGCCGAGAAGCCGCGCCTTAATCACGCGGGTATTGTTGGCAACGAGGAGATCGCCGGGGCGAAGGAATTTTTCGATATCCCGAAAAGTACAGTCTTCAATGACCTCTTCGGTAATATGAAGCAGCCTCGAAGCGGCGCGATCTGCCAGCGGATACTGGGCAATGAGTTCCGGCGGAAGCTCGAAATCGAAATCTGAAAGATGTTGTTCTTGCATGGCTTTACTGGCCACAAAGCGGATAAAAAAACAAAAGAGCCGGCATTCTAACGGAGTTCGCAGCGTCCCATGTCGTTATCATTGTGAGTTCTCTTGAAGACGAGGTCCTTATGCGCCCCAACCAGATTGAAGACGACGAAGAAGAAGAGTTCCGCGGCCCATCAAAATCGCACTTGAAGCGTGTGCAGAACGAGCTCCAGGAGCTTGGCCGCGTCATGACCGGCATGGGCGACGAAACGCTCAAGAAGATTGGACTCCCGGAAGCTGTCTACGACGAAATCATCGAATACCGCCGTATGCGTAATTTCGGTGCTCAGCGTCGTCAGCTTCAGCTGATCGGCAAGAAAATGCGCGACATGGATCCGGCCGCCGTACGTGAAGCCATTGCGCGAGCAACCGGCGAATCCCGCGCAGCAGTAGCACTCCAGCATCGCTGTGAAGCGCTCCGAGACCGCTTCCTCGCTGACGACGAAGCCGTCAAAAACTTTATTGACGAACATACCGACATCGATATTCGGCGGCTGCGCGAACTCGTGCGCAGCGCCCGCCGCGAACGCGAGCAGGCTAAGCCCCCAAAGAGTGCT
>OCAA01000932.1_pt1 | contig 19244 bp, 10 predicted proteins | sample 1538241 | NCBI WGS metagenome assembly OCAA01 (sample SAMEA2580241, study PRJEB22360) | human gut metagenome | biome: human gut; feature: human-associated habitat; material: faeces | place: Denmark | collected 2008/2010
CCACAATGTTGGGGTGCTGCGAGAGGCGTGCGACATTGGCCACTGATATGGAGCAGCCCGTGCGGCCGGGTACGTTGTAAAGAATGCAGGGAATCTTCACGGCGTCGGCGACGGTCTTGAAGTGAAGGTACATCCCTTCTTCGTTGGTCTTGTTGTAATAGGGGGTAATGAGGAGCAGACCGTCAGCGCCCAGACGTTCATAGGAGAGCGACTTTTCGAGCATCGTCTGCGTAGAGTTGGAGCCCGATCCGGCAATAACGGGGATGCGGCCTGCAACGCGCTTGACGGTATATTCGCAGACCGCGTTGTCTTCTTCGTGAGACATCGTTGAAGATTCGCCGGTTGTGCCGAGGATCACCAGAGCATCGGTGCTGTTGGCCAGATGAAAGTCAATGAGTTCGCCGAGCTTGTCGAAATTGACCGAACCGTCTTCATTGAAAGGTGTGATAAGTGCGACCAGTGAGCCGCGAATTGTCGGATGAGACATGCTGAATACCGTGCGTAGTTGGGGTTGCAGGGTGGAATTGTAGGGGCGAAGCGGTGCGGTCACTCCTGAGATCCGCGGGTGCTTGAAACGGATTGAAAAATCGCAGTATCGATCTCAAGAGCAGGGAAACCATCCTGCTGCACGTTCAGCGCTCCTCGCCGACAGCCTCAAATTCATAAAAGAAGCGCCAGCAAAGAGCGTTATCTCTGCTGGCGCAAAAAACAACGTGCCGGCAGAGTGCACGCTGCTTTGACCGGTCAAGATAGCGCAACTGCTCACAAATTCACGAAAACCAATCAATTTCGTGCATTTTGCAGGCAGACAGTCCAGCGGGTATCTCCCGCAGGCCCATCCGCCGTCCCCCAGGCTGAGGATGCCGGCGAATTCGGCGGATCTGCCTCCCCTCGGGGTCGCTGCCGGCCTGCCGGCTCGCCCGAGGCTCCTCGCGTCCGCGCCTCTATCGTTCGATGTTTTACAAGTTAACAAGAAAAACCTGCGGCCAAAATACGACAAATGGGAGAAAAGGCGTATTTCAGTCAATCGGGCGCAAGCGACGGACAATTGATGCCGTCATCGGGAAGGTTATCAGGCTGTTTATAAATGTTGACCGGCGCTTCGATTGCATATACGAAGCGCCGGTCATTGAGAGCGGTCCGAAAATCAGCGGCGGCTCTTGAGGGGCGCCTCAACTTCCCGTTCTACTTTTTCCAGATCAGGATCTGTAAGGACCGGAAGCACCTTGATGAGATCGTCGGGCTTGAAATCCCACCATTTGAGCTCAAGGAGCATTGCCGTCAGGCGGTCGTTGAAGCGGCGGCGGATAAATTCAGCCGGATTGCCGCCTACGACCGTGTAGGGCGGAACGTCTTTCGTCACCACCGCAGATGCGGCAATGATGGCGCCGTCGCCGATCTTCACGCCCGGCATAATGACTGAGCGGCGGCCGATCCAGACGTCATTGCCGATGATGGTGTTGCCTTTATGCGGCGTCAGGTCGTAAGTGGACCGGGCCGCTTTTGCCCATTTGCCGCCAAAGAGACTAAAGGGATAGGTCGACACCGTCGATACGCTGTGATTCGCTGCGCCCATGATGAACTTGGTGTTCGCACCGATCGCGCAGAACTTGCCGATGATGAGCTTGTCGCCGAATTCCGGACGGTTGTAGAGAACGTTTTTGCGGTCAAACTCCGTGGGATTCTCGTCGTCTTCGTAATAGGTGTATTCGCCCACTTCAACGTTGGGCGTTGTAACAACATTCTTGATAAAACAGACGGCCGTATCGTCAATTGGAAAAATATCAAAGGGATCCGGCAGATCCGTATTGTGCGGCCCCATGATGCTGAAGGTGCTCATTGAAATAGCTCCGAGGGTGAGTGCGTATCCATTTAGAAATACGATATTGATCATACGACCTTAAGGGCGCTGTCGTATGCCGCTGGCGCAATGGTCAAGCGAATTTTGCCCCACGGCAAAACAAAGCAAAGCAAAGCGATTGATAGTCTCAGCCAAGGGAAAAAGTGGATTCGGAGCAGTTGAGAGAATTACATCGGTACCTGATTAAAAAGGAGCCGCAGCATTGGATGCGCAATGCCGCTGCGGATTGCGGATGCGGGCCGCTGTATGAGCAAGCTGTTTTTGCAGGTATTAGCCGCAGTCACTGCGCCTGATGATGCATGTGGTATGTCGGCGCAGCGATAAGGTGACAAACCGTTTGCCCAACAATTCTTTGACGAAGACCTTCATGCGGCCGCTGGCCGCTGCTTTCTGAAGGTCAATAAACTGACAGACCGCAACGCTTGGAAAACAAAAGAGATCCCGAGGAAAATCCGAGATCTCTTTACCCGGTTGTGTCTGCCCTTGCCCTCGCGTTTTTTCCGGGATGGGGAGCACCACGCGGAGGGCTTCAGGATGCCCGTGTTATCAGTACAGATGAAAGGCGAATTAGAACGTGTAAGTAAGTTTCGCCGTCATGTTGTGGGACGAACCGTTGGTATCCAAAATACCCACATACCCAAAGGACAGGTCGAGGTTGCTGTTGACATCCAAGATGAGAGAAGCGTTCACCCATTGGTAGGAACGAGGTAATTTAACCGTGCTCGAGCCCTGGACACCAGAGATGTTGGACGAGACGTCCATATCACGGTTGAAATTTACGCGCGTGCCGCCGCCCAACAGTGTGTTTACGATTGTGCCCCACTTTTGGAACCATTTGAGCGACAGATCGCCGTAACCGATGTTGGAGGTGTGGGAGTCATAGTGTTCATAACTCACGGCGGCGATATTGCCATTGATGTCGAAATCACCCATGCGGCCACCGGTATACCCAACACCGATTTCAGGAGTGAAGACACTGCTTTTCCCCAACGAGTAGTTCATGCCGATATGCACGGCACCGCCATAGGAAAACGTGTCGGCAGATCCCGTGAATTGTTGTCCGCCGATGCTGCGGGTGACGTCTGTAGAAGTATGAGCCAACATGGCCTCGGCCTTGCCGTAGTACGCCGCGTTCCCTGCCGTGCAGAAGACGCGGGCGAACTTCGCGCCGCCGTAGACCGTGTTCATGTCAAAGTCGAGAGAGTCCGCACTGTCGTCCGTGGTTTCGTAGCCAAGATACAGGGTGAAGAGGTGCTCGTTTCGGTACATGTTGCTGATGCCGAGCAGGATGCCTGTGGTGTGGCCTTTAACTGTGCCGCCAGCCGAGAGGTCGAATTTGTCGTAGGACGTGTAGGGTTTGACGAATGTGAGCCATTCCTGATTGTCCTGCATGCGGTGCGTATAGCCGGTTTGGGACACGTCGGCAGTAGCCGCCTCTACGAACATAGCGCGGCGGTTCAAGCGGTTGGCCAGCGTTTCGGCTAACTGCGCACCGACACCTTTGACGGCGTTCACCCACAGTGTGAAGTAGCCGCTGCCTTGGTCGTAATAACCGTCCAAGCCGTATTGCTGTTTGAGTGTTTCATCGAACTCAACGTCTTGCGTGGGTTTTCCGGTGACACCCGATAAGGCTTGGCCGGAAGCGTTTTGTACTGCGTTGTTGAAGTCGATATCTCCGGATTGGTAACCAGTGATGGAAGAAATTTGAACTTTTTCCACGCTAATTGACCGGGCGTTCAGATTGTCTCCGGAAACTTTAATTCCTTGCCCGTCGCCCACCCGGTTGCCTGTGACGCCTACGCCCCAATTGAGTACCTTAACCTGTCCGCCGTTTTCAATGTGAATGTCAGCTGCTTGTCCGCTCGTGTTGACCTTGCCGCGGTTGTCGACGGCCAATAGGTTAGAAGCGCCCGTATTCGTACCGCTGCCGGCGATGATGGGGCCGCTGATGATGCCGGTGGCCGTGTTGGTCAGTGTGCCGCCGTTTTCAACGGCGACCGCGCCAGTAATAGCGCCGGTATTGTTCAGCGCTTCCTTAGCTTGGGTGGCGTCCGCACCGATATGCAGAGCCACTTGGTCGTCTGCTGTACCGATGACGCCGGAATTAGCGACGACCGCAGAATCGACGTTGAGCGTGGCGGCGTTGGCAATGTCGATCGTGGAGAATTTGCCCGTGTTGCTGATGCCGACCGTGCTTTCGATAGTCGCGTTATCGGTAATTTTCAGATCCTGCACGGTGCCGTGGTTATAAAACGCGGAGCCGCCCGTGCTTTTTAACAAACCGTCGATTTTGGCGGTTGTTATTTTGCCTTGATAGACCTCCACGCCCCAATTGCCGGAGAGTTCAGCATCTTGCTGTAATTCCAAAGTACTCAAATTGCCTTGGGTGCCAACGAATAAACCGGCCGCGTTTTGGCTGGTGGTCTTACTGCCGGACTCCAAACGGATGGTCTCAACCTTGTTGTAGACGAATGAAATGCCAGACCCGGGAGAGGCGTTAGCGGCTCCCGGCTTGTTATTCCACACTTTATCGTAACTAAGGGCTCCCATACCGGCAATAACGCCGCCGCTCTTATTCACAATCTCTTTCATCCAAACATCTTCCAAATACAGGCCGGTGTTTCCTTGAATCCTACCGCTGTTTTCCAAAGAACCGATGTTTTGCGCCATGATCTCCATACCGGCACTGCGCCATGTTCGGTCTGCATTACCGCCTTTGATGGAACCTATGATCGTGCCGTTATTGACAATTGTGGTTATCGCTGTCTGATCGAAACGCACCCCTGTGAAGCCGCCTTCAATCGTGCCGTTGTTGATGAAGCTGCCCATTTTCCCCTCGCGGGCGAGAAAGCCGAAGCCATTGCGCTTTGTGGCTTGGAATAATTCTCCCGTTTTTTTTATTGGTGAAATTGGCACCATTTGCCCTGTAATAGAGAACTGCTGCTAATGGTTCGCCGCCTAGAATTTTGACCGTTTGGCCGGAAGATGCACCGATGGTGAGAGTTGAGGTGGCGGCACCATGACGCCAAGAAATGGAAGCAGGACCTTTCGCAGGATCATCGGTTCCTCTGTTAACGACCCAATTGGATGGATTGGAAGGATCTGGAGAAATGATGTCGGAATAAGCCGTTTTCTCGACGACGGGATTGTCGGCTGCTAAAGCTGGAAAAGAAAAGCAGGCCGCTTGAATGGCGGCGGCGCAAAGCGTTAATTTTGCTAAAGAAGGAAGTGCGACGGAATAATCACTTGAGTGGGATTCTGGGGGTAACATTTTGTTTTACCTGAGAAATATTCAAAAATAATGTGAATATATTACAAGATATTATTTCCAATCCTAAGTCGTAATTTAAGCGTTCGCATTGTCAACAGAAGATATTTGGTGGAACTACCCATCAAACTATGTAGTTCTTTTTTGTTTGCAGGTCAACCGTGGATAATAAAAAACATCCGTGGACAAATGGTTGAAATGAAAGTGGTGATCAACTTTATTCGGATCCGCCGAAATGTGTTTATATTTAAACAAAATGTCTGCAATAGGTTTACCACGTCATCATCAATTATCGTTATCTAAAGACGAATCCGATGCTTTTAAGATCTCGTGTAAAACGGCATCACGAGTTAAAAACAGTGTATCTGTTTTTGCTCAGCTATCGAGCGTTGCCTTCTCTGCCAGTCTTTTTTCAGACCTGAATTGAGCTTCATCAGCGGCTCAAGCAACCATTGCCATTCTTTGAAAAGAGATTCGGCCTGTATCGGTGCCGATCAATTTTGTTCTTTGATAGCGAGTGCCGAGAAAGTGTTTTCTGACGGCCATTTAAGTGTGAGCAAGCTTCTGCTCCCAATTGGGTGATTGGCTTGGCCGCTTCTTTTGTGGTCTTTGCCGTGTAATCTGTATGTTGGTGAAGCTGCGTCGATTCTGATGGTGATGCTGGGCAAACTGCGCTTCTGGAGGAAAAGCTTGCAAGGCGCAAAGAGGTATTTGGGCGCACAGCTCAGCTGCAGCCCTTTGCGGCCGGGATCGATTAAAAATTCGTCCAAGGCGTAACCCAAGCCGATGACTCTATTTGGCGGCTCTTTGATCAACCCCGCATCTCCCGTGACGGCCCTGCTTTTACCAATGACCGTCTAGAAGCGGCAGCGTGCACCACGACTGATATGCGGCAGGAAGACAGCGCAGGCGGGGGCAGCCCATTCACAACAAAGATCAGGAGGGCTGTCTGCGGGCTGAGCTGAAACGAGTCTTTCTATAGCCTCTCGATGGAATGATCGACCGTCTCAGCCAAGGAAAAAAGTAGATCGGGAGCAGCTCAGAGAACTGCATCGGAACCAGGTCAAAAGGAGCCGCAGCACGAGATGCGCAATGCCGCTGCGGCGGCAGTTGCGTGCCGCTCTATAAACAAGCTGTTAGCTCAGTCACTTTGCATGATGACCCGTATGGCATGTCGGCGAAGCGAAACGGCTGCGAACCGTTTGCCCAACCATTCCTTGACGAAGGCCTTCGTGCAGCTGCTAATAAACTGACAGACTGCAACGCTCGTAAAACAAAAGAGATCCCGAAGAAAATCCGAGATCTCTTTAACCTGTTGGGTTTGCCCCTGTCCTCGCGATTTTCCGGGAAGGGGGACCCTAGAGGCAGTTTGGGATCAATACTTGAAAAGGTGACCCATGCGGTCGGCTTTGGTCTTCAGATAGAAGAGGTCGTAGGCAGTGGCATCCATCTGGATGGGCACACGCTCAGTAATGACGATGCCGAATTCTTCGAGCTGATAGACCTTGTCGGGATTGTTCGTCAGGAGACGCATGCTCTTGACGCCCAAGTCACGCAGAATCTGCGCGCCGGTAAAGTACTCTCGTTCGTCGCCCTTAAAGCCGAGCGCAAGGTTTGCTTCGAGCGTATCGAGCCCCTTTTCCTGCAGCTCATAGGCACGCAGCTTATTGATGAGACCGATGCCGCGGCCTTCCTGGCGCATATAGAGCAGGATGCCCCGGCCTTCCTTCTCAATCTGCGTCATTGCGGCGGCGAACTGCTGACCGCAGTCGCAGCGCAGCGACCCAAAGCAGTCGCCCGTTAAGCATTCGGAATGCACGCGGACGAGAAGATCCTTGCCGTCGCCGATCTCGCCCTTGACGAGCGCCACGTGGTGCTCGCCGTTCAAGCGGTTCACGTAGCCGTAGGCGCGGAATTCACCGTACTTCGTCGGCATCTTCACGACGGCCACGCGGTCGACGAGCTTCTCGTAAATTTTGCGGTAGGCCTGAAGATCCTTGATGGTAATGAACTTCTGGTTGTATTGCTTAGCAAGCTCAATCAATTCGGGCGTGCGCATCATCGTGCCGTCGTCTCGCATGATTTCGCAGCACAGCCCCACTTCCTTGAGGCCGGCAAGGCGGCAGAGATCCACCGTTGCTTCGGTGTGGCCGTTGCGCTCAAGCACGCCGTTTTTCTTCGCGAGCAGCGGGAACATATGACCGGGACGACGGAAGTCTTCGGGACGAGCGTCGTCGGCCACGCACTTCATCGCGGTCACAGAGCGCTCGTAGGCAGAAATCCCGGTCGTCGTGTCGATATGGTCAATGGAGACCGTGAACGCAGTCGAATGATTGTCCGTATTGTTCTCGACCATCTGGTGCAGGTCGAGTTTCTTGGCATATTCAGCCGACATGGGCATGCAGATGAGCCCTTTGCCGTGCGTAGCCATGAAGTTGACATTTTCAGGGGTGGCGAATTCCGCCGCGCAGATGAAGTCGCCTTCGTTCTCGCGATCCGGGTCGTCGGTGACGAGAATGATCTTGCCGTTCTTGAGATCTTCAAGAGCTTCCTGCACCGTGTTGAATTGGGCCATCGTCCGTTCTTTCCTTGAAGGGAGGCGCACCGCAGTGCTCCTGAAGGTGCAGCTCCCGGATGTAGTTGGGTTCATGCTCCCGGACTTCACGGCTATCAGGATTTCACGGCCGTTTGGGTCGTGAAGGGTCTGCGCACTTTCGAGCAGCGGACATCGGCGAAGGCGGGGAGCAGGTGCCGGGCGCGGCGGCATGCCGGCCGCACCCGATTTTGCAATAGCGGGCAAGTATAGCCGATGCGCTGAGGCGCAAATGTGAGCAAACGGTTATTCCATATTGCTGGGTGCCGTGAAGCCTTGAAATCCTGCAGTTTCTCAGGATGGGCAGGCGCACAGCATGCATTCGGAATTGGCTTGGATTTTTTCCCGTATCCCGCTAGAAAAAGGATCTGGAGACTAGGTGAGGAGCGGCAGACACGACGGCTTCAATCTCGAATTCGGCCGCATCATCGATGAGCGTGGGGTCTTGATCGAGCTGTCTTTTAATATCGATGGGCTCCACGTTTCTAAGCATTTGCGGATTGGCCAGCCGGTTGCGCCGCACGGCATAGCTCCAGTCGTCGCGCAGAAACTTCAGCGCAAGTCTGGGCAGGCGGGGACGCTCAGAGAGCGCAATGTTGATTTCCGGATCCTGAAGCTCGGCAGCGCTGTTGAGTATCGGATCAAAATGAGTGTCTTTAGGCAGTACTCGTATCAGTGCGGCGATTTCGGAGCAGGTGAGGGGCAGTACGGCTGCGTCGAGGAGCATTTTCTGAAGAGTCTCCGTCAGCTCTCCGTTTTGGAAGAAGCTCGTCAGAAATGCCATGCGGTCAATGAGACCGAAAGCAATCGGCGAGAGCAGCCTTTCCTTTGTCTCGTTTGTTTCATTTGTCTCGTTTTTCTGGTTTGCCGCCTCGCCCTTGGTTTTGATCGGATGGGGGTCTTTGCCTGCTGTCAAGGCGTTGGATGCTTGAGCAAAAGCCGCTTCGAGCGCAAGATCACGCTCAACGTCATCGTCGAGCGTAAAGGAGCTGCTGCCCCAGAGACCTTTAGAGAGCAGGCGTTTGAGCTGGAGACGAAAGGTCTTGTTGCCCGAGAGATCCACTTCAGTCATGAGCTTTTCCATGTGCCGAGGCTCGCAGCCGTTCGCCGCAAGACTTTTCAGCAGCATCTGCGCAGCAGTGATATCGCCTTTGACAGCTGCGGCGAGTGACCAGTTGGAAAGGACTTTCACGGCTCGAGGATCGTGAAGAACAGCAAAACGAGTGCGGTAGTCAATATCTTGAGCAAGACTCGCCCAAATCGCGGGCGTAAGGGAGCCGGCAAAGGCCGCCCGACGGCGCAGACCGGGATTTTCGCTTGAAGCAGCGGCAAAGCGAAAACGTTTGTGAATGGCATCCTCGCCTTTAAAGTCGAGGATTTTTAAAAGGCGAAGACCGAGGTCGCCCTCAAGCCTCACGATTTTCCTTTGGATATCGCCAAAGAAATGAGCCGCAAGCGTCTGTGCGTTTATTTCATTGGCCGGTGCGGCCTGCGGGACGGGGCGGGAGATGAGGACAATGGTATGAGGGATTGTGAGCTGCATAAGGGATTCCTCGGGAGCGGAATTTGAAGCGGCAGACGGGGTCTGCAGTATTTGGAGTTCGAGTGCGGCGCAACGCCCGAAACCTGAGTCGCGCGCTTATTCATTGCCCTAAGCCTACCGAGGGATGCGTCGCTCCCTGACCGATTGAAGCGTGTCCCGCCTGCGGCTGACCCGTCGCCGACTGCAAGCGCCTCGGCGAACGTTGACCATAAAGGCGGCAGCGCTCGGTATGCGGGCCGCCTTCAAAGCCCTTAGGCCAAACTCGATTCAGCCGTTGGCAGAACCCTGTTTATTCACATCCAGCTTTCATTTTGAGCCGCTGTGCGGCCCGCAATGCGGCCGTAGACCAAGCAGTCTGTGACGGCGCAGGAGCCGAGGCGAACAGCACCGTGCACGCCGCCCGTCGCTTCGCCGGCAGCGAAAAGGCCTGGGATCGGTTCATCGGTCGAGATATCGAGCGCTCGCGCCTGCCTATCCGTATAGATCCCGCCCATGCAGTGATGAACTTTAGGCACCATTGTCGAAACGTACCAAGGTCCGGTTCCCATTGGCTGAGCCTTCTTATTGACATAGCGTTTGAAATGCGCATCTGTGCCGCTCTTAACGGCTCCGTTCCATTCCTCGACACTCTTTCGAAGACCCTCAATATTGATCTTTTCACCGGCGGCGAGTGCTTCGAGCGTTTCATACTGCTTCACGCAGCCTCGTTCGAGCATTTTCTGCAGCAGGCCGGGGCGAGAAATGCCCATCGGTTCGACGCCTTTGGCATCCGCTATCGCGTAGCAGTGAATGCCTTCATTGAGGAGCGTCATGATGGCGTCGGCTCGAACTTTCCGGTTGGCAAGTTCATCCACGAAACGTTCTCCGGTCTTATCCTGCACCCACACGCCGAACATGGCCGCAGCGCCCTGAGCAAAGAAAAGCGCAATGCCCATCCCCTTTTCGACGGGCGAGGTCCAAGGCGCACACTGGATCCAGTCCGTTTGAATCAATTGGCAGCCGATGCGGGCAGCCTCGCGCCAGGCTTCAGAGGTAGCGCCCGGCTGGCAAGTGGTGCCGAGTTTCTCCGTGAGCTTCGGATCCTGAATGGAGCGGTATTTGATATCAGCTCCGAAGCCGCCGTGGCAGAGTACAACGGCTCTGCGGGCGGCGATGAACTTCACCTTCCCCGAATCGGCCTTCGGGAAGCTGTAGCCCTCACGAACTTGAACGCCTTTCACTCGGCCGTCGGCATCCCGAATAATGCGCTCCAAATAAGTGCGGGTGCGCGGTTTGACCCCAAGCGCTTCAAGCTTGGCAGCTTCCTTGAGGACAATGCCGGAACCGGAGCCGTTTTTAACAATCGCGCAGCGCGGCACGGAATGACCGCCTTCCTGCGCCACGCGCTCCTCGACCCATTCAACGCCGAGCGTTTGGATGGTCCACTCCCAGGTCGGGAGCGCCTCTTCGCAGAGGTGCCGCACTTTTTCGGGCTGGTTGAGACCGCCCCCTTCGGTCATCATGTCTTTGGCCATGAGTTCCGGCGAGTCTTCGAGGCCTTCTTTTTTCTGCATGGGTGTTCCCGGAACGCCCATGATGCCGCCGTTGATGATGGAATTGCCGCCGATGACGCGCATCTTCTCCAATACGCAGACAGAAGCGCCGGCCAGCCGAGCTTCAATAGCGGCGGCAAGACCGGCAAACCCGGAACCGATGACGACAACATCAAACGTTTCATCCCACTTTTCGGGCATCGGATCAAAAGCTTTGGCAGATGCAGATGAAGCGCCGGCAAAGAGTGTTGTGGTAAGCGCAGCGGTTTTAAGCCACTTGCGCCGAGAGAGGTTCGGCATGTCATTCTCCTTTTGAATGGCCGCAGGCAGTCGGGAGCCTGCATATGCTCATTTTCGGCGCAGACGGTGAAGAATGCGTTTATCCGTTTGCGGTCTGCGTGTTTTTCCTGAGCTCATTTTGTAGTTTGTGCTACAGACGAAATTTGTCTTGCTGATCAACACTCTTCCTTTGAAAAAGAGCCTGCGTCTCTAGGGACGTCCGCTGATTCAAAGGAGAGCAAGAATGAAACAATTCGCGATGACGGCTGCTGCCGCGGCAGCAGTCATGATGATGAATCCTGCATTTGCTGCGGATGCGGCTTATGAAGCCGACCTCTGCGTAATCGGCGCGGGTGCGTCCGGCACCGCAGCTGCCTGGGCAGCCGCCGAAAAGGGCATGAAGGTCATCACGCTTGAAAAGTCTGGTCTTCCGGGCGGCACCGGCAAATATTCCGAAGGCATCTTTGCCGTTGAGAGCGCTATGCAGCGCAACTGGAACTACGGTCTCACCAAAGACGAAGCATTCATGAAAATCATGAATTACGGTCACTGGCGCGGCAATGCGCGCATGGTCCGGGCCTTCGTTGACCGCTCCGCCGACACGATTGACTGGATGATCAAGAACGGCGTGAAGTTCGAAAAGCTCTTTTCCAACTATCCCAACGGTCTGTACACCTGGCACATTTACGAGGGCCGCGGTGCGGGCTGGATCAACCTCTTTATCGACAAGTATAAGAAAGCCGGGCAGACGCTTCTGACGAACACTTGGGGACAGAAGCTCATTACCGAAAACGGCCGCGTGGTCGGCGTTGAAGCGACGAACAAAGCGGGCGACAAGATCACCATCCGTTCCAAGGCGACCATCATTGCGACGGGCGGCTTCTTTGACAACAAGACCATGCGTGAGAAATATCTCCGCTTTGCCGATGCGGACGGCCTCGCGCAGACGGGCAAGACCGGCGACGGCATCCAGATGGCCTGGGCCGTTGGCGGCGGGAAGGAAGGCACGGAGGTGCAGGCCTCTTATCGTCCGGGGCCCCGCGGCGTTTCCACGACCAATCAGGTCAGCGCTACCGCCAAGCAGCCGCATCTCTGGCTGTCGCCCAAGGGCGAACGGTTCTGCAACGAAGAAATCATGCTCGAATGGCCGTTTGCCGGCAACGCCCTGGAACGCATCGGCGGAACGATGTTCGTGGTCTATGACCAGAAGACGCTTGATCATATGGAAAAGGACCAGGGCATTGACCTCGGCGTAGGCGTAATGGTGCCGGTCGGCACTAAGCTAACCGAGTTCCAGAAGGACTGGGATGGTGCGGTGCAGGCTGGCTGGGCGTTTAAGGCGGATACGCTTGACGGGCTCGCGAAAGCGACCGGCATGAATGCCGATAAGCTCAAGAAGACAGTGGCGGAATATAACGGCTACTGTGACGTTCGTCACGATGCTGAATTTGCCAAGGACCCGAAATATCTGCGCGAAGTGAAGACCGGTCCTTTCTATGCAATCAAGTCCGTGGCGAGCTCTCTTGGGACCTTGGGCGGCATTAAGGCCAATGAACGCTTTGAAGTCGTTACGCCCGAAGAAGATCCGATTCCAGGGCTTTACGCGGCCGGAAACGATGTGGGCGGCATGTACGGCGACTCGTATGATCTTTTGATGGCGGGCTCGACGGTAGGCTTCGCCGTTAATTCGGGGCGCATCGCAGTGGATTCTGCGGCAGAGTACATCCGCACTCTGAAGTAACGTCATTCCAGTCAGATCGAAGCCATTCGATCTTCATTCGGCTAAGCTCAAACGGCTTCTTGGTCTCATCACCTCGGAGCCGTTTGCCGTTTAGGCCGGCAGCGGGCATTTCGGCACGGGATTCTCAATCCAGTCGTCAACGGCGGCAAAGAGCTGGTCGGAAAAAAGCAGTTTTCGCCCGTCTCGGCGAACAAGATCTGCTTTCATCCAGGAGGACATCTGTCGGGCAACGCTCACGCGGTTGAGGTTGACAATCTCGCCGATGCGTTCGGCAGATATCGTGAGCGGCAGTCTGTGCCAGCCGCTGCTGGGCGACACATTTTTTGCTCGGCAGAGGGCTTTAGCACAGATCACAATCCGTTCGGCAGGGGGACGAATGAAGTTCGCCGTCATGCCTTCCAGAATGGATTCCTCTTTGGCAATGACGGAGCGGATTTCAAGCTGAGCGAGTGCCGGATCCTTCATCAGTGCGGCGGTGAGCACCGCGGGCGGCACGACGCGCACGACGCTTTTTTCAAGCGCCCGCGTGAATACATTGCAGCGTGTGCCCACGCTGGCTGTAAGGTCGCCCATCGCGCGGCCGGGGAGCAAAACAGAGAGGATCGTCGGACGGTGATTTTCCGCTTCCGCAGCGTAATAAGCGCAAAGCCCCGACTCCAAAAAGAAAAGTCGCTGGGATTCTCCGCCGCGTTTGAGGAGTTCGCCTTTGGCAACCTCGCGGCGAATGCCTTCGGTGAGGAAAAGCCGTGCGAAAGGAGCGGGCTCGGCCGGCAGAAAGTAGGGAAGCTGCTCGAAGATGCGTCGCATGAGGCGGCTCGGTGCGATGAGAGTGAGGAACTGACTCCACTATAGAGCCAGAATGTTCAATGATGGCGTCAGCGTTGTTAGGATAGAAGTGACAGACCCTGATAGTTTGTGCTTAACAATGTCTTGTTCCAGAATTTTTGCTGTTCGGCGGGTTTCCCGTGAATATGGTTTTTTCCTTGCAATGGCGCTGTGTTTGTAAACCATCTTCGGGAAAGCGAGCAGAAAGGAAGACAGGGGTGTAATTAAACCCCAATCATTTGTATCCGCCAAAAATCGCACTGTGCCGTTATGATCCGTGCAGCTTTTGGACAGCCCGCTTTGCCTGCAGAGATGCGGCTGACATTTATTTTTTGCAATTCATCAGCTTAGACACCGATTGGAGTTGAATATATGGCAATTACTGAAACCGCTGCAGCCTCATCCGCAGCAGCAGAAGCGGCCGATGCTGCTGTGCATGGGCCTGATTTGTCGATGGGTACGGAACACCTCACTGACGCCATTGCCGATACGACCAATTACTTTGTCGTTTTCTTTGAAAAGCTTTTGGAAGGCCTCACTTGGGGCAATGTCCTTTTCCAGCTCTGCGTTATCGTCGTTGCCGTATTGGCCGGCCTGATGTGTTCAAAGCTTGTGCGCAGCGTCGTTGCCCGGCATATGCCGCCGCATGAGCTTAAAGAGCGGTTTACGCAGCGCATGAAGCGTCTTGCGCTGAGCGTTGTCAATGCCATTGCTTTCGGACTTGCGGCCGGTTCCGTAACGGCGTGCTGTGCCTACGGCGCTGTGATGATGGGGTATCAGGCATCCAGTCTGGTGCTCTTAAAGGTCGCCTACAGCTTCTTTTATGCCTACTCACTGCTTGCAATCGTTTTGGGACTTCTGCAGGCAATGGTGGGTTCGAGCATCATTTCACCCCGCATTACGAAGTCGATCGTCGTCACGTTCTGGATTTTGGCGATTCTGCAGTTCTTCGGGGTCCTCACGCACCTCGTTGATGTGCTTGACGCGACGGCCATTCCAATCGGTTCGGGCAACATGACCGTATGGAAGCTCTTTATGGCAGTCTGCTCGGTCCTGCTCACCGTTGCTGCTGCTAATTGGATCAGCGAGATGATCGAACAGACGATCACCGATGCGAAGAGTCTGACGGGCAACATTAAGGTTGTGCTCGGCCGCGTTGTTCGAATTTTCCTGATGGTGATCGCGGTCATCATCGGCTTGGGTACGGTCGGCATTGATCTCACTATTCTCTCGGTCTTCGGCGGTGCGCTCGGCGTCGGCTTAGGCTTCGGACTCCAGAAGATTGCTTCGAATTACGTGTCGGGCTTCATCATCCTGCTCGACAAGTCTGTGAAGATCGGCGACCTCGTAACGGTCGGCGGCTTCACCGGCAAGGTGACGGAAATCAATACGCGCTTTACGGTCGTGAGGAGTGCGGGCGGCGTTGAAAGCATCGTTCCGAATGAGTCGTTCGTTACCTCGCAGGTACAGAACCTTTCCTATTCGGATTCGCCGACGCTTCAGACGGTTGAGATCTCAGTGGCTTATAACGCCGATGTGAAAAAAGCGCTTGAACTGATGCTCGATGAAGTCGGCAGAGATCGCCCTCGTATTCCGAAGGACCGCAAACCCTGGGCTTCCGTTTCGCGATTTGCAAGTTCAGGGATTGATCTCAATGTCAATTTCTGGGTTGAAGATCCGGTGAACGGCACGGCAGGCATTAAGACCGACATCATGATGAATCTGCTTCGCCGATTTGCTGAAGCCGGCATCGAAATTCCATACAACCGTCTGGAGATTGATATTCTCAACAATAAAAATAAGGCACTGGAAAATCAATAAATAACAAATAATAAAGTCTTCCCATTTATTCCTCCATGCGCTGCGGCATTGGAGACTTTGGCATGGGGCATAGGTGGGAAGACGCCGAGGAGGCCTCGGTTCTTCGTATAGAAGAACGCTCTTACATCTTCAGTATTCCGTTTTAGGTGAGTTTCCTTCAGTGTGCCGGCATTAGAGCCGGGTCATTGGCAGGAAACCATCAATGATGTACGGAAGTGCAAAGCTTTGAATGCGATAATTGCTTTTTTAAGCTGCGATATTTTTGTCTTGATGCCTGGAAGGTCTATAACTAAAACTATCCTTCTTTTAGCTTTAATTTATTCTGTGATCGCAGAGGGTTATTTCTGTTTTATAAGAATAACCGGGACCATTTCATTAAATGGGAATCATTAAGCTCTTTTCCACAGAGAATATTTAGGCACATAATATTTGTTGATGGTGCACCGGTTCGTTAAATTCTTTGGCACCTGTTTATCACATCACAGAAGTATTTCATGGTGGGATATTCTTGTGTATTCATTTCTTTGATGAATACGATGCCGTTGATGGCAAAATATTCTTCTAATGGCAGAGGAGATGTGGATTAGGGTGTCGATTTAGGAGTGTTGACAAGTAATCTATGGTGTTTTCTTTTCGTATTTCTGCTTGTATTTGTTTTCCTTGACAGAGATATTTCGTATCTATAAAGTCAGCTAGCGCGAAAATGAATTTTCGTCTTTATAAAACCTAAGAAAAATTGCGCGGATGGCTGTATTTGTGCGGCTGCTGATGCCTTTATTTCGTAGTTCAAATTTTTGAACTTGGATACGAAGTTGATTATTTCTCTCCAGATTCAAAGACTTTTATTTAAATATTTTATAAGGGGAGAGTAGATGAAGTACGGAAGGTTTACTGCCTTAGTATTGGCTCTTAATTTGGTTTTTGATGGTGTTGCATTTGCGGGTCATAATAATGATATCGAAATAAACTCTGACCGAAACTTTACCAACAATGAAACGATCACTTCAGATAAGAGAACTATTATTGGATCAGGAGTAACGATAACAATTGCTCCAGATGCTGAACTTCGCTTAATCAACAACAATACAACGAATGACCAAGCCTCGGTGGTTGAGACAGGTTTGACAGGCGCTTCTGACATAGCGTTCAACGGCGGAAAGCTAATACTCCGCCGTGAAGGGGATGGCGTGATCATTCGAGCGAATGGCGGGACGACTTCGGCTTTGACGTTTAATACTGAAAGTACTCTTTTAAACGGTACCGCATCCAGAGGCATCGATGCAGACAAGTCAAGCCCTGTCGTCTTTGCTGATGGTTTTACGCTCAATCTTGATCGTTCAGGAAGCACTACGGGGCGAGATGTGGCGGGATTGAGATTAGCGCAGCGAGCTCATTTGAACACGACATTTGCTGACGTAAAATTAACTGCTGGAGACAGCGATTCTAGTTTGACTGGCATCATTTTGGATGATGGTGTTTTGAGTGCGAATAAGCTCAATATAGACATTAATGGCCGTAATTCAAAATCTCTAAAAAAATTTTATGGTTTTAATATCAATAACGATAGATCCCGTAAGGAGGGTTTGAACTTTTCAGCTCCAATAAAGATTTCGCTTCAAGATGCTCTTAATACTGATGCGATAGCACTCAGATTGGTAGGTTGGTACGATTATCATTTTGCCGATTCACTCCAACTTGCAGTGAAGAATACTCATCATGCTTATGGCTTGTATGTCGCCTACGCTGACGCAGTGAATTTGAACGATGATCTGACCATAAATTTCAGCGGGAATACTGAATCATATGGTATTTTTAATTCTAATTATAATTATTATTATGGTATTTCTCCTGATGATGAAGAAAATCAGAATATATTAAAAATTAAAACTGCTGCTATTTATAATGAAGGAGGAAAGTCCACTGCTGTTTGGACGAGAGATGATTCAATTACAATTATCTCAGAATCGCTTACAACCAATGCTCAAGAAGCCTTGTACGCAAGAGACCAAGGTATTATTGAGGTACAAAGAGACTTCGTCACGACAGCAGAATCGATGATTTCTGCATGGAATAACGGAACTGTCATTATAAATAGTTTGGGAAAAGGAAAAGTCCAATTCACTGGTGTTACGAGATTTCAATACGTCGGCAGGACGTTTGGAGGGCTTTACCTTACCGTTGGTTCGGGAAATGCTGATGAGAATTCTTACTGGAATGTGACTGGGCTTTCTCAGCTTTCAACCCTCACGATTGCTCCCAATGCTTCTTTAAACTTCCTCTTGACTGCCGAAGCACTTTCTGAGTTAACGGCCAACAAGGCTTTGATAACGGCTTACGGAACGGTTCCGGTAATACTGCATTCGTCTGCTTCAGCTGCCGGAGCAAGCACTATCACGTTGTCAGGAGCTGGTCTTAATTTGCAGGCTGGTGATGAAATTCGTCTTATTGAAAGTTATGCTGGTGTGGCTTTGGATGACGAACATAATCTTTTGACTGCCGGCACTTCTTTGAATGAACTTAAAGGCAATCTCAATGTAAAGCACATGGCATCCCTCTCTCGCGTGCAAGAAAGTGACCTCACCAAGGATGACTACGATCTCACGATGAAGAGCAGTTACTTATTGACGGCAACTATCAAGAACAAGCGTCCGAATATTGACAAAGTTAACGATCAGACCAATGCGCTGATGCAGTCGAGCATCGCGTCAGCAGCAGCAATGTACGCTGCCGACGAACTTTTGATCGATTCCACAATGAAGTCTCGGCAGGGTGTGCGTCAGACCGGCCCCTTTGCGGCGGCACGAGCAGGAAAATACGATTTGGATGTTGCCGGAGCTTTAGACACCACAGTGACTTCAGGTCTTCTCGGCTACGCTTTCAACCTGCGGGATTCTGAAGTCGGGGCCTTCTTGGAAATGGGACATGGAACATACGATACCCGCACAGCCGCAACGACTCTCGTTGGAGAAACGAAGGGCGACGGCAAACACAACTATGTGGGCTTCGGCGTCTATGGCAATTACACAACACCAATGGATTGGCTGCATGTCACGGGGTATGTCAAGGGCGGCTGGCTGCGCAACGAATTCTCTGTGCCTTTAGCAGGGGTAAAAGTTGACTTTGACCGTACCAGCAATTATTGGGGAGCTCACCTCGGTGCATATGGTGAATTTCAGGCTTCGGAAAAGTTTAAGAGCCGTACGTTCCTGAATTACTTCTACGATGGCCGAGAAAGTGAGATGCATACCGCTTCTGGTTCTGCTGAGGTGGCTGGAGCCAAGTTCCATTTTGCGTCGTTCAATTCGCATCGGGCACAGTTGGGATCGGTGTTTGAGTATGCTTATACGGCTGACTTGCGACCCTATATTGCGTTAACTTATGAATACACATTCAAGGCCGATGCAAAAGGGCGCGCCGCCGATCAATACGGTGATTTGGCTTTAGATGGTACCGATCTCGAAGGCAGCACCGGTATTGTCTCCCTGGGCTGGACGTATCAGAACGAAGCGAGAGACTTTGAGTTTGATGCCGGCATGAACGGATACGCCGGCAAGCGCCGCGGCATCAGTGCGCAGCTGCAGGCAGCTTGGAAATTCTGACCCCGGGCAGGGCGGCTGCGGGCTGCTGAAACAACCGCGTTTGGCGTCCTGAACGCGCGGTTAACGGATCCGTCCGTGAGCGGAGTGTTTTTTAGGAGGCCGTTTCAGTCCAAGCAGCGCGAACCTAGCGCGCTGCTTTTTCACTGACGCACCGCCCATCCATGGAATTTCAAATCCGCAGT
>OCAA01000949.1_pt1 | contig 19030 bp, 19 predicted proteins | sample 1538241 | NCBI WGS metagenome assembly OCAA01 (sample SAMEA2580241, study PRJEB22360) | human gut metagenome | biome: human gut; feature: human-associated habitat; material: faeces | place: Denmark | collected 2008/2010
AGTGGAGAATTACGAGAAAGCAGAACAGGACTATATGGCAGGAATGAAATACAAGGAGATAGCGGAGAAGTACGGAACCACTATCAACACTGTCAAGAGTTGGAAGAAACGGTATGGATGGAGCAGGGGAGAGGGTGCACACAAAATAGAAAAGGTGTGCACACAAAAGCCAAAGGGTGCACACAAGAAAGCAGTGCCCATAGATGACGGTACAAAAGAGACACTACAGAATGATGACCTTACGCCGGAACAGCAGATGTTTTGTATATATTACAGCAAGACGTTCAATGCGGCGCAAAGTTACCAGAAAGCATATGGATGCAAGTATGATACAGCAATGGTTAATGGCTGCATGCTACTAAGAAATACTAAGGTGCGAGAAGAGATAGAACGCCTAAAAGAGATCAAGCGGCAGCAGATAGTAGCCGGAACAGAGGATCTCGTGGAATTGCAGATGAGGATTGCGTTCGGTGATATCGGGAATGTGCTGGAGTTCGGGCGGGAAGATATTGAAACAAAAGACGGTCGGATGGTTCGGGTTAATTCCTTGAGGGCAAGGGAATCCAGTGAGGTTGATACGCAGATGATTAAGAGCATCACAGAGGGACAAAACGGCTTGACTGTGGTCATGAAAGACGAACAGAGGGCGATTGATTGGCTCACGAAGTTCTTTGAGATGAATCCAGACGACAAGCACCGAAGAGAATTTGACAAGCGGAAACTTGAACTTGAGATGCTCAAACTTGAAATGCAGACCAAAGAGGGTGCAGACGATACACCGGAGCAGGACAACTTCTTAGAAGCCCTGAATGCGTCAGCACAGGAAGTGTGGTCGGATGAATGATTGGGAAAGCATTGATAGACGCATAGCCAAGTTAAAAGAAAACATCATGCGAAATGCTGTTCGGATGAAAAGGAAGTACCAGCAGAACGGTTTTGAGTTTCGCCCGTTCTCGACCAAGCAAAAGAAAGTCCTTACCTGGTGGTGCGATACATCCCCAGTAAAGGATATGGACGGCATCATAGCGGACGGAGCGATCCGAAGCGGTAAGACACTCAGCATGTCACTTAGTTTTGCGTTGTGGGCTATGAGTACATTCAACCAGCAAAACCTTGGCATGGCAGGAAAGACGATCGGCTCCTTTCGGCGAAATGTTTTGTTCTGGTTAAAACTGATGCTAAAGAGCCGTGGCTACAAGGTAGCAGACCACCGCTCCGACAACATGGTCGAGATTTCAAAGGGCGAAGTTGTAAATTTCTTTTACATATTCGGCGGAAAAGATGAACGGTCGCAGGATTTGATACAGGGTATCACACTTGCCGGTATGTTCTTTGACGAGGTCGCCCTCATGCCGGAATCATTCGTGAATCAGGCAACAGGACGTTGCTCTGTGGATGGTTCAAAGTTCTGGTTTAACTGCAACCCGGACAGCCCCAGCCATTGGTTCAAGGAAAACTGGATAGATAAATCAACCGGGTATCTTGGAAAGAAAAAGGTTGAGGAGATAAGGCAGAAAGCAGCCGAGGAAAATAAGCCGGACGGGTTGAAAGAAATCATATATCTGCATTTTACGATGGACGATAACCTTTCTCTTTCTGAAAAGGTAAAGGCGCGATACCGGGCAATGTATAGCGGAGTATTCTATGACCGCTTTATCCTTGGCCTGTGGGTGATTGCCGAGGGATTGGTCTATGGAATGTTCGATAAGGAAAAGAACATCTTCCACGGAGAATATGAGTACAGCCCGCAGTCATCCTATTATCTTTCCATCGACTACGGAACTATGAACCCATTCGCGGTAGGGCTGATGGAGTTGCAGAACAGCGGCAGGGTGAGGATGCTCCGGGAGGGGCACTATTCCGGCAGAGAAAAGGGCGTAACCATTGACAACGAAGCATATTACAAAATGATACAGGAAATCGCCGGGGACTTCCCGATAACGTCAATCGTTATCGACCCGTCAGCGGCAGCAATGAAAGCCACAATCCGGAAATACGGGGAATTTACCTGCATGGACGGAAATAATGACGTTCTGAACGGAATACAGGAGGTAACGAAGTATCTGAATCTCGGTATGCTCCAGATCCACGAAAGCTGTGTGGAGACGCAAAAAGAGTTTGGAGCGTATGCCTGGGATGAGAAAGCTGTGGGAGAAGACAGGGTAATCAAGGAGTACGACCACCACATGGACCTTATCAGATACTTTATTTACACAGTAGCAAGAAGATATAACAGGGGACTTATTTAGGAGGAAACAATGGGAATTATGTCAGCTATCAAAGAATGGTGGAGCAGAATGTTCCTGTCAGAAGTAAAAGACCAGTTCAAAGTGACTGGCATTACATCCGGGGATATGCAAAAGGCAATCCAGAACTGGATGTTGATTTATAAGGGCGAACCGGACTGGATAGACCCGGAAGAGGGAATTAAGACAATCAAATTTGCGAAATTCGTCTGTGGAGAAATCGGCAGACTTGCTACGCTTGCGATTGATGTGACGTTTGACGGAGCGAGAAAAGAGTACATGACGCAGTTCTGGGAGAAGTCTGTGCATGACCGCATCCGGGAGTGGACGGAACTTATGTGTGCCTGTGGTACAGTTATTTTAAAGCCGAACGGAACCGGCGTGGATTTGGTAACGCCAGATAGATTTGAGATAACAAGCCTTGATGGAAATCACAACATAACCGGCATTGTGTTCCAGGACAGCTACCGGGAGGGAGACGAGTATTTCACAAAGCTGGAATACCACAGATTTTTTACCGCCAGCGTGAGGATGTCGGATGCGGAAGAGTACACCGAGACAACTTACTACTCCATATCGAACAGAGCGTTCGTATCGAAGAATGCCGGGGAAATAGGGAAGCCGATTGATTTAAGCATGACAATGTGGTCTGGACTGCAGCCGGACGTACATATCACAAAAAAGAATGGCGAGCAGATCAATTCGATGCTGTTCGGGTTGTTCCGGATGCCGTCCTCTAACGATATTGATTTGAGCAGTCCTCTCGGACTATCAGCCTTTGCAGATGCGATCGAGGAGTTAAAAGATTTAGATATTGCGTATAGCCGGAATGCGGAGGAAATCGAGGAAAGCCGGAGGATGGTCATAGTGGATGACAGGCTGATTCAAAAGCCGGCATACAAGGACGAGAAAGGCAACACAGTAAGACCACATGTAAAATTGCCTAAGTTTTTCAAGGCAATGGCAGGAATGGATGCAGAGGAAACGTACCATGAGGTCAACCCGACATTGAACACGGACACGAGAAAGAGCGGAATCAATCAGCAGTTATCCCTTGTCGGTGTGAAGTGTGGGTTCTCCAATGGGTATTTCGTGATTGACGAGAAAACCGGCATGGTAACTGCCACACAGGTAGAATCCGATGATCGCAGAACCATCCAGCTTATCAAGGATGTGCGGGATGCAATGCAGAAGTGTCTCGATGATTTATTCTATGCGCAGTCTGTATTTGCTGATCTGTATGGCCTTGCGTCAGTTGGTGACTATGAACCGCAGTATGACTTCGGGGACATTACCTACAACGAGGAAGAGGACAGGATGCGGAACCTTACGCTTGCCAACTCTGGGTATATTCCGAAGTGGCAGTACCTTGTCAGATTTGAAGGATATTCAGAAGAGGAAGCCAAGGCGGCGGTGGAGGAAGCAAGCGGGGGAGAAAAAGAAGGATTGTTCGGCGAGGAATAAATGTGATTATTGCGCTGAGGTAGAAAATGAAACAGGACATAGGGTTAAAAAAGCTTGGTCAAATGCACATCAAGACAAGCACTGACTGTATGAGCATCGATGTCAGTTTTGACAGGCTGGCGCGATATATGTCTGCATCGCAGCGTGCACTTGATAATCAGATACTTACCGATATGGTGGACTACATTCCCATGGATACGGAAAACTTAACGAGACAGACGTTGATGATTAACCGGGAAAATGTAGGGAGCGGTGAGCTGGTGCTTGATACAACAGATTATGCGCGATATTTATATCATGGAAAACTTATGGTTGACCCAGAGACCGGAAGTGCATGGGCGAGACCACAGGCTATTAAGGTTTTAACTGACCAGGATTTAGAGTATAGCAAGGTGGCGCATGGAAAAGCCGGCTCACACTGGTTTGAACGTGCCAAAGAAGAACGAAAACGTACATGGCTTAAGGTTGCCAGACAGGCGGCAGGAAAGAGGTAGCATGACACCAGACGAGCTTGTGAAAGCCACTGATGGGGTGGAACTGAAAATTTCAGAGTTGAATCAGAAGATAATTGACAAGATAGTGGAAAATTTACTTCTTAGATTTGAAAAGACTGGGCAAGTAGTATTTTCTCCGTCGGACGAGTATTCCATCAAGACATTACGCCGCGCCGGAGTGACGCAGACAGATATCTTGGCGGAAATTCAGAAAGCAACACCGGGGATCCAGAAAGAGGTAAAAAAAGCCTTTAAGCAGGCGGCAACTAATATCGGAAAAGTCAAGGTTAATAAACGCGTGCAGGAAACTTTGAATAATCCAATCCCGGAGGGAGCAAATGAGACTGGAACGGCATCTGAGAAGATTATTGACGGTAGAATCAATGAAAAAGAGCTTTCTGCCAGACAAAAGGAACTGTTAGAGGATGTGTATTCCCGGACAAAAAATGAAATCAATAAAATTTATGAGGGTGTGGCACGTTCGGGCAGTAATGAGTTCCAGGATGCCTGCAATGAAGCGGCGCGGATGGTGCGTGGTGGAATGGGACCACAGAAAGCGGTGAGAGAAGCCATAAAGAAGGTTGCGAAGGACGGCACATATATCCAGTACCCGAGTGGTCATAAAGATACAATTGAGGTTGCAGTGCTCCGCGCAGTGAGAACCGGCGTAAATCAGGCAAATGCAAAGTTGGTGCTGGATTTGGCGGAAGCGACCGGACAGGATCTGGTACTGGTATCGTCACACGAGGATGCACGCCCAGCGCACCAGGAGTGGCAGGGGAAGATATATTCTATCAGCGGGAAATCAAAAAAATATCCGGAGTTTCGCAGTGCAACAGGATTTGGAACGGTGCAGGGGTTGTGCGGCGCGAACTGCCGGCATACATTTACGATATATTATCCAGGATTTAGTCATAATCCATACAAGCGAAACAATAGACAGTCCAACAAAAAGAAATATGATTATACGCAGGAACAGCGCAAAAGGGAGCGTGATATCCGTAAGCAGAAGCGGATTATAGATGCACTGGAAAAGGCAAAAGCAGAGACGAATGATCCGGAGCTGAAAAGGGAACTGCAAGCCGAGATTGACGCACAAAAGGCTAAATTGCGAAAGAAAAAACGGGATTACGATGATTTCTGTAAGGCACACGGGCTTAAGAAGCAAGCCATCCGGACGCATACATATAAAAATGGAGTAGTCGAAAATAGAAGTGTTTGGGAGAAAAAGGAGCCAGAAGCGAGTGCTGGCGGCAGGGCGACGGCGTATAGTAATGCGAACGCCGGAAATACACAGAAAAGCGGTGGGACTTCTGGAGCAGTATATAATTATAAAAATGATCCAGATGGTAGCAAACGTCAGAAAATAGCTGAAGATTTATACACCCAGACTAGAAATAGAAATCCCGAATACGAGGTTAAAGCTGTGGCGCAGAATAGTGGAATGGATGAGGTAGATGTAAAGAAGATATATGACCACATATATATCAATCAGCATTTGTTCCAAGATGGGACAATACATTTATTTGATCCGGATTATGAAATGGCGCAGTCATGGCAAAGACTGAGGAATAATAATCATATACAGCCGCACGATATAACGCTACTGAAACATGAATTAGCTGAATACAATGTTATGGGGGAAAACCTTGACATAGCGTATGAGCCGGTACATAATGAAGTGGTAAAGACATATAATTACCAGAAGGAGCTTATACAATATTTGAAGGAGAGGGGAAGAGAATAGTGTTAGAATTTTTGCTTGAAAAGATTATCGGAACTAAATATTTTTATTCATACTTCCCGGAAGGAAACAAGAATGCACCAGGCATGGTCGCAGTAGACTATGACAATGGTTTAAGGGAAGTTGTAAAAGAGTCAGATGATGATTTTGAAAATTTATATGCAATTCATGCAATGCACGGGATTGGCAGAGGACAGACAGAAGGAACGGTTGCGTGGTATTAGATGAGAGGGAGCATAGCGCTTCCTCTTTTGTTTTGGCACAAATTATGTACCAGTATGAGTTATTATAATATTGCCAGGTGGAAGTTGCTCATCCATTTGCACCCCCTTTCATATGTGTTATAGAGAAAAGCGCCTTGAAATATAGGTGCTTTTTGTGTGCTTGAAAATGGCACAAATCTTTTATAATCGCATGCTACAATATATTTAACAAATGAATAGCACCGGACGGAACGCAGGAATCCGCCCGCTACCCTACAAAAATTATAGGATGTTGTTATGGCACGTCCTGTTTTGGGCGTGCTTTTTATTTTACAAATTGCCAGCTATGGGGCAAATAGCAACTCGATCGCGCCGGGCTGACCGGAGTAAAAACTTAGAAAGAAAGAGGAGTGAAACATGGTAAAAGTTGCAGCAGAACTTGAAAAACTTGGCTTAGAACTGACAGACGAGCAGAAAGAATCCATCAAGAAGAGCATCGGTGAGGAAGTGTATTCCAAGGGCGAACTTGATAAGAAAGTAAAAAAGGCAGAGGAAGAACGCGATCAGTATAAGACCCGCGCAGAGACTGCGGAAGAGACTTTAAAGGGGTTCGACGGCAAAGACCTTGAAACCATCACAAAAGAGCGTGATAAGTGGAAAGAGAAGGCTGAGACGGCAAAGAAAGATTATGATGCCAAGATTGCAGAGCGCGAGAAAAGTGACTTGCTAGAAAAGGCATTTGAGGGTGTCAAGTTCTCTTCGGCGTCCGCAAAAAAGGCTATTATGAGCGACATTGCCGCGAACGTATCCGTCAAGGATGGTAAGCTGATCGGATTCAACGACTTGCTGGAAGATGCCAAGAAGAATGACGCGAGCGCATTTGTTGATGAACAGGCGCAGCAGAATGAACAGAATCAGGCAACATTCACTGCTCCGATGGGAGCCGGAGCAAAAACCGAGCCGATCACCGGAGATCCGAACAAAATGGATTATGCGACATACAAAAAGTGGCGCGAACAGAATCAGTAATAAGGAGGAACATTTATGCCAAACACAATTTTAACACCGCAGATCATTGCGAACGAGGCACTGATGGTACTGCAGAGTAACCTTACAATGGCGAATCTCGTGCACAGAGATTATTCCCAGGAGTTTGTAAAGGTGGGCGATACCATTACCGTGAGAAAACCGGCTACATTCGTGGCGAAGAATTTCACCGGTCAGACGGTGGCACAGGATATTACAGAGGGATCTACGACGGTCAAGATGGACAGATTCAGAGATATCACAGTTAATGTGGGTGCCAAAGAGATGACTCTTGATATCAAGAATTTTTCCGAGCAGGTAATCACGCCGGCTATGCAGGCTATGGCGCAGCAGATCGACGCCGATCTTCTGGCGGTCGGTATTGCGAAAGCAAAGAAGAAAGCTACCGTGTCCGGCACACCGGTAATCTCGGACATTGCCGGCGTTGGTAAGGCGCTGGATCAGGCAAAGGCACCGCGCACGGACAGACGCTTAATTCTGCCGCCGACGATCCTGTACAAGTACAACACGCTGGATAACTTTGCAAAGCAGTGCTACAAGGGAGATTCTATCGCACTGAAAGAGTCCGAGATCGGCAAGGTGTATACCTGTGAGACTTTTATGTCCCAGAACTGCCCGGAGAACCAGAACGATGCCGCAGGAACCGTTGCATCCTACAAGGTTACCGGAACGAAGGATGCCACAGAGTTTACTGTTTCTGACGGAAAGACAGCGGCGGCTACCATCAAAAAAGGTGATCAGCTTATCGTGAACGGATATCTCTACACTGTGACCGAGGATGTAACGCTTGCATCTGGAGCCGGCACGGTAAAGGTAGATCAGAACATCCCGGAGACCATCGCGACAGCAACAGATGCTTTTGTCGTGAACAAGGCGCATGCTCTTGGATTCCACCGGAACGGTCTGGCACTTGTGACCCGTAACCTTGAACTGCCGATGGGCAATAAGAACGCATACATTGCATCCACAGATGGTCTCGGTGTCCGTGTCGTATTCTCTTACGATTCCGAGCACAAGCAGGATATGATTTCCTTTGATATGATCTACGGCATCAAGGAACTCAACGAGAATTTGCTTGTTGATTTCTCATAAGAAAGGGGGATTCCAAGATGGGATATACCACGTATGACTTCTATCAGAATAAATACTATGGGGATTCTATCGAGGAATCCCTTTTCCCTAAGTGGGAAGATCGCGCAGCTATGAAGCTGGATCAGCTGACCTACGGGAACATTACAGAGGAATCTTTGCAGGAATACGATGAGAAGATTCAGAAAGCCACCTGTGCGCTGGCGGACTTGCTCTATCAGGTTGATTTTAAGACCACGCACGCCAGTGATGAAAAGGGCGGTAATGTGAAGTCGATGTCTTCCGGCGGTCGGTCGATCAGCTTCGGGACCAATGAGACGCTGATTGATAAGGTGCTGAACGACAAGACGGCGCAGAACCGGCTTTGTTATGACACGGTGTGCGAATACTTGTCCGGCACCGGATTGCTGTATGCGGGGGTATGAGATGGGATTCTTCGATAACAAGACGGTTACCCTTTTCAACCGCTCATTCAATGCGGAAACCGAGGAAGAGAAGTATTATACGACATTGCTTGAGGGCGTAGACCTTGTGGAAACCAAGGGGGCGAATGTCTCCAAGAGCGGCATGGACAGCGCCGATGCAGTCAAACTCTACATAGATTTTGCCAACCTTGGCAAAATGGTAAAGCCGTACCTTCCCCCGAAAGCATGGGATGCACTGCCGGAAGAGGAAAAACAGAACTATATCACATTCCACCCCACGGAGGATTTCTTCGTTAAGGGAGATTGCACAGATGTGGAACTGCCGGAAGAGTGTGCGTATGAGTGGATGCATGAGAACTTCGATGATGTTTATAAGGTCACGACCGTAGACAAGTATGAGGATATCTTGTCGCATTTTGAGGTAGGAGGTGTATAAATGGCGGAACTAGAAAAACTTACTATCCTGGATGCGGAGAACGCAGGAAAAGGGCTTCTTGCATTGGTGATGGCATATCCGGATTATCCGCGGGGATTTAAGGCGGACAATTCAACCGTGAAGTGGAATTCCATCAATGAGGACAGGTCCATCGGCGTGTTCCCGCTGCAGGGCGCGGTATATCTGAAAAAGTATATCAGCGGCAGCTATGTAGCACAGATGCCATTTCAGATGATTTATAAGTGTTCGCCGACCACCAACAAGGCGAGTCTGGATGCACAGCAGATGTTAAATGATTTGGCAGCATGGATGGAAGAGAGTGGAATCGAATTTGCAGATCCGCATTTGACGCTGGAGTCGATCGCTAGGACATCCCCGGTGTTCGGCGGCGGACAGAATGAGAAAACAGTAGCTTACGCTGTGAATATGCAGATGAAATATTTTTGCAAGAAATAAGGAGGATGGAGAAGATGAAATTTAATTTACAGTTCTTCGCACAGGACAGAACAAACATGGTATCTCTGCTCGACATTGGGCTGCTCATGGGTGGCAGCACTGGAAAACTGGCAGAGATGGGCGATGGTTACACAGAGATCACAGAGGACTGGGGACCCAGCACGGATTCTAAGCAGTACGTCAATATGAAGAGCGCAAGCAATACCGTGAAAGGGTATGCGCTCAGTATGTCTCCGGAGAGAGAGTATCTGTCGGATGATATGCAGAAAACGATCGACGATATGTTTAAAAAATTCCCGACCGGTAAAGCCTGTGAGACCTATTATTACCGGTACTACAAGACGGATCTGACGGCCGGTGTGGGTGATTGCATCCGCGTTCCGGTAACTGTGTGCCCGTCGAGCACTGGCGGAGCAGGTGGAGACACATTAACCTCGGCTATCCAGATCAATGGTAACGGAGATGTGGAGCTTGGAACAATCACGATCAGCAGCGAGGACGGCTCACATTCCTGGGCGGCAAAATAAGGTGTTAATCAAAAATTAGCATAATGGGGTGGGTTCCTTTCAGTCCTGCCCCATTTCTGAAAGGATGGTAATTTTTATGGAAGAGTTGAAATTAAACAGTGGTCTGAAAAAGATTGCGATTAAGGATGAGGATGGAGATCTTATCACAGTATTGAGCGTGAATGTGGCAGATGCGGACACGGCAGAACATTTTGCACAGATCATCAATAACCTGCAGGAAATCTCGGAGAACTGCGAGAAGGAAGCGGCGGAATGGAAAAAAGAACACAAGCAGGACGAAACGGTTTCTGGAGAGGTTGATGTGGAGAGGGTGTTGCAGATCAATCGTATCCGCGTGAGATACCTGAAACAGATCGCAGAGGAAATTGACAAACTGTTCGGCGAGGGAACGGTTCAGAGCATCTACGGCGATATTACGCCGGATGAAACGGCACTGGTGGAGTTTGTCGAGGGCGTTATCCCGGTAATGAATAAACTCTTCGGCAAGCGTTACGAGATGACCAGAAAACGGTATAACTCCGGCAGAAAAGGGGCAAGGGCATGATAAATGTCATGCTCGACCCACTTCCGGATGAATGGAACGGATACAGGGTCAATACATCATTCCGGATCGGCATACAGGTATTTCTTATCCAGTACGACAAAGAACTGAATGAATACGAGAAGAGTGATGCACTGATCTGGCTGCTGTTTGATGACCGGGAGCATCCGGTAGGCTATGAGTTACAGGAATGCGTCGAGTGGTTCTTGAATGGCTGGTTTCATGATAAACCGGGTTCCTCACAGGATAAACGCCGGCTGATTGACTATGATGTCGACCAGTGGCGCATTTATGCAGATTTCCGGCAGATATATGGGATAGACCTCTCACTGGATGATATGCATTGGTGGATGTTCAACGGTCTGCTCTGGAATATGCCGCATGAACAATCGTCATTTCAGCAGGTCATTGAAATACGCAGGAAGAAAGTTACCGGGAAGATGGGGAACGAAGAAAGAAAAGCTGTGCAGGAAGCACAGCAGATCTATGCACTGGATCAACCGGAAGTTAAAAAAGAGTATACAGAGAATGAAAAAGGTGCCATCGACGAGTATGACCGGATGATGGCGGAGATCAAAGCCAAGAAGAAAGCAGAAAAGGAATTGGGATTAGGTTAGAAAGCGAGGGTTGCATATGGCTGGCGGATATGATGGAGAAATTAGAATAAGGACTTTGATAGAAAACGGGAAAGCATCCAGCCAGCTGTTGCAGTTGGAAGCTCGGTTTCAGAAAACCGCCAAGGAAGCCGCAAGACTTGAAGATGAAATGCGCAAGCTGGAACAGCAGAAGATTCCGACGGAAGAGTATGCAAATTTAGAGAATAAGCTTAAGGATGCTAAGTATATTCTTGAACAGTACAATGATGCTTTAAAAAACATGCCTGCCGAAAATAAAGAACAGAGATGGAACGAGTTAGTAGACAAAGAGGAGAAAGCATACAATGAGATTGTTAAAATAAAAGAGGCATTAAAACAGCCGATTTATCTTAGACCAGAGGGATTGTATCAGCAACTTAATGATGCTAAGAAAAGGCTGGAAATATTTAAGATGATGGAAGAATCTGTCCTTTCTGGAGAAGATCCGACTCTGAGCATGTATAGGCAGGAAGCCGAGAAAGCCACAATTAGTGTTAAAAAGTTGGAAGCTGAAATGCTGGAATTAGATAAATCTGGGAAGGCATTTTTGACAACTAGGGATCCTAAAACGGAGGCACAGTACCAAAAATTATCCGAGAAGCTTCGATATGTCAATAGCCAGCTTGATGTTACGAAGAAAAAAATGGAAGAGGTTGCTGCCAAGGAAGCAAAGGTAGGTTCTGGCGCGAAACAGATTGAGAAAGTCGGTAAAGCTGCTAAGAAATCGGCGGGGCTGATGACAACATTCCTGTCAAGATTAAAGGGAATTACGCTGTCTTTGTTCATTTTCAACTGGATTACTAAAGGTTTTAATGCTATGGTTGCCGCCTTCAAAGAGGGCATTCAGAATATGGCGAAGTATTCCGCGGACTTTAATTCGCGGATGTCCGAGCTGAAAACTGCCACATCTACACTCAAAGCATCACTGGGGACGCTGGCGGCGCCGATTGTATCAGCCATCATTCCGGCGATTGTAACACTCTGCAGCTGGATCACGACGGCGGTCAATAAGATGAATGAACTTGTGGCGGCACTGTCTGGGAAGAGCACATGGACACGGGCGAAGCAACAGCAGGTGGATTATGCAAAGTCATTGAATAGTACTGCGGGAGCAGCAAAGAAAGCGGCGGGAGCGTTGCAGAGTTTTGACGAACTGAATGTAATTAACTCAAACAGTTCCGGCGGCGGTGGCGGTGGAACAGATGCCTCTACGATGTACGAGGAAGTGCCGACAAGCGACGCGCTGATCGGTAAATTGCAGCCGTTCCTCGATTATCTTAAGCAGATCAAGGCAGAAGTGATCCGCGGATGGGATGAGACGTGGGCGGCGCTGGATATTGACAGTCAGATCGCAGATATTCGCGGCAGTATCGAATCAATCCGTGGCTCTCTGTCGGATATTTTCGGAAATGCAGATTTGCAGGCGGCGGCAGACAACTTTGTTATGACGCTGGCGTACAGTGTTGGTCAGATTGGCGCATCCGTGGTCAGTATTGGGGCTACGATCGCACAGAATATCATTGGCGGCATCGACCTGTATTTGCAGCAGAATAGCGGCAGAATCACCGAGTACCTCATTCGGATGTTTGATATCGGCGCTGACGTGGCACAGCTTGCGGGCGAAGCGGCGGAAGCATTTGCTTTTGTGTTCCAGGCATTCGGCAATGAGGACGGGCAGCAGATTACGGCAAATCTGATTCAGATTTTTTCGGATATATTTGGCACAGTAACGCTTCTAGTGGCACAGTTCAGAGATGATCTGATGCATTTGTTTGTCGATCCATTCGTGAATAACAGCGACGGCATTAAGACGGCGCTGGAAGGAATTCTTGAAGTTGTGTCGGATGTTACTGGGACGATTTCGGACACGGTGCAGCATTTTACGGATGGAGTAGTAACTTTGTATGACGAACATATCCATCCGCTGATACAGAGCTTGACGGACGGACTGGACGAGATTTCGGCGAAGTTTCTGGAATTCTGGAATACATACATACAACCGGTGCTTGAAAATATTTCAACCAAATTCCACGAAGTCATGGAGCAGCACATTCAACCGATGCTCGACAGCTTTCTTGGCTTGCTGGGGACAGTCATAGACAATGTGAAAAAACTCTGGGAAGAGGTGCTAGTGCCGGTTATCGAGTGGATCATCGAAAATATCCTGCCGGTGCTGATGCCAATCATCCAGAGCCTTATTGAGGGTGTGTTGAATTTTATCGGCTTTGTGTCTGATATGGTGGCAAATATCATGGATTTCCTGTCTGGTCTCATTGATTTTATCGTCGGCGTTTTTGCCGGAGACTGGGAACAGGCGTGGTCTGGAATCCGGGAAATGTTTTCGGCAATCTGGAATTCGATGAAGCTGATCTTGAGTACAATTTGGAATAACATGAAAGATGGTGTGAAAGCAGCGATTAGCGCTATAAAAGGGCATATTTCGGATTCCTTGCACAATATCAAGGGTGGTTGGCGTGAATCCTGGACAAGTATGAAAACGACGGTATTAGGCATCTTTGATGCAATCAAATCGGGAATCAAAGGGAAGATCAATTCTATCATATCGTTTGTCGAGAATATGGCAAATAGCATAATTATCGGCGTTAATAAGGTTCTGGAGGCGCTGAACAGTGTTGGATTTGATATGCCGGATTGGCTGGGCGGCGGAACTTTTCACCCAAATCTGCAGACATTGTCGACAATCAGCATCCCCCGCCTTGCTAACGGTGGCATCACAACCGGTAGCACCCTTGCAAACATTGGAGAAGCCGGGCGGGAAGCGGTACTTCCGCTGGAAAACAACCTGTCCTATCTGGAGCCGCTTGCAGAAATGATCGCAAGCAAAATGGAAGGTGTTCAGACGGTGCGGATCGTAGCAGAGGAAAGCGGCATATTCAAAGTTGTACGCGAGGGTGCAAATGATTATTTCCGGAGAACCGGCAGACCGGCATTTGATTTTTAGAGAGAGGAGCGGAGAAAATGGCATACGGTGGATTTTTGATAAAGGTAGGCGATTATACCGTTCCTTTCCGATACATTGAAGCTAAGAAATTCAAGTGCGGCATCAAAGGGCAAGATCTGGATTCTTACCGGGATGCAAACGGCATCTTACATCGAGAGGCCTTACAGAATGTTGCAATTAAAGCTGAGTGGGAAACGCCAAACGATATTGATGAAGTGGCGTTGCGCCCGCTGATGGACAGCATCAAGGCACAGTATTCAAATGCGACAGAGAAAAAAGCGCTTGTCACGGCGTGGATGCCGGAACTTGGCGATTATGTAACGATGGACTGCTATCTGCCGGATATAGAATATACCATTGATTATGCGGATGAGACGACCGTGGAGTATTCTTCTTTCCGGCTGGCGTTTGTTGGGTATGGAGGTAGTGTAAATTGATTGATTATGAGTATGCGGATTTGTTCAAACAGAATAGTGTGGATAAGCAGATCACAATTACATCGGATGATGGGCTTGTGAATATCACGAACAATGAACTTCATCAGGAAGAATTTGAACTGACAGAAAGCCTCTGCTCCGAGAGTGAGTTGACGTTCGGTTGCTGTGAAGCCGGAATGATTAAGTTCAAGGTGTCCAATGTATTTTTACCGATGAAAGGAAAGTGGCTGACTGTAAAAATGACGATCGGCGGGAATGCGGCGAATCCGCTTCAAATCGGACGATATAAGGTTTATTCCGATACGCCTACGGCAGACAGAAAATACCGTGATGTGGTGGCTTACGATGCTTTGTACGATGTGGTTAATGCGGATGTGGCGGCGTGGTACAACACGCTTAAGTTTCCGATGACCTTAAAATCTTTCCGGGATGCATTCTTTTCGCATTTCGATGTGGAGCAGGACGATGTGGAACTCGTGAATGACAGCATGACCGTCGAAAAGACGGTGGAAGTCACGGTGTCGACAGATACAAGTACCGGTACGGCGGAGACAAGCACGGTGGGCGAATCCATAGGTGGAAAAGAAACCTTATCCTGCATTCTTGAAGCAAACGGCTGCATGGGTCACATGGGACGCTATGGGAAGTTCCATTATGTGTATCTTGAGCAGAATATTGATGGGCTTTACCCCGCGGACGACCTCTATCCGGCAGATGATCTTTTTCCGCGGGATCCGAAATCATACGGTATAGGGAAAGGCATCTACGTGTCTGCAAAGTATGAGGACTATACCGTTTGCCCGATAGACAAGCTTCAGATCCGGGAGAAAGAAAACGACATTGGAGTTATCGTTGGCAATGGGAACAATGCATATGTGATCGAGGGGAACTTTTTGCTATATGGCAAGGGAACAGACGAACTGACCAGTATAGCAAATAATGTCCTTGCAAAAATTACTGGCGTTACATATCGACCGTTTACGGCGGATTGCCTGGGAAATCCTTGCTTAGAGGTTGGCGATGCGGTGCGGCTGCAGACCCGGTATAAATTGATTGAATCGTACATCTTAAAGCGCACGTTGAAAGGCATACAGGCAATGAGGGACAGTCTGGAAGCTGACGGGGAAGAGTATCGGACAAGCAAAGTCAACGGCGTGCAGAGAAGTATCCTGCAGCTTAAGGGGAAGAGCAATACTCTCGAACGGTCGATTGAGGAAACGAAGTCAACGATTGTTGATGTGGAAAAAGGCTTGCAGTCACAGATTACACAGACAGCATCAGAAATCCGGGCAGAGGTAAAAAATACCACAGATGGGTTATCATCAAGGATTACCCAGAATGCGAGTAGCATTACTGCAGAGGTCAACCGTGCAACGAGCGCCGAGGGCACACTATCCAGTAAGATTACCCAGACGGCAGAGAGCATTACTGCAGAGGTCAGCCGGGCAACGGAAAAAGAAGGACAGCTTGCGGCGGCAATACAGGTCAATGCAGAGGGGATCACAAGCAAAGTTTCCCGGGACAGTGTCGTTTCGGAAATTAACCAGTCAGCAGAGGGATTAAAGATTAGAGCTGATTTGTTGGAACTCAGGGGATCTGTGGAGATGACCGGTGGGTATGTGCATATTGACGCGACAGAGAGTACGGACAACTTGGTTGAACTGAAACGGGAAGGAACACTCGTGCAGATAGGAACGGATGGTTTGAAGTCAGCAGCAGATACGAGAGAACTCACGGCAAGTTACTCTGCTGTGGCGGTGCGTGACACGTCGGCAAACACCATAGCGCAAATGCTCTCAAGTGGAAAAGGAATCTCGTCCTACGGCTGGGAATCCTATTCGGACAAGCGGTTAAAGCATGGTATAGAATCTCTTGATCGGGAAAAGAGCGCAGCGCTTATACAGTCTCTGCGTCCGTGCCGCTTTATTTATAACTATGACGCCGCGGGACATTACCGGCATGGTCTGATTGCACAGGAGGTACTGACTGCGATTGGAGATGAAGACTGGGCGATCTGCTCCGAGAATCCAGATCTGGATGGCAATACCTATTATGCGCTTGACAAAACAGAGCTGATTGCTGATCTGATCGCTACGGTGCAGCTACAGCATGAGGAGATAGAAAAGTTGAAAGAGAGGATGGAAAAGTATGAACAAAGCGTATAACCGTATTAACTGGGAAAATTACCCGAGCGATGCAACACCTATAAATAAGGTAAATCTTAACAGACTGGACAGTGCGACAGACATACTTGACGACCGTGTGATTACTCTGGATACCACAAAAGCCACGAAAACAGAGGTAGCAACGCTTGTGATGGATGTGGCGTTCGAGGAATCGACAGGTATTATTACTGTCACAAAAAAGAATGGATCAAAGATTACCATTGACACGCAGATGGGGAAAATTGCTGTCAACTTTGACTATGACCCGGTTACGGAGCAGATCATACTTACTCTGATCGATGGCACGAAGCAGTACATAGATTTGTCGGCGCTGATTACGCAGTATGAGTTTCTTGATACGGATACCGTGGCTTTTACCATTGGCACGGATGGTAAGGTGTCGGCAATCGTGAAAGAAGGAAGCATCGAGGAAAAACACTTAGAGCCAAATTATCTTGCCAAGATTAAGGTGGAAGCGGCAAAGGCAGAAACAAGCCGGGCAGATGCGGCGGCAAGCGCAACCAAGGCGGAAAGCTATGCCGTTGGCGGTACCGGCAGCCGGGAGGGCGAAGACTCTGATAATGCTAAATATTATTATCAGCAGGCAAAAGACGTATCAGAGGGACTAAAAGGTGGATTGCAGCCGCATGGCACATGTACTTTTGCAGATCTTCCGGCGCTTGCGGATGCCAATGCAGGATGGATGTTTAATATTTCAGACGAATTTACGACCACAGATGATTTTAAAGAGGGATCCGGGAATGTAATTCCTGCCGGTGCAAATATCTACAAGACATCAGACGGCAAGTGGGATGTGCTGGCGGGTACTCCGGTGACGGGGGTCAAGGGTGCAAAGGAGGCAGCCTACCGCCGTGGGAATGTAAGTCTGTCGGCGGCGGATGTTGGGGCAGTAGCCGGGGAGGGGGATGCTTCGGCTACGACGGTGATTTTTTCGGCGGCGGCGGAGCGCGCCAACATAACCACTGGCGAGAAGTTGTCTGCGCTATTTAGTAAGATTGCAAAGTGGCTGTCTGATCTTAAGCCAGTGGCTTTTTCAGGTAGCTATGATGATTTAAGCAATAAACCCACGATACCGACGGATACATGGCGACCGGTGCAGGATAATCTTGCATCTACAAGCAGTACAGATTGTTTATCTGCACGGATGGGAAAATATTTATCCGAAAATAAAGCCAATGCCGTGCATTATCATGATGCTAGATATTACACGAAAACGGAGACGGATACAAGAATGGCAAAGGCTATGCGGTATGTGGGGTTGTATGAACAGGAGATCGTATTGGCCGCGGGCGGAGAATTTTACCAGGCAATCCCGAGCGAGTATCAGAATGGCGGATATATTTATATAATAAATTGCTCGGGTAACTCGTTGAACTTTACCGGCAACATGGAGGGGTACAATATGGCTGTGAAGAATAGAGGGGCAGCTACGTTGGCGACTCGTGTGCAGGTACATTTCTTTAGTATTGGAGTCTAAACATGTTTGGCACAAACCTGCATAAGCAGTGTTTTATACTTATTATAAGGAAAGAGAGGGAACGATATGGAATCAATCATCACAGCACTTATTACAGGCGGACTGACGCTGATCGGCACGGTAATGACGGTCAGCAGTGGTCAGAAAAAGACGGATCACAAACTTGAGATGGCGCAGGCGGTCACGGACTGCAAGTTGGACGAGCTTACCAGAGAGGTAAGGATGCACAACAACTTCGCGCAGCGTGTGCCGGTCATCGAGGAGCAGGTAAAAGTTATCAATCACCGCATTGCGGACTTAGAGGAGGGAAAGTAGTATGTTGAAAAATTGTGTACTCAGAGTATCAGTAGACACGCAGAAATGGGCGAAAGCCGCGGGCATCAGGGCGCTTAAGACGATGGCACAGACTGCGGTTGCAGTAATCGGTACCGGAGCAGTAATCTCGGCAGTAGATTGGAAGATGGTAGTATCATCCGCGATTGTGGCGGGTGTTGTGTCGCTGCTCACGTCTGTTGCAGGAATTCCGGAAGTGGAGGGATAATTTATGGCGAACAAAAGAATTGGACAGGCAGGACTTGACCTTATCAAGCAGTACGAGGGATGCAGACTGGCAGCATACCGGTGCGCCGCCGGTGTATGGACCATCGGGTACGGTCACACG
>OCAA01001001.1_pt1 | contig 18297 bp, 8 predicted proteins | sample 1538241 | NCBI WGS metagenome assembly OCAA01 (sample SAMEA2580241, study PRJEB22360) | human gut metagenome | biome: human gut; feature: human-associated habitat; material: faeces | place: Denmark | collected 2008/2010
TTTTTCTAGCTTTAGAACCACAATTATTTATCCAAGAGTATTCATCTAAAACTTTGACTTCATTGTTGATATATTTGTCAAAATCATTAGCACTTTTAAATGTTTGTTTTTTATCAATCAATCCATCTTTATACTGCTTATATAGATTATTATTAACTGAAAGATATTCATTATAAAGCCATCTACAAACTCCAATACTTTGTTCAATCTTTTGTATTTGTTTTGTTGTTGGTTTTATCTCTACTTTGTAGGCTTTTAGCAATTTATTCATCCCTTTCTATCTTTTTCTTATATTTTCTTAATCCGTAGATTCTACAACTAAAAACATGTAATATTGAAATTATATCTTGAGCTAATTCTTCTTACGGTGAAAGTAATTCGTTGTTTACAACTATTATTTTCACATTATACTTACTCAAAAATCGTTCAAACCAATCATATTCAAAACGAATAAATCTATCTTTATGAGTTACTATAATAGAATCAACTTTATTTTCCATTCACTCCTCAATAAGTTTATTCCATTTTCTCTGATTGTAATTCAATCCACTACCTATATCTTCAATTATTTAATCTACTATTATTCCTTTGGAAGATGTAAAGTTTAAAAGAAATTCTATCTGATTTTTTAAATCATCTTTTTGCCAATTAGTAGAAACTCTAGTATAAATAACTATCTTTCTATCATTATCAGAACCATTGATGCCTTTAAACTCTAAATACTGTTCGTAAGTATAATATCTTCTGTCTGTTGGTGTTCTTTTTACCTTTAATATGTTTTCTCTATCCCAACGTTGAAAGGTTTTTACACTCACTCCAAGTAATTCAGCGAAATCTTTTGGTTTGTAATTTGTTATGTGCTTACTGTTCATTAATATCACTCCTTGAGTATATATTAGAACCTTTAAACACGTTTATCAACATTTTTATTAACTATAGTTTTCTCCTTTCCATAATATATAAATTTATAATCTTATTATTTCCCTAAGTTACTAATTTTCTTCATTTTGTTTTAAAATTAGACAAAAAAATGAAGTTGAATTAAATTGAATTTTTTAATTCAATTTAATTACAACTCCATAATTTTTAGTTAATTATTCAAATTTAAATGTTAATTCAAATTTTCCTGTAACACTTCCACCAATAAAGTTTTTACCATGTTTACTTGTAAAGCCTATACTAGCTTCTGCAGGTTCAGAATCTCTTGTTGCTCTTCTTGGTAGAACTCCTAATTCTTGATTTATTACATTAACTTCATTTGAATTAGAATCTTCAGTTGTTCCAGTTCTTGAACTTGGTTCTTGTAAGCCTCCTGAAGAATCTGGATTAGCTGTATCACTATTTTGTTTGTTTGTTGATAACCATAACGGATTACTTGATCCATTATATTTTGATTCGCTTAATGAATTATCTTTTATATAAAGACCTAATGCCATCTTTTTCATAGAATCTTGTTCATTCATGTCATCCCAATTACAATAATTTGGATCTACAATTTCAAGTTCTCCTGAATTAGCTTTCTTAGCAAATGATGCAACGCTAACTTTTACTGGACTTGTATTGTTATTTTTTAATTTTAATACTCCAGATACAAAGCCATCATTTTCTGTAGTTTCATCTTGATTTTCACTTGGCATTAAGTTTGTTACAACTTGGAATGGAAGCTTAGTTGGTACTGTTACATTTATTGTTCTAACAACTTGTATTTCTTTTGTTTCTGTTGTTGACCTTCCATATAAATCAGTAGCAACATATGTTGCTTCATAAGTACCTGCCTCATTAGGATTAACATTATTATCCTTAACTTCTACTTTTGTTTCTTTACCATAAAGCTTATCATCACCATCACTTGCAACTACAGCTGTTTTTAAGTAATCTTTAATTTCCTCATTTGTTACAGAATTAAGTTCTATTGTTGCTTTATCATTTGTTTCAATTGTTGGTTTATCATAAACAATTATTGTACTTGATTTTGTAGTAGTACGTTGATTACTATTAGTAACTCTATATCTATATTCATACATACCAACAGTATTAGTATCTATTATTGTATCTTCATCTAAAAACTCTATCTCATTAGTAAGACTTCCATCTATATTATCTTTAGCTGATACACTTTGCTTCAATTGTTCATAATTTATATCTTTACCTTTTTCTACTTCAATATCAATCATTCCCATTATTTGAGGAGCAGATTTATAAGTTGCTACTAAACCATTTTTTGTTAATGTAAATACTGCTTCTGTTAAATTTAAACTATTATCTACACCATCAGAATAATCTTCTCTAGCATTTTCTACTTTACCTTTTATAAGAACTTTTTTAGGTTCTTTATGTGTAATTGTTAATGTATCTCCAAATTCATAATTAAAACCATTAAATCTATTTGAAAGATGCTCTCCATACTCATTTCCTCTAAACTCAGCCCTATGTTTCTCATGTCCATCTCTTCCTTTTAATACCATAGTAAATACAACTTCATTCAAATTATTATAAATCCATGTCATATTTTTATCTACAACAGATATACTTCCTCCAGTAGCTCCATTTTCAGTATTAGGTGAAATCTTAATTTTAATAGGTATTTTTTCCGGTGCTACTAATGAAATTAAATTTTCATTTTCTCTTAAATTATCGGTTGCTGGTTCAACATAAATTGCTTTCAATCCTGCTTCAGTAATTTTAAATACAGTATTAATAAGATTTTCTGGATTTTGAACTTTATCTGAATAATCTTCTGATTTATCCCTAACAGGTCCTTCAATAGCAAAAAGCTGAGGATGTCCAGAATAAATTTTAAGTATTGTTCCATAAGGAACTTGTAATTCATTAAATGCTCTTATCTGACTAGTAAAATCTTGTGGTTTTTGATTTCCTTTAAAAGTTAAACTTTGACTCAAACGACTATATCCATGAGTTCTACTATCTGATGAATCATTATCAGGTACCCATACTTCTATTTCATAATATTTAAAATCAGCCCACTGTGATGCAAAGTAATTGTTATCCTCTTTTGTAGTTAATTGTAATTTAACTTTTCCTTCAGTATTAATTTTATTAAATCTTAAGCTTAATTTATCTTCATTACGATCATTACCAAATTTTATAGTATCTTCAAAAGCACCATTTTTTAATTTTATGTTTGTTCTTTGTGCAAAAGTAACTCTTCCCCAAGAATCTGTTACTTTATAATATAATACATTATCACCAACTTTTTGCTCACCATATACTTTTATACCATTTTCTATTGAAGTAGGTACTTGTTCTGAACTTTCTGATGAAGCAATTTTTTCAGTTATTTGGTAATTGTTTGAATCTCCTTTAAACTTCTCATTCCATTTAACTTCTACATTTTCCTTAGTTAAAATATCATGGTCATCTGAAATTGTAACACCTCTTAAGTAATTAAAATCATCACCTTTAATTCCATCAAATTCTTCTGTATTAGTAGTTCTTGTAGGTTGTGATGAATTTTCTTCTACATTAGAATTAGTATTTCTTTTAGTACCATCTAGTTTAATATCTTTATCTATTTTTATTATTGGTGCTTTATTATAAACAGCTTCTAACCCTAAATCTGTAAACTTAAATCTAACATTTTGAATTTTATCAAGATTACTAACTCCATTTTCATAATTTACATCATCACCTTTATTAACAACAGTTCCTTGGATTTTTACAGACTTCATTGTTGCTTCAGTTACACATTCTATAGCAATATATTGTCCATTAAAGTATTCAAATTGTTGGTCATTTTTATTTGATGAATTACTTCCACTTTGAGAACTTCCATTTGTTGAATTTGTTGAACTATCTGTACTATCTTCAACATCTGAAATAGTTTTAGTTTGTGGTTGTTCTGTTTCTTCATCTTCTGTCTCATTTTTAGAATCCGTTGAATCTGAATTAACTTTATTTAATTGCTCTTCTATTTTTCTTTTTGCCTCTTCTCCAGTATCAGTTCCTAAAATATCTACAGATTTTAATACACTTCCATTAGCATCATAAATCTTCACTTTTAAGAATGTTCCAGTTTTGCTAGGATCAAATTGTTGGCTAGATTTACTTCCAAGATCAACTTGAATTCTATTTTTATTGTGCTCATTATCTCTAACAAACTTTATAGAAAATGAACTATTTTTAACAACTTCATTATCTGTAGTTCCTTCAGAACCACTACCTGGAATATTATTTCCACCTTCTGGTGTATTTTCTACACTGCCATCTGTACTTCCTGATGGAGCCTGAGTTCCCCCTTCTGCTGAATCTGCTGTTTCTGGAGCTTTATTAGTATCTCCGCTAATATTTCCATTTTTACCAGCTTCAATTTCAGTTGTTCTAGTTTGAGATGCTTCTCCTTGTATAGTACCTTCTTGATCTTGATTAGGTTGTTGTATACTTTCTGATGTACTTCCGCTAGTTGTTGAATTTTCTTTTGGATAAATATTTATGCTATTACTATCCATGGCAGATCTAATTTCAATTTTACCTTCTTTTTCCGCACGCCTTCCCCAACTATCTTCAACAACATAAGTTATATCTTGAATTCCTAATCTATCATAATCAACATTATCATCATTTATAGTTACTTCAGTTGGACTTATTGTACCGTCATGGTCATCAGTTACTTTTAAAGTATCTGGAGCCTTTAATAAGTTTCCTTTGTAATATGGAATTGCTATACTAGTATCTCCCTCAAATTTAGGTGCTTCATTATAGATATATTTTAATCCATCACTTAAAATTTCAAATCTACCATTTTCCATTTTATCTTTTTTCTGTTCTTCTGAAAGATTTCTTTTATATCTAATTTTTTTGCTTTCTTCTTTAGAACTATTATCAACCTTTATAGTACCATCTATATTTATTCTATTTTCTAACTCTTTTGACCAAATACTTAATGAATAACCCTCTTCATAAGGGAATGCATTTATTCTATTTATTATAGTTTCATCAATTTGTTGGCTTCCTCTTAAAGCAATAGTTCCTAAAGTTTTTCCTAAACTATCAAATGCATTTATTTCAAAAACTTGTGAATCATCTAAATAGTTAATACTACCATTTGTATGCTCTATTACTCTAAGTTTTCTGGTTATAGAATCAAATCCTATTACAAGAACATTATTATTATTTATATCTTTTACAGTTAACTTTACTTTTTCTAAATCTGTTCTAGGTTCAACAGTTATTACTCTATCAACTGTAGTAGTAGCACCCCAACTATTTGTTGCAGTATATCTTACAGTATAAGTTCCTTCTTTTAATTTAGTAAACTTATTCCTATCTTCAGTTGTTGCTGCATTTTGATTTGAATCATCAGTATCATTTTCATCCTCTTCAATAGTTACTGCTTTACCATTAGAGCTTATCTCTTCTACTGTTAATTTATAATCATCATTATTTTCATCATTAACATTTACTGATACACCTTCTAAAAGATCTAAAGTATCTCCTCTTTTTATAGTTGTATTAGTTGCTCCATTTATAACTAAGTTCTTTTGTGTTATTTCTTTAAGCCCATCATCAGTTATTTTAAATCTAACTTGAGAATACTTATCAGTTGTTCCAAAACCATTTTCATAAGAATTAGCAACTTTTGAATTTCCATTAGAATTTTCTGAAATAATATTTCCTATAATTTTAACTGCCTTAGGATCTTTTGCCTTTAAACTTATAGTATCATATTTATCAAATTCTAACTCATGAAGCTTTTTTAATTCTCCTTTATTATGTTCAGTATCACCATTTAAGGATATATTAACTTTTTCTTTCCCTTTTGAATTTCTTACAACAATTTCAAAGTAATTTTCTGTACTTGTTCTAGATAAAATTGAATCTTGGTTTTCACTATTTTGATTATTATTAGGATTATTATTTTCTTGATTTTCAGATTCAGTAGCATCATCACTATCTTCTTTTTCTACAATGCTTTCTTCACTAGGTCCTTTTAATAAAATTTTATTATTTTTAGTATCAAAAGTAATTCTAAATGCTGGATTATTTGTTGAATCTAAATCATTAGGCCCATAAACTTTTATTTCATTTTCTCTTGTTTTAGATTCTACTTTTACAGTAGTTTCTATCATGGTTGTTCTTTCCCATTTATCATAAAGTAAATATTTTACTTTATAAGTACCAACTTTATTAAAGTCATAATATCTGTGAGAGTTTTCATTACTATTACGATTTTGATTTGTAGTCCCTATAAGTTCATCATTTACATATATATATATATAATTTACAGATATATCTGTATCAATTTCATCCCTTACAGTTACTCCTTTTAATAAATCTACAGTACCCTTACTAATAGTTCTAACTTTTTTAACTCCATTTATAACAGGTGCTTTATTGTATTTAGCACTTAACCCATCATTACTAACTTTAAATCCAGTATTTTTCATATAATCGAATTTATTATTATCATTATTCATTTGATCATTAGTTGGAATATCCCCAGTTACATCTCCTGTGATTTCAATTCCTTTTAAATCACTTCTATATACTCTTATAATATCATCATCAGCATATTCTAAATCATTAAGTTCTGATAATTTAGGAGATGTACCTCTATCATTTCCAGTTAAAATAATTTTCTTTTTTTCAGTACCCTCTGCATTTTTAATTTGAATTGCAAATGCAGTTTCATCTAATTTATCATTAGATAATCTTTCATTTGTTTGATTATATACCTTATATTTTCCTGTAATAGTATCAAAACCTATTTCAAATGCAGGTTTTCTATTTTCATTTTCTTCATATTGCCAAGGCTTATTTGGTGTTGAAGAATTACTTTCTGAGCTTGAACTACTTGAAACTGTATTTTCAGAACTTTCACTTCCTGAATTTAAAGTAGAATCATGTGTATTACCACTTTTTAAATTTGAATTTAGTGGAGTAGTTACTCCGGGATTAGTACTTTCAATTGGACTATTACTATCTCCATTTCCTCCAGGTTTAGTGGTTGATTGTTCACTACTAATTTGAGGATATACTTTAAATACATTTTTATATAAATTAGGTCTTACTGTAACTTTTCTTTCTACTGTTGTAGTTTTTCCCCAACGGTCAGTTGCTGTATAAACTAGTATTTTTTCAACTAATTGTGTTGTGTCAAATTGAACACTTGATCCATTATTAGTAAGTGGCCTATTAGTTCCATTTTCCTTAATTGCAATTGTTGTTTGCAATTGATTGTTACTATCATGATCATCTTTGTATGTCACATTTTCACTTGGATCAAATGGTTGATTTTGATATACATCTATATCATCTACACCTTCTATTTGAGGGGCTTTGTTATATATAGATTCTAATCCTGTTTCTGTTAATCTAAATACAACATGATTCATATTATCTGGATCATTAACACCATCACTATAATCTTCTCTTTGCTTATTTATAGTACCTTTTATAATAGACCTTTCTGGTTGCTTATGCCATATGTATAAACAATCATCATATTCAAAAGATTGATTATTCCAATTTTTATCTCCATTACTGTTATCTTTATTCATAACATTAATACCATCTTCATTACCTGAAAACGTAGTTTGTCTTTTTATTCTTCCATTACTACCTATTAACACCATTTTATAAACAGTATCATTATGCCCATTTAAAATATTTGTATAAGTTGCTTCTACTACTTTAAACTTTCTTTGTGAAAAATCAATTTGAATTTTAAATGGAAATTTTTCTGGAGCAACTGGTCCAAATACAACTTTATTGCCATTTACTTTTTCTTCATCTGGATTAGTATATATAGATTTCAAACCACTTTTTGTTATTTCAAATTTTACATTAAGTAAATTTTCAGGATTTTGCACTCCATCAGTATAATCTTCTCTTTGATCATTTACACCACCTGTTATAGAAAACATACTAGGATGTCCATGATAAATTTCAAAATAATCTCCATATTCAAAATGATAGCTTTTTAATCTATTTAACTTATTACCTGAATTAGGATTTTCATTTACATTAAATGTTATTTCTTCAAATTTACTTTCACCATTTTTACCATATACTTTAATTCTTATATAATTAGGAACATCTCCACTACCAAATGCTGTTGTGTTCTTAGTAGTAACATTTAAACTGTTATCTATATGATTAAATCCAATTCTTATCTTTTCTTGCCTATTACTATCCTTAAATATAATTTCATTTTTATCAATACCATTTTTTATTATTAAACTTCTTTCAATGCTACTTTCTCTTCCCCAGCTATCTGCAACTGTTAATCTAACTGTGTTATTGCCTATTCTTAAGTTATTCTTTTGTTCCTCTAAGAAGTTTTTCTCCTCTGTTTTGTTTGAATTATCTTTGTCATTTGAAACATCATTTTTGCCATTACCTTGACCTGAATCCCCACTTCCACTTGAAGCCTCATCATTTATAAGAGCTTCTTCTTCATCTTTTGTAGTTTGCTCTTGATTTTCTGTATTTTCCGAGTTAGAGGAATCTTCACTTCCTGAGTCTGGATTACCTTCTGTTTCAGTACCTTCCCCTGGATTTTCATCTATACCATCTGAATCACCATTTCCTTCAGTATTAGAATTTCCACTACCTGAAGCACTTCCATTACTATCAGGTTGTGTTCCTCCACTATTAGTTTCTTTTGGAACAATAGTAACTTTTATATTTGAATTATCAATAACATGATTACCTGTTGGATTATCTCTATCATCAACTACTTGTATATTTTGAGTATAATTAATAATATCACCAGCATAGGCAGTAAGAACTTCATTACTTGTAATTCTTATTTCAGGTGCTTTATTATAAATAGCATTAACTCCATCTACAGTAAAAAGAAATCTTACATTATCAATAAAATCACTATTTTCTGTTCCTTGTGAATAATTAACTTCACTATTTCCTAACTCACCTAATTTGTTATTATCTTTAACTTCACCTTGAATTTTTATTCTTTTTGGTTTATTACTCCATAATGCAATATAATAATCATCATAAATGGTAATATTTTTAAGTTTTTCCTTTACCTTATCTATATTACTTGCTTCTTCTTCTGTTAATTCAATTTTCCCAACCTCTTGTTCATCAACATTGAATACAGTTAATTTAAATACAATTTCATCGTTTGTTTGTTGATTATTACTTCCTCCAGTTCCCCCTGATTGTTCTTCATCTTGCGAATTATCAGGATTTTGTGTAGTTGAGTCTTGCCCTGGATTACTTTCTCCTGGCTCTATACTACTTCCATCTGAAGAACTTCCCTCTCCATCACTTTGAGGTGGCACTTCTTCTGTTTCATTTCCCTGATCAACATCACCAGTTTTAGCTTGTACCTGCTCACCATTTGAGTTACCTTCTCCTTGTGATGGTTGGTCAGATGGACTTTCTGATTCACCAGGTTGTTGTTCTCCTTGTGAAGGTGGAGTATTTTCCTTTTTACTTATATCAAATGTATTTGTTATAGAATTATACTTAAGTGAAAATAAATTTTTATTTCCCTCATTATTATAAAACTCAATATCATTTGATACAGACCTTGATATTACAGATACAGTTCTTTGATATGTAGCACTTCTTCCCCAAGCATCAGTAACTTTATACTTTAATATAAACTCTCCAATTTCATCAGTTTCTATATAATTATCCTCATTACTGTTTTCAGATTTTAATTTAAATTTAAACTTACTTTTTAAACTATTATCATCATTTTCAGGTTTAACTATATTTCCATCAACATCAGTAACTTCTATACTATCAATACTAATTTTACCACTATCATCTTCTATTTCAAGATCTCTTGTTGCAACAGCTTTAGTTATATCATCATTTTTATATACATATAACTTTTTATCTAGTCCATTTATTTTAGGAGCTTCATTATATATTGATTCTAAACCAGTTTCTTTAATTTTAAATCTAGTATTCTTCATAGCTTCTTGACTTCCAGAAGCTTCAAAACCATTTAAGATTATATCTGATTTACCAGAAATAAATATACCATCTTCTGAATCATAAACCCATAAAGAAATATAATCAGAATATTGATACGATAATTCATTAATTTTCTTAATTTTCTCATCATTCATCAAATCTTCTTTAGTTAAAGTTATAGTTTTAACTACTTCTTCATCTTTACCGACTGAATTTTCTTCACTTGCTTTAGTACTTGAATTTCCATTCTTTTTTCTTATAAGCTTAAGTTCAAATACCTTATCTTCATTTTTTAAACTACTAGGTATTTTACTCCTATCAATTTTATCAACTACAAACTTTTTTGTTTTATCATCTAACCTAATAGTTAAAATAGGGTCAAATGTTTCATTATTTCTAAGAGTAATATAATTATATTCCAATGAATTTAAAGGATATACAGTTACTTTTCTTTTTACTAATGAACTTCTTCCCCAACTATCTACAACTCTATATTCAACTTCTTTTTCACCTATAGTAGCTAAATCAACATTCCCTACTACAACCTTTTTTAATAATTCTTTACTATCATCATGATCATCTGTAACAGTTATACCTTTCATTAATTCTTCTTTTAATTTATCTTCAGTTATATCTTGATTTCTATCAAATTCTAAATTAACTTTATCATCTATTTTAATTTCAGGTGCACTATTATATACATAAACTAGTTTAGTATCTTGTAATTCAAATCTTACATTTTTCATAAAATCTGTATTGTCAATTCCATTTTCATAGTTTTCATAATCATTAGAGTCTACTTTTTCAGTTGTACTGCTTGCTTCTCCTGAATTACCACTTTCAGTTAAATCACCTTCTCTAGTAGTTTGTTCTGGAGGCTCTTCTCCATTACTTTCTGAACCGCCACTTCCATTTGTACTATCATTTAGGTTCGTATCTCTATCTACACCATGAATTACTATATTTTTAGGAATATTTGACCATACTTCTATATAGTCTTCTACATTATATTTATATCCATCAAATTTCTTTAATACAGTTTTTAAATTATCAGTACCTTTAATATTTAATGTTTTTTGTAATACTCCACCTTTAGTATAAATTTTCAGCTTAAATATAGATGACGATACAGTTGAATCTATAGCTTCTTCTTGTACATTTTCTAAACCATCTACTAAGAACTTCTTTTCTACTGAATCAAATTTTATTTTAAACAAACTTTTATTTCCATATTTAAATTCTATGTACTTACTATCCATTGGATTTTCTGATGCAACTGTTAATTTTATTGTTTTAGTACTTGATTTTCCCCACTTATCTGTTGCTGTATAAGTTATAGTTTGTTCTCCAACTTTTTTTACATCATAAGAGCTATAAGTTATAGAAACAGCTTTAGTTTCTAAGCTATCATCATTAAACTTATCAAAATCATCAGTAATCTTATCCTTAACATCTTTTAATGGATCAAAGTTTTCTCCTCTTGCAATTTCCTTGTTGATTAATTCACCAAATACAGGAGCTGCATTAGTTACTTCTTTTAACCCATTTGATGTTATTTGAAATCTTCTTTCAGAAATATCCTTTTTATCCATTCCATTAGAATAATTTTTAGTTCCAGCAGTAGTATCATCAACTAATTGTCCATTATCATTCTTTTTTAAAATTCCTACTGTTCCACCTATTTTAAGCTTAGGGACAAATGAAGATGAGTTTGGATTATTTTCTGAATCACTTTCCGTAGCAGTGCTCTCTTTAGTTTCTGCATGCCATATCCCTATATAATCTCCTTCTTCATAAAGTTTATTGGCAATTTTATCTAACTTATCAGAGTCACTTTTATCATTTCCTAATAAAGATACCGAAGCTTTTTCATTCATATCCTTATCATATAATACAAATCTAAAATACTCATTATTTCCAGTATTACTTAACTTTCTACCATCTTGGTCAACAATTTGAATTTGCTTTGCTGTAGTATCAAATCTTATTTTAAATCTTACATGTTGACCATTAAAATATGGTGTACCTTCCACTGTTATTTCATTAGCAGCTAATCCAGTAGTATTTTGACTTGTACTATTACTCGAACTTCCAGTACGTAAATTAATTTCTTCCCTAATAATTTGGGGTTCTTCTTGCTTTACTTCTTCTTGCTTTACTTCTTCTTGCTTTACTTCTTCTTGTTCAACTTTCTTAGGTGAAATCTTTCTCTTACCTGTAACTTTTCTACCCCAGCTATCTTCAACAGTATAACTTACATCTAAAACTCCACCTTCAAGTTCTGTTATTAAAGGCACAATTTTAGAATTATCAATATCTCCATCATGATCATCCTTTATAGATATTCCAGTAAGAATATCATTCATAGGATTTTCTGATTCTTCAATATCTGTAAGTCCATTTATAACTGGTGCTTCATTATATACAGTTTTAAGGTGATCTTCTTCAACTTGGAATCTTACATTTCCAATGTAATCATAATTATCAATTCCATCAGAATAATCTTCCTTTTGCTTGTCCACATCACCTTGAATATTACCAGTAATCTTTAATACATCCTTACTATCAGTAGGTGTTATTTGTATAAAATCTCCTACTTCATAGTTTAAGCTTTTTAATGGCTCTAATTTTTCAGAATTTCCAGTATCCTTACCTTTAAGTTCTACTGAAAATTTTTCTTTTTGCTCTTTATCAAATATTTTTATAGTATACATTGTTTCTTCTGGAGTTTCTTCTGATATATTTTTTTCAGATTGTTCACTAACAGTGAATTTCTTTTCTTTTTCATCAAACCCAATAGAAAACAATAATTGATCAGTTTTATCTATATATGCATTAAATTTAGCTCTATCAAGTCCTAATTCTTCTTCCTTTAACTTGTTGTCTTGGCTTGTCTCATTTTCATCAGAACTTGATTCTTCACTATTAGAATCACTTTTATCCTTATCAACTTCACTATTAGAATCACTTTTATCCTTATCAACTTCACTATTTAAACCTTTTTTAATAAATGTATCTTCAATTGTTGTTGCAATTGCATTTGTTGGCAAGGTTTGAGTAAATACTACTGCTGCACAAATAATAGAAACTAACCTTTTATTCATTTGTTTTTTTCACTCCTTTCTATTTAATTAAATGGGGTTGTTTCATTAAAAATAAATACTATAATATATTAGCTTAATTTTTAATTACACCACTTTACAAGTAATTTAAAAATAAATCCCATAAAATAAAACGAGCCAAATACTTAACTCCTGCAAAAACTAATCATAAAACAAAATACAAACAAGAGCAGGAGTGTATTTGGCCTTATGAATAGTATTAACAATAAATCAATAATTAAAACATTAGAAATATATTTATCTCAATATAAAGATATTTTTTATAAAAGAAGCTTTGAAAATTTTAAAATTACTATTATTGCATTACTTTATGTTCAAGAAGTTAGATCTATAAATTTATAAAGAAATACTGGAATGCTTGCTTAAATAGATTTTACTATTTCTTAGCACAAAAAAAGCTTTAATATATCCCAATTAGCGATAGCTACGCTTAACGTGGCAATTAGTCTTATACCAAATACTTTAAAGAAAACTACAACTATATACTTAATAATAGATGATACTCTTCAAGCTAAATTTGGTGAAAAATTTGATTGTTATGAAAAGCTTTTTGATCATACAAGTAAAAATAGATCATCTTATTTAAATGGCCAGTGTTTTATATCATTAGCTATAGCTATTCCAATAACCCATAATACTAAAATTAATTATCTAAAGCTTCCTATCCAATATAGACTTTATGATAAAACTAAAACTAAATTAGAAGTAGCAGCAGATATGGTTATGGATATAACCCATGCTTTAGCAGAATATCAAGTAATTGTTACTTGTGATAGTTGGTATACTAAAGCACCATTTATAAGTTCAATTAAAAAATTTGAAAATATAAATATAATAGGTGCTTTGCGTAGCGATACAGCTATGTTTAATCTTAATATAGAAAAAACTCACAAACGTGGTAGACCTAGAAAAAGAGGTAAAAGAATAGACTATCATAATTTAAAATATAAAAAAGATTGTAAATTCTTTGTTACTCACATAAAGTTAGCTGTAAACTTAATTGATACGCCAGTGTATATAACAATTACTACTACAGATATAGTTAAATTTACTTCTGTTAGATTATACATTAGTATTATCGCTCCTAATGAAATTAATAGTTTTGATAATATATCAATTGATGAAACTAAACAAGATAAACCTGTAGAGAAATCAACCTATAACATACATAAAATACGTTGGAATATAGAAACTATTTTCTACCAACAAAAAACTTTTTGGTCATTAAGAAATTATATAGTAAAGAGTAAGGAGTCTATAAATAAGTAAATTAATTTACTAGGTATAGCCTATAGCCTAACAATACTATTACCATTTATCAGCAACAATCTTTATAAGTATAAATTTCAAAGTCCACAAGAAGTGAAATATCATTTATCAGAGTGTATTTCTAAGGAATTTATTTTTAGTAAATTGCTTAAAACACTGCAATTAGATAAAAATATTACTACCTCTGAAGATATATTTAAATATCTTACCGATAGCAATAAAGCTAGTCAAATTTATTGTAAAGTGCTACAATAATAATTATAAATATTTAAATTAATTATGTCAATAAACTAGTAATGATTAATTACAGAATAAAACAAATTGCGACGAAAAGCTACAAAAATTTAAATATTAGTGTAAAATAATAAAAGTATAATGCTATCTTTACGATTAGCATTAAAAATGCTCTTTATATTAATATCACAATCTATGAAGGGAGGGTGAATTATCTATAGGGATATCGCACTAAATAATTAGTGCACAGCTCATTTTTGTAAAAATTTAATTTTATCTCCATACTCTAAATCTTGACTTACTAAATTTCTCATATTAAAACTTTCATTACTTGGATTATCCTGTACGCCAACTTTAACTTCAACAAGTCTATTTCTTACTCCAGTATTTTCAGTATCTCTAAATATTTCTACTCCATAGTAATCATAATTACTTTTAGATGTAGCAAGAATTCGATCATTTATTAAAGCTTCAAAATTAATCTTAGGCTTATTGTTTTCTTCAACTAATTTTAATTTAAAAGCTGGAAGATCTTGTTCACTTATATTACGACCACCAAATATTAGTTCATGCCTTTCTAAACCTTTTTGAATAGTTAATGTTCTACATTTATTCCATTGCTATAATCATCTTCTGACACTCTATCTGTTTTAATAACATTGCCTGAAATCTTTAAGTTGTTATGATTTGAAGCCCATAAGCTTACATAATAACTTTCATACATATTTATTTTTTCTAATTCAATTCTAACACCATCTATAATCTTAATTTTAAAAGCAGCTCCAGAATATCCTTTTATAGCTTGATTATCATTTGATACTCTATTAACTTCTATTTTATGATTTACAGAGTCAATAGTCATATTAAACAACTCATTATTAGTACCTTTAGAATAAAACTTAAATTTAACTTACTCTAAATCATTCTTAGGTTGTACTGTAATTATAGCTTTCTTAGTTACTCTTGCTCCCCAACTATCTGTTAATATGTATATAACTGTTTGTTCACCTAACTTCATATTATTGAAAACACTATAATCTAATAATACAGGAATATGATTAACTTGAGCAAAAGTATCATTTACTGTTATCCCTTTTGCTAAATCTATATCACCCCCTCTTTTTATTGTTTTCTTCCAAACTGTTTCTCCATTTTCAGTTACTTCAGTATATTCTGCTTCATAACCTATAGTTATTATTGGATCATCATTAGTTACTACTTCTAATCCAGTATTAGTTACTTTAAATAACTTTTTACCTCTTTCTAAGCTTGCAGTTCCCTCAGCATATGAATTGTTGTCATCACCTTTAACGTTACTTTTATAAGCTTTTTACTGATATCGAATTTAATTTTAAATCTTTCATCGTTACCATTACTATATCTAACACCTTTTACTGTAAAAACAAGATCTGTTAATGATATTGGTCGAGCTCTAGTGTATAAGGCTATAGGTGAAACTTCACTTTCACTTTATATATCTTTATTTTCAGATTCTTCTATTTCTTTGACTTAATTTGAGTTTAATGTAGCATTAGCTATTAATTGTTTTGGTAAAAATTCAATTGTCATTAATGCTACACATATCAAATATAAAAGTCTTTTTCTTTATTTCACTACTTCACCGTTGCCAAAACTTTATAAAACTTTATAAAGCTTGTTTAATTCCTTATTCAACGTGTCCTATTTTGTCTTGATAAACATAGACTACTTTAGTTTGATATGACACTCCAAAGGCGTAAATTTCCATACAACGCATGGTATATATTAGCAATATCTTATAAGTGATTAAATTGCTAATTTATATCTTGAAAGATTAATACTTGCATTGTAGTCTCTATTTATATTTAAACCACATGAACATTTATATATTCTATCTTTAAGTTTTAAATCTTTTTTTATAGATCCACAACAACTACATAATTTTGATGATGGATAATATCTATCTGCTTCAACAAAGTCTATACCACAAAACTCACATTTATACTTCATTTTTAATTTAAAATCATATAAACATTGCTCTGCTATTGCTTTAGATAAATGTTTGTTTTTCATCATTCCTTTTATATTCAAATCTTCCATAACTATTCTCGATGGTTTGGTTTTCACTATCATTCTAGTTACTTGATGAATATAATTTAATCTTATATTAGATAATCTACGGTGAATAAGTTTAATTTGATTTTCAAGTTTTGCAATGTTCTTAGTTTTGACATACTCCTTTCCTTTTTTATTTTTTTCATATTTCCTTGAACATTGTCTTTGTTTTCTTTTTAAAGATTTTTTTAACCTTCTAACTTCCTTAGATTTATTAATATTTTTGAAAGTCATTCCATTACTGCATACAGCTAAATCTTTAATACCAACATCAATACCCAAACTTTCACCAGTTAATTGAACTACGGGCATTTCTTCTTCAATACCTACGGATAAATACCAATACTTATTATCATAGCTAATTCTTGGATTTGTATATTTAACATCCATAGGTAATTGTTCTTTAGTTTTAACCCAACCTATTTTTTCAATTAAAACTGATTTTTCTTTAGCTTTTAATTTAGAAGTATCATTATAAAAAGATGGTTTTGATTTCTTTCTACTTTTAAATTTAGGTTTATCAACTAAACCTTTAAAGAAGTTTTTATAAGCATTACAACAATCTTTTACTGATTGTTTTGCTACATTATTGAACACTTCATTAAGCCATGATAATTTATCTTTTTTAAGTCGAGTAATCTCTTTTCTTAAATCACTATCTTTGATAAATTTACCACCATTTTTATAACTTTCTTCTTGTCTATTTAAAGTCCAGTTATAGATAAATCTTGCGGTACCAACGGATTGCCATAATTTTTGTTCTTGTTCTTCTGTTGGATATAATCTAATCTTTTTTGCAAGTATCATCTTCCAATAACTCCTTAATTATTTTTTTAGCTTTGTTTGCTTTTTTACTTTGAAGTCTGCAACTAAATACTGTAACTATTTGAATTAAATCTTCAACTAATTCTTGTTCTTCTGTTTTTTCAGTATTATCAATAATTTCAATAGTAGTTCCATATTTTTCACAAAGATTTTCTATTAACTCATATCCAAATCTAATTAATCTGTCTTTGTAAAGAACCACTATTTTATTAACCTCTGAATTAGTAATCATATCTATCAACTGATTTAAACCTTTTTTATTGTATTTTAACTTTCCATTTTTATCCCAATTTCTTAGAGTTTTTGTAGTTTTTCCAATAGCTTTAGCAAATTCTCCTATTGAATAATATTTCAAAAGTCCCATCTCCTAAAACTATTATGCCAAACTTTGTAATTTTTATCTAATATTTTATAAAGTTTTCTAACATTCTATAAACTGTTACATTACCTTCCATTATGTAAAGTTATAATACTTCACATATTCTTGATACTTTTAAGTAGTTCTCTCACTAACTTATTATACTTTTAAATAAGCGTAGCTTATTTTTTTATTTCATCCCTTCATTCTTACAAACATATAAAAAAGATTTAAAAATACTATAACTAATAAACTATTAACTATAATACCTTTAAATCTATTATACTTTTAACATATTTCAATTTTTTTCTCTATTTTTTCGGAAAATTTTATATTCATTATATAAAAAATTTAATATATTTTATGACCAATTGTACTCACTAGTTATTGGATTATATTCCATATAAACTCCATCTTCTATTGATATCTTATATTTTAGTATTTCTACATCTTCAACTAATCTACTATCTGGTCCTACTATTA
>OCAA01001017.1_pt1 | contig 18047 bp, 5 predicted proteins | sample 1538241 | NCBI WGS metagenome assembly OCAA01 (sample SAMEA2580241, study PRJEB22360) | human gut metagenome | biome: human gut; feature: human-associated habitat; material: faeces | place: Denmark | collected 2008/2010
CACCCGCGCTGCGGTGTTGGTGCCCGGGCCGGTCACGGGCGAGCCGAGACCGGAGAACGGACGCCTGGTCTGCCCGACCTGGCCGGGCAGGGCGTCCACGGCTGACGTGGAGGAGAACGAGCCGAGTGAGCTGTCGATCACATCGTTCATGCGAGCACCTCCATGATGAGCGGCAGGTCGTCAAGCGAGCCGACGGTGGCCAGCGTGAAGTCCGTGAAATGCTTGATTGCGCGCACGTCGCCCGGCGAGGTCTGCAGCACGAGGCACGTGGCGGATTTCGGCAGCGCGAGCACCATGCGCTTGATATGGTCGAGCTGCTTGAGCGAGCCGACGGTGAAGAAGTAGAACGAGCTGTCGGGCGAGTGTCGCAGCGTGCTCTCCACCAGATTCGGGTTGTCGTCGGTCCGCGGGGTGATGGCGCTGCAATCGTCCAGGAACCCCATCGGGAATTTCGGCGTGTCATGCGCGCTGCCGGCATGCGTCTGCAGCGGACGGTCCTGTTTGAGGCACTGCACGCCCAGCGAGGCGTGCACGCTCACGGCCATCTCGAACTCCTCTTGACTGACGTAATCCTGCGGGTTCACGTCGAGCGTCATACTCGTGTCGGTCCGCCGCGTCGCCTCGTACTGGCGGATCATCAGCGTGCCGGTCTTCGCCGAGCTGAGCCAGTGCACGTTGCGCACGTCGTCGCCCGGCTCGTATTCGCGCAGCCCGTAGAAGTCGAGGTCGTCGTCGACGATCTGACCGCTGGGCTGGCCTTCCAGATCCCGTGCGACGCCGGCGTTGAGCGTGTTGAGCCGCACGATGTTCGGATGGATATAGACGGTGATGCGTTCGGCCAGCGCCTTCTCGTGGCGCACCAGCCCGAACGGGTCTCCCTTGCGGATGTTCAACGGTCCGACGGTCAGGACGGCGCGGGAGACGGTGGTGAACTCGATATCGGTCTGCTTGGACTGGCCCGGCGCCAGCATGGGGATGCCGAACCGCTCGTGAGCCTCGCCCAACGGCAGGTCGCCGCGTGCGGTCGTGGTGAGGGTGCGCCCGGGATTGTCGATGTCCACGGTCACATGGACGTCGTCGCCGACGGTGACGCGGCGGCGCGACACGGCGATGGACGCCTTGAACCCGGTATTGCCAAGCGAGAGCACGATGGCGCAGAGGATCATCATCAGCGCCACCGCGGCGATGGCGAGCAGCTCATGCCAGCGAACCAACGGGAATCCGGCCGCGCATACGATGCCGATGACGACCACGGTCCAGCCCAGTGGGGATATGAACGAGGTGAAGAATCGCCTGACCGCGCGCTTGCAGCGGCGCCACAGGCGTGCCGAGCTAAGCCGTCGCCTGTGACGCGCCGACTTGCCCGATGCCTGTTGGCCTCGCTCGTTCCGTGGTTTCGGCTTGCGCGGTTTCCGCGGCTTCTGCGGCCTTGCTTCGGATGATGAACTGTCGTTGTGCCTGCGCATGGAACGCCTTTCACGCGCCGAGCGACGGCGCCGGCACGGTCTCCAGCATCCGGCTGATGGCCTCGTCCGTCGTCAGACCGGCGAAGGTGGCTTCGGCGGTGGGCTTGATGCGGGGCGACAGCACGGCGATCCTTGACATCGTCCGGCACCACGTATCCGCGCCCGTCGGAGGCCGCCCAGATGCGCGCGCAGCGGGTCAGCGCCAACGCGCCTCGCATGGACGAGCCGATGGCGATGTTCTCGTCATGACGGGTCGCCTCGACGATGCGCACGATGTATTCGAGGATGTTGTCGTCGATGTGGATGCGCTCTCCGATGCCGCGCAGCGCGAGGATGTCATCGCCGGCAAGCACGGGGGAGACGGTCTGCGCGCGGTCGCGGATGTTGACCTGCCGCAGGAGGTCGACGCTTACCTGATGGCCGGGGTACCCGACCGACGTCTTGATGAGGAAACGGTCCATCTGGGCTTCGGGCAGCTTGTATGTGCCGAGCTGTTCGATCGGGTTCTGCGTGGCGATCACGATGAACGGCTGCGGCACGTCGTGTGTGACGCCGTCCACGGTGACCTTCTGTTCCTCCATGACCTCCAGCAGTGCGGACTGGGTCTTCGGCGAGGCTCGGTTGATCTCGTCGGCGAGCACGATGGACGCGAACACCGGGCCCTCGCGGAACTCGAACTCGCCGTGCTTCTGGTCGTAGAAGGTGATGCCGACCACGTCGGACGGCAGCAGGTCGGGCGTGAACTGGATGCGCTTGAACGACGCGCTGATCGAGCTCGCGATGCCTCGTGCCAGCTGAGTCTTGCCGGTGCCTGGGTTGTCTTCGAGCAGGACATGGCCACCGACGAGCAGGGCGGTCAGGCATAGACGGATCGGATGTGCCTTGCCGACCACGACGGTGGAGACGTTCGCGAGCAGCGCGTCGAACGCCTGCTTGAAGTAGGCGATGTCGTCGGCGCTGGCCGTCTGCGGGTTGGTGTTCGCGGCGGCCGGGTTCGCGGTCACTGGGCGCGCGGCTGCCGCCACGGGAGTATTCGCGGTTCTGGCTTTGGGAAAGGCGACGTTCGGAATCTTGGCCGCGGGTGCGGTGGTCGGGTACTGTATGGAGCTCAGCTGCGTCGCATCGAGATCGACGCCGGTCTTGGTCGGGCCGTTGTTCGTGGTGTTGTCGCCGGTGTCACTGACGGGCGAGACGGCCTCGCCGTTCGTCTTGTTCTGCACCGGGGACTGCGCCGACTTGTTCTGTACACTCTTGGCTTGTGACGGCTTGGCTTGTGCCGACTTTTTGCCTCGGATTGCCTTGCCGGCAGCAGCACCTCCGCGGCGCTTCGGCAACGTAGGAATGGCCACGGTCGGTGCCCCCTTCGACTTGTCGGCCTCACCAACCGCGGCACCGCCCCTGGCATGCGGTGTCTCGGAAATCACGGTGCCGTCGGACAACACCGTTTCATCGGAGACCTCAGTCCCATCGCCGCTCGCTGATGAGATGGACCGCGCTACTGTGCTCTTTTCCGCGTTGCCTTCCGCGGTGTCGTTTTTCTCGGCTGTGTTTTCCCCGGCACTGTTTTTCACTGTGCTCGGTGCGGCTGCATTCGTCGTGGCCTCGGCGGACTGAGCCGTGTTGCCGGACGACAGGACGGTCTTGTCCGACAACACCGTCCTGTCGGACAGTTGCGTGGCGTCGTCGAGTTCGTTGCTCTCGCTCATCGTGATACTCCTTGATGTGTGTGGTGGACGGTGTTGTCGTATCGGTTGATGGATGGTTGATAAATCATGGTCGGTTTGAGGCCAGTGTGCTGATGGATGGCATGGAACCGAACGACCGGCGTCGGATGCGGCTCGGGTCTACGCCTTCCGTGACCGTTCCGGATCCCTCGGCCGGTTTGCGCATTCCTTGGACTTCCCTGATGTCGTCGGCGGTGTTCAGCGCGGAGTCGGCACCGGTCACGCTGATGTACCAATACAGCTTTTCCGTGTCGATCCTGAACGATGAGATATCGATGTACCCCTGCCTCGAAGCTGTGCTCCATGTGACGTTCCAATCACTTCCACCGGTCGGCTTGCCGCTGGTAGTGGAGAACGCGACAAGGACCGTTGCCGACTGACCGTAGAGGTTCACGCTGCCGCCGGACACCGTGATGCGGTTACGGTCTGTCGTGCTCCACGCCAGCGTAGGCGGTTCGATCTTCGCTGGGGTCTTGTATACAAGGCCCTTACCGTCAAATATGATGGCTTCGCTGGAGTGCCCCTTGAACGACTGCGTAGCTGATACAGTGCCGCAGGTTTCCCACGGGTTGATGCGGTAAGTTGCGGCGGCTGAATCGCCGTTGCCCCTGTACTCCTGACCGTTGGCGAAAATGGAGAGTCCGTCATGCTCGCCATTACCGCCAACCGACACGGAGCACTCGTCACCTTTGAGCGTCACCTGCAGGTTTTTCGGAGGCTGTATCTTGTACTGCGGCGTCACCTTGTTCGAGTCAGCCGAAGCTGGTTTGGCGCCGCTTTGCTGCGGGTTCACGGTCGCCTTGACACTGAGCTCCTCATACCACTGATCGCGGCTGATCGTATCGGTGAAGGTGTGGGTGCCGCAGGGGGACGACATGGAGATTGCGCCGCTCAGTTCCACGCTGGAACATCCCGCGTTGTGCATGTTGCCGAGCGTCAACGTGGCCTTCAATGTATTGCCCTTTATTACCGATAGGCTGACCGTCGGCGCGTCCGGGTCGCCCCAGGGCGTCGCCGCGTTGCTGGCGGCACTGGGCTGGCCTTCGCCGGCACGGTTCTTTCCTTTGACGGTGGCGGTGTATGAGGTGCCATCGCCGGTGGCGCTGTTGTCGATTGGGAACACTAGGGAATTGCCGGAGGTCTCCTTGGTGACGGAACCGCCGCCCGAACCGGTCAGCGTCACCGTGTAGCTGTCCGGCTTCGTACCGACATAATCCGGAACATCCCACTTGACCGTCACACGCTGGTAGCCGGCCTCGGTGGTGACCTTCTTCGGTGGATCGGGCACCTTGTCGGGCATGGCTTTGACCGAGGTAGACGGCTTCGACCAGCCGACCTCGTTCTTCGCCTTGACGGTGAACGAGTATTCCTTGCCGTTGGTCAGCCCGGTGATCTGGCAGGTGGTGACCGCGCCGCACGACTTGCTGCCGCCGTCCCAATCGACCTCGTAGTCGGTGATCGGGCTGCCGTTGGCCGCGCCTGCGGTCCACGAGAGGTTCACCGAACCGTCAGCCGGCTGCCCGGAGACAGGGGAGAGCAGCGGCGCGCCGGGCTTGTCCACCACGGAGACGGTGATGGTGGCGGTCACCTGTCGGTCGCGCGAACGGGTGCCGTCCTGCACGGTGACGAGCACGGTGTTCGAGGATGCGCCGATATCGGTTCCGGCGGTGATGCTGATGTTGCCGTTCGAAGAGCAGTTCACGGTCAGCTTCGCCGAATCGTCGGACTTGCAGCTGACGGCGGTCAGCGACGAATCCGGGAACGGATTGTAGGCGTCGGAGAACAGGTCCACCCGTTCGGTCGAACCGGCCTTGAGCTTCACCGTCTTCGCGCCGATACGGGCAAGCGGGCGGTTCGACTGCACCACGCGGGCGGTCATGCCGGCCTTGACCGTGCCGCCCGAATAGATGATGGTCACGGGGATGCTGGCCAGCGATCCCACGGTAGCATCCTTGGGGGCGCTGACGGTCAACTGGCCGGAGGCGCTGACGCGCGCGGTGATGCCGCCCGATTCGCTGCCGCCGGAATATGTGTACTGCTTCTCATCTTCGTATGTGCCGGCGGGGGAGTGGGTCAGCGCGGTCAGGTCGATGATCTTCGCATCCTCACCTGCCACCACGTCGATCGTGGACGACGAGAAGGTCGGCGGTGGCACTTCGCGGCCGATGACCGTGATCGGCAGGGTCAGCACTGCGGAGTTGATGATCTGCGTCTTGTCGTTGCCCTTGCCGTCCGCCGCGGTGAACGTGATCGAGGCGGGACCGCTGTAATCCTTCGGCGCGGTGAATTTCAGCGTCGTGTCGTTCACGTAGAGGTCGCCGCCATCCGATTTGGTGGCGCTGACCGATTCGGGGGACTGCACGTAAGCGGTCTTGCCGGCGCCCACACGCACATAGTCGGCGATGTTGATGGTGATGGTCTCGCGCGAGTTCACCTTCAGCGGCGGCGCCTTCGGACGCAGCGTCGGCGGGAACACGCCGTATGCGGGCACTTGGATGAACGCGGTGGAGGTGATGCCGTACGTCGTGTTCGTTACCGTGTACGGCACCGAACGGGCCTCGTCGGTCAGATCCACGGAGATGACGGTCGACTTCTCGCCGCCCTTGACCTTCGCGTGGTCGGTGGCGGACGGGTCGACGCCGACCTTCAGTTCGTTCGCGGTGCCGGACGGGTTGGCGATCCACTGCGAGACATCGACCTCGACGGTCCGCTTGTCGATGGTCGCGGCGGATGGTACGCGGTAGTCATAGGCGGTGGGCGGCTCGATGGTCGCATTCGGGTCGACGTTGACCGTCAACGTCGCGGTGTCGCTCAGGCCGGCCTTATCGGCGACCGTGTGCATGATGTAGAACGTTCCCGCCTGGTCGGGCGTGGTGAACGAGATCATGTTGTCCTTCACGCTCGCCCCGGAGATACCCTGTGACTCCAGTTTCTTCGAAACGGTCAGATCGGTGTTGTCCCCGGAAATGTCGTTGAGCGTCACCGGCACCGTGGCCGCCGTGTGCGGGCGCAGCGTGATCTCGTCGTCCCGCGCGTACACGCCGGAGTCGGACGCGCCCTGGAACACGCCCACCCTGACCTGTGCCTGTGCGCGCTGGCCGGTCCAATCCTCCACCGCGTAGGAGAACGTGTCGGTGCCTGACGAGTCCTCGTACGCCTCGTAGATCATGTAGTTCGCGCCGACCTCGGTGATGCGTCCCAGTTGCGGGGCCTTGTTGCCCAGGCCGAGCAGCTGGTCGTCGTCGCCGTCCACGTCGATGCCGGTCAGTGTAATTGGTATGCGCACTTTCTGACCCGCGGCCACCTGCGCCTCGACGTCCTGCGGAGTGGGGGCGGCCTTGTTCTTGGCGTCCTTCTGATGCACGGTGATGGTGATTGTGCCGGAGGCCGAGTTGCCGAGATTGTCCTTGACGGTGTAGGTCACCGGGAACACGCCCGTCTGTTTGGAAGCCTGATAACGCACGGTGTCGCCGGAAACGAACACCAGTCCCTTGAACGTGTCCTTGTCGTACTGCAGCTTCTGCTGCAGCGTCACCGTGGTGCCGTCGGAATGCGAGACATGGTCGAGCACGTTCACCGACACGATGCCGTCGGTGCGCACCTGCGTGTTGACGTTCGACGCCTTGGGCGCGGAGTTGCCGGCGGTCAGTGCCGGCGGCTGCAGCACTATCGTGCCGGTGGATGAGCCGGCCGCGTTGGCGACGGTGTACGTGATCTCCACGGGCTTGGTCGGCACCTGCCGTGCGGTCAGATACACGCGCTTGTGGCTCACCAGGCCGGTCTTGATGCCCAGCGACGGGTCGGCATCGACCGACGTGACCGACAGCACGCCGCCCATCGGATCCACGTCGTTGGCGAGCGGTTCGACGATGGCGGTGTTGTTCGAACCGAGCAGCGCCACATCGTTGGCCGCGACTGGCTTGGCGGATTTGCCCGCGGCCGGCTGCACCTCAAGACGTGCGAGGCCGGTGGACGGGATGGAGCCTTGGGTGACGGTGTAAGGCACGTAATACGTGCCCGTGGCGGTGGCCTTGAATGTGAAGGACAGGTCCGCCGCGTTCATGGTCGCGCTGGTTTTCGCGGGCGGTTCCACGGTGGACAGCTGCGCGGGCTGCGCCGATGTGCCATGCACGTACGGCTTGAGGTTGACCGTGGTCTCGGTGTTCGGTGTGGTCTGCTTGACCACGGCGTCGATGGTCGCCGGCAGCGTGTTTGCCGGGCGGATGGAGAAGTACACGAGTCCGGTGCCGGTGTTCTGCCCGTCGGAGACGGTGACCTGCACGCCCACTCGCCCCGAGGTGGCGGAACCGGTGTTGAACACGAGCTGCCCGTCTGCGCGGGTGGAGACGACGACCTGGTCGCTGTTCTGCGGGACAGACGACCCCAATGTCATCGGATCGCCGTCGGGATCCTGGAAACTGCCGAGTGCGTTCGTCGTGTACGTGGCACCCTGCTCCACGTCGTATTCGGGCGGCGTGTCGGCCTGCTTGGGAGCGTGATTGGCGGACGAGCCTGTCAGCGTGACCGTCACCTTGGCCGTCGAGGTCTGGCCGCGCCCGTCGCTGATGTCATAGGTGAACGTCACCGTGCCGGCCGAGGCCGCCGAGGCGTCCAGCTGCAGGTACCGGCCGTCGTACACCGGCGATACGGTCATATCGCCGCCCGCCGGGGCCCCGACTTTGGTGATCTGCAGCACGGAGCAGTCTGTCTGCTCGTCGTTGCGCAGCACGTCGAGGATCTGTTGTCCGCCCGCGCGGGCGCCGATCTCGTCGTCCTGCGCCTTGATCTGCCCGGATTGCGCGGAACAGGTCTTGTTGAAGTTGCGCTGGTTGTTGGCGGACTGGTCGTTCTGCTTCTGCTGGGCGGTCTGCTCGGTCTGGATGGTGTTCCACTGTATCTTGATGACCTTGGTGGAGTCCGAAGGGTTCCACACGTTGCCGTCGACCACGTCGTTGAGTACGGTCAGGCGGTGGTTGGTGCGGAACACCAAATCCGACGTGGCGCTGACCGATTGCAGCGAGCCAAATTCCGGGTTGCTGACGTTCGGCGAGCATACACGCACGTAATTGTTCGCGCTTTGCGCCCACGCGGCCGACACGCAGCCGTCGGTGGAGACCGGTTTGGCTGCGTCTCCGGCACCGCCGGAGGTGAGCGTGTTGACTTTCTTCTCTCCCTTGCCCAGTTCGACCAGGTACAGGCCGTTCTTGCCGGCGGCCGCGACCCAGGACTCCTGACGGCCGTCCGTGTCGGGGTACTGCAGCGTCAACGGGCTGTTGGCGCCGGTGTCGGCGCTGCCCTTGTGCCAGTACAGTCTGCCCTCGGATGTGACGACCGCGGTGCCGTCCACCACGGTGAAATCGTCGGCGGATACGGTCTTCCCTTCGGTGAGGGAGCTACCCTGCACGGCCTTGCCTGTCGGATCCTGCATCGTGAGCACGGTACCGTCGGAGGGCCGGTATCCGTACACGGTGCCGTCATGGGTGACCGCGATCTTGCCTCCGGTGCCCAGCCGCATGGACGGGTCGCTGGTGGCGGGGTTGACGGAGTTGAGGTCGGAGCTGCGACCGACCCACACGTTGCCGTTTTTCGTGTTCAGGAAGGCGATGGTGCCGCCGCCGGTCACCGCGGTCGTGTCTCCCTTGGTCTCCGTCCTGCCGGTGGTACCCAGCGTGGCGGAGGAGATGCCGGTGGCCTTCGCGCCTTCGGTGAGCACCGTGTCGCTGTCGTGCTGGACGATGTCGAAACGGGCTGCAGACGAGGCCACCGCCGAATCCGGTTCCTTGAGCTTGACGTTGAAGCGGGCCGCCTTGCGGTTCTTGAGCGAGGTGACCCAAACGGTGCCGTCGTCGAGATGCACGTGTTGGCGGGTGATGGAGCTCACCCAGATGGCGCCGGCGATGATGCCGATCAGCATGACGAGCGCGATGACGGGCATCGCCCAACGGTGCGCGTCAGGCGAGACCAGGCGGCGCATGGAAGAGCGAAACGCCCGCTCGCGTTGGCGCTGGTTAGGCTGCTTGCTCATGGCATCCTCTTCTCTCTCGTTTGCTCGCTTCTCGTGCAATGCCGTGCCGCATGGTGCAGTCCTTCATATAGTGCGTTCCTATTGCCTCACCGCGCATGCGATGGCCGGATTCTGGGACATCTGCTTGTCGCTGCGCACGATCTTCACTTCGATGCAGGTCTGTTTGTCGGTCACGTCATGCAGCTCGACTTTGCGGTCGGCCACGATGTTGGTGCTGGTACTGGGGCCGGAAGTGGCAGAATTGCCCTGTACCGGCGACCATGCGTACATGTCGCCGTCCTTGGGCTGCGGGTTCGTCCAGGTGAACGTGACGGTGGTGCCGTCGTAGGTTCCGTTCAGGTTTTCGGGCGTCGGCACCACTTCGGCTCCCGTGATGTCGTCGGGATTGCCGTCCGTTCCGTTGGAGTCGCCGGTGGTGCCCGGCGTGGAGACCGATGTGCGGTTGCGCGTCGCGGTGTCATCCATGTGCGGCATTACGACGAAGACGAACGTCAGGACGACCGCCGTCAGCGCAGCCACGACCACGGCCGTGATGGACAGCGGCTTCTTCCACGCACCGGTGGGAGCGTCCATTCGCGTCACGTTCGCGGGGCCGGGCGCGACGCGGCGCTTGCCGGTCATGCTGCTGGGATATTCGGGGACGCCTTCCACGGTGACGGGCGTGGCATGGCCGTAGTAAGCCTGTTGCGCCTGCTGCATCGCGCGGGCGAATTCCAGCGCCGTGCCGTAACGGTTGTCCGGGTTCTTGTCGAGCCCCTTGGCGAGTACACGTTCGACGTCCGCGGGCACATCAGGGCGGCCGATTGGCGGCAGGCGGCGACTGACGATGACCTGCGCGAGTTCCTGCTGCGTATGCGCCTGATAACCATGCTCATACGGCGAACGGCCGGTCAGTGTGGCGTACAGGGTCGCCGCCAAGGAGTAGATGTCGGCGGCTTCGGTGCCGCCGCTGCGTCCGGTCAGCACTTCCGGCGCGGCCCATGGCACGGAGAAACCGGTCTGGGTTCCCGCCTGATACACATTCGTGGAGATGCCGAAATCGGCGAGCACCGGCAGGCCCCGCGGGGTGATGAGGATGTTCGCGGGCTTGATGTCGCGGTGCAGGATGCCTTTGCAGTGCGCGGTGAACAGGGCGCTGCAAAGTTTGATGCCCAGGTCGAGCATCTGGTCGGCGGTGAGTGGTCGCTTGCGGATCAGCTCCTTATAGGAGCCGCCGGGCGCGTATTCCAGCACGATGTAGCCAAGTCCGGTGCTGGTCACGCCGGCGTCGTGGATGGAAAGGATGTAGGGGTGCGTGGAAAGCTCCGCCATGTAGTTCGCCTCATTGCGGAATCGGGCGGCTGCGCGGGGGTCGAGGGTGGCGCTGCTGACCTTGATGGCGACGTCGCGGCTGGGGACGCGCTGGTGGTACCGGTATACGCTGGCTGTGGCGCCGGTGCCGAGTGGCTGGATGAAATCATAGCCGGATATCCGCGGCGGTGTTGGCTGTGCCGGCATTTGGCTATCCCCCTTACGACATCTCTTCTTCTTAGTCTATTCCGAGGTGTTCCCACGCACAACCCTTGATGGGGAGCGCTGAGGAGTGCTCGCCGCAGGCAGGAGCTGCCGTGCGATGACGCAGTTAGTCCAGAATAAAACTGATATAAAAACGGAACATATGGTTCGGTTTTCGATTGTTGACATATGATGGAGGAACTGTCTGACGGACGACGGGGCCGGCGACGGGAATGGAGGTGCCATGAAGGCGGTTGAAGCACTGCTTGAGGGGGAATCCGGCAAGGCGCTGCTGGTGGTTGGTGCTCCTTGCGTGGGCAAGAGCACGCTGGCCCGTGATGCCTTGATGGCCGGGCTGCGACGGTTCGGCGAATCCGGAGCGATGATGACGGTATCCGGGCGTCAGATCGCCGATGTGATAGGCGATCAGGTGATTCGCGAGCTGGGGGCGACCTCCCAGGTGCGACCGGTCACGACGCTGTCGGCCATCGCGTTCCGGCTGATCACCGTCATGCGTTCGAGGTCGGGCGAGCCGCTGCCGAGGTTGCTGAACGGCGCCGAGCAGGATGCGCTGCTGCGTTCGGTGTGCTCCGTCCATGTGGCTCATGTGCGGGCGGGGGATCCATGCGGCACGTGTTCGTTGCTGCGCGAATACTTCGCCAGGGATGATTGGGACGGCGTGCTGGCCGATGCCGTGGCCGGGAACGACGGCGAGGGTGGTGATGCGGATTCCGGCGTAGGCGTCAATGCCGCCTTCGTCATGCAGCTGCGCGACATGTTGGCCCGCATGGATGAGCTGGGCGTTTCCGAGGATCGTGAAGGAACGGCCCTGTCGGCGTTGAGGCATTGGTCGCCGCGCGTCGAGCGTTTGCATGTGCAGTGGCGTCTCGCGTTCGCGTTGCGCCGCGAATACGAGACCGCGGTGAGTCGTATGTACCCGGGCGAGTATCGGTTGGACTCGTCGCGTCTGCTGGTCGAGGGGGCCAAGGCGGTCGGGATGGTTGGCGATGACGATCTGCCGCGTCTGCTGGTCGTCGATGACTGTCAGGACCTCACCTTCGCCGGGTTCACGTTCCTGAAGGCGCTGCGCGGTGCGGGGACGCGGCTGCTGCTGGTCGGCAATCCGGACGAGGCCGTGCAGACATTCCGCGGGTCATATCCGGAATACCTGTTCGACCAGATTCGTCGTCAGCTTGGCGCCGACATGGTTCGTCTGCCGGCTGGCGGTGCCGGAAATGGCCGAGTTGAGGAGCGTGCGGTGGACCACGTCGACGGTCATACGTATCGCGATCTGGTCGCATCCCGTATCTCCCTGTCCATCCGATCCACGCAGGACGAGACGGTTCCTCTGCCGCAGAGGCCGGGCAAATTGCCGCAGCTGCCGGCGAGTCTGCCGATTGTCGCATTGCCCCAGGCCGATCCGCTGCCGGGCGATGGCAGTCTGAAAACCGCGCTGTACCGCTCGGCCGACGAAGAGACGGAAGACGTCGTATGGCGCATCAAGCAAGCCCACATCCTTGAAGGACGCAACTGGAACGACATGGCTGTCATCGCGCACGACAACGCCACCGTGCGCACGATCGGCGAACGGCTGCGTCATGACGGCGTGCCTGTACGGTATTCATCGGTCACACGACCGTTGAAGGACGAGCCGTTCGTGCAGGGATTGTTCGCGCTGCTCGAATTGGCGATGCTCAGGAACCAGACGGTGCCCGCGCTGGGCATGAATCTGCAGCAGACCGCACTGTATGTGCGCTCTCGGGTTGCCACGGTGATGGGATGCCCGCTGGTCAGCGTCGGCGGCGGACGGGATCATGAGGGATACCCGGCCAGGCTGGAGCCGGTGGACGCCGCCATGAACGCGTTGGCATCACTCGGCAAGATCGTCACGTGCGAGGACATATGCAAGGGGGATGCGTCCGACGATGTGCCTGGCGGTGCCGCCGACGATGCGGGGAAGACCGGGGACGCTGGAATTGCTGGTGACACCGCTCGAATGCATGCCTTGGGCAGGCTCATGCACGGATGGGAGCAATGGCGCGAATGGGCCGTCTCCGGGCGCGATCGGAAGACCATCACCGACGACACGATCATCGATGCCAAAGCACCGCAAGGCGACGAACTCCAGTTCGGCGTCGATGCCATGTACCTGTTGCTGGAATTCGCGGATGACGCGCATGCGATGCATGGCGGTGTCGCCGGTCTAGGCGGTACAGGTGACGTTGTCGACGATGCCGGTTCCGCTGTCGGGGCGGGCACGAAGGGCGCGTCCGGTATAACCGCCGATGACGTGCTCGCCGCCGTTCAGGAGGTGTGCGGGCGGGGAGACCCGCATTCCCGCGTGTTTGCCCACCTGTGGAATCTGGTGGGGACGGTGGCCCAAGGCCTGAGACAACTGCCGGCGAAGGAACCACAGTATGCGTTGTCCGTGGCTTGGAACGCGTGCGACGTCGCCTCCCGTTGGCAGCGCGAGGCCCTGAACAACACGGATGCCGGACGTGCCGCCAACGACCGTCTGGATACGGCCATGCGGCTGTTCGACTATGCATCCGGCTCGGCCGCAAGCCGGGATCTGCCCGAATTCTTCGCGCAGGTGAGGGCGATGCGCATCGAAGCGGATTCCCTGGCCAAAGTGGCCCCCATCGACGAGGCCGTGACGCTGACCACGCCGGCGGGCTCCTCGGGGAGACACTGGCCGTTGGTGTGGATTCCGGCCATCCAGCAAGGCATATGGCCGAACCTGGCAGCCCGAAACACGATGTTCGGTGGTGAGGATCTGGCTGATGTCATGCTGTATGGAGGACTGTCCGATGATTCCGGAGAGCATGGCGACAACAAACTGGAATCCGTGCTGTATGCGGAGCAGAAAAGCCTGCTGGTCGCGCTGACCCGCGCATCGGAGCAGGTCACGGCAAGTGCGGTGTACAACGACGATCTGACCCCGTCTGACTTCCTGTACGGATACATACCGGAACGATTCAACCGCGAACGGCATGCGTCGGCCGAAGGGCGGGAATATACCCAGGTCGGTGAAGCCGGACGGCTCCAAGGTCTGGACGCCGATCCTCGCGGCCTGGTCGCCGCCGCCCGCGTGGCGCTCGCCGTACACCCACGAGGTTCCAAGGAATCTCAAGATGCCGTGGATGCGCTGCGACTGCTGGCAAACAATGGTGTCGAAGCCGCTGACATCACGCGTTGGCCGTTCCTCGACGAGGTCGAGGATGCGTCTTCCGGCTCCCGCACGGTGGGATCGCGGGCGGCGGCTCCGGAACCGGACAAGGCCGCGGAGGGAACCGGCCAATCATCGGTGCCGCGGATCGCAACATTGTCGCCATCCGCCGTGGACAGCATCTGGGGATGTCCCGTCTGTTGGATGATGGAAAACCGGTTCACTGGTCCGCGCGCCGGCAGTGTGGCGACCTCGTTCGGCTCGCTGATCCACGCCGTCGCCGAAACCGCCAGCAACGAGGGCCTGGACGCGGCGGACTGGCGCGATGACCTGCCGATTCCGGAACGCGTCAGCACGGTACGGGACCGTATGATCGCCATCTATGAGGAGCTGCGCGACGATCCGACGGCCAACACCAACCCGGCCGATCAATACAACGCGACGCGCAAGGACAATACCGCGCATGACGTACTGGGCCACATCGCCAGCTACTTCGTCATGTCCAACACCGACGAATACCCGGTAAACAACGTCAAGAACTTCCAGATCGGTACATTGGAAAGCGCACAATGCGAGCGTTCGTTCATCGCGGTATTCGGCTTGGACGACATTCTTGCCGCCTATAACGCGATGGACGGCGTCGACCCGATCGGCCGCGATGAACTCGCCGCCATCATGGGATCGCTGGTTGGCGGGTGGCCCGAAGCCATGAACGACCGGCTGACCGTGCGTCTGTCCGGGCGCATCGACCGTATGGAGACCAGAATCATGCCCGACGGGAAGCGTCACGTTCGCCTGATCGACTACAAGACCGGGAAGGTGCCTTCGACCAAGGCCATATTCAACGATCTTCAGCTGGTCTGCTACCAACTGGGACTCGCATTCCCGGAAAACGGGCCGCGCGGAGCCGAAGCGCTGCAAGTCATGCCGGACATCGCGCAAAGTGGTCTGTTCCATGTCGCACAGAAGGATGCACCCGCGACATCCGGAACCAGCAACGCGCAGGAGGGAATGTACCAGCCGGCGCTGTTCGCCGATGGCAGTCTGAACACGTCATCGTTCATGCCGCGGAACCGCTACAAGACCCTCGATAAGCTTTCGGATGCTCCCGATTTGATTGAAGAGCCTCCGACCGGTGTAAGCGCAGCGGCATGGCGACAGTTCCTCGGCATGCGCGGCACGCAGGCCGTATGGTCGCTCTCCATGATCGCGAGAGTGTTCTACGCCGCCGCGGCGAGTCGGTCGACCCATATACAGGCAAGGCCGAAACCGGATCATCTCCAGTATTGCCGCATGAAAGCGGCATGCCCGGCATGCGCCGGCGAAATCAACACCGTCTTCGAAACGAGGCAGTCATGAACGCACCACGATTTACCGACAGCCCCGAGCAGGCAAAAGTCGTCAACGCGCCCACCGGCGATGACGTGCTCGTCGTGGCCGGAGCGGGCAGCGGCAAGACCTATACGATGACCCGCCGCATCATCAACCTCATCGCACAGGGCGTGCCGGCCGAGCGCATCCTCGGCCTCACATTCACGCGCAAGGCCGCGTCGGAACTGCTGTCGCGCGTGTCCGCCGCCGTGCTGGCGGACGGGGGAGACGAGCGCTTTGCGAACCGGGCGTTCCTCAAGCCGGAGGTGTCGACGTACGATGCGTTCTTCCAGACCATCGTGCGGCAATACGGCCTGCTTGTCGGCTTCGACCAGAACACGCAGCCGCTCAGCCAGGCCGGTGCCATACAGCTGGCGACCACCGTGGTCGGCCGTCACATGGACATCCTCTTCGAGCAGGATCTCGGGGCGTTCAAGACCGTGGTGAATGGGGTACTGGGGTTGTCGCATGCCATAGGCAACGCCATGATCGGTGGCAGCACAACAACGATGGACGAGGCCATCGGCCGTGTGCGGGCTTGGGACCAGGCATTCCTCGCGCAACTCGATATCGCCATTGGCGATACGCCGGTTCCTGACGAAGCGCCGAAGGCCAAGGTTCCGACAAAAAACAAGAAGGACACGGAGGAGACCTTCGCGGCCAAACAGGAGGAATACCGGGCGCAACTTCGTGACATATGCGTGTACAAGTGTGCACAGCTGCGCGACGTGACCCGGCGTCGGGAGACGCTGCTGACGCTCGTCGAGGAATACGAGCGGGAAAAGCGGGTTCAGAACATGGCGGAATTCAGCGATTTCACCATTGCCGCCTACCAGCTCGTCGCGCGATTCCCCTCCATCGGGGAGCGGTACCGTCGCCGTTACACGCACGTGCTGCTTGACGAATACCAGGACACCTCCACCACGCAGGCGATGCTCCTCGCCACCCTGTTCCACCCCCAGTCGGCTGATGCCGATGCTGATAGGTCTTCCTCCCGCTGGCGGGAGGCGGCGCGCAGCGCCGGAGAGTGGTCCAAGGATGGCGTCGGGCTGTCGCGATCCGCGGTGAACGCGGTGGGAGACCCGTTCCAGTCGATCTATGCGTGGCGTGGTGCCAGTCCCGGAGCGTTCCGCATGTTCCAAAAGGACTTCGGCATGCCCTCCGACGCGAAACCATACCCGCTCAGCGTCACGCGACGCAACACCTGCATCGTGCTCAGAGCCGCCAACAACCTCACCGAGCCGCTGCGCATACCGCCACGGCGGGCCGGCAGCTCCCTGATGCGCGAAGTGGATGTCGCGAACCTGTCCGCGATGGACAACGCCGCGGAAGGTACGATCGGCGTGCTGGGATTTGCCACCTTCGGCCAGGAAGTCGATGCCGTGGCACGCTTCGCCAAACAGGCCATCGCACGGTACCGGAAGGACGACGCCGCCACGGCCGCCTCCGATACCCCGCATGTGGCGGTGCTGTTCCGAGGCAAGACGCACATGGCGCAATTCGCCCAAGAACTCGAACGGGCGGGCCTGACGACGTTGGTCGTCGGCTACTCCGCGCTGCTGGAGAGGCCGGAGGTCCAGGATCTGATCGCATTGCTGCATGCGGCCGCCGACCACACCGATTCAGCGTCGTTGATGAGGCTGCTGGCTACGCCGCGATTCGGTTTGGGATCCGAATCGCTCACCCGCCTCGCCGGCATGGCCGAAGATCTCGACAGCCAATGCCGCTACCGTGCACTGGTCGAATCCGGCATCATAGGTTCAGGTTCCGATGGCGCTCGTGCCGATGATGGTCATGATGAGGCAATAGCCTCCACGTCCATTGATTCCGGTCTCGTTTCGGAAGCGGATGGTGGCTCCGACATCGCGACGTTCGCCGACCCGCAGGTGAAGGCCATCGTTAAGCAATACCGGGATCGAGTGGCGCATGCGGTGTTCCTCATCGATATGATGATGCGGGATGACCTGCCGTCGCTGCTGTCGCGTCGCGGCGGATTCGACGAGACGACATCACGCCGTATCATACAGGCGGGCGAAGTACTGCAGCGTGTGCATGCCGTGACTAATCACCCGCTGAAGGAAGTGATTGACGCCGCGGTGCGGGCCTTGAACCTCGACATCGACACAATCGTCGCCCAGGCGGTCAAAAACCCCTCCCAGCCGGTGAACCCCACGCAGGCGCGTTCGCCTCTGCAGTCGGTCGCCGCACTGGTCGACACCTATACGCAGGAAATCGTCGAAGGCGTGAATCCGACTTTACGTGGATTCATGTCATGGGTTGACTCGCTTGGCCAGATAGAGGAGGATACCGCGGCGGTGCCCGACACTCCTGCGGACGTGGTGCTGATGACCATCCATCAGGCCAAGGGATTGGAATGGGACGCCGTCGCCGTGGTGTCCATGCAATCAGGAGTGTTCCCCAGCAATCAGGGCGGTTTGCATGTCGAGCTGGACGCGGAGCATCCCGGCGGCGGTGCCGGCGAATCGTGGACTCCCCCGGAATACAAGGCGACGGTTCGTTCATGGGCGGACGACCCGGCCGCGGTACCTGCGCCCGTGCGCGTCGACGCCGGTATCCTGCCACGTTTCCCGCACGACGCGAATCCGGATGACGCCCCGGTCGAAACACTGCGTGCCCTGGACGATGTCGAAGTCATCGACGACGAGTTCTACGGAGACCTGCGCAGCAAGGACATCGGAGACGATATGGATGTCGCCGACCCGTCCAGCTGGTATCTCACCCAGGAAGAGGAATATGGCCGACGCCCGCCGGCTGGCGACCGGCGGCCCGCCAAGTCA
>OCAA01001024.1_pt1 | contig 17849 bp, 17 predicted proteins | sample 1538241 | NCBI WGS metagenome assembly OCAA01 (sample SAMEA2580241, study PRJEB22360) | human gut metagenome | biome: human gut; feature: human-associated habitat; material: faeces | place: Denmark | collected 2008/2010
CTGCCGACGCCAAGTGAGTCGATCGCTTCGATAGCGAACAATTCAGAACATAACTGAAACGTGGAAGCCCGCAGCCGTTGAGAACGGTGCGGGCTTCTTCGTTTTTTCACCATGTGAACTCTGCCACACGAGTAACACATGGGTGTGCAAAAGTATGCAACAGAGCTCGCGCCACAAGCGCACAGCACACACCCCATATGGTGGCTTTCGGGCCGCCAAAGTCAAGAAGAAGTAGCTAGTAATGACTGAAAACACGCACCACGATCCGGCAGCGCTCGACAAGCTCGCCGAACCGTTCACCGTACTGCCGAACGACAACCCCGCATCCGATGAGAAGCGCCAGTCCCTCATCGACAAGCCGGCTTTCGGCCAGGTGTTCTCCGACAACATGACCCACATGACCTGGACCAAGGGCGAAGGTTGGTCCGACCGCCGCGTCGAACCGTACGCACCGCTCAAGATGGATCCGGGTGCTTCCGTGCTGCACTACGCACAGGAGTGCTTCGAGGGCCTCAAGGCTTACCGTCATGCCGACGGCTCCACCTGGCTGTTCCGCCCGGATGCGAACGCCGAGCGTTTCCAGAACTCCGCCAAGCGTCTGTACCTGCCTGAGCTGCCGATTGACGACTTCCTCGGTTCCGTGGCCGCGCTGGTCAAGCGCGACGCCAACTGGGTGCCGTCCCGCCGCGAGTACACGCTGTACATGCGTCCGTTCATGTTCGCTTCCGAGCCGTTCCTCGGCGTGCGCGCCCCGCAGGAAGTCGACTACTGCGTGATCGCCTCCCCGTCCGGCCCGTACTTCCCGGGCGGCGTCAAGCCGGTGAGCATCTGGGTTGAAGACAAGTGGTTCCGCACCGGCCCTGGCGGCACTGGTTTCGCCAAGTGCGGCGGCAACTACGCCGCCTCCCTGCTCGGCGAGTACAAGGGTGTTGAGAATGGCTGCGAGCAGGTGTGCTTCGTGGACGCCGCCACCAAGACCTACCTCGAAGAGCTCGGTGGCATGAACATGATGGCCGTGCACAAGGATGGCCACGTGGAGACCCCGTCCCTGACCGGTAACATTCTGCCGGGTGTGACCCGTCGCTCCCTGATTCAGCTGCTGCAGGACAAGGGCCACGACGTAGTCGAGACCATGATTGCCCTCGACCAGCTGCTCGAGGACATCAAGTCCGGCGAAGTCACCGAGGTGTTCGCTTGCGGTACCGCCGCCATCATCACCCCGATCGGTCGCTTCAAGTCCGAGAAGTTCGATGTCACCGTCGCCGACGGCGGCTCCGGCAAGCTCACCTGCGAACTGCGCGACGAGCTGCTCGGCATCCAGCTCGGCGAAGTCGAGGACCCGCACAACTGGATGTGGAAGGTGTGCTGAACTAGCACCTTTTGTTTCTGACTAAGACCCCTTGGAACAGCAACAATTCCAAGGGGTCTTGGCGTATTGGAAATGTTCTTGGCTAGAGAGATACAGATGGATTTAGCAACATTCCGCAACAAATAATATGATCTAGGTCTTCTGCACGTTGCGGGGGGTGGTTATGGTTCATCCAGATGAGAACAGGAGCAAACCTATGAGCAAGATGAGTGACATGACGGAATACCATGCTTCAGCCTACCGTTTGCCGTCAGGCTTCGAACACTGCTCGAAATTGAAGCCGGTGGCTGAGGCAGCGACGGCGCTGGACCGGGTCAAGGCCGTGGTGGATGTGCTGTATTCGCCGGGCGGCTGCCCGTGGGACGGCAAGCAGACGAACAAGTCGCTGCTCAAGAATCTGCTCGAGGAAACCTACGAATACGTCGACGCGGTGGAGACTCACGACCGTGACAACATGCGCGAGGAACTGGGTGATGTGTTGCTGCAATCCGTGTTTCAGGCGCGGGTCTGCGAATCGGATACTGAGGACCCGTTCGGTATTGATGAGGTCGCCGATCGGTTGGTGAACAAGCTCATCACTCGGCATCCGCATGTGTTTGCGGCTGATGATGCCGGCAATTCCTCTGATTCTTCTGATGCTTTTGATGCTGACAGTAACAACGGGGGAGAAGCTGCCCAACCCGAATCCCCGGAAGCTGTGCTGGCTCTATGGGAAAAGATGAAACAGCAGGAAAAGCATCGTAAATCCGTGCTTGAGGGCATTTCCCGCGTTCAAGGTGCGTTGCCTCGCGCGGCCAAAGTCGTTTCTCGTATCTCCAAATCGCCGAATGCTGATAGATTGTTCGCGGCGTTTGATGAGTCGGCTGCGGCTGATGCTCAGCGAGATGATGTACATCCTCAAGCGGCGAACCAATCCGAATCAAGCGGCGACAATTCCGCTGAACGGGAGAAGGCCGATGCCTACGCCGATGAAATCCTCGCCGTCGTGCGCAAGGCCCGCGTTGACGGCATCGATATCGAGTCCGCACTGCGCAATCGCTTGCGTGATGTCGAAGAAAAAGTCGCCTTGATTGAATCAGAAATCAACAACGATTAAGTCCATACATGTTTTTTGATCACGGATCGTAAAACTTAGAGGTGCTGAGTTGCCAACGACTACCGGCAAGCTGGCGTCATTGCCATCCTATTCACGTCTTAGTGGCCCCTTCCTCCCCGGCCATACTACTCAGGCAAGGCCTGTTGTAGGCTCGGGTACGACGGGCTGTAGCGCCGAATAAGGATGAACGGGAACAGAACGAAGACGGACTGAGACGAACCGAAGCGGTACCAGAGGGGAGTGGCTCATGCAGGTGGCGTTGGAGAACAACATCGTTTTTGTGGTCATCGAGTATTTAGCAATCCTGTGTTGGGGATTATCGGGCGGACTTGCCGCCATTCGCAAGGGCTACGACATCTTCACCATCATGCTGTGCGGATGGCTTACCGCACTCGGCGGCGGTCTTGTGCGCGACGTGATGCTCGGTGCCCTGCCGCCGGTCGGCATCACCGACAAAGGCTATGTGCTCACCACGCTGTTTTCCGGCATTATCGTGGTGGTGGCCCATCCGGAGATCACCAAACTCAAATGGACGATGACTGTCATCGATGCTCTGGGCCTCGGACTATTCGCAGTCAGCGGCACCGCAAAAGCTCTGGCCTACGGTTCCTCAGGCATGACAGCCGTATTCCTTGGCATGTTCACAGCACTGGCCGGCGGCCTCATTCGTGACATCTTCATTGGCGACGTGCCAATGATTATTCGAGACAAACACCTCTATGCTGTGCCTTCGTTCATCGGCTGCATCCTGACCGTGCTGGTATGGCGCGGCGTAAGCTACGGCTGGTTCGACATGCGCTCGGAAATGCTGCTCGACGTGCTGATCGTCATCATCGTGGTGGCGCTGCGACTGCTCTCGGTAGGCTTCAACGTCACTCTGCCCGGAGCCGTCGAACGTCATCGCGTCTACCTGCCCAGCGAAAGCCGATATCTCAAGCGCCCGGTCATCCATCCGCACGCCGATACCGTCGATCCCGGCGATACCACCAAGGACGAAGAAGACAAGCCTCAGGATGGTTCAAGGCCGCCTCAGGGCTAACTGTCTTCAAAGAGGTACATCTGGCCTTCTGCAGAATGCTAACTGCTTTCAAAGAGGTACCTGAAGCACGAAACGCTGAGTATAAGTGTTGCAATGATGGCGTTTATAGTTGGTTTTTCCCGTATTCGGTACCTCTCTGAACGGAGATGTCATTTCGCAAGACCGCCAATGTACCTCTTTGAACGGAGATACAAAAAGTCCCGCAAGCCAGATGACTTGCGGGACTTTCTAAAACCTTAAGAGGCTTATGCTCACAGAGCGTTGATCGCAACAGCGAGGCCGGACTTGCGGTTGGCGGCCTGGTTCTTGTGGATCACGCCAGCGCCAGCAGCCTTGTCGAGCTTCTGGGCGGCAACCTTGTAGGCGGCCTCGGCGGCAGCCTTGTCACCGGCGGCGATGGCTTCGCGGGTGGCGCGGATGGCGGTCTTCAGGCCGGACTTCACAGCCACGTTGCGAAGGTGCGCCTTCTCATTGGTGAGCACGCGCTTCTTCTGCGACTTAATGTTTGCCACGTTTACTCCAAACGATGTGTGTTATAAGGACATACAAAAGTTAGAGGATAGCATGAGCCCCGGAAAAACCCGCGCAATGCCACGCCGAATACAGTCCCTCGGCTACACTAGGTGAAGTTTGAGTATATGCCAAGAGGAGGAATGCGTTGGTCGTCCAACACAATCAGCCGGGTTCCACGGATCAGTCGGTGATTCGCAACTTCTGTATCATCGCACACATCGACCACGGCAAGTCGACCGTGGCCGACCGCATCCTGCAGTTGAGCGGCATTGTGCCAGAGCGAGAGATGCGCGATCGCTTCCTCGACCGTATGGATATCGAGCAGGAGCGTGGCATCACCATCAAATCCCAGGCCGTGCGCGTGCCGTGGACCTTTGACGGCACCGAATACACGCTCGGTATGATCGACACCCCCGGCCACGTGGACTTCACCTATGAGGTGTCCCGCGCACTGGCCGCCTGCGAAGGCGCGGTGCTGCTCGTCGACGCCACCCAGGGCATCGAGGCGCAGACCCTGTCCAATCTGTATATGGCCATCGACCATGATCTGGCCATCATCCCCGTGCTCAACAAAATCGACCTGCCGTCCGCCGAGCCGGACAAGCACGCCGAGGAGATCGCAGGTCTGATCGGCTGCGAGCCGAGCGACGTGCTGCGCGTCTCCGGCAAAACCGGCGAAGGCGTGGCCGACCTGCTCGACCAGATCGTCATGGACGTGCCCGCCCCGCACGGCGACCCCGAGGCCCCCGCCCGCGCGCTGATCTTCGATTCCGTCTACGACTCCTACCGCGGCATCGTCACCTACATCCGTATGGAGGACGGCGAACTGCATGACCGCGAAAAGGTCCACATGATGGGCATTGGCATGACCCACGATCCCATTGAAATCGGCGTGATCAGCCCCGATATGACCCGCACCAAGGCGCTCGGTGCCGGCGAGGTCGGCTACATCATCACCGGTGCGAAAGATGTGAGTCAGTCCAAGGTGGGCGACACCCTGACTTCGGCCGTCCGGCGGGGGCCTGCCCGCCGCCCCCCCCCCGGGCGGCCGAGCCGTTGCCCGGCTATCGCGACCCGAAGCCGATGGTCTACGCCGGTTTGTTCCCGATCGACAACGCCCAGTTCCCCGAACTGCGTGATGCACTCGACAAGCTCAAGCTCAACGACGCCGCCCTGATCTACACGCCGGAAACCTCCGTGGCCCTAGGCTTCGGCTTCCGCTGCGGCTTCCTGGGTCTGCTGCACATGGAAATCGTCAACGAGCGACTCTCCCGCGAGTTCGGCCTCGACCTGATCCAGACCGCCCCGAACGTCACCTACGACGTGACCGCCGAGGACGGCAGCCAGCATCATGTGACCAACCCGAGCGAATTCCCGGACGGCAAGATCAAGAAGATTGTCGAGCCGATGGTTGCCGCCGACATCATCACGCCCAAGGAATTCATCGGTGCGGTGATGGATCTGTGCCAGGACCACCGTGGCATTATGGGCACGATGGAGTACATCTCCACCGATCGTGTCGAGATGCACTACCGCATTCCGCTGGCGGAAATCGTGTTCGACTTCTTCGACCAGCTCAAGTCCCGCACCAAGGGCTACGCTTCCCTCGATTACCATGAGGATGGCGAGCAGTCCGCCGATTTGGTCAAGGTGGACATCCTTATTCAGGGCGAGAAGGTCGATGCGTTCAGTGCCATCGTTCACCGCGATAAGGCGTATTCGTACGGTGTGATGATGACCAAGAAATTGCGTAGTCTGATTCCGCGTCAGCAGTTTGAGATTCCGATTCAGGCTGCGATTGGTTCGCGCATCATCGCACGTGAGAACATTCGTGCGTTACGCAAGGACGTGCTCGCCAAGTGCTACGGCGGCGACATCACCCGTAAGCGCAAGTTGCTCGAAAAGCAGAAGGCTGGCAAGAAGCGCATGAAGATGCTCGGCCATGTGGAGGTGCCGCAGGAGGCGTTCATCGCAGCCCTGTCCACCGGCGAGGACTCCAACGACCGCGACACCAAAGACAAGATTCGTGCCGCTCAGAAGACCGAGGGCTAGTGTTCGAGGTCTACATCCACGTCCCGTTCTGCTTGCGGCGCTGCGGTTACTGCGACTTCAACACCTACACGGCTACGGATCTTGGTGCGGGGGCCTCGCGCGGCAACTATGCCAATATGGTCATTCGGGAAATGAAATTGACCAAGCAGTGGCAGGGCTGCCCGTCGCGCCCCGCCGGTCTCCACCGTGTTCTTCGGCGGCGGCACCCCCACAATTCTCGCCGCCCGCGATCTGGTCGCCATGCTCGATGCCGTCCGCAAGATCTGGGGCATCGCGCCCGACGCGGAAATCACTACCGAAGCCAATCCGGACACGGTCAACGAGTATTACATCAATGAGCTCGCTGCCGGCGGCTTCACCCGTGTTTCCTTCGGTATGCAGTCCGCCGTACCACATGTGCTCAAAACCCTCGACCGCACGCATACGCCGGCCAACGTGGCCGCAGGCGTTAATGCCGCCAATAAGGCCGGCCTGCGCTCCAGCGTGGATCTGATTTACGGTGCACCGGGGGAGAGCCTGGACGATTGGCGCACCTCGGTCACGACCGCCATCGATCTTGGCGTAAACCACATCTCCGCCTACGCATTGACCGTGGAACCCACCACGAAAATGGGCCGTCAAATCGCGGCCGGCACTCTGCCCAAGCCCAATGACGATGACGAGGCAGCTAAATACGAGATCGCTGACGACCTGTTCGCCGCCGCCGGCCTCGAATGGTATGAGGTCTCCAACTGGGCTCGCCCCGGATACGAAAGCCAGCACAACCTCGGCTACTGGCGCAACGTCGATTGGGCCGGTCTAGGGCCAGGTGCCCACTCCCACTACAACGCGGTGACCGAGGCTGACCACCCCCAGTCAGCTTCGCTGACAGCCCCCGCTGGCGGGGGCTGTCCGGCGGATGCCGGACTGGGGGTGGTTTCTGTCTCACACGGTCTGCGCAGCTGGGACATCGCGCACCCGCGTTTGTGGGGCACGGCCATCAACGAGAACCGTGTGCCGTGGGCCGATAGCGAGACGATCACTCCCGAGGAAAACCTCGAAGAGCTCATCATGCTCGGGCTGCGCCTGCACGAGGGCCTTGACCTCGACCGCATCAACCGCGCCATCAACGATGCGGGTATGAGCAGCACGCCCCAGACTCTCCGAACCGTTTCGGTTGACCAACTCGCCCCCATGATCAGCGAAGGCCTGATTACCGTATCCGATAATCATCGAGTGGTGCCCACTCGTCGTGGCCGGTTGCTCAATGACTCGGTAATCGAACAGTTCTTCGATTTCGTCGGTGTATGAGTCGGTGGTATGGTGCGCGGCAGTCGCCATTACCTGTTCGCTAGTTGTGGTTACACCGTCAGAGGGAGCTATTTTTGTTTTACCGGCGGGGGAGGGAACCGCGTAGGACTACGTCCGGGGCGCTTTGCACGTAGATCAGGCGGTTGGCAGTGCCGCCGGTGGCCTCCGCGTCATCGCGGTTGGACAGGATGCTGTCCACGGCGGCCTGGCCCATTTCGGCCAGCGGCAGATGCACGGTGGTCAGTGGCGGAAACACGTCGGCGGAGTAGGGGATGTCGCCGAAACCGGTGACGCCGATTTCCCGACCCGGCTCGATGCCGTTGGCGCGCAACGCGGTCATCGCACCGATGGCCATCACGTCGTTGAGCGCGATGATTGAATCGATGCCTTTGCCGTCGTACAGTGCGCCTTCGCCCGGCTTCAGCAGTCCGGATCGGGCCATTTGCATGACGGCCGCATAGCCGTCGGTGCGGCTGAACTTACCGTTCGCCACGGCTTTCGGATCCACGGTGATGCCTGCCTCGTCCAGCACTTCCATCACACCGGCCAGTCGTTCTTTGGAGGAGCGATGTGCGGCATCGCCCTTGAGAATCGCAGGGCGCGTATACCCGGAATCGACGATCAGCTTTGCGATGGCGCGCGCGCCGACATCGTTCGCCACGTCCACGGCCGGGAAGGGCAGGTTGCGGTTGAGCACGAACACGGCACGTCCGCCGGATGCTTCGTACTGGGTGAGTTCCGTCTGCAACGCCTGGCGTTCCGGCGCGTCGGTGTATTCACTTTCGGAGATGATGATGCCGCGCGGCCTGGTGGATACGGACTTACGCACCGCCTCCAACTCCTCATGCGGGGTGGCTGCCACGCCGATGGTCACGGAAATGCCGCGTTCGGCCGCCGCCTTGACCACGCCTTGCGACACGGATGCGAAGTAGGGGTCGGAGATATCGGAGACCAGCAGCACGATGTTCGGTGCAGTGCCTTTGGCCACTGCCTGAGCATAGGCGTTGGGACGATAGTTGAGTTTGGTGGCTGCTTCCATCACCTTGACATACGATTGGTTGCGTACCTTGCGGGTGCTGCCGTTGAGCACGCGGGATGCGGTGGCGATGGAGACTTGGGCTTCTTTGGCGACATCCATCAATGTCGCTGGCGATTGCGCCTTATCGTTCTGTACAGCCACGATCGAATCGATCCTTTTCTTCCCTGAAACGGAAAACGTGTCTAAACGTTTACCGCAATGATATCGCATTTTTGCTTGCAATAGTAGCATTGTGGATTGGAAAGCCTGAATTCTGAAAAAAAATAATCACGCGAATTACGGAAAACGTTTACCGTTTCGTCGTGTCGTACGGTATGCTCGAAGCATGACGCGATACTTATGCGCTCCTGACTCCTTCAAAGAGAGCCTGACCGCCATGGAGGCGGCCCGGGCGATGGCTCAGGGGATTGAGAATGCCGACCACGATGCCGAGGTCCGTTGCCTTCCCATGGCCGACGGCGGTGAAGGCACCGCACGCGCGCTTGTCGACGCCACTGGCGGATCGATGCACGCCGTGCCGGTCCACGACCCGCTCGGCCGGCCTGTCGAAGGCCACTTCGGTCTGCTCGCCGACGGCACGACCGCCGTGGTCGAGACAGCCGAAGCCAGCGGACTAGCACTGCTTGAAGCCAAAGAACGCAACCCGTTGATCGCCTCCTCCTACGGCACCGGCGAACTCATGCTCGCCGCCGTCCGTTCCGGAGCCAAGCGCATCATCGTCGGGCTCGGCGGCAGCGCCACCAACGACGCCGGTGCCGGACTTCTGCAGGCCCTTGGCGTTCGTCTTCTGGACGGGAACGGCAACGACCTTAAGCACGGGGGAGCGGCTCTCGCCGATCTGGCCACCATCGATATCAGCACGATGGATCCGGCTCTCAAGAACGTCGCCATCACCGCCGCCTGCGACGTGACCAACCCGCTGACCGGCCCCACCGGCGCCAGCGCCGTGTTCGGCCCGCAGAAAGGTGCGTCCAAAGATGATGTCGCCACATTGGACGCCTCCCTCGCGCATTTTGCGCAGGTAATTGACAGCCAGCTCGGCGTTGCCGTGAACGACGTGCCGGGTGCCGGCGCGGCCGGTGGCATCGGTGCAGCACTGAAGGGCTTCCTAAACGCCGAATTCCGCCCGGGCATCGCCATCGTCATCGAACAATCCGGACTCGATGCGGCCGCACAATGGGCTGACGTGGTGTTCACCGGCGAGGGCTCCATCGACTTCCAGACCAAGTTCGGCAAAACCCCGGCCGGCGTGGCCGAAACCGCCAAGCGCCACGGCAAGCCGGTCATCGCAGTAGCCGGGCATATTGGCACCGGCATCGATGAGCTGCATGAGGTCGGCATCGACGCGGTATTCGGCATCGCGCCCGGAGCTGCCAGCCTTAGTGAGCTGCTGGCCGATGCGGCCGCCAACGTGACCCGCACCACCGAACAAATCGTACGAACCCTACAACTGTGAGCAGGCTCCCGCTGGCGGGGGGTGGGGGGGTTCGGCCCCCCGGGGGGGGCGGGGTCAGTTCGCTTCGCCCGACTGGGGGGCCAGCGCTGAGAACCACCCTCAGTCTCGCTATGCGAGACAGCTCCCGCAGCGGGAGCGAGTACCGGAAAGGAAGACGTGCGCGCCACACTGGGAACCGTGAGCTGCGGCGAACTGACCGCCGTGTATCGCAAAGACAGCGACACCGGCATCGTGGAACTGGTATCATGGATCGTCGACGCGAGCTCGGTCTTGTGACATGATTGGTGGTGATGGAATCAACGATGAGTCCAACAAAACGGCACCGCCTCCCATTGCGCAATATCGCGCGCAATATTACGCAGCGTATTGGCTCTCCGAATGCGTGTCTGCTAAACCTCGTGTTGCTCTATCAGCGAGCTTTCCGACTGCGCAGCTCAGGCAACATCACGACGAACAGGATGACCGCCACAATCGCGGTCAGCAGATCGGCGATGGCCTGCGCGGCGATTACACCCTGATAGCCGGCCAGCCGGGAGCCGACGAACAGGGTAATCGCCAGCATCACACCCTGCCTGCTGATCGACAGCACAAAGGCGCCGACCGCCTTGCCCGCGGACTGGAAGGTGCAGGTCGTGACCATCACGACGGCTACGCACACCAGGCTCAGCAGCTGAACCCGCAGCATGCCGGCGCCCAGCGTGATGATGGTGGCGTCCTCGATGAAGAATCCCATCAGCAGACGGTCAGACAGGCTGAGCACCACGGTCATCACCAGGGCGAACAGGGACAGGAACAGGTAGGAAAAACGCAGAATGCCGCGCAGTCGAGGCATATTGCGGGCGCCGTAGTTGTAGCCGATCAGCGGCTGCGCGCCGAACGCGAATCCCACGAAAACCAGCACCGCGATCATGATGACTTTCAGCGCGATGCCCATCGCGGCTACCGCGTCGGTACCGTAGGGGAGCAGGAACAGGTTGATCATGACGATGCCGACGCTCTGCGTGAGGTTCGTGATCGCCGAGGGGATGCCGATGGCGAGGATGCTCCCGACCTCCCGGGCCGTGACCGCCAGACGCCGGCGCGCGCGGTCGATGACGGTCCGCGGGTCGATGGACAGGTTGCTGCTGTGACGCAGCGTGAACCAGACGAAATAGGCGTCGGTGCAGATGTTGGCGATCGCGGTGGCACCGGCCGAACCCGCAGCACCCCAGCCGAATCCGTGGATGAACAGGGGATTGAGCACGATGTTGACCGCCGTGCCGGCCACCGAACCGATCATGGACTGCACGGCGTGGCCTTCGGTGCGCAGCAGGTCGACACGATGATGAACGGCGAGCCGACGATGATCAGCGTGTAGAAGTCGGAGGCATACTGCCAAGTGTCGTCAGTGGCGCCGAGCAGCGCGAGCATCGGGTCGCGGAACGCCAGGCCCAGCACCAGAATCAGCAGGCCGGTGGCGATGGCGGCATAGAAGCAGAACGCGCTGAGTCGCTTGCCGTCGGCGAACCGGTGTTGGCCGAACAAGCGCGAGATGACCGAACTGCCGCCGAGGCCGAAGATGTCGCCGAGGGCGATCATCACGGTGAACACTGGCGCGGTGAGGGAGACGCCCGCCACCATATCGGTGTTTCCCGTATGCGCGATGAAATAGGTGTCGACCATGTTGTACACCAAGGTGACCAGCATGCTGAGCACCATGGGCATCGCCAGCGAGAAATACGCCTTCGGAATCGGCGCCTTTTCGAAGAGTTCGTTATCCATTTCCGTCCCTTGGTGTTTCGTTCTTCAGTCACTGTGCAGGATGCCGTTCGGCGTGCATCACAGGCATTGTAGAGGCAACAGTGTGGACAACGGACGGGGGAGTATCTCATGATGCGGTGAGGGCGTTGATGATGACGCATCGTGTATTGGCGGCCGTGTGCATCGTATGTGAACCTGTGCTGGCGCGGCGTACGCACGATGGGAAAAGAAAGAATATATGGACCCCGTTGTCCCGGTTATTGTTCAGTTTTACTGTGTTGAATTATTGCGTTATTCAATTATTGTGGTGTGCCGGCCGATTGCGGCCTGCGGGGGATTGCCTTCGTATGTGTCGTGCAATCTCATGAACGGGATTGTTCGCTAGATTCAGCGAGCGTCCTTGTTGGCGGCGTTGATGATGTCGGCGAACATCTTGGAGTCGGCGTAGCCGGCGCGGGCGATGGCATCCATACCGGAGAGGGCGAGACCGCGAATCATGGAATCCTTGAGAGACATAATCATTACCTTTCGTTTGCGCATCGCCGTGAGCGGCTTTGCGATTGTTGTTTAAGCTTTGTTGTTATGGGGTCCGTGGCTAATCTGATTGGATTGCCGGACCGGAGCCGATGGCTCAGCGAGCGTTCTTGTTGGCTTCGTTGATCAGGTCGACGAGCGTGCTGCTGTTGGCGCGACCGCACTGGCTCATGGAGCTCAGGCCGTACACAGCCAGACCGCGAATCATGGAATCCTTGAGAGACATCATGTTTCCTTTCGTTGGTCAAAACCTTGGGGCTTTGAGTTTTGTTTATCGGCTTCTTTCTGAAACCGGTTTCAGAATAACGCAGTCCGATGACAAACGCAAGGGGACTATTCCGCTCTCGGCGTTTCTGGCGGAATATCGCCGTTCTTTAGATACCATTCGGTAGTTAAGAGGTTGTCTAGTCGACCTTCTGACGGCCTTGTTCTGAGCGTACGGTTTTCACGAGGTATGGCCTCATGTCGCGGAAATCGTACGCTGAGTTGTCGTAAGCGTACGGTTTTCACGAAATGGGGTCTCATCTCGTGAAGAACGTACACTGAGTCGTTCTGGGCGTACGGTTTTCACGAAATGGGGCCTATCTTCACCGGATTTTGGGCACACCGGCCTTGAGCAGCTTGGTCTCAAGATTGATGGGGCGTAGCAGATCCTCATAGAACACATGGACGATTTCGGTGACGCCCTGTTCCCGGAGATGCCGATCACGTCTGCGGTCGTACTCCATTTTCGCCTGGAGGCTTGCGCGATTCTTGTTGCTGATGTCGGCGTATTTGGCCATGCCGTCGTATTCTGCCACGATGATGCGGCCGTCTGCGAGCTTCCAACAGAAATCGACGCGATATGGCATTGCGGGATTGTCGGGATTCATGAACTGCACCTGCAGCAGGGGAATGCCGAAAGACAATTCGGTGATCTGGCCACGCATCAATGATTCGCCGCCGTTTTCGCTCAGGGGATCCGCGTACTTCAGCAGCTTGGTCACGGAGACCTCGTCGCAGACGCTTTGAATCATCAGCGACTGCACCTCTTCGATGGTCGTCAGGGACTTTCTCAGAGCCGAATCGTATATGGGCAGCGCCTGTGGGAATGGGAATGCCGCGCAGTCGAGCAGCGTTCGCGCCGGAGTCGTCAAGAGAATGCCGTTATGCTTTCGCGTCGGAATCCGATTGATATAGATGCGGTTGAGACGCGCCTCGTCTCCGCCGCCGATGCCGGACTTCGAGGCGATGTGCACTGTGCCGTCGTGCAGGGAATAGTTGTGCTGCAGTCCGTATACGCACGCCGCACTCAACCCCGCAAATACCCACTGAGGGTGGATTGCGGACAACGCACGTATGACCTGCAATGACTGTTGCTCTCTGGTCATGGTGTTCCAAAGTGTTCGGTCGGCGTACAGGTTCTTATACGGTGACACCAGCTCCCCGGCATGCAGGCGACGTTTCAGGGCGCGCCGTTGCGCATCACTGGTGCCATAGCAGCAGCGACGCTCCTGCTTCGCCTGCTGCAGCAGTGCAGAAACTTCCTTGTGTTCTTTCATATCTCGACGCTAAGGGTGATTTTGATCGTTGCACAAGCTCAACCGGCAAATGTGGATACTATGTCACGCGAATTGTTGCTGTGGATAACTTGAATCGACGTCGACGGCTTTGCCGACGGTCTTGTCGGAGGCGATATTAGCCTAGGACACCTTGCTGCGCCGCCTTCCATACCGAAAACAGTCATCAGTGACACCGGGGGCATCTTCAGCGTACGTTCTTCACGAAATCAGCTGCCATTTCGTGAAAACCGTACGCTCAGAATGACTCAGTGTACGTTCTTCACGAGATGAGGCCCCATTTCGTGAAAACCGTACGTTGACGACGATTCAGTGTACGTTCTTCACGAAATTAGGGATGATTTCGCGGAAACCGTACACTCACCGCAACTCAGCGTACGGTTTTCACGAAGTTATCGATTTGGGTATAGGTTCCCCGTCATGAACTACAATGAATCGCGGCGAAAAACGGAGAACCGAAGTCGGAGCGCGGCTGAACGGATATGGGTGTGACTGGATGGCTGTCATAGTGATGCCGGTTCTCTAACATACGCAATAACAACAACTGACAACAACAGGGGAGACAAGGATGGCGAGAAGTGCGGGCCGCACCCGGCCGGTGATCAAGGACGTGGCCAAACTGGCCGGAGTCTCGGCACCGACCGTCTCCCGGTATCTCAACGGCACCGTCAATGTCACCGAAGACAAGCGTGAACGCATCGCCAAGGCCATCAAGGAGCTGGGCTACGAGCCGAGCATTGTGGCGCGCGCTCTGTCGAACCGGGAGATGGACTCCGTGGTGGTGTTCGCGGCCAATCCTTCCGCCTTCTCCACGTCCGAAACGAACCATGGGGTGGAGGCCGCCGCCCGTAAACGTCGGTTCCTGCTCAATATTGTTTCTTTGGACGAGTCCGACATGGACTCCGTCAAGGCTCGCGTGCGCATGGGTTTGTCGATCAGGCCGGCGGGCGTGATCGTCTACGAGTACGACCGGGCCGGCATCGCCGCACTGGAATACATTCCCAAAGATATGCCGATGGTCGTGGTGGGTGGCAGCTTCGGCGACGGTGAATACCAGGTCATCAACGCCGAAAGGGATGGCGGCCGTTGGATGACCATGCATCTGCTGGATCTCGGCCATCGCACCGTGTTCCATGTGGGGCGTCCGGAAGGTCCGACCGATAACACCCGCACCAATGGGTGGCGTGACGCGCTCAAGGAGCGCGGCGTCACGGCACCTGACCCAATCATCGTTCCCGACGATGATTTGGAGGAGTCGGTCAAGGCTGGGCGCACCTTGGGCCGTCGTGGTGATGTGACTGCGATTTTCGCCGGCAACGACGAGACCGCCATCGCTGTGATCCGGGGTCTAAGGGAGGTTGGTCGACGCGTGCCTGCTGACGTGAGCGTCGTAGGCTTTGACGACCGCAACTTCGGTGCCATGTGGAATCCGGCGCTGACCAGTTACACCCAGAACTTCCTGGACATGGGGGAGCGATCCTTCCGAATGCTGTTCGAACAGATCCAGGCCAAGCGCGCCGGCGATGACGCGCCGCCCTCGCAGGTCGAGGTGGTGCAAGGCAAGCCGTGTCTGCGAGCCTCCGAACGCGCGTACGGCGACGGCGAAATCGCGTAGTCGATGGGGACGTGCGTATCAATCGATAGTGACTGTAGCGCATCCATATCGTGGTGAGGAGTCTCTCATGCCGAACTGTAAGCGCTTACCTTAAGTAGTTTGTAATATGGTTTACGTCATAAAAATAGATATTCTAAATCATAGTGTTTTGCAAGGGCTTTTGCGGAAAATGGCTATTTATCAACAGTTTTCGAAAAGTCCGCATGACGGGCGACTGTGAGCACGCTTTATGGTAACCGCTTTCCGTAGCATTATCGTTAGAGTATGACTTTTGAACAATCGGCAACTCTGAAGACTCAGCACCAGACCTCGGGCACTATCTCAGCGGCAGACGCCGCGATGCAATAGGCCCGCGACGAACGCATCCCCGGCAAACTCATCTGTGCGATCATGGCCGTGGTCATTGTTATCGTGTTCGTCGCCATGCTCCACGCCCTACGTAACCGGAAGTAGGTTGTAGGCGGGATTGGTCTGACTGGTATCCGCCACAGCCGGGTTCGGTAGAGCGGCTACCCCACGGCCCAGGCCCCCATCGGGATCTGTTTGGCCAGTGCCTCTATGGCATCGAGTCCTGTTCTGCGATGTTGTTCGTCAAGGTTGTTCCAGTAAGGTGATTCATCGGTGAGCATGTCGTACAGGAGCTTGATACGTCTGCGATCCGTGTGGCTATGTAGTCGTTGAGTTTCGGCGTCAGGGTCGGTGATGAGGGATGCGAGCATTGCGGCATCGTACAGATGTCTATCTCCATATCCGGCGTGGTCTGCTTGGTATGCGGCGCTCTTAAGAATCAGCGCGCCAAACAGATCCGCGTCGGTAGTGGGACGCACGTCGAGACCGCCCATGATGGCGTGCAACTGCACCATGAGACCGCCGGTGAGCAGTCATGATTCGGTAATGCGCCCGGCCACCATGTATACGATAATCCACGGCTGAGCGCCGCTGGGGATTGCAATGCGGGAAATCATTGTCCATTTTCCTTGTTGTATGCCGTGATGAGTTCTGTAAGGGTTTCGAGCCCTGCGCGTCGTTCTCTCAGGTCGTTGGATTCGGCTAGATCAGCGGCGCATACGCCGATGGGCATGGGCCCCTGCCCGGCGGGCAGAAAATTAGCGATATGCCGTGATTCGGCGGGAGGTCTCGTACTGGCCCCAGCCCTTCTGCTCGGTAGTGGTACCGCTACACCGACTCTCCCCGACACTCCAGTGCCGCCGATATCAGTGAATGCCCAGCCTGATGTCGGTAGAGTAAAGGCTATTGGCTTGGTCTCGACGGTGAGACTTCTCCAATGGCCAATATGCACTGTTGCAAAGGAGTATGCGGTATGCAACCAATCAAAGCCATTCAATACGGCTGCGGCAAAATGGCGAAGTACACGATTCGCTATATGCACGAGAAAGGCATTCAAATCGTCGGTGCCATTGACGTGAATCCGGAAGTCGTGGGCATGGATGCTGGTGTGTTTGCAGGCATCGGCCCCATCAATGTGCCGATTCGCGCCGATGCCGAGGCTGTACTCAACGAGTGCGACGCGGATATCGCGGTAGTCACGCTATTCAGCTTCGAGAACGAAATCGCCACCATGTGCGAGCAGTGCTTGGCCCGCGGCATCAGCGTGATCACCACCTGCGAGGAATGCATCTACCCGTGGACCACCGATCCGGCCACCACGAACCGTCTCGACATCATCGCCAAGGAAGCCGGTGCCACCATGGTCGGCTCCGGCATGCAGGACATCTACTGGGTGAACATGGTCTCCACCGTCGCCGCCGGATGCCACAGCATCAAGAAGATCACCGGTGCGGTGAGCTACAACGTCGAGGATTACGGCCTGGCTTTGGCCAAAGCGCACGGCTGCGGTCTGACCGCCGAGGAGTTCGAGGCCGAGCTTGCGCATCCCGAAACCGTGGTGCCCTCGTATGTATGGAATTCCAATGAAGCGCTGGCCCAGAAGCTTGGGCTTACCATCACATCGCAGACCCAGGCCAGTGTGCCGTATTTCAGCGATGTCGACGTGTATTCCGAAACGATGGGCGAGACGATTCCGGTCGGCAAATGCATCGGCATGTCCGCCGTGGTAACCACCGAAACTAATCAGGGCATCACGTTGGAAACTGCCTGTATCGGCAAGGTGTACGGGCCGGATGATGGCGATATGTGCGATTGGAAGATCGAGGGTGAACCGGACGTGGAGTTCCACGTGGTCAAGCCGGCGACCGTCGAACATACGTGCGCCACAATCGTCAACCGCATTCCGGACGTGCTCAACGCGCCAGCCGGATATGTGACGGTCGATCAGCTCGATGAGATTTCGTATCTTACGTATCCCGCCGCGCTGTACGTGGCATAGCCTTCATATTTTCAAGGATGAAGGCCGGCACTCATAAGGGTGCCGGCCGGTATCAGGCGGCCAGAGTCGACGTGCGTGGCATCACCTGGAACTGGATATGGTCATGGGTGATGTCATCGGGCCGTTCATGCCGTAGGTTCGACTCGTTCAGCGTCACCATGCGATCGCTAACCGCACGCGCCGTTGCGGGGTGAAATGCT
>OCAA01001033.1_pt1 | contig 17636 bp, 15 predicted proteins | sample 1538241 | NCBI WGS metagenome assembly OCAA01 (sample SAMEA2580241, study PRJEB22360) | human gut metagenome | biome: human gut; feature: human-associated habitat; material: faeces | place: Denmark | collected 2008/2010
CCGAAAAAGGTCATAAAGCCCTGCGCACGCTGCCCGGCATCGTGGCTTTTGAGGGCAAGACCGATCTGTACAATGCCGAAGCCCAGCAGAATGGCACCAATCGCCTTAATGGCGCTGAACACAAAATCACTCAGTGCATTGATGGTTGCCAGCGGGTCGTCCGCATACACAGGCAAAGCCATCACGATTGCTGCGGCGGCAACCGTGGCAACCGTCAGGTAGCTGCGCTTGATTTTGCGCTGGGTTTCCGGTGCGGATACAGGTTTTTTGATTTTCATAACAGAGATTCCTCCCATTCTTGTAATTCATCATATAGATCTTCGGTAATTTCGGGGCAGGTCAGCTCCGCCACATAAGCGAGCGATACGGTGCCGGCCTGCGCCATATAATCCGGAGGCATCGTGTAGCCCTCCGGTGCGGGGATGGGGGTTGCAGCCCGATGCAGCAGCCCCCGCGGACTGCGGTAGTCGGGTGTGTATTTCAGGTTCGGGTGGTCAAAAAGGTTGTATTTCTTGTCCCTCACCGGTGCTTCGCCGCTGATCATTACAAGGCAGTCACTGCGTTTCATGCGGCGCACCTCGTCCGGGGTCATCAACTCGCGCCCCGTGACCTGATAGCTGTCGCTGGACGAACCGTGGCTGCCCTTGCCGATGCTCTGCCCCTTGGTGCGAATGGTCTGCTTGCCCAGCAGCTTGGAAATGTACTCAAAGGTGCTGTAATCGTTGCCGCCAAGGTAAACAAGGCTGTCGCAGTTGCCGATGATCGTTTCCCAGTCGTCCTTGTATTTGCTTTTGATCTGGGAAATATTTTGCAGAATGATATCGCAGCTTATGTTGCGGCTGCGCGCAACGGCAAGAATCTTTACAAAGTTTTCCGGCGTTGCGACATTGGCGAACTCGTCCATCATCAGGCGTACATGAACCGGCAGTGTGCCGTGAAATTCCGGCGTGGAATCCGCAAGGCGAAACAGCTGGTCAAACAGTTGGGTGTACAGAATCGAAACCATAAAGTTAAAGGTATCGTCATTGTCGGGGATGACGCAGAAGATGGCGCGTTTCTCCACGCCCAACTTCGGCAGAAACATTTCATCGGTGGCAATCATCTCGGCAAACGCCGCCGATTGCAGCATATGCAGATTGGATACCGCCGTGACCATAATGCTGGACAGGGTTTTCGCGCTGCCGAGCTTGAACGAACGGTATTGCAGCACAGCCGGGTGATGCGGATCGCGCTGCTCCAGTTCACCGAACAGAATATCCATACGGTTTTCGTCATAGCTGTCCTCACTGACCTTGCATTCCAGAATCATATCCATCATCGTGTTGAGGTTGCGCTCATACAGCGGGGATTCGTACAGGATATACAAAATCAGCGATGCCAGAAACATAACAGCGCTCTTGTCCCAGAACTCGTTTTCGCCGCCGGAGGCTGCCGGGTTCTTTTTGGTGTTGAACACCAGCGCATAAGCCAGCTTCATAGCGTCCTCATCGGTTTTCAGGTACGCTACCGGATTGTAATGTCCGCGGAAATGCACAAAGTCAATGACCGTTACGGTGACGCCGTTTTCCTCCATAGCACCGCCGAGGGAATAGGTCAGCTCCCCCTTGGGGTCCAAAAAGAAGTAGGAGCCGCTGCATTGCAGGGCATTCGGCTTTACAAAGAAGCGGGTCTTACCGCTGCCGGAACCGCCGATCACAACAACGTGCAGATTCCGCTGGTGTTGGTAGGAATCATTGCTGAGGCGGATATTCTGGGAAAGAATGATTTCCTGCCACGGGTCCTTGCGGTTGCGGTAGCGTTCGTTCAATTCACTGGCATTGCCCCAATGGGCAGAGCCGTGTTCCTCGCCGGGGCGGCGGTCCGCCTGATCGAGTAGATAGCAATACACCCCCAGCGGGTACAGCACCAAGACCGCCAGCAGAAATTTCGGGGTGCTGCTGCACCAACGCAGGCTCAGCGGGTCGTTCAACAGCGCGGTAAGCCCTGCCGCCAAGGCGGACAGCCCGTGCGCCTCAGCCAGAGCAGCGGCAGCAGCAAGGCAGCCCAGAGCCAGAGGTTCTGCCGATCCTTATTCGGGCGCATGGCGGTCAGCGTTCCTCTGCGCGCTGCAAATCACTGCGCGGGCGCTGCAAGTCCAATTCCTTGCAGACGGTATCGCCAAACACCTTGGCCATCTCGCGCACCTCCTCCAACGCGCGGCGCTCCTCCCCGGCAGGGATATGCGCCCGCAAGCCGTTCAGCCTGTCGGCGGCATCGGCGGGCGGTGAAATGCCGAGCCGACCACAAACTTCAACAGACACAGCCAACGCCATTTGGTGCAGGTATTCTTCATTACCGACCTCTGCATAGCACTGCGCTGCCGTGGCAAGAACAATATCCGCGGGCAGACGCGCAAGGACTTCTTCATCACTTGCACCACTTGGATAGAGAATAAGATTTTCGTCAGCAAGAAAACCGGTGGGTTGCTTATCATCAAACTGTACATCTACCGGTGACAAGGCGGACAATACAGGAATGGCTTTGCCAAGCTGGTCGCCCTGCAGCTCTACCGTCGGGCATGGCTTGTTGCCGTAGGTCGCGGAACGGTCATACACCTTGCCCACCGTAAAATAGCCGCCGGACCGCACCAACTGCGAAATGCCAACGGCACCCTTGCTGACCCTGCGCCCAAATTGGTTCCATCCGTCAAAGGACATCACGGCAGTCGCCTGCGGGCAGGCTTTCAACACCAGTGCGGCATTGCCGGAGGTGATCCCGCTGCCCAGCCTGCCGCGCCCCAGCAGGTAGGCGGTCAGATGCGTGCCGTCCTGCAAAACCTCCTGCAACGCCTGCTTTTGGTCGGCCAGCACGGCATCGCGGTCGTTCTTCTTTTTGGCTTTCCAATCCTCAATGTTCATACGCTCATACATTTAGCGTTCCTCCTTTCGGGTCGCATTGACCGCGCGTTCCGCACTGCGGGCTGCTGCCTTGCGCAGCTGTGCCGCCACCGTCTTGAACGAGGGGCGGGGGTCAATATCCTCCATCGTCTTCCCGCGCGTCAGCATCGGATCGGGCGTCTGGCGGCGGGTTTCTGCGTTTTTTCGGTCAGCCGAAATCTTCTTGGGTACGGTATATCCAAGCTGCTCATAAATGCGGTTGAGCTTGGATACATCTTCTGCCTTAAACATAATGTCGATTTTCTCGCCCTGTGCGCCCTTGTCCTTAATGGACGCAAACAGCACACCGTACTGTTTGGCATACGCCTTGAATTGAGCAAGATCCTTGGTCTGCAAGGGGATGATCTTCATCTCCTTGCCCTCGCGCAGTAGGCGGTCAAGACTTGTCTTGCCGCGCACCTTGGGGTTTTCCTTGGCGTAGGCAAGCGCAATCGCCAGCGAGTTCTTAAAGCCCAGCGCTGTCAGCTTGATAGCAACCTCAGAAAATTGCAGTGCTTCCCGCACCATCTGGTCAGCGGCTTCTCCGCCGTTGTTCATTTTCGTTCACCTCGCGTTCTTCTTTTTCAGCCTGCCGCACTTCCTGCCATTTCAGCAGCGCGGCAGCATCGGTTTCAATGTCTGTGCAGGTGTTCAGCTCCCTGCGCACGGTTCGCATCCGGGCAGACAGTTCCTCCAGCCGCCTGTTGCGGACATCCGGCGTCAGGACTTCCTTGTGGTTATACAGGTATTTGCGTTTTTGGGTAAGCACCTCCAGTTCGTGGGTCAGCCTTGCCTTGTAGGTCCGCAGTTCCTCGGTGGATTCGATTTTCTGCTCCCACAGCAAATCGCATTGCCGCCGATAGCGGGTGAATCCACTTCTGCCGCGGTAGTTTCTGCGCAGCAAGGCGCAGTAATGGTAGTAGCAAGCCATAATGCCGCCTACCTTTTTATACGGACGGTTCAGTCTGCTGCGGCAGCGCACGCGGCGCACGACCGGAAGTTCCGGTTCTTTCTGCCAGCTTTGCTGCACAGGCTGGTTTTCTGCCTGATATTCCTGCTGCATTTCTGGCGGAAGTTTTTTCAGTTGCGTGAAAAACGCTCTCAATTCCGCCTCGGAAAACTGCGGCGCAACACCGTCCAGCCGCACAAACCTTTTGCTGTCTTGGTGCCGAACTGCCATGTGCTTGACGCGGGGACCGTACTTGACCTCATAGCCCATCTTTTGCAGCTTGCCGACAAAATCGTCAAAGTCGGAGCTTTCGGCAAGCGCCATTTCCACATCGGCTTTGACCATACCGCGCAGTGTCGGCTTGCCCTCGCGGCGGTTGCGCCATTCGCCATACGAGATGCCGCGTCCGTCCGTTTCTATGACCGACAACTGATTTTGCCGGCACAGGTCGTCGGAAACCTTTCGTATGCCCTGATAGTAGGTTTTGAAATCGTTGCGGAACATTTTGCCGTCCATAAAGGAAACCGAATTGACCACAATATGGTTATGCAGATGCCCCTTGTCCAGATGGGTGGACACCGTACACTCAAACCGATCTGCCAGACAGCGTCTGGCTAATTCGCAGCCGATTTGATGCACTTGGTCCGGGCTGGCTTCGCCGGGCTTAAAGCTCTGAATAATATGGTAGCCGACATTGCCGTGTCCGATGTCTTTATGCCAGCGGCGTTTGGTTGCCTCCATAATCAGGCAGGCATTTTGCGGGTCGCAGTTAAAGCCTGTGACATAGAGCTGGTGTTCCGTCTTGTCCTCGTTTTGGGTGTAGTGCATCAGCCGGTCGAGCGCATCCCCGCGAAAGATCTCGGTCTTTTTCGGGTTGGCAGCATAGTCCAGGCAGTCTTTCAGGCGCTTGCGCACCGGCAGGATTTTTGTTGTCGCCATTATAACTGCTCCTTCATAAGCAGCCAGATTCGAGTCATGATCTGCTGCGCTTCCTGCAGATAAGCATCCTCCGCCTTGCCGTTGAAGTTGGCTATGCGCGCTAACTGGTTCAGGTTGTTGCCGACCGCCGCCACCTGCCTTGCCAGCGCCTTGCAGCTGTCCGGTGTGCGGGGGTGAATCTCGCGGCCGTTGATAAGTGAAACCAAGAAAGGATTCATCTTCAGACCTGCCAGTTCACTTTTTCTTTTCAGCGTGGCATATTCCTGCTCCGTCAACCGAAGCAGGAAGGATTTGTTTCTTGTTTGCATTTCGCTGCTCTCCTTTGGATTATTGCAAGCGCGAGGGGGTCTTAGGGGTGGCAGCCCCTAACAAGGGGTCGGAATGATAGCAAGCTATCATTTTGACGTGCTTGCCACGGCGTTGCCACGGCGTTGCTAACGCAATGCCGTTCCGAGCTTTCTGAAACAAACCAAGGTCGCTCCCACCCTTTGCGGGCGCAGATTTCATCAATTATCGTGCCCATGTGGTAGGCGGGCACTTTCAGATTCAGGGCGTACTCGGTTGCAATGACATTGACCTTGTACCGCATCAGCCGCCTGAAAAAGGAAATCAGATGCCGTTCCTGACCACTGATCTGGCTCATACGGCAGATATAAATTCTCTCGATATGTCCTGCCTTTGCCTCGCGCATCATCCTGCGGTAAGCAGGGCGGCGCAGCCAGCCGTGGTGAATGTCATATCCCCAGCCAACCACTTCGGCACCATCACGCTGTGCCTGCAGCATCAAAACATTCAGGGTGTTTTTCGTTTCTATGTAGTTGCCGGGGACGCGCGCATACAACCATGCGCGCTGGGGTTCCTTTGATGTTTTCATGGATTTTTGTTTCCTCTATTCTGTTTCGTTTTTTTGGCAATTACAAGCAATCTGCCGTTATCGGTAATGTTGTCGCAGGTGGAAAGCGTGAGCAGCTTGTCGCCGTACTTAGCTGAAATGCCTGTATCGTACAGCGCCCGCGCTTGGCAGGCCGACACATAATCGGCAAATTCTTCCGGGGTTGCTGCGTCCACAAACCGATAGAACGGGAACGCATCGGCGGTATCTGCCTGCACGGTCGTGTGGATCACGGCAAAAATTTCATAGGCACAGCTGCCCAGCGCGGTATCGAACCAGACGGTTTTGTGTGATTGCCAGAAATCCTTGCTGCGGTACTTGGCAAGATCTGCGAACATCGAGCCGTCCTTCATGTTGTGGCCGTAGAGGATCAGGTTATCGGACGGGGCAAGCGCATCGCAGTCTGCCTGCATAAAGGGGCAGCCGTAGTCGGTGTAGTTCTTTTCAAAGTCGTGCTTCAGGTAATAGGTGGGGTCTGTCGGTGTCTGCATCACGGGATAGTCAATGTTGGTGTCCTCGATAAGAATCCAGCCGACCATATCTGTGTTTTCCCAATATAAGTTTTGGTATGATGCCTGTTTCTCTGGTTCCGAAGCCGTTTCCTGTTGTGTGTCCTGTTTCCTTACGGCGGCAAGGTCGCTGTAAAGGTGCGCCTGTTGTTTAGACTGTGCGGCATACATCAACAGGAATGCGATGCTCGTGAGAGCTGCAATACCGAACAGCCCAATAAAAAGCGAATATAGAAAGTTCTTCATCGTCTGCTCAACGCTCCCCATATGAAAATAAGCTCAGCTGTTCTCCCTCCAGACAGAACCGTAAATCTAAATCGTGCAGCGTATAACTGCGGTTGAACCGTTCTGTTGCCTTATTGGGGGCATCCTGCAATTCCAGCAGCAGCTGCCACAAATCGGGGTGGGCGTTGTACAGGTGCCGAAGTTCCCGCATGGACGCATTGGGGCAAAACCAGCAGCCGCCACGCCCTGTGAACGCATATAGCGGGGACAGCAGCCCCTCGGCTTGGCACATTGCCTGCGCGTCTTTTTCGGTCAGGTTGTACTTTGCCAGCAGAGAGGTTTGGTTTGCCTTTAGTCGTGCCAGTCGTATCGGTTCATCGGCGGCAATCCCCAGATAGTAAACCGTGTCTTGCGGCAGCGTTTTCTGGTAGGTGCGTATGGGTGGCAGTTTGCAGTCCCTTTGTATACTGCAGCGTCCGGTCAGCGGAAAGGACGCCAGCTTTCCCTCGGCATTACCGCGGCTTACGATGTGGTAAAAGCAGTCCAAATATGTCTTTTGCCCGCGCAGGACCCTTGTGGGAATGCCGCGCTTTTCAAAATACGGGATTGCTGTTTCATAGATGAACCGCTTATGCTCCGGCAGTTCTCCCGATACGGTATCGCTGAACATCACCTCGGAATAAACCAGTTCATCCAGCGGTTCGCCGTGCTGCAAGGCAAGCAGCGCCGTGGCGATGCTGTCTTTGCCAAAGCTGCAAGTCAGAATATGCTTCATTCGATTTCCTCATAAAAAACGGGTGGTCCTCGCGGGTCACCCATAGTGGTTGGATGGTTCATTTTTGTGTTCCTTATTCGGTTTCATCGTCGTCCTTTTGGGCAACGGCTTTGCAGTGGACACACTTGAAAATCAATGCCGCCAACCCTGCCAAGGAAAGACCTGCCAGCGCCAGAAGCAGTCCCAGCGGGAAAGTATCGCCTGTCTGGGGAATCAGCGGTGTGGGGGTCGGGGTAGTCGGCGGTGTCGGTTGCACGGGCTGTTCGGGGATGGGGGCATCCTTCATAACCACGCGCTGTACCTCGCCGGTGGGAAGCACGGTAAAGGGAATATCCTCTGCAATTTCGTACCCGTTGGGGGCGGTGATTTCGGTCAGGGTGTACTCACCGGCAGGGAGCTTTTCGATATAGTGCGGCTTGTCGGTAGAGGTCCAATGTTCCACTACCTTGCCGTCCTTGTTGGTGATAATCAGCTCGGCACCCGGCAGCTCTTTGTTTGTGGTGATGTCCACCTTGGAAATCTCCACCTTGATGACATCATCCAGCATCTCAAACCGCTGCACCTCGCCGGTGGGCAGCACCGTAAACGGTACGCTTTCGGCAAAGGCATATCCATCCGGGGCTTTCACCTCGGTCAGCGTGTAGTCACCGGCGGGGAGCTTTTCGATATAGTGCGGCTTGTCGGTGGATGTCCAATGTTCCACTACCGTGCCGCCCTTGTCGGTAAGGGTCAGCTCAGCACCGGGCAGTTCTTCCATTGTGGTCAGGTCCTTCTTGGAGATTTCTACCTTAATGACATCGTCCAACATCTCGAACTGCTGCACCTCACCGGTGGGCAACGCGGTAAACGGTACGCTTTCGGCAAAGGCATAGCCGTCCGGGGCTTTCACTTCGGTCAGCGTATAGTCACCGGCAGGGAGGTTTTCGATATAGTGCGGGTCCTTGTCGGTAATGGTCAGTTCCGCGCCGGGCAATTCCTCCATTGTGGTCAGATCCTTCTTGGAGAATTCTGCCTTGATGGTGTCATCGCGCATAATCACGGTTGCATCGTCCAGCAGTTTCCAATCATCCCACGTCCAGAACAGCAAGGACTTCTTGGTCAAATAGTAGGCCTCGGCTTCCTGCAGGTTGCTGCCGTCCTCGTCCACCTTTTGCAGCAGACGGAAGGTAATTTCATCCGCCAGCGCGTAGCCATCGGCGGGGCGGGTTTCGGTCAGGGTATAGGCATCGCCCAAGTGCAGCCCGGTCACCCGGTGGGGTGTGTCGGTGGATACCCAGCTTTCCACAATGTTGCCGCCCATATCCTGAATGGTCAAAGTGGCACCGGGCAGTTCCTCGTCATTGGTCAAATCGCGCTTGCTTACCCACATTTCGGTGGGTTTGTCGGTACAGGTGCTTTCCAAAATACGCACAGTCTGCCCGTCGTAGGTAAAGGTGACTTCCATGGGTTCTTCGTTGACATAGTAGCCCAGCGGGGCACGGATTTCCTCGATGATATACTTGCCGCTGTTGGTGGCGGCGTCCTTGTGGGTGCTGCTGCCGTATTGTTCACCGCGGATGGGAATATCGCAATCGAAGTAGGTGGTGCCATCCGCATTGGTTTCGGGGCTGGTGGCTACCAGCTCACCGGCGGCAAAAACAAGGCTGCCGTCTGCATCGTAAATGTCATCGGCGGTGTACAGGTTGAACACGGCACCGGCAAGGTATTTGCCGCTTTCCAGATCGGTTTTGTAGATGCCGACTTTGGCCTTTTCGCGGTCATTGTAGAATTTTAAGGTCTGCTGCTCGGTGAAATCGGCGTTGGCATCCTTGCTGCGCACGACCTCAAAACTCTGGGAAGATGCAGCGCCGTCAACCTTGGCAATGCTCGTGGCCATAACCACATCGTTCCGTTCGTTATCCCATGCAAAGGTGACATCATAGCTTTCAGGGGTGCCGATATAGCCGTAAGGCGGCTTGGTTTCCTCAATGTGGTAGCTGCCCAGCGGCAGGGTCACACTGACTTCGCCAATCGTGCCGTCATGGATTACGGACAGGAAATCGTAGGTGGCCTTGGTGCGGGCAGGGGCAAAGGCGGCAATGTCTGCGCTGCCGTCGCCGGTGGTGACTACGGCGACTACATCGCCCTTGGCATACCAGAGCGTGCGGTTGCCATAATTGTCGGTCTGCCGATCCTGCGTATAAATATCCTCGGCGGCGGTGATGGTATACTCCGCACTGGCCAGCGGGCGGGTTTCATACACGAAATTGCCGTCCTCGGCCTCGCCGGTCATCCACGGGTCAAGTGCGCCAACTTCTGTTTTCCAGCCAGCTAAGACCTCGCCTGTTTTGCGGATCGTCAATTTGCCCAGCGTCTCATGGTTAGAGTAGTTTTCACCAATCACAAGGGTATCCATGCCGTTCTCGTTTTTGTCGCCGGTGGCTGCATAAATGCGGTCTGTGGTGATTTCAAAATCCACATAGTAGATGCCATCTGCATCGTCGGCCAAAATGCCGTTTTCATATCCGGCAGAATCCAGCCATTCGTTGTAGAATCCGTTCGGGCCGGTGACTTCCACAATGCGATATTTACCCAGCGGCAATTTTTCAGGCAGCGTTAAGATGCCCTCGCTGTTGGTGTAGAAAGTGTCTACATCTTTTGTCAGATGACCGTTGACAGTATCGGTCATCGTGACGAGTTTCGGGTTGCCGTTGCTGTCATAACGGTAATGCCCCTGCTCGTCCAGCCAGTAGATTTGGAAAGCGGTGTCGGGCAGCAGTACCGGTTTGCCGGTTTCCTCGTCAACTTTGGTGATGCGGAGATAAACTTCGATTTCCTCGTCCAGTACGGTGAATTTCTGATAACTGTCAGAGCCTGTCATTACGCTGTCCTTGGGGGTAGCCATAGCGCCCCACGGGTTGTTATCCTGTTCGGGGTCAACGGTGACAATAAAAGGCTCGGCTTGGAACAGGTCGTGCGGTACGGTGGTTTCCACGACCAGATAAGTGCCATAGGGCAAGCCCTGCACACGAATATTCCCGGTGTCATTGCTGAAGATTTCGGCAAGCTGGTATTCGTTGGCGCTGCCGGTGGGCTGCCAGCCATCGCCCTTGCCGTTCTTGTTTTCTCCTGCGGCAGTCAGCGTTTTGTTGTACGCGACAATTTCGTCAGCGTTGACCTCATAGGTCTTTGCGATGGCCTGCGTTTCCGCAGAAAAATCCCACTTCGGATGCTCGTTATCGTAGGTCTTATCAATGTAGGCATCCAAAATGCTTTGCAGGGTGTAGCTGCCGCTGCGGGTCTGCTCAAACTGCTTCAGTTTGGACAGGTCGGACACAAGGAAGAATGTAAAGCCTGCGCCCTCCAGTTCCAGTCCATTGCTTTGACCGCTGGAGGATACGATTTTACTGATTTCCACATTGCCTTTTGCTACTTGGTCTTGGCTTTCGACCAAAGCGTTATCCGCATGGATGTGGTAATTGGCGCTGTAGCTGGTCTTGTCGATCTGTTCACCGGCTGCCTGTCGATTGTCGGCAAAGGTGGTCTTTTCTACATACCAACCCTCATCAGAATAGGCTGGCGTGATGTAGTAGTTATGTTAATCGCAGAGGTAGCCGTCTGCAAAGGACAGGTAATAGGCATCGTAAGTCCAAGAGCCATCCAACGCTTTACCTTTAGAGACTGTAGAAAACTGGTTCTTGTAAACCCAATCCGTGTACTGGCCGCTGCCGTTCTTGGCAAGCGCGGCGGTCTGCCCGGTGACTGCCTTGGTGCGGCTGGCCACGGGGGGGTCGGGGCCGGAAACACGTGACCGGCAAGAGCGCCGTCACGCAGCGGGATAACCACGCCGGTGGAGCGCTCTACGACATAATATTTGCCGAGGTACAAATTGCTGAAGCACAGCCAGCCATTCTCGATTTTAGCGCTGGCTACAAGGTGGTCTTTTTTCAGAACGGGTAAATAATCAGACACCCACTGCCCGCTGTTGTCGCGGATTGTGGTGTGCCAGATGGGATTGCCGTCTGCATCCACGATTTTGGAGTAGTCCACCACGCCGGTCACGCCATCGGGGTGCGTAATATCTTCGGCGGCGTAGAGGTCGTACACCGCGCCGTCCAGCGCGGCATCGCCGTGAGCTTGCCCGCTGGCAAGGGCTGTGCCGTGGGCGGCGCTGCCGCCCACATACCGCACGGCATCAAGGTCAACCTTGGAGATGCTGATTTCGCCCAAGGTGCGGTCATTTTTCATAACGCCGTCTGAGGGTGTGATTGTGTAGCTGTCCTCGTTGGCCGCTTTGCCGCTGTTGTCGGTGTTAAAAGTGCGGCTGGAATCCTTGCCAGTGTCGTAGATGGTAACGGTGGTTTCTACGCCCGTACTGGTGACAAGTTTGGTGCCGCCTTTATCGGTAGCGGCAATGTCGGCATTATAGTCAGCGTTGTCCAGCCAGATTACAGAATTGTCGCTGTCCTCGGTGATTTCGATATAGTAACCGCGCTTGCCCAGCGGAGTGTTGACGATGCCGGGATGATTGATGTCTGTCCAATCGCCAAAATAGCCTGTGGGCGCTTTGCTTTCCACAATGATAAACTTGCCCGCATTACGCTGGGTATAGTAGAGAGTATGCCGCATGGAATCTGTGGTCGCATAGGCCGCACTGTTGATGACCGCGTAGCTGCCGTCGCCCTGACGCTGTACGCTGTAGGTGTTGTAGCCCCCGGTGGGCTGGTATTTGCCGGTCACCACATCCCACTGATAGATCTCATACTGGGTGACCTGCAAACTCCACTCGTCATTTTTCATGACATAGTCATTGTTGGTGTTCGCGGGTACCGAAATCGTTTGGCTGCTGCCGTTCGTGCCCCAGTACTTGCCGAATCCATACGGTACTGTGATTTCCTCATAGCGGAACTGGATGCTTCCCAGCTGCGCTTTAGCCGCTGCTATAGCATTGTTGACAGCGTTCTGGGCCTCACCCTGCAATTCCGCAATGGCGGCGTCGCGGGCACTGTTGGCGGCCGCATCAGCAGCCTCCTGCGTGGTGAAAGGACCAACCTGTCCATTGCGAGTGCCCGATGTTTTGGTAACGGCATAGTGCAGGCTCCAGCTTGCACTGGCATCGCCACCGTTCTTCTGGTAGTTGTCATCGGCGGTATGACCGCTGGTGGTCACAGTTTGCTTTCCGGCAGGGCTGATAGACCAGTTGCCGCCCTCGATGCTGCCGGATTTGGTTGTAGGTTCGATTTCAATCGTTGCACCGTCCACTTTTTCCAGTGTGGCAGTCTGAATCTTGTCGGTGCGCACACCGTAGGAAAAATCGAAACTGCCGCTGGCGGTCTGGGCGGGTGCCTCCCAACTGGCGTAGTATTCCTGCACAACAGGTTCCGGCTCAGGTTCCTCCTCACCGATCTCAGGTCCGATCAGGGCAACGGTCTGCCATCCTGCGCGACCGGGATTATAGATGTAGGTGTAGTAACCGCGGGCAGAGGCGTAGGTTTCCACGCCGTTCAGCAGCTCATCGGCAGAGGCAAGATAAATTTCCGCGGTGGTGCTTTCGGGGAAGTTTTCGATGATATACATCTGTACATCGTCATAAATTGATGCACAGAAATCCAAAAGAGAGATTTCTTCACCCTCGTCAGCGGAAAAAACAGCGGGCAGATCGTCCGCATCGCCCAAAGAAAGCTGGTTCAAGCCGCCCCAGATGCGAATCTGGTTGCCGTAGTGGTCACCGGGGATGCACTGGTCTGCGTTGACCGTGGAAGTGTTCACATAGGTGTATGTCGGGCATCCTGCAGGCTGACCGTTGGCACCGTGGGTGCAGCAGTAGGCGGGTTCGCCGTTGAACCAAATCAGCCAAGTGCCGTTGACCTTGGCAACCTTGGTGATTTTGCCGCTTGTCACCGCAGGGGTGGGGCGCTCGGCAAAGGCGGCAATTTCGCTGTCAGGGAAAGGATACTCGGCAGTCACATTGCGGTCGATGGTCACCTGCAAGGTTTTGGTCAGGCAGCTGCCGTCCGGCGCGGTATAAACCAGCTGCGCGGTAAAATCCGCATCCGCCTGCACATACACGCCCAGCACCGCAGCGGAAGTTTCGCTGTACTCATTGTGCAGCAGGCTTTCTGCGTTTTCAGCGGGTGCGCCGTAGTAGTCCAGCAGGGTCACTCCGTCCGGCAAAATTAGATCAAGGGTACTGCCATCGGCAGGGTACTCCACCTGCGCCAGAATCGGCACAATGGCGTAGTCGGTATCTTCCAGCAAAGGTGTAGTCAGTGTCAGGTTGTCACTGTCCAGCGCCTCGGCGCTCAGATAACTATCCTGCTCTAAATCGGCATCCCACGCGCTAAGCCCGATTTTGATTTCACCGGTCGCTACTGGCAAACCGTAGCTGCCGATGTAGGAGCCTGTGGGGGCGTCCGGCATATCCGCGTAGAGGATTTCACCGTCAAAGGTGTAAGGCTCGTTTTCTTCAGCAGGCTCATCCGTGGTTGGTGCTGCGCTTTCCTCGGTAGTTGCTCCGGGGTCGGGGTTGCTGGCATCGGTCTGCCCGTTGTCGGTTTCGGTTTCATCGGTCTGTTGTTCCTCAGTGGCGACCGTGCTTTCCTGCGGCAAGGGCGTTTCGGCAAACGCGCCGACCGGGAACACGGAGCAGCACATCACGGCTGCCAAAGCCAGCGCCAGAAGGCGGTGGCTCCATTTTGTTTTTCGATTCATGGGTAAACACCTCTTTTATCTTTCGGGGGCTGTTTTCTCGCGCTCCAGCTGACGCAGACGCGAAGTAAAAATATCGATCAACCCGGCATGAGATTGCAAATTGGCGTAATACACCGCCTTGTCATACCCATCCGCATTGATGTCTTGAATTGTTCGCACAGAATCCGCCCATCTTCGATTCTGCGGGGAAATTCGCGCATCGCCATCCCGCACTTGGATGGCTGCTGCAACAATATAGCGGGTGCGCTCTGCGCCGTATCCTGCCAATACCTGCTGCACGGCACCGTCATCCAAGCACAAGCCGTTATAGTTGTAAGAAATGGCGTCATCAATTTCATCGCGGCATTCCTCGTTCAACTTCATGGAGGCGCGGTATTGCGGCAGTTCCTCGTGTTCGCGGGCGTATCGACCGGTCTGATAGTAAACGGGCGGCCAGTTCTTTTTCGTGCTTTCCATCAGGTCGATGTCGGCGCGATCCGCTATGCACAAGGTCATAACATCCAGTGTGTTGGTATCGCAATCGCGGTAGTCTTTGTAAATGTCCGCCAGCGGTGCTTGGGATTCCAACAAAGCGCGCAGCTGTGCAGGACGCAGCGAAGCATTTTCAAGAGCGATGAGGATATCCTCACGGGAGCTGTACTCATACGCGTGGTTCAAAATTTCTTCGGGCGGCTGTGCAAGCAGCCACGCACGGTATTCGTTTTGCTCCTGCTGCATTTTGTTGTACAGCTTAGCGACAAGGGGATCGTTTTTCACATCGCATCACCGTCCGTATTGTGCAGAATTCTTTCCCAGAAATTCCGCTTTTCAGGCTCGGAAAGACTGCGATAGGCGGTTTCGATCACCGCATTCACGACCTGCTCGGCGGCATCCTGCGCGATATGCAACTGTTTTGCCGCATTTTTCCCCATCGCAAGACGGTGCAGCAGATTCTCTAAAACCGTTATTTTTTGCTTTTGCAGCGCGTTTTTTGTGCTTTCGTCTATGTCGAGCGCAGCAACAGGGGTGTCGTATACGCTTTCCGGCACACGAAATACCAACTCGCTGCGTTCTCGATTGGGGGCAATGTCATTCAGCACGACCATGCAGCCGTTTTGCTCGGCTTTTCTAAGTAAAGTTTCAATGTCCATAGAATTCCTCCAATAAAAAAGCGCCCACAAATGTGAGCGCTTAAGTAAGATATTCAGTTACAGAGACTCAATCAGTTCAGAGATTTCCTTGACAGTTTCCAAGGTCTGCCCAAATGTAATAGCTGCTGCATAGGAATTGCTCATGCCGTAGCTATCCCATAACTGTTGCATAGACGAATCATCCCTTAGGTCATCCAAAATTTCTTTCCAATCGGCAAGATCTTCCAGAGATTCTCGCTTTTCAGCCGTATGCAGAACAGCATCCTTTAAGACTTGCGGGCGAATTTCTGACTTTCTGGTGCGATACAGCGTGTAAAGGTCATAAAAATCGCGCGCTCTTGTGGTGGTTGCACCGCGGCGGATAATGGTTTCATACTTTTCAGCAAGTATCGTTTCTATCGTATAAGCCATGATAGGAATTTTCTTTTCGGAATCAAAGCAGGGAAACTCATATTGTACCGCAGCAGGGGTGATTTTGTCGCCGGTGGTGATGTCGATTTTCATGGGTGTGTTGATTTTCCCATACAGAACATCAATATGGGCGCGGAAGTTGTTGTATGCATCAATTTCACGGATCGGTGCAATGGAACGATATTCAAAGCGGATACCGTCACCAACATCAACTGCCAAAATGGTTTTGAGGGCAGAAACGATTTCCTCTTCTTCCATATGGATACCGCGCACGGTGGTATCCATATCCATCGTAGTTCGACCCTCAAGCCCAACCATTGAGGAAATCAGAAGTCCTCCCTTGAGAATGAAATTTTTCTGATACGGCGAAGCCGCCAGTCGTTCCAGCAGACGTTCAAACATAAACATCTGCAAAATTTCCTGAGCGCGCAGATGCTTTTCGGCAGCAACATTGCGCGCCCAGCCTTTTAATTGTTCTGGTGATCTCACATCAGCACCTCCATGTAGGTACGCAATTTATCGTCAACCCCAAACTGTTTTCCATACTTTAGAAGTTTTCTGGGATTTGGTCTTGACGCAAAGTAGATCTTCAGTCCATGTGTAAACAGTTGCTTGTCGATTGCATTTCTGTCGCGCACCAAGTCGCAAATGCAGCGTTCACGGTCATACAGGATAACATTTCCGCCTTGTGGAGATCTGCAAGTGGTTTTGCCTATACCGTGAAGACTTCCTTTAACATAGTGAAACCGAATATTGGGATCGCGTTCTTTGATGCGACTGGTGTTATATCCTTGCGGCACACTGAATTCAAAAATGTGTGGCGTTCGGTCTGACAGTCCCCAAAAGTACATGGCACTGCCGTAAGAGTAGACAAGATTCTCGCTTCCGCTTTGCAAAAGCGTAAACTCGTCTGGAACAAATCCGGTCATTGTATATTGTCCGCGGGCAATGCGCGTCAGAACACCTTTGTCTGCGTATCGTTTTAATGTGACACGGTTTGTGCCTGCTCGCAATGCTTCTTCTGTAGTAACAATGCCGCCGTTCGCATCAGCTATCGTTTTCAATACAGCTATCGTAGCATTCACTCCACACACCGCCTTTCAAAAAGTTACTACTGCGCTTTAATTATAACATAATAAAGCACAACTGTAAACGGGCTTGTGGGAGATTTTCGTGGGAACTAGTTAAAGGTCACGACCCAATAGGTATATTGCCCCTCTGCCGTCTGGCAAAACCAGCAGCCGACACCCATGCTGGTAAAACTCGGCTCCATAATGTTGGCACAATGGGCGGGGCTGCCCTGCCAGCCTGTGCAAACGGCGCTGGCAGAACTCAGCGGACCGGCGGCGCAGATCTCGCTGCGGGTGGTCATACCGCTGTGATCAAAGGGCGCACCTGCCACAAAACTCTCACATCGGGCATCGGCAGCGGCGCTCAAACCGCTGTCCATCGTCAGCGGTGCCAGCCCACCGGCTGCGCGCATCGCGTTGATGTTTTCCTGCACCGCCCAATAAGCGGAATCCGAGCTGTCGATGCTCCACCACTGATCGGTGCCTGACGCCAAATCAAAGGGCACAGCACCATAGCTCATACTGACCTGCGCCGGGGCAGGTTCTGCCGTTGGCGCTGCCGTGGGTTCCGGCGTAGGGGCAGGAGTCGGCGCGGGGGTAGCGGCAGGTGTTGCCGAAGGTGTCGGCGCGGGTGTGGCGGTAGGTTCCGGGGTTGCTGTCGGCTCGGCAGTTGAAATCGGTGCAGGTGTTTCTTCGGCGTCTGCACTTTCGGATGTCGCTGCCGACAGCTCCGTCAATTCAGCGGATTCCGGTTCCGGTGTCTGTGCGCAGGCTGTCAATGCGGACAGCATTGCAAGCATTACGATCCATTTTTTCATCTTGAAAACTCCTTGCGGGGGCCATCTCTGACCCGGTTGCTTCTTCTTTCCTTCATCTTAAAACCTTCTACCTTTCTTGTCCACGCTGTCGATTGTCCGAACGACACTGTTGCTCTTCGTCCGGCACGGTATCCAGCACAATATCCTTTTCGTTCAGGTTCAAAAGTGCCTCCAGCTCGGCAAGGCGCTTGCTCTTTTCAGCCAGCTCGTCCGCCTGTGCAAAAGGCTGCGCAAGCTGTTCCTTGGCGTTTTCCAGCTGCTTTTGCAGCTGCACCAATTTGGATTCAAGGTCGGTCACGCTCTGCGGCAGGTT
>OCAA01001037.1_pt1 | contig 17585 bp, 10 predicted proteins | sample 1538241 | NCBI WGS metagenome assembly OCAA01 (sample SAMEA2580241, study PRJEB22360) | human gut metagenome | biome: human gut; feature: human-associated habitat; material: faeces | place: Denmark | collected 2008/2010
TCAGCCGCTGGTGCTCGTCCACGCAGCGACGGGCCCAGCGGAACGTGCGCTCCACCGAATCCTCCTGGTAGGAGCGGGTGTTCATCAGCGTGGTGAGTTCATCGAACGCGAACATGATGTCCGCGCCGATTTTGTGCTGGATGCCCATCGAAATCTCAGCGGAGAAACGATGTGCGTCACCATTCAAAGGCGACTTGAACGTCACGCCGTCCTCATCCACCCAGGCCATGCGCTCCTTGCCCTTGGCGATGATGTCGTCCGACTTCATGCCGGTCACGTCCATTGCCAGCGTCTTCTTGAAGCCGACGCCCAGCGACATCACTTGGAAACCGCCAGAATCGGTGAACGTGGGCCCATCCCAGTTCATGAAACGCGCCAAGCCGCCGGCCGCGTCCAGCACGTCCTCGCCCGGGCGCTCGAACAGGTGGAAGGCGTTGGCCAGCAGGCACTGTGCGCCTAGATCCTTCATCTGCTCGGGCAACACGGCCTTCATCGCGGCTTGCGTGCCCACCGGCACGAAGGCAGGCGTGCGAATATCGCCGTGGGGCGTGTGAATGATGCCGGTGCGGCCGTATCGGGCTCCGTCTCGCCCAAGCCCGCTGGCCGTGGATGGCAGGCGGGTGATCGTTTCGAAATGGAAGGCGCTGCGGTCGCCGGGCTGTCCGGGCTGTGCGCCCAACGGATGTTCAAGAAGGCTGATCGTCATATGTTCACTTTAGGCAGAAGGGCCAGAAAAGGGCCGGAAATTGTGAAGAACTCGGTTTCGAGGGGCGGATTTCGCCGCTCCCGAACGTCTACTTCCGCTTCAAGGGGCTCCCGGTCAAGTAGGCCGGCTGCAAAAATGGCGGAATGGCGTTAAATGAGGGCCCTTGATACTCGGAATTGACCGCGCGAACAGCCCCTTGAAGTGCAAGTAGATGTTCCCGAAACAGGAGATCAGCCCCTCGAAGCCGAGATGCCCATAAGACTCTGCGATGATTACGCATAGACTTTCAATCAACGTTCAGAAAACCTCCAGATTGACTGCCTTTACTACTGAGGTAGCACACGAGAAGTGGCAATGGGCAAGTGCCCGAATAGCCGCCGAACAGACGTGATAGGAATTTAGGAAAAGGAGCAGCAATGGCTGACGAATTTAACCCGCAGGGCGTCGACCAGACCCCGCGGAATAACGAAAACCCCAATAGTACTGCCGATACCGGCAACGCCGAGCCGAAGAACCCGTTTGTGGGTGGCGACTCGGTTGATGCCGGCAACGCCAGCGATTCCAGCGAGCAGCAAGCCCCGGTTCCCCCGGCCGCCCCCGCTGCCGATCAGCGGCCTACGCAAGCCGTTACCGACACCGCCGCCACCGAGCCCATCCCGGACTACGCCTCCGCCAAGGGCGAGAGCACGGTGGTCTCCTCCTCGCCGGCTTCTCCGGCAGCGCCGGCCGCAGACCAGACCTCGGCCACAACTCCGCTGTATCGTCCGGCCCCGGAATATGGCGCTTATGGTCCGACCCCGACTCAGGCACAGGGCCAGCAGGGCGGCCAGGCCGGCAGCAATGCCCAGCCCACGCAGCAATTCCCGTTCGGTCAGCCTGCACAGCAAACCCCACAGGGCCAGCAGGGCAACCGCAATCCCTACTACACCAATAACCCGCAGCCGCAGGGCAACGGCAATCCGTTCAATCCGCCCACGCAGCCGCAGCAGAACAACGGCAACCCGTTTGCCAGCCAGTCCGGTCAGAATGGCCGGAATGGCCAGCAGCCCCAGCCGGGCGGTCTGTTCGGTTTCGGCACTCCCGGTACCGGTACGCCGAACGGTCAAGGCCCGGCCCAGCCGGGACAGCCCGGTCAGCCCGGCCCCGCCAAGCAGGGCATGTCCAAGACGGCGAGCAACATCCTCATCGCCGTGGTCGCCGCCGTTCTGGCTGCGGCCCTCTGCCTGGGCCTCGGTTACGGCGCCCTCACCAGCGGCCTGATCACCTTGCCGACCAGCAATTCGCTGTCCAACGTCAGCTCGAATAAGTCCGGCTCCGGGTCCGCCACCGCCAAGAGCGGCGAAGCCCCCGACTGGCAGACCGTCGCCAGCGATGTCTCCGGCTCCGTGGTCTCCATCCAGACCGCGTTGAGCAACGGCACCGCCAAGGGCTCCGGCGCCATCATCGACACCGAAGGCCACATCATCACCAACAACCACGTGATCTCCGGCGCCCAGCAGATTCAGGTGACGCTTGCCAACGGCAACATGTATTCCGCCACGCTCGTCGGCACCGACACCACCACCGATCTTGCGGTCATCAAGCTCGACAACCCGCCGAGCGACCTCAAGGCCGTGAAATTCGCCGATTCCGACAAGCTCGCCGTCGGCGAGAACGTGATGGCCATCGGCAACCCGCTCGGCTACGACGACACCGCCACCACCGGCATCGTCTCCGCCCTGAACCGCCCGGTGACCGTGACCGACGATAACAACAACGAGATCGTCACCAACGCCGTCCAGATCGACGCGGCCATCAACCCCGGCAACTCCGGCGGCCCGACCTTCAACGCGGCCGGCCAGGTGATCGGTATCAACTCCTCGATCGCCTCGACCGCCGCCTCATCCGACTCCGCCGGTTCGATCGGCATCGGCTTCGCCATCCCGTCCAACCTCGTCAAGCGTGTGGCCGACGAAATCATCAAGGACGGCAAGGTCAAGCACGTTGCCCTCGGCGTGGTCATCAAGTCCGACACGGTTGAAGCCGACGGCGTGACCCGCGGCGGCGCGACCATCACCAAGTCCAGCGCCACCGGCAGCGCGGTCGTCTCCGGCGGCCCGGCCGACAAGGCCGGCCTCAAGGAGGGCGACACCATCGTGGCCTTCAACGGCAACGCCGTGAACAACAACTACTCGCTGCTTGGTTACGTTCGTGCCGCGGCTTTGGGAGACAAGGTGACGCTGACCATCGTGCGCGACGGCAAGACCATGGATGTGGACGTGACGCTCGATCAGGAGGAGTCGTCGGTGAACGGTTCGTCCAGCTCAGATTCCAACGGCAACAGCCAGAATAACCAGAACAACCAGAACGGCAATGGCCAGAACGGTTACGGTAACGGCAATGGCAACAGCGATGGCGGCACCGGTGACGGCGGCGGCTTCTCCGACCCGTTCGGCCTGTGGTAAAGCCGACCCAACAACGTCACACGGTGTTGAGCGGTAACCGCTGAACACCGTGTCGGACAAGCAAAGGCCCGTGACAGTGAGCAAACTCCTGCCACGGGCCTTTCGTATGCGCGATTGTGCCCCGCGCCCATGCCGCCAACGCAGTTTCGATATCCGGCATGTCGCGCAACGCTCGTTGATAGGGTAGGCCAAGCACTGAGTTCGGGCGACGTCCTGAACACAGCGCATAATTCAATACAAAACTGAATACATTTCTTTACGCCGTGTATCGGAAGGTTGCGCGGGAGCCGAGCAAAGCGAAGCCCCAGGCAAAGCCGCCGGTGGGTTAACAAGGCGTGACCGTAGCGCCGATTGCGCGGGCCACGCTTGCCGTACCGCAATCGACTCCGTATACGAGCGTAAGGAGCAATGATGAGCAGACTCATCAGATTCTTCACCAAAATTCTCGACATCTGCAAGCTTGTGCCGATGCTTCCGGTCGTCGTCATCGCCGCAATTCCGTTGGCTTTACTAGGCGATTGGCGTCCGTGGGGCAATGCGATGGCGATTCCGGTACTCGGCAATCCGGGCTTCGGCCAGTGGCTGGTTATCGCACTGGTGCTGATTATCGTGATTGACACTGTGCGCGGCATGATTGACGATTTGCGTCATGGGCAGGTTGGAGTCGATGTGCTGGCCGTGGTCGCGATCCTCTCCACCGTGGCCGTCGCCGAATACTGGGCAAGTTGGGCGGTGACGCTGATGATCACGTCCGGCGAGGCCATTGAGGAATACGCTCAAGCCAAGGCCGAGCGCAGCCTGACCGCGCTGATGGAGGCCGCGCCGCAAACCGCGCACGTCGTCAACCTGCCTGGCGTGGGGCGTGGGTTTGCTGCCGATAAGGGCGATTCGTCCGATGGCTTCCGGCGTGTGGGCTTGGCATCGGCTGCCGCCGCCGCGCACCGCTTCGACACGGTGCCGGTCGAGCAGGTGCAGCTGGGCGACGTACTCATGGTGTTGCCGGGCGAAACTGTGCCGGTTGACGGCGAGCTGCTGTCCGGCACGGCCACGCTCGACCTGAGCAATATCAACGGTGAGCCGGTGCCGCGTGAAGTGTTCGCCGGCGCCCGTGTGATGTCCGGGGCGGTGAACGGCTCGACTGCATTGACCATGCGTGCCACCCAGGTGGCCGCCGATTCGCAGTACCAGCGCATCCTCGAGCTCGTGGCCTCCGCGCAGGAGTCGCGCCCGGCCGTGGTAAAAACCGCTGACCGCTTGGCCGTGCCCTTTACCGTGCTTTCGTTGGTGATTGCCGGCGTCGCATGGGCGGTGTCCGGGGTACCGACGCGATTCGCCCAGGTGCTGGTGCTGGCCACGCCCTGCCCGCTGCTCATCGCCGCACCGGTGGCATACATCGCCGGAACCGGACGCCTCGCCGCAGCCGGCGTGCTTATCAAAGCACAGGACGTGCTGGAAAACCTTGGCCGCGTCACGCAGGTGTTCTTCGACAAAACCGGTACGCTCACCGTCAAGCAGCCGCAGGTGGTGCGCGTCGAGATGTTGCCCGGCGCTGCAACCCGTCTCAACGAAGACCATGTGCTGATGATGGCCGGCGCGGTGGAAAGCTACTCGGTGCACATCCTGTCCAAAGGCATTGCCAAGGCCGGCGCGGAGGCGCTGGCCCGACTGCGCCAGCGGTTCGAGGATGGCCAGCGCCTGTGCCCAGAGCCGGAGGCCAGCTGGCCTGGCCATGGCCGGGAGTATCCGGTCGTCAAGAACATCAATGAAGACGCCGGCAAGGGCGTTTCCGGCGAGGTGAACGGACACGCGGTGCGCGTTGGCCGGCTGTCTTTCGCGGCTGCTGGGGAGGATGGATTCCTGGCGGTCGGCGAGGCTGCCCCCCTCAGCCCGCGAAGCGGCCAGCTCCCCCTAAGAGGGGGAGCTCAGCAAAAAGATGACCTGCGCACTCGCTTTGGCCTGCTGCAGCCGGATGAGATGGCGTCCTACGTGTCCGTTGACGGCCGGCTGATCGCGCGCATCGTGCTGCGCGATGTGCCGCGTGCCAACGCCAAGGCAGTGCTCGCCAAACTGCATGAGTTGGGCGTCACCGAGCTCGCCATGCTTACCGGTGACAAGCGGGCTTCCGCCAATATCATTGCCAGCGAAGTCGGCATTGACGAGGTTCACGCCGAACTGTTCCCGGAGGATAAGGTAGCCGCAGTCAGGGCCGCTACAGGAGCCGGCAAAACCGTCACGATGATGGTTGGTGACGGTGTGAATGATGCCCCGGTGCTCGCTGTTGCCGATATCGGCGTGGCCATGACCGATGGCACGTCCACCGCCGCTTCCGAAAGCGCTCAGGTGGTCATTATGAATGACAATATCGCCGCCGTGCCGCGCGCCATCGCCATTGCACGCCGCACCAAGCGCGTGATGCTTCAAGCCGTAATCGCGGGCCTTGTGCTTGCCACCATCGGCATGATTGCCGCCGCGTTCAACCTTATCCCGGTCGTCGTCGGTGCCTTCCTCCAGGAGGCCATCGACGTGGTGAGCATCCTCTGGGCCCTCACTGCCCTAATTGATCGGGATTGATTAAGATAAACCGGAATTGATTGGAGCCGCATCCGGATTATGTGCAATATAACAAGTTGATATCAATATTTTGTGTGTGCTTACCGGATGCGGGCGCCGTAGGTGGCAGTCTATTAGACTAAAGGCTGTTTGCAGCATCATTTAGGGGCATTGAGGCCCTTGCCAGAGGAGTCGATATGTCAGAGGGTGAGGAAGAGCTCAATGTGGGCGCAGTCCGTTTGGAGGAAGTGGCATCGGCGGCTAATGTATCGCTGTCCACTGCGTCCAAGGCCTTGCGTGGAAAGCCTCACGTCAGCGAGAAAACCCGTATTCGAGTGATTGATGCTGCGCAGAGGTTGGGCTATAGCGCTGCAGAAGCTATGGCATCGATGGCAAGGTTAAGCGTCAGGGATTCTCACGGCGTGCAGGATTTTCGCGTTGGCATCATTGGCGTTGATATGAAAGGCGTCTTTTCCCCGACCATTCTTATTGGAGCGGAGAATGCGTTTCAAGCGCGCTCAGCCGCAGCGCTGCTGTTCAATGCGTCAGGCAATGAGGCATTGTTCCACAGTGGTATTGAACGAATGTTGGTGCAAGGAGTGTCGGGACTGTTGATTATCAGCAGGCGTACGGATCCGGTGCCATACTACGTGGATTCTCCGGTACCTGTGGTCTACGCCTATGGCCCGTCCCGTGATCCCGATGATTGTTCCGTGGCACAAGACAATGTGGAATCAGGGTGTTTGGCCGTTCGCCACCTTCTTTCCTGCGGGCGCACTCGTATTGCGATTATTGCTGGCGACTCCGAGTGCTCGGTTGCACATGAACGGATGCGGGGTGCGCTCAAGGCCTTGCATGATGCTGGATTACAGTTGGTTGGCGAAGCGCGGTTCGGTTCATGGGAAGCGGAATGGGGGCGCGCCGCTGCCCGTCTGCTGCTCAATGACGGTGCTGCATTCGACGCAGTGATATGCCAAAACGATGTGTTGGCTCGTGGCTGCATCGAGGAATTGGAACGTAGCGGATGTCGCGTGCCGCAAGACGTAGCGGTTATCGGGCACGACAACAGTCCGGATTATGTGTCGTACGCGCATCCGTTGCTTACTTCTATTGATGACAACAACGAAATGCTGGGGCGTCAAGCTGCCCTATGTCTACTGGATGCGATTGCGGGGCATCCTCACCATGGTGTGGAGCGTGTGCCGGTGAAGCTAATCCAACGCGAGTCAACGTTGCCGTTGGATTGATAACGTCACCGGATAGGCGGCAGCAGCCGGTTTACATCTTGCGTGGCATCATCCAGACCTTTGCGAATATCATTGATGCCGGAATCCTGTACAAGGCCGTGAACGTCGATGTTGCTTTGTTCGCTCAACGCTTGGCCGCGTACGCGCATGCTATGGATAAATCGTCCGACCTTGCGTGCGTAGTCGGGCAGCTTGTCGGGGCCTACCAGCACTAAAGCGATGACAAGAATCACCATGAGTTCCGTGCCCGAAATGCCGAACAACATATTATTCTCCTTCTGCAGTTATTGTTGCAGGGGCTTCCTGTTTGCCGGTGCGCTTGGCTTTGCGCGCCGCGCGAAATGGTAACGCGGCGCGCATTTTATGTAAAAGTTTGAGAAGTTTGGGTTCTTCGCCCGCCGCGCGCATGACTTTCCATAGCTGGATGTGCTCGTATACTGCGCATACGGCTATGGCTGCGAAATAGATTGCGATGATGGGCAAAGCGAGTGCGCATAATGTTCCTGGGTCGCCGGTTGGCGTGGCCACGGCCGCGAAGATAAACGCTATGACCGTTGCGAGACGCCACTGCTTCAACCATGTTCGTGTTTCGACCGCATTCATCATCGTCAATGCCGCCATAACTACGGGTAGCAGGAATGAGAGGCCGAAAGCGACTGTCATGCGCAGAATGAAATCAAAATAGACGTCGGCGCTGAGCAATGTGGCGGTGTTTGCGGGGGCAAAGCCGGTAAGGATCGCCACCGCTTGGGGCAGCAGATACCATGCCAGTCCGGCTCCGGTGAGGAACAGCGGCACTGAGGCTCCGATGAATGTAACCGCGGTCCAGCGCTCTTTGCGCTTCAACCCTGGATTAATGAATGCCCACACTTGGTATGACCACCACGGGCAGGAGGCCGTCAGACCAAGGAAGAACGCAATCTCCAGCTTTACGTTGAATGCGGAGACCACGCCATTGAATGTGATGCTCATCAGTCCCTGTTGCTGCCCGGCCGCCGTCAGGAACGGTTGTTGCAGGATACGAAACACCTGATCGCTGAACATCCATCCCACTATCGACATGATGATGATGCCGGCAATGGCCCGAACAAAGCGTTTGCGAAATTCGACAAGATGATCGGCCAGAGGCATCACCGCATCGGGGTTGCGGGGCTTGCGCGTTTTGGACTTGCGCCCTACACCCCGCTTCCACCGGCGTGTAGGGTGTTGCGCACCCGCGCTGGCCTGCTGCGTGGCCTCGTGTGAGTGATCGATGAGATCGTCGAGGTCAAGATGTGTATCCCGATCGCCGGGATGCATCGCCGGTGCAAGGGGTGCCGGAAGCGCGGGGTTTCCGGGAACCGTGCTCATCGCTGTTCGGCTCCGGTTGCTGTAGTCGGGGCGGCGGTGGCGTTCATCGTGACGGCTTGGGGGGCGGGACAGAAATTGTCCAAAACGCCGCGTTGGGTTGCGGGGGGGGGGGGAGCCGGTGCTGCCGCCGGAGCTGGGGCAGGGGCGTCGCTGACTGTATTGACGGTTTGTTGTGTTGCCGGGTCATCGGTCTTGGTCTCGGCACGGAAAATCTTCATCGATTGGCCAATGCTTTTGGCTAGCTCAGGGAGCTTCTTCGCGCCAAACAGCAGCACGATGATAAGTAGAATGATAATGAGCTCGGTGGGGCGAAGATTAGGCATGATAGTATGTCCTTCCAATTTCTGTGTTGTGACAGGGGAAGGGTATACCTCATTAACGCACCAATTTATCAGTATAGCGAGGAATGGTGTGTTGTTCAAGTTGAAGTGCGGTGTTGCGTTTGAGCTGCTTGTGAGAGTTGCTCGGGAACATGTTAATTTGAATGCATTTACTGTGTTATTGGTGAGCATATGTGTTTGGGTTCGTTGGTTTTCGCAAGAGGAAAACAAAAGGAAAATTACGAAAATAGCATGGCTGGAAATGCTGATAAAGACTGATTTTCATTGGTATTGTGCGCTACGAAAACCAGAGAAAAAATGAGTGAGTCGCTTTCTTTGACGCATGGTGAGAATCGTCTGTTTGAGTTATTGTGAACGTGCACAACGAAGACAAGCGGCATGGAGGGCGCGCAAAAACTCGAATAATCGCATATGGTAACTGTTTGCTTTACCGTCATCTCTCCCATACATACATGACGACGGGGACGCACCACAATGATGTGATGGTAAAACGGGCAGTACCAGACGATTCCGAGTATGTGTGTGCCATCCACTGACGCATCTTACCTGCGTCGTCGGGCCATTGAATGGATTAAGTGCATTGAATGGTTGCGAATGCGGCAGAGTGTCTTCGTCCGTCATGCCTCGCAATGAACGCGCGGCAGTCCAACGAAGGAGCAAGATGAGTTCAACGGAAGCAACAAACGGCATCTCTCGCCGTGCTGTGCTCGCAGGCGCGGCCGCCATCGGCGGCACCATCGCCGTGGCGAGTGCATTGGGTACAGGAGTGACAACGGTGCAGGCAGCGCCATCCGTCGCTGGCACGGCAGGTGCAACGGGCGCGAACGGCGCGGGCGGCGTGGCCGTTCCCGCAGCGCAGCGCACCACGAAAAGCGCGAAGACCATTACCGACGCGCCCGCTCTGCCGGGCTGGAAGGTAGCTCCGTTCCCTCTGCGGAACGTCGCCATCACCTCGAACAGCGTGTTCGATCGTGCCAAGGAAGGGATGCTCGACTATGCACGCAACTATCCGGTAGACCGCTGGCTGGTTTGCTTCCGTGCGCAGGCGAACCTGCTGCCTAAGGACAACACGACGCAGCCTTCCGGTGGCTGGGAGAACTTCCCCAGCGGCTCGCTAGACAAGGCTGTTGAACAGCAATGGGGCGATGCCGAATACACGCGTGGCCAGAACAAGAACGGTGCTGATGGTCTGTTGCGCGGCCACTTTGCCGGACATGCATTGCACATGCTCTCCCAAGCGTATGCCGAAACGGGGGAGGAAGCGATTCTCAACAAGATCAACGAGTTCGTCTCCGGCCTGAAGGAATGCCGAGATTCCCTGCGCGAGATGAAGTATAACGGCAAAGCCCGCTACAGCCACCCCGGCTTCCTTGCCGCCTACGGCGAGTGGCAGTTCAAGGCATTGGAGGAATATGCTCCCTATGGCGAGATTTGGGCACCGTGGTACACGGAGCACAAGATTCTTGCCGGTCTGATTGCCGCTTACGAGTTTGCCGGTAATGCCGACGCGCTCGACCTGGCTGAAGGCATCGGACATTGGACCTATGCGCGTCTGAGCAAATGCACCAAAACCCAGCTGCAGAAGATGTGGGACATCTACATCGGTGGTGAATACGGCGGCATGAATGATTCGCTGGTGGATTTGTACAACGTCTCCAAGGACAAGGACCGTAGCGAATTTCTTAAGGCCTCCGCATTTTTCGACACTGACAAGCTCATTGACAACTGTGGTGCTGGTGTCGATATCCTCAACAACTTGCACGCCAACCAGCACATTCCACAGTTCGTCGGTTACGCCAAAGACGCGGCCATGGGCGACGCGGATATCGATGCTGATGCTCGTGCGCGTTATCTCAAGGCCGTTGAGGGGTACTGGGGCATGATTGTGCCCGGCCGTATGTATGCTCACGGTGGTACTGGCGAAGGCGAGATGTGGGGGCCGGCACATACTGTGGCCGGCGATATCGGCAAGCGCAACGCGGAATCCTGCGCGGCATACAACATGCTCAAGGTGGCTCGCTATCTGTTCTTTATCGAACAAAAACCTGCCTACATGGACTATTATGAGCGCACGATTCTCAACCATATTCTCGGAGGTAAGTCCCGTGACCTCGATTCCGGCACGGCCCTCACGCCGGGCAACTGCTACATGTACCCAGTGAATCCGGCTACGCAGAAGGAATATGGTGATGGCAACATCGGCACTTGCTGTGGCGGCACCGCTCTGGAAAGCCACTCGAAGTACCAGGATTCCATCTACTTCCACTCGACGGACAACAAGGAACTGTACGTCAATCTGTTCACAGCTTCCACACTCGACTGGACCGACACCGGCCTGAAGCTCGCACAGGAAACCAACTATCCGGAGGAGGAGACCTCGACGATTTCCATTACGGCCGCGCCGAAGAGCGCCGTCACCTTCCGCATCCGCATCCCCGCGTGGAGCAAAGGTGCGAAGATCGAGGTGAACGGCAAGGCTATAGATGGCGTCACCGCTGGCGAATACGCCACCGTGGCCGGCAGCTGGAAGGTCGGGGACAAGATCGTCGTCACCATCCCGCTGCAGCTGCGCACCGAGTCGACTGATGACCGCAAGGACATCCAGACGCTGTTCTACGGTCCCACGGTGCTCAACGCGCTCAACCCATCCACCAAGTTCATCCAACGCGGCTTCTACGAGCGCAACGGCTTGGATGGCACCATCAAACTGGGCGTACAGAAGAAGGAAGGCACGAAGAACTACTTCATCATTGACGGCGACGAGTTCGAGCCCGCCTACAACGGCGACAACACCCCGTACCACATGTACTTCCAGCGCAAGGACGAGTATGTGGGCTTCGCAGGCAAGCTCACCGATGTGCTGAACCCGAAGCGCCCGGCTGCACAGGACCGTAGCGAGAGCACGCTGATGGATGACATCTGGGCGGGCGCGCCGTTCAAGGACCGTGCCGCCTTCATCAAGAAGGTGCAGGAGGTCACGAAGACCTATCAAGACGAGGGGCTGCTTTCCAGTCGTGATCGTCAGGTGGTTCTGCTTGCCTCCGCTCGCGCCAAGATGAGCTGACGTTTTCCTGCGACCAAACCGTCTCCCGTAGTGCACGACACGGCGGGAGATGAGTGATACAAACCATAACGCCTAACAGAAAGAATATTATGACCATCGAAAGCACTACTTCGGCCGTGAAGGGCGGTGTGGCGAAACGATTCGCCGCACTGTTCGTAGCTGCGGCCACGCTGCTGGCTGGCGGTGTCTTCTCCGTATCGGCCGCGCCGAGTGCACTGGCGGACGACGCTGAAACGAATGTTGCGCTCAATGCAGAAAAAGGCAACGACAATGCACCAGACGTTCAGGTCAGCTATGTCACTGGCTGGAACAGCACTGCTGCCATCAATGACGATAGCTTGGACGGCAACGCCAGCTATGGCGGTTGGGGCACTTGGGGCAACACCAGTGCCAGCGAAACTGCCACTTACACATGGAATCGCGCCGTGACCACGTCCAAGTCTGTGGGCTACTACTGGACGAACGTCAAGACCGGTGATGGTGGCGTGCCGCTGCCCAAGGATGTCTCGATTGAGTATCTCAATGCTGATTCCGGCCAGTACGAGACCGTGCCGAACCTGAAGGTGGACAAGACATTCCCCGCCGACGACGAGCTCGACGCCACCAACCCGGTGTATGGTCCGTATACCTACACCTTCGACCAGGTCACCACCAAGTCCATGAAGCTTGTGGTGAACAAGAAGGCCAATGACAACAAGGGTATTACCGTCACTGAGTGGCAGGTGTTTGGTACCAGCGCTGCACTACCAGTGGATCCGGGCGACCCAGGTGCTTTCTTAGACGTGCAGCAAGTTGCCGTGCGCACCACGCCGGGCGTGGACCCGACCTCGAAGTTGCCTGCAGAAGTGTGGGCGACACCTCAAGATGGTCCCAGCATTAAGGTTCCAGTGACTTGGGAAACCGTTCCGGCCGACGCTTATGCTACAGCTGGTACTACCGCCGAAGTCAAGGGCACTACTGCTGCCGGTACCTATGACAACATCAAAGTTGCGGCCGGTCAGGCGACGGCCACTATTGGTGTCTACGACCAGCTCAACACCGAGGTGACCGACGCGGAGTACGTCTCCACCATCACCGCTCCCGGTGTCAAGCCGGTATTGCAGGATACCGTGGCGCTGACCTACGCTGACGGCTCGGTCGAGTCGGGTCACAAAGTGACTTGGGACAGTATCCCGGCCGCCGAGTATGCTGAAGTCGAACAGGTCGGCTTCGTGGAAGGCTCTATCGAGGGTGTCGGCAATATCAAGGCGGAAGGCACGTTCTTCGTCGTCGCGCCTTCCGACCCGAAAGCCCAGCCGATTGTTGCTATCGATTTCGACTCCGCGGCCCCCGGCTCCGGCTGGTACACCACTGCCCCGAAGTTCACCATCACCGCGCAGCGCGGCGTCTCCACCGTGCCGATAAAGACGATCGAGTACAAGATCGGCAAGGGCGAGTGGACCAGTGGCAAGGGCCCGATCAGCGTGACCGCGCAGGGTTCCGTGACCATTTCCGCCCGTGCCACCGATGAAAACGACAACAGCCGCGAGGTCTCCCAGACCATCAAGGTCGACACCAACGTGCCGGTGGTCACCGCTAAGCAGGAGAGCAAGAACGGCAACGATGTGGTCGTCTCTCTCACCGCTGATGACGGTGCCGCAGGCTCCGGCGTGACCCGTGTGCTGTACTCCACCGGCCCGTCCAGCAACCCGAAGTCCAACGAGAACACGATGTGGGGCACCTACACCGACGAGGACAAGGTGAAGGTGCAGCTCTCCGCTGACCACGACACTTACGTGCACTTCTATGCGCAGGATGCCGCCGGAAATGAGTCCGACTACGCCAACATCAATCTCGGCAAGGGCGAAGCCGTGACCCCGACCCCGACTCCGTCTGTGGATTCCGTTGCCGTCTCCGGTGATGGTGTCAAGGATGGCAAGCTGGCGCTGGTCGCTGGTGATACTGCCCAGTTGTCGGCCGAGGTGAAGGTGACCGGTGATGCGGCCAAGACCGTGGCCTGGAAGTCCTCCGACGCGAAGGTCGCTACTGTGGACAAGGATGGCAAGGTGACCGCCGTTGCCGAAGGTACGGCGACCATCACCGCCACCTCCACGGTTGACGAGAACAAGTCCGCGTCCGTCGAAGTCACGGTAACTAAGCCCGAGGCTCCGGTTCCGCCTGCCACCGATGAGGAGCGCAAGCCTCTTACCGACAAGATCGCCGCTGTTGAGAGTGAGAAGCTCAACCAGAACGACTACACGGCTGATTCGTGGAAGGCATATGCGGATGCACTTGCTGCCGCAAAGCAGGTAGTCAAGGATCCGGCCGCAACCGCACCGCAGGTGACCGCTGCGCTCAACAAACTCACTGCCGCACACGATGGTCTCGCCAAGAAGGATAGCGGCGAAAAGCCTGAACCGCAGAAGCCCGGTCAGCAGAAGCCTGGGCAAAACCAGAAGCCTGACCAGCAGCAGAAGAACGCTACTACCACTGCCCCCACGGGTAGTGCGGTGGCTGCCGTTGCTGCGGCCGTAGTTGTGCTCGGCGCGGCTGGCGCCGGTCTGGTTATCTGGCGCAAGCGCCGTGCCTGACGTGAGGCTATTGCCCCTAGGCTAATAACAACCCAATAATTGAATACAGGTCTTATACCTGAAGTTGATCTGCGTCGCACTGGCTTGAACCCGAATCGATGTTCGGGCTAAGCCTGTGCGGCGCATTTCGTTGCGGCTGTGTTGCTCATAATCCGGTATCGGAGTTATTCATTAGGTCGGTTTGACGTTTATTAGGTCGGTCCTTGGTCGGAGCGGCCCTTGAAACCCCGCCGTTCCAAGGGATGGCTTCAGCACCCTCCGACCTAATGAACGAAGAAATGACCTAATGAATGCAATCGAGGTCGTAAAGAGCCGTTGGAGGTGACGTCTTCAGTGTCATCAAGGGATTCGCCGGTTGTGCAGTATTGTTATTGTTCTGCGGCGGCTCTTTACCGTCGGCCTTCTAGCCAATCGAGGGCGGAAGTGACGCGGATTCCTTGTGAGACATAACTATGTTCAACCCGACTGGTTACGTACTGTTGCTCACACGGTATACCGAGAACATTGCCAATTAAAGTGAGGTGCCGAGCGAATCGGTCATGATAGGTTTGTCCGGATTTGATTTCTATGAGCATACGGTTGTTAGGATCGGTGAAATCCAACAAATCCACCTCGACCTTGCTGGCATCGCGGTAGAAGAATAATTGTGGCTCCTGATTGGCGTTCAAATGCTGTTTCATGGTTTCCGCAATGATGAGGTTTTCAAATATATCGCCGAACTTGGGGTGCGCAACCAGTGCTTCGACCGTCCGAATGCCCAAGAGATGGCACAGCAAGCCAGTGTCATAAAAATAGAGTTTCGGCGTTTTGACCACCTGTTTGCGTGCGTTCGTGTAGAACGGTATGAGATGGAATGCGATGTAACTTGATTCCAGAATCGACATCCATGCCTTTACGGTTCGCGGACTTACACCAAGTTCATTGGCGATGTTGGTGTAGTTTATGAGTGCTCCGGAACTGAGTGCGCAAAGAGTCAAGAATCGGCGGAAGTCAGCCAAATTGCGTACATCAAGATATTCGGAAACATCACGTTCGATATAAGTGTCGATGTAGTTCGAGAAGAACAGATTGAGCGGCATTCTCGTGTCGTAAATGCGTGGATAACCGCCTTGCAGCATAAACGTATCCGGAGTAAGGGCCTGATCCGCCTTGCATGCTTCTTGGAATGAGAACGGCAATAACTTGACCAAACCGACTCGGCCTGCCAGTGATTGTTGAATACGCTTGAGTAGTAGGAAATTTTGAGAACCAGAGAGAACATATTGTCCTTGTTCGCTACGTTCGTCGGAAGCCACTTGAATCATGGAGAACAAATCAGGAGCATATTGAGCTTCATCCACTATGAGCTTGGAAGGACGCTGCCGAATGAATCCCACCGGGTCGTCAATGGCGGCTTTGCGTGTCTCAGGATTTTCCAGATTCACGTAGTCATAATCAGGGAACATGGCTTTTGCCAGCGTGGATTTGCCGCTTTGCCGAGGCCCGGTAATAGAGACCACGGGAAACCATTGCGCAAGTTGTTTGGCCTGTTTCCCGAGCGCGCGTGGAATCATCGATGCCTCTTTCCCATAATCCGACATTACTGATTATCATAATCTTACATTAGAGAAACCCATAATCCTACATTAGGGAAACCCATAATCTGACATTAGCAGTGCTCGTAGGTTTCCCAAACGCACAAACTATGGCCTAATACACAGAATTCCCACCACTCGCCCTCTGTTGCAACGGAAGGCTTTGCGTTAGGCTAGAGCGCGTGACTGAATCTGTGAATACTGAACTCCGCATTGCTGTAATTGGCGCTGGTCCGGCCGGCGTCTACTCATCCGATATCTTCCTGCGCCAGCTCAAGAAGCTGGGCGAAGAACTTGGCCTCGGCACCGAAGCGCGCATCGACCTGTTCGAGAAGCTGCCGGTGCCGTTCGGCCTGGTGCGTTACGGTGTGGCCCCGGACCACCCGTCCATCAAGTTCATCGCCTCCGCGCTTGAGAAGACGCTCGACAACCCGAACATCCACCTCTACTGCGACGTGGAATTCGGCAAGGACGTGACTCTTGACGACCTGCTGGCCCGTTACGACGCCGTGCTGTTCGCCACCGGCGCGGTCAAGGACAAGCCGCTGAACCTGCCCGGTGCCGACCTTGAAGGCGTGTACGGCGCCGCCAAGTTCGTCGAATGGTATGACGGCTACCCCACCGGTGCCCGCGAATGGCCGCTTACGGCCGAGAACGTCGCCGTGATCGGTGGCGGCAACGTGGCCATGGACGTGGCCCGCGAACTCATGCGCAACGCCGACGACCTCAAGGCCAAGACCGACATTCCGGACAACGTGTACGAGGGCATCGGCCAGAACAAGGCCAAGGTGCTCCACCTGTTCATCCGCCGTGGCGTGGCCCAGGCCAAGTTCAGCGTGCAGGAACTGCGCGAGATGGAGAAGCTGCCCGGCGTGCAGCTCATCATCAACGAGGACGACTTCGATCTGGACGACGAGACCATCGAGGTGGCCGGCAAGGACAAGCTCACCCGCCAGATGGTCGAGGAGCTGTTCGCCGTCCGCGAGATGGCCGAAGACATGGAAGATGACGGCGACGTCGACTTCGAAGGCAACCCGGCCGACCGCAAGTACTACGTGCACTTCAACTCCGCCCCCACCGAGATCCTCGGCGAGGACGGCAAGGTCAAGGCCATCCGCGTGGAGCGCACCGAAACCGGTGCCGACGGCAAGATGCACCGCACCGGCGAGTTCACCGACTACCCGGTCGAGGCCGTCTACCACGCCATCGGCTACAAGCCCGCCGAAGCTCCCGGTATCACCTACGACGAGCACGGCGCCCACCTGGCCAACGCCAACGGCGACGGCCGCATCACCACCGAGGCCGACGGCGGCAAAGTGCGCGACCGCCTGTACGCCACCGGTTGGGCCAAGCGCGGCCCGGTGGGCCTGATCGGCTCCACCAAGTCCGATGCGCTCGCCATCGTGACCAACATGCTCGAGGATCTGGCCAAGGCCGCTGAAGGTGGCCGTGTGGCAGCCGACCGCGACCCCGAATCCCTCGACCGACTGCTGGCCGAGCGCGGCATTCGCCCGATCGACTTCGCCGGCTGGAAGAAGGTCGACGCTTTCGAGCGCGCCGAGGGTGCCAAGGAAGGCCGCGAGCACAAGAAGGTCATCGAGCCCGACCAGATGCGCGAGCTCGCCCACGCCTGACGGCCCGCCCACGCCCGTCCGGCATTCGTCCGGCATTCGTCCGGCATTCGTCCACCCGGCCGCGCCCCGTGCGGACGCGGCCGGGCTCGGGGCCGGACGGGCCGG
>OCAA01001043.1_pt1 | contig 17514 bp, 17 predicted proteins | sample 1538241 | NCBI WGS metagenome assembly OCAA01 (sample SAMEA2580241, study PRJEB22360) | human gut metagenome | biome: human gut; feature: human-associated habitat; material: faeces | place: Denmark | collected 2008/2010
CTATTTCCCATTGATCTAAATAAAGCAGCCCCACCATTAAATAAACCAATAAAAGGATAAGATAAGGCTGAAAAGAAAAAATAAGTTCTTGCATAAGCCATCACATCACTTTCAATATGTCCAAAAATCAAATTCAATAAATTCCCATTGAAAACCATGCATAAAACCATAATAACAAGCGATAAACCTAAGATGGTAAATAATAACTGTTTGGCACTATGGCAAGCCATCTTTTCATCTTTTTTACCAATATATTGCGAACAAACAACAGCTCCTCCTGTAGCTAGTGCCGAAAAGATATTGATAATCAACACATTTAACCCATCAACAATACTCACTCCTGAAACCGCACTTTGCCCACATTGGGAAACCATCATTGTATCAAAAATCCCAATTGTCAGTGCTAATACCTGTTCAATAATTAAAGGTATTATCAGTTTTTTTAAATCTCTATTACTAAATAACAAATCAATCACTTCCTCGCATCTATTATATACCTCTTATTTATTCTCGTTTTATGCTTTCAAAAAATGAAAAAGATCTAATGCATGTTGCGATCACGCCAACAATCATTAGATCTAGAACTTCCATCATTATAAATAATATAGGGAACATCCCTTCTTTTTTCATAACCTTCTTCATTTTTTAATAAATCTTGAATAATAGAAAGACGTTTATGTCCATCTTTACAATAATATTTACCATCAATAATATCAACTTTAACAGGAAAAGAAAGTCCTATTCTTCTTACAGAATCATACATTGATTGAGGATAAGAACGATATTCAAAATTTATTTCTTGAAAATTTATTTTTCTAATTCTCATTTGATTTTAAATTCCTTTTCAAAAAAATCAGCAATACCATCTTCATCTACTGTTAAAGTCACAGTAGATGCATGTTTTTTAACTTCAACATCCGCATTACCCATCGCAATAGAAGTTCCTACAAGATGAAACATTTCAATATCATTTTCTCCATCACCAAAAGCATACGTATTTTCTTTAGGAATATTTAATTTTTGATATAAATATTCACACGCTGTCCCCTTTGTGTAACCTTGAGGATGGACATCCATACGAATATGTCCTGTATCATAAGCATTGATAGACCATTCTTGTGGTAACATATCTAAAGCTTCATGTAAGTCTTTTGCATTATAGAAAAGAGCGGTTACTGTATTGGCTTTAATATTTTGAAAACGCCAATGATCGTCATAATCATCAGGTAGTTTATCTGTTCCATTATAAAGTTTTAAATGTTTTTTGATGAGCTCTCCATCTATATCACTAAAATAACTTGTTGCTCTTTCATTGATAATATATTGACCATTGGTGGCTTCATAAATACTATTTTGTAAGTTTAAATCTTTAACCGTAAAAACGTTATTTAATAAAATTTCTTGATGAAATTCAATATAGCCTCCATCACATCCAATAAAGCCATCAAAAGGAATTTCATCTAAACATTCTGGTTTAACGCCACGAGCACTTGCTACAACAATATAGTTTCCTTGTTTTTGAAATTCTTTTAAAGCATGTATCGTCTTATCTGTCGGTTTTAATAATTGATGAGGCACATTAATCATGGTTCCATCTACATCAAAAAATGCAATTTTAGTCATGTGTATGCTCCCTTATATATTTTTCTACTTCTTCTTGATCAGAAAAATGAATCTTTTCTGTTCCAATAATTTGATAATCTTCATGACCTTTTCCTAAAATCATTAAGATATCATTTTCTTTTAATAAACTCATTCCTTTAGCAATGGCGAGATGACGATCATTGATGACTTCATAATCACCACTAACCCCCTTTAAAATATCATTAATAATTTTTTGAGTATCTTCTGTTCGTGGATTATCGTCTGTAATAATGACATGATCACTGTGTTTGCAGGCAATTTCACCCATAATTGGTCGTTTTGTCGTATCACGATCTCCCCCACAACCAATAATCGTAATAATTTTTCCTTTTTTAAATTCTTGTGCACTTTCTAAAACATTCAAAGTGGCATCAGGGGTATGAGCATAATCTACAAAGATACCATTTGTGCCACAAACGATTAACTCCATTCTACCTTTAGGCGCTTTGAGTTTTGTATTTAAAGCTAAAATAGTATTGATTTCATAACCTAATTCATGAATTAAAAGCATTGCGGTAAGATAATTATAAACATTATATCTTCCTACCATTTGAATATGTGTTTGATATTCTTTTTCTTGATATTTAAAAGTAAAAGTGGTTCCTAAATGTGAAAATTCAATATTTTGAATAAGAACATCCCCTTTTTGATCAGAAATCAAAAGATTTTGATTACCCTCTAATTCAAAATGTAAGGCATGTGGATCATCACCATTAATAACCGCAATTTTCTTTCCTCTGGTCTTTTTAAATAAAAGTTGTTTTGCATTGGCATAGTTTTCTAATGTTTTATGAAAATCCAAATGATCTTGTGTCAAATTAGTAAAAGCGACTTCATCAAACTCTAATCCATAAATACGATCTTTTGCAAGGGCATGGGAAGAAACTTCCATCACAAGCACTTTACACCCAGCATCTTTAGCTTTAATAAAATACTCATAAAGAACATCTACATCAGGTGTTGTATTTACCATCTTGATAAAATTGCCACAATAGTAAAAACCAATGGTTCCCATATAAGCACAAGGAATATCAAGCATCGTCATCATTTGATACATCATATACCCAATCGTTGTTTTTCCATTTGTACCCGTAACTCCTATTAATTTCATATCTTTAAAATAAGGATAATAATGTTTGTACAAATAATCCTTTAAATACGCTCTTGTATCTTCAACAACAATGGTTTCAACATCATAATTTCCTTCTTCTACAATGACTTTTGTTGCCCCATTTTTGATTGCTTGAGGAATGTAATCATGACCATCACGATTAACATTTCTAATCGCAATAAAAGTATCTCCTGGTTTTACTTTTCGTGAATCTGTTTTTAAATCTATTTCCATAATAATCTCCTTAATAAACTAATTGAATTGCATTATGTATACATTTTAAATGATAGGTTCCTGGATCATATTTTTCTCCATCAATATTGACATACTGACTTGTTTTGACCCAAACATCTTCTTCTTTAAAATGATGAAATTTCTTTGTTTTATGTAACGTATTGGTAATGAGACCTTTTAAATAATATGGTAATTCTTTTTTAGAAATCTCTCCTACTACAGACATATCAATCATCCCATCATCCAAAGATGAATAATACCCTGCCTGATATCCTCCACCAAAATAATGTCCGTTACAGAATGTACATATAAGAACGTTTCCTTGATAAATATCTTTATTATAAGTATAAATCTCTGTTGGATAAAATTTTAAATGAAAGATCTTATCTAAAATCGTAAAACTATATTGTAAGATGCGTGGCGCAATGGTTGTCTTTCGATTGGTATTAACGATATTGCCAACATCTGCATCCAAGCCACAACAAAGTACATTCACGCAATAAAGATCATCACGACATTGAATCACATCAATGGGTTTTGCTTCTTTTTTAAGAGAATCTTTAAAAACTTTGATAGCATCTAAATCCTTATAAATACTCCGCGCAAAGTCATTGCCTGTTCCTTGAGGAATTACGACTAGTTCATGATGACTCTTAACCATGCCATTAACTACTTTATGAACAAAGCCATCACCACCGATAGCATACAAACGACAAATTTCTTTTTCTTCTTGATAAGACAAAGCAATTTCCCTGGCATCATCTAAATCTTTGGTATAGCGTAATTCATAGCGTTTTCCTTGCATTGAAGAAACAATACAACTAATCAATTCTTTTGAGGTATTCGGTTTTAATATAAAGATATGTTTCATGTTCATCACCTTATCTATTATAACATAAAAGAGAGTGCAATTAACACTCTCCATCTTATCTTCTTTTCTTATTCTTTCTATAAAGACAATAAATAATAAAAGCAATAATTAAAATAGCTACAACAATAGCTTTATTAAAAACTTCTACCGGTTCATAAAAAACGCCGATGCTTCCTGATAAAAAAATCATTCCAAATAAACATAAGATAATAGCAATAATAATTCCTTTTTTCATAATAACCTCCATAAAAAAACGATTAATCTATGATTAATTTATCATAAATCAACCGTTCTTTCATTATTTACAACTTAAATAACATCTTTCAACCATAAATGACATTCTATCTATTAATTGATGAAGCGATTTTATGATAAGTATGTCTTTTACCACGAATCGCAATTGATAAAGCCATAATATTTTCAGGTAAAGCAATACCACAGAATCCTGCATCCCCAATGTGTTGGATATCAATACCACATCTTTTATTTAATAAAGCAATTTCACGAATTGTTCCTTCATCAGCACCTTCTTGGCTTGTTCCAATAGCACTTAATGATAAAGCACCATGAGCTTTAATATAGCGACATGCTTCTGTCACTTCTTGTTCAGATAAACCTGGAACCGTATTTACAGCTGGCATTAAAATAACATCTGCCCCCGCTTCAATAAAATCTTTGATACTATTCATATCGACGATTGGCTCATCAATTCCTGCTGCATGCATTTTCCCAGCAATAATTAATCCTTTAAAATATTTTTTAGCTTCTTTAATTGCTTCACAAATTGAATGATTTGAAACTCCAACACCTGGATTTCCAGTTAAACAAATAAAGTTAAATCCTAATTCTTGTGCTTTAATATAAGTTTCCTTTCTTGCTTGTCTACCTGTAGAAATCACACGTCTTTCTTCCATTAATTCAGCATCTAAATCTACTGGTTCAAGATTACATCCAATTGGACGACCTACGATTTCTTTTAATTTTTCTACTGGATTATCACATTCTGGTAACCCTTTGATTACTGGGTTATTACAATCAAAACAGTTTAATAAAACCATATCACTCCCAAATGAAACTGCAAGTTCTGCATTGGTAAGATCTCCTAATAATGGTTCAATCGCAACAACTGTTTCTGTCATCACTGTTCTTCCTTCACTGGCAAGAATGGCTTGTTTTAATTCTTGTCCATCCATTTTCAACATTTCACTACTTGTACAACTTAATAATCTTTTCATTCCTTAAAACCTTCCTTTTCATGATTCTATTATCCTATATGTATATACAAGTGTCAATTATTGATTGTCAATTTGTTCCTGTAATTCTAATAAATAAATATAACGTTCATTTTTTTCATCGATTTGTTTTTGTAAGTCATCTCTTTGTCTAGAAAGTTCGTCGATTTCTTTAAAGTCTGTAACACCATTCATTTGTTCTTCAATTTGATTTAAATTTGTTTCTAAATTCATAATGACATCTTCAATTTCTTCAAATTCTTTCTTTTCCATATAAGTCATTTTGATTTTCTTTTGTTTACTTTGTTTATAAGCTAAAGCTCCTTGACTTTTTTCTTTTTCTTCTTTAGTTGAGGTATCAAGATTTTGACTATAGCCCCCATTAACATATCTTAAATGTTGATTTTGTAAGATAAACAATCCATCACAAATACGATCCAAGAAATAACGATCATGACTCACTGTAATAATGATTCCTTCAAAATTATCTAAATAATCTTCTAAAATGTTTAATGTATCAATATCTAAATCATTCGTTGGTTCGTCTAAAACCAAAATATTTGGCATCATCATTAAAACACGTAATAAATAAAGCCTTCTTCTTTCCCCACCCGAAAGACGAGAAATAGGTGTATGTTGTAACCGAGCATCAAACAAAAATCTTTCTAACATATCTTTTGCTGAAAGTCCCTGTCCATCTACTTTAAAATCATTCGAAATTTCTTGAATAAAATCAATTACTCTTTTATTCATTGGTAGATCATCATAACCTTGTTTAAAATAACCAAAACGTACCGTTTCTCCTATTTCAACATATCCCGTATCACTTTTTAAATTTCCTGTAAGGATATTAAGTAAAGTTGATTTTCCTGTTCCATTATCGCCTAAGATTCCTATACGATCATGTTGTTTAAACATGTAAGAAAACTCATCAAAGAGTTTCTTTTGTCCAAAACTTTTAGAAATTTCATGAAGTTCTATTGTCTTTTTCCCAAGTCTAGAGAAAGTATGAATCATTTCTACTTTTCCATTAACTTCAACATCTTTTACTTTTGATAACTCTTCAAACCTTTGTAGACGATCTTTACTTTTTGTTGTACGTGCCTGTACTCCTGCACGTACCCATTCTAATTCTTTCTTTAAAAAGAGTTTTCTTTTTCTTTGCGAGGAAAGTTGTGTTTCTAAACGTACTTGTTTAAGTTCTAAGTATTTTGAATAATTGGCTTCATATTTATAGATTTGTCCATGATCTATTTCAATAATACGATTAACCACTCTTTCTAAGAAATAACGATCATGGGTAACCATTAATAAACCTTTAGACCATTTGATTAAAAACTTTTCTAAATATTCAATCATGCCATTATCTAAATGGTTTGTCGGTTCATCTAAAATAAGGAGATCACATGGTTTTATTAACGCAATCGCTAAAGCAACTCTTTTAAGTTGTCCTCCTGATAATTCCTTAATTTTTTGTTTTTCATCTAAAATACCAAACTTACCTAATTGTGCTTTAATTTCAAAATCATGAACATCTTTGGTATCAATTTGTTTATAGACTGTTTCCATAACACTATCATTTTCGTCATAGTGTGGTGTTTGTGGTAAATAATTGATATGGATATCTTTTTGATAACTGATTTTACCTTGATAATTTTCAACACCCGCAATCATCTTTAAAAGTGTTGATTTTCCTGTTCCATTAACACCTAAAATTCCAATTTTATCTTTATTTTCTATATGTAACTCGACATGGTCAAGAATACATTTTTCTCCATTATATTTTGTTAAATCTGTCATTGACACTAACATTTTTTTATCACCCACGACATCATACCACATAAATGAAGAAAACGCGACTAATCGCGCTTTCCCTTAATATACTTTATCACCAGTAAAAAAATCAATAATAAAGAAAGTCCCATAAAAGTGAGCCATAAAGCTCCATTGGATTCATCACCTGTTTGAACATTTTGTTTTTGAACTGTTTTGACTGGTGTTATTTTTTCGTTTGTTTGCTTGATTTCAGATTCTTTTTCATCTTGTTTAGGTTCTTCTTTAGAGTCATCTTTAGAATCATCTTCTTTTATTTCTTCTTGAATAACACCGTGAGCTGCCTTCACTTCTAAGAAATGATAATCTTTTTGTCCTTCTATTAAAGATAAATAAGGATGTTCTTTGTCATCACCATTCCATCTTTGTTGAAGACCATCATCATACCAACCATCTATAGAATGTTGACAATCATCTAAAATCCAATCATTAGAAACAAATGATAAATGAACCGTTCCACCTTCCTCACTATAAAAATCATCACCACTTAAACGGGCATGATTGTTATAAAGAGTCGTATGGAAGAGTGTAACTGTTCCAGCGTTATAAATACCTCCTCCTTTTCCAATACAGCATGTTTGTAAGCTTTCGCCTTGTTGATAACCTCCATTATGAGTAATAACTGTTTGATTTCCTAAATATAAATTTCCATAATTTGAAATACCTCGTGTATAGTTATTGGAAATAGTTACTTTGGCTCCATTTTCAAAAACAACATCATCTAAATTTGGATAGAGAAGAATTTTTTGAGCATTTTCGTACCATCCATAAACCCCAAAATTCAAAGCAGAAGTTTGTGCATAATATTTGTCTTCATCATCACTTGCTTGATAATTTATCCCATTATATTTAGCTTCAAGACTTCCTCCGTTTTTAATGGTTATCGTACGTTTTTTTCTGCCTTGGCTTAAAAGGGCACAGTTTTTATTTTCATTCATTTTTAAAGCTGATGTTTCATCTACATAAAGGTTATTTTCACTATACATGTTGTAACCGACATCATTTTTTGAAAATGATACATTTCCTTGATTTGTAATTGTAAGGTTTCCTTTGACCATCGCTTGATTTAAACAATTTTCAACACTAAGTGATGAATGATCAACAAAAACATGGAAACCAGTTATCCCATTTGGTTCAACGGCATGGTCAATTGTATAATTTGAATCATTTTTTATATTTAAGTTTCCATAAGATTCTGCCATCATTGATGTATATTCCATCTGACTTAAAGAAACTTTTGAATGATCAACATTAATTGTGGAACCATTACTTGCATAAATTCCATGACCAACAAAAGTGACATTGGAATCATTGATAAACTCTAAAACACCTTGACTACTTAAAACAACAGACCAGATATTATTTCCATTTTGATACGTATTATCAAAATGAACACGACATTGATTAAATGTTAGTGTTGCTTGCACATTTAAACGTCCCTGACTTTCACTATCATCTGTTTGGCTTTGTAAAGGCACTGTAATTTGATGATGATTTCCAATAATCTCAACATCTTTATTAATCGTTCCTACATCTAAAATAACATCCTCCATTAAATATATAGGACCTTTTTGATCCCCTGTTAAAACATCTTCTAGAGCTTCCTGAAATGTTTCATAGTTTTGGTCTTGAATTCTTGCTTCTACATTCATTGCTTTTACTTGAAAAGAGAAACAAAAGAAACCAATCATCATACATAAACTCATTTTTATCCATTTTTTCATGAGTATTCCTCCTTTTGCTTTTTCATCATAGAAAGTCCTAAAAATAAAATTTGTCAGTTTTTTTCCTTTAATTAAAAGAGTGATTTAGACTATTTAAAAAAATTGTTGTAATAAAAAAAATCCTGCTTTTCTTTGAAAAAAACAAAAGAAAAAAGAAGATTAAACATGTAATCTTCTTTTCATCAAATACATTATTGAAAGTGACATTAAAGCAATCACGAAATAAGGATAAATCACTTGTTCATCACCTGTTTTAACCGCTTTTTTCGTTGTTTGTTTTGTTTTTATGGTATTTTCTTGTACCTTTGGTGTTTCTTGTGTCTTTTCAGGTTCTACTGTTTTATAAACAGTATAACTTACTGTTGGATTTAGAAAATCTTCAACCCCTTGTTCTTTTCCTTGACTATCAATTGGATGAAGCGTTGCTTGATTATTGGTTTTTAAGTTATCTTTATTTAAATGCCCATCTTCATCATAAAATCCATAGTTTCCTGCCTCTTTTTGTGGATTTGCAAGTTGTAAAGTATATATAAGTTGTACAAGATCAAACTGTGTCACTGGTACGTTCATTTTCCAAATAAAATATTCTTGCTTTCCAGGGTAATAATAAAGTTCATAAGCATAGCCTTTTTCTTGTTTATCAAAACCATAATGATAACTTTGATCATTAATAACTTCTGGTAAATATTTCTTGTTTCCAACCATCATGTAAAATGAATTGATGTCATTTATAAAATCAAACTCATATTCATTTCCATAATTATCTTTACCTGATCCCATATAATCTTCAACGTAAGAACCTTGATCTAATAAATAATAAATATCATTTTGAATACTTTCAAAAGAGACTTCTTTTTGATTTTCTAAATAGTCCATAAAAGAAAAAGCCCATGGATAATTACCTTCACTATTTCCTTTTAAGGCATAACAATGATATCCCTCATCTTTCATACTTTCATATGTGCTATACGTATAATAAAGTGCTTTATCAACAGAATTTAAATACTCTTTAGATTGATCGACAGGAGTTGTCTTTGTCGGTGTTGTTCCATAAGGATAATCATACGTATTTCCTTGACTTTCCAACTTTATTTTTACATCATTCAAATACGTATTCCAATCAGGAAGAGTTTGTCCATATTTAGAGCTAAAGTTATCTGGTCCAGCCCAAGAAAGAATACTTCCATCATTTTCAAAAGACCAAGCCGTTACTGTTGGCTCTTGATTGTACATATAAGTAATGCCATCACTGACAAAGATCATATATTTGCGTTTAGCTTCCACCTCTTGATCTTGATCCAACATTTCTTTTCCGGCAAGTAACCCCGCATGGCAATTTGTTCCAGAAGTAATATTTTTTCGAATAGCTACTTCAATTTGATCAAATTGACTTGAAAGATCAAACCATGATGATACATTAGCAATTTTATTAAAAATCACAATTCCCACTTTCACTTTAGCATCTGTTTTATCAATTTGCATTCTTAGTTTTTTCAACATTTCTAATGCTTGATTTTCAATTTGTGCACTTGTAGATTTATCTAAAACAAAGACAACATCGCTTTCAAGCTTTTCACTTTTAGAGGGAAGGGAAAGTGTTACTTTTGTTTGATATTTTTCATCAAGTTGTGTTGCTGTTTTAGATTTTGAAATATCCCATTGATTTTCTTTAGCTTCAATGGGAACACTCATTAAAAAAATACTTAATATTGCGGTTAAAAAGCATAATAATTTCTTCATTTTTTCCTCCTTTCGTTTTTATCCTAAAAAAAACAGCAAGGAAAAAATGTCGATTAAATGAATCATGTATATTTATCTATTTTTATTTTTAAAAATAAAATAGATATTTGTTCAACAAGCTCATAAAAACACTCTTTTTAAAATATTTTAGAGTTCATGTAAAATACATAATTAAAGCCTATAATCACTTCATCAAAGTAAGGAGAGATATAAATGAAAGAAAAATTTATACAATTTATGCAAGGAAGATATGGTGTTGATACTTTAAACAATCATGCTTTGTTTTTAGTCATTGCCCTTTTTGTCATTAATATATTTTTTAACAATAGAATCGTGATGTTATTTGGCTATCTTATTTGGTTTATTGTCATCTATCGTATGTTTTCAAGACAAACGTATAAACGTTATCAAGAAAATGAAAAATATTTAACAGCAATCAAACCTGTTCAACAATTCTTCAATCTTCAAAAGAAAAGAATGTCTGACCGTAGTCATAAATATTATCGTTGTCCATCTTGTAAACAAATGGTAAGACTTCCTAAAGGAAAAGGAAAAATTATTGTGACATGCCCTAGCTGTCATCATAAATTTGAAAAGAGAACATAATTATGTTTGGTTATGTCGTTATTAACAAACCTGAATTAAAGATTAAAGACTTTGATAAATATCAAGAATATTATTGTGGCTTATGTCAATCTTTAAAACAAAATCATGGTCGGCGTGGACAATTGACTTTAAATTATGATTTAAACTTTGTAGGAATTTTACTTTCAAGTTTGTATGAGCCTGAAGAAAAGCAGTATTGGGTTCGTTGTCCAATGCATCCTTTTCATAAAAAGAGTGTACGTACAAATCAATACATGGATTATGTCAGTGATATGAATATCATCTTGACTTATTTTAAATTAGAAGATGATGTTTTAGATGAAAACTCTTTAAAAAGTAAATCATTTAAACAGCTTTTAAAAAAAGATTTTCAAAGAGTAAAAGAAAAATATCCTAAAAAAGTAGATACAATTAAATATCATTTAGATCAAATCCATGTATTGGAACAAAAGAATTGTTTGGATCTCGATGAAGTCTCTGGACATTTTGGTCATATCATGGCAAGTATTTGTGTTTATCAAAATGACATTTTTAAGGAAGATCTTTATCAAATGGGTTTTTATTTAGGTAAATTTATTTATTTGATTGATGCTTTTGAAGATGTTGAAGAAGATATCAAAAAACAAACCTATAATCCATTTAAAGAAAAATTCAAAGATGAACATTTTCAAGAAGATTGTTTTCATCTTTTAGAAATGATGATTTCAAATAGTAGTTTTTATTTTGAAAAGCTTCCTTTAATTGAAAATGTTGAACTTTTACGAAATATTATCTATAGTGGTATTTGGACAAAATTTGAACTGATTAAAAAGAAACGAATGGAGGAAAAATCATGAATCCTTATCAAATATTAGGAATATCCCCTAGTGCCAGTGATGATGAAGTCAAAAAGGCTTATCGTACCCTTTCTAAAAAATATCATCCAGACGCTAATATTGGAAATCCTCATCAAGCAGAATATACAGAAAAATTTAAAGAAGTCCAAAATGCATATAAAACCATTATGGATGAAAGAAAAAGAGGTTTTAAACAACAAAGCTATGGTAATCAAACAGCGGGAACGGGTGGTTATCAATATCAAGGAAATGATCAGGAAGCTTACCAAGAAGCTAACGGTTTTATTCAAGGTAGACGTTATCAAGAAGCTTTGAATGTTTTAAATCAAATTCAAAATAAAACAAGTATGTGGTTTTATTTAGCAGCCATTGCAGAAAATGGTTTAGGAAATAATATTCGCGCACAAGAATACGCTCAAACAGCCCTGCAAATGGAACCAATGAATATGCAATATATTTTATTACTAAACCAATTACAAGGAAACTCAAGACAATATCGTCAAACCAGCCAACAATATGGAAACCCTGCAAGTATGATGAATTGTTGCTATTCTGTATTATTGTTGAATTGTATGATGTCTTGTTGTTGTGGTGGCGGATACCACTACCCTATTTTATGTTGTTAGAAGGAGAAAATTATGGCGAAGGTTATTGGGATTGACTTAGGAACAACGAATAGTTGTATGGCTTTTTATGAAAATGGAAAAGCTAAAATTATTGAAAATAAAGAAAATCAAAAAACAACACCTAGTATTGTTGCTTTTAATAAAGATGGAAAGAAACTTGTTGGAGAACTTGCTAAACGTCAACAATCAATGAATCCAAAACGTACGATTTCATCTATTAAAAGAGAAATGGGACAAAATTATCATGTAGAAATCGATGGAAAAAAACTTTCTCCACAACTTATTTCTTCAATGATTTTACAAAAATTAAAAAATGATGCAGAAACTTATTTACAAGAACAAGTAACACAAGCTGTCATTACTGTCCCTGCTTATTTTAATGATGCTCAAAGACAAGCAACAAAGGATGCTGGAAAAATTGCAGGATTAGAAGTTTTAAGAATTATTAATGAACCAACAGCTGCCGCGCTGGCTTATGGCCTTGAAAATGCTTATGGTCAAAAAGTAATGGTTTTTGATTTAGGTGGTGGTACTTTTGATGTTTCTATTATCGAAATTGGTAATGGTGTTATTGAAGTTTTATCAACAGCTGGTGATAACCATTTAGGTGGCGATGATTTTAATAAAGCTATTTGTAATTTTGTCATCGAAAGCTTTTTAAAACAAGAAGGTATTGATTTAACAAAAGATACAGTTGCTTATAGTCGTGTTTTAGAAGCAAGTGAAAAAGCTAAAATTGAACTTTCAAGTCAATCAAGTACCCTTATTAATTTACCATTTATTTATCAAGATACAAATGGACCTAAAAACTTAGAAATCACACTTACAAGGCAAAAGTTTAATGAGCTTACAAAAGGACTTATTGACCGTCTCGTTTTACCAATGCAAACAGCTTTAAACGATGCCAGACTGACTCCACAAGATCTTAATAAGATTATCTTAGTTGGTGGTTCATCACGTATTTTAGCGGTTCAAGATAAAGTGAAAGAAATTACAAACATGGAACCAAGTAAGTCTTTAAATCCAGATGAATGTGTCGCTTTAGGAGCCGCAATCCAAGCTGGTAAATTAAGTGGTGAAATGGTCTTATATGGTGAAGAAAATGATGTTCTTTTATTAGATGTCACACCTTTAACACTTTCTATTGAAACCGTTGGTGGTGTTGCTACACCTCTAATTCCAAGAAATACAACGATTCCAACTAGCCATAGTCAAGTCTTTACAACATCTGCCAACTTTCAAACACAAGTAGAAATTAATGTTTTACAAGGCGAAAGACCGCTTGCTAAAGATAACCAATCTTTAGGAAAATTCAAACTTAAAAAAATCAAACGTGCCATGCGCGGTGTTCCACAAATTGAAGTCACTTTCGATATTGACAGTAATGGAATCGTTCATGTTTCTGCTAAAGATCTTGCCTCTGGAAATAGTCAAAGTATGACTATTGAAGGTTCTTCTAAAATGTCTGATAGTGATATTGAAGAAGCAATCAAACAAGCTAAAATGTATGAAAGCCAAGACCAAGTTACAAAAGATAATATGCTTTTAAAAAATGAAGTAGAAACTCTCATTATCAATGTTCAAAATGGTCTTGCCTCACATAAAAAAGAAATGGATAAAGCATTAAGAAAACAAATTAAAGCAGAACTTTCTTCTTTAATGAAAATGACAAGAAAATTCAATTATGAAACAGCTTCATCCAAAGAAATACAAAAAATAAGAGATTCTAAAAAGCATTTAGAATCTCTAGCTCAAAATATCATCGGGAGATAAATGGTCTCTCGATATTTTTTTAACAATTTTATCATGTCTTACAAAACCATACGTTGCGACAATTAATGACCCTCCTAAATCAAGCATTAAATCTTTCATCGTATCTTTTAACGCTTCATGTCCTTTTAAAGGAATATCATTTTTAGAAACAAGTGTTCCCTTTGTTGAAGCCATATATTGTTGAGAATTTGTATGAAAAATCCCATCACAACTATATTCAAGAATTTCCCAAAAAGCACCAACTCCTAAAGAAAAGATCACTAAAAATAAGCATGTAAAATATTTATTCATATAAATAAATTTGCTTTTTTCTGCCATCATAATATGTATAAACCATAAAGCTACAAAAGATAGAATAATTCCCGAATGGAAGTGTAAAAAAGAATCCCACCATGGGTATTTTCCATAAAAATCAAGTCCATCTCCTAAAACTAAAGCATTAAACGCAAAAAGCGCAATAACAATATAAAGTGCTAAAGGAACATTGATCTTAAACCATTTCTTTAAAAACTTAGGCGCCGCTAAAACAAGTAACATCGCACTAAACTGTAAAATACGAAAAATCATAGTTGTCACATATTTTATGTAAGCATCACCAATATGATGACGATAAGCCAAAATAAAGATTGTCCACCCAGCATGATAAATCAGTAATAAAATTGTTAAAACAAATAATATTTTTTTAATTAATAAAAGCCTTTTCTCTGTTAATTTCCTATTTTTCATAAAGAATATAATCCCATCCTTTCATCATTCTTTCTTCACTTTGAAAAAAATGATTGCCTACATTCTTTTCAAAGATACATTGATTTTCTTTTTGATAAATTTCATATGTTTCTAATGTGTTTTTTAACACATTTTTCATTAAAACATTTCTTGTTTTATGTTCCTTACTTCCTAAACTTAAATAAATTTTCTTATGATTAATAGGATGTTCTTTTAAATAATCCAACCATCCTTCTTTCCATAAAGAACCTGATACACAAACAGCGCCTTCTAAATCCAATTCATGCATCGCATAAAGACTAAAAAGCCCTGCGAGTGAATAACCACTGATATAACATTTCAAAAAAGCATTCTTTTGTTTAATTTTTTTAATTGTATGTAATAAATTTTTCCCCGCTTTTGATTCAAAAGAAAGTTCATCTTGCCAATCATTAATGACAATGACTTCTAAAAGATATAAGCTCTTTTGAAAATAAGCTTTTACTTTTTCAACAAATTTATCTTGTCCTTTCATGACAAGATAAATCATGATACCTTCCTTATTCATTATAAACCTCTACAAAGATAGGTTCATGATGAAGGGATGGTATGATTTTTTCAAATACATCTTTCATTTTAATTCTTAAACTACTTATATTGATACAAGGATGACACCCTAAATACTCATCTTGTAGGAGATCTTTATCCATTAATAATTGAACTTTAAAATCATGATCATTCATTAATCCTAAAAGACTCACAGATCCTGGTGTAATATCCAAATATTCCAACATTTTTTCATCACTTCCAAAAGAAAGACGTGAACTATTGATTTGTTTTGAAATCATTTTTGTTTTAAATTTTTTATTTTCTTTCAACATTAATAAATAATATTGACTTTTATTTGAATTAACTAAAAATAAATTCTTACAAATTGTTGATTTTAGTGTTTTTTCTATTTCTAAACATATTTCCATCGTATTTGCTTCTTCGTGGTCAATGCGTTGATAATCAATATTTAATTGATCTAATAAATCATAGACTCTTTCTTCTTTATCTATTCTTTTATCTTGTGGTCTTCCTTCTACTAATTCCATTTAAGCAACCTCATTTAAATTCACTTGATCTTTTATTTCTTTAAATCGAATCACTGGTAATTGATTTTCTTGATGCTCCCCAATAAATTTTTCCATCCATACCATATTATACCAACGTTTAAATTTATACCCGCATTGATGAAACTCTCCTACCATTTGATATCCTAAATAATGATGATAATCAATACTATTGGTATCTAAATATTCATCATTTTCAATTGGGGAAGCAATACATGCATTCAAATTTGTAATATTTTGTGCTTTTAAAGCTTTTTCTAAAGCTTGATAAAGTCTTTTTCCTACCCCACATTTTCTTAACATATGATCTACATAAATAGATGTTTCTGCACACCAATCATAGGCCATTCTGACATTAAAGGTACTCGCATAAGCATAACCGACAATTTGATCATCCACCTTGGCTACCAAATAAGGATATTTTTCCATGACATGTATCATTCTTTGTTGAAATTCTTCGATAGATGGTACCTTGTATTCAAATGTAATTGCCGTCTTTTCAACATAATAACGATAGATTTCTACTAATCTTGTTGCATCCTCTAATTTTGCATACCTGATCTCTATTTTCATAACTTATTCCCCCGTTTGCCTTATTATCTACCAAATTAAAAAAGATGTCCATAAAAATGAACACCTAAAATGAAGCCTCTCGCATTTCTTTAGAATATGTAAAACCATTTCCACTAACTTCTTCTACATGGGAAACAATAATAAATGCTTTTTCATCAATTTCTTTAATTTTATCTTTTAAATCAGGAAGTTTACGATAGGGTAAAATCGTTAAAACAACTTCTGTATCATTTCCATAAAAACCACTTTTACCATCTAATAAAGTCACTCCTGCATCCATATCATTTAAAATCATCATTTTCATACGTTCAATTTCTTTAGACATTAAAAGAACTTGAACACATCCTTTACCTGATGATAATAAATAATTCATCATATAAGCTGTAATAAGAATCGTCATAATCCCATAAACAATTTCAGGAACACTATGGAAAGAAATTTGTAGAACAAGGATTGTCGCATCAATTCCATTAACAAGTAAAGTTACAGGAACTTTAAAATTTTTTTCAACAACAAGCGCTAAAATATCAAATCCTCCTGTAGAACCTCCCGCTTTTAAAACAAGACCAATTCCTAGACCTAATAAGAATCCTCCTAATATACAAATCAATAATTGATCATTTAATAAACCATGTAAATAAGATTGTTGATTAAAGAATTCTAATAAAATAGGAAACAAGAATGTTGAAATCAATGTTTTCATCGCAAATGTTTTTCCTAAAAAACAAAATCCAATAATAAATAAAGCAATATTAATAATTCCTACACAAAGAGAAATAGAAATTCCTGTATAAAAATGAAAGACTGTACTAATACCAGAAACTCCTCCTGCCACAATGGAATTATCTAAAATCAAAGTACTAAAAGCAAATGCCATTAAAATATTACCAA
>OCAA01001045.1_pt1 | contig 17497 bp, 10 predicted proteins | sample 1538241 | NCBI WGS metagenome assembly OCAA01 (sample SAMEA2580241, study PRJEB22360) | human gut metagenome | biome: human gut; feature: human-associated habitat; material: faeces | place: Denmark | collected 2008/2010
GACAGGGAAGCTCTTCAAGAAACTATGATGTATTAGGAAGAGAACTGTTTACACCGGATGAAGTCAGAAAGCTGGATAATAAGAAGTGTATTATTTTTATCCGTGGATTTGATCCAATCATGGACAATAAGTTCATACCATTCAATCATCCGAAGCTAATAATATTTTAACATTAACGGTTTATTGGTATGTTTTGTATGAAACAAATTCAATTGCGGTTTTGGCATTAACAGGATTTGTACAATCGATACCAATATTGTTTACATTTGCTATTTCTTTTTTGGTGCGGAATATTGGAGCGAAAAAATTGATGTTTATCGGTGATGCTGCGAGAGCACTTATGGCGATTTTATTTATTGTAAACATTTTTTCTTTTGAGTCCATAGCTGTAGTTATTATGATAAATGTTGTTAATGAGACGGCTGAATTAATACACACATCTGCAACAACGAGCATAATTCCGACGTTGGTTAATGGTGATGAAATAACCGAGAGTGTTGGAATCTCAAATGCTACAATATCTGTTTTTGAATTAATTGGAACTGTTATTGGTGGTTTTTTCTATGATGCATTCGGAGCTAAGTTTTTAGCAATATTAATATTTGTTTTTTTCTCTTGCGCAGCGGTCATTGTTTGGGGAATAAAAATAACTAGCATTGTAAATGATTCTGACTGTGAAAATGGGAATGGATTTAATATAAAATTTATTCTAGGAAATGGTTTGTTGGTTGGCGTTATTGTATTGTCTCTTCTGATAAATATAGTTATGTCGCCGTTTGACTTGATGATAACAACTCACATCAAGACAGTTTTTAATGCTGGTGCTTCTGCATACAGTATTTTAGATGGGATGTTGATGTCAGGAATGATAGTGGGTTCGCTATTGGTTGGTTTGATAGTTGGGAAAAAAGAGTTAAAGAAAGTTATAAAGGTTTTATTTGCCTTATTGGGAATTGCAATCATATTGATGGGAATAAGTATGAATTTTTTGGCTTCAAGCGTGATAATTTTTATTATAGGAGCAACAATGGCTTTAATTGACAGCAGTTTAGATGCTTTTTTGTTACATATATTACCTGATGAAAATAGAGATAGGGTATTTGCATTTTTGACAGCTTTAATGACAGCAACGGTTCCAATAGGTACTGGTATGTTTTCTGTGTATATTAACTTGGCAAAAACATCATATATTTTTTGTGTTATTGGTGTCGTAATAGTTATTTTTGCGTGCATGTATGGTATAATAGACAGAAATAAATAAACGAGGAGGATATTTATGCGTTTTAAAATTAGTAAAATGAATCAAAAAGAGGCGATGGAGATTGCAGATAATTGGAAATATAATGATGAATATGCTTTTTATGATATGACAGCTGATCCTGAAGACTATGAAGAAATTGTAAATGAGTTGAAAAGAGGAGATAACTATTTTTCTGTCATCAAAGATGATTCTTTATATGGATTCTTTTGCATATCAGAAGATAATAATAATAATATTGAAGTTGGATTGGGTATGAAACCTGAATATACTGGTTTGGGAAAGGGACTGGAATTTGTGAACTTAATTATAGAATATGTAAAATCAAATTATAAAAATAAAACAATTATTCTTGATGTTGCCAGTTTTAATGAGAGAGCTATAAAAGTGTATGAAAGGGCAGGATTTTGTAAAAAAGGAAAAACAATGGTTAGTACAAATGGAGGAAAGTATGAATTTGTTATATTGGAATATTTACCTTCACAAGGTAAGGCCTGATATTTTGGATTTAAACATATAACAAGTTCGTTTTATGTCGGGAAAAGTTGTTTTATATTTCTATATAGTGATTCTTGCTGTTTTAGTTTACTACAGAATAATTATTGCCGAGATGTATGGTAGGAATTTTGGCCTATGTGATTGACATCCAACTGGATGCCAATTTCTATATGATAAGTAAATTTGTAGATAAGAAAATAGCTAAGAGTAATTGGAAAAACATCGTAACGTTACTAGCAAAGGAGAAAAGATGACAAACTTATTATTTGAAAATGTTGAAGATTTATCATTGGTAGCAGTTAGAGAGTCTGAACAAAGTGTGTCTTATTTGCAATTAAGGGAGAAGATAGCGAAAAGAGCAGCAGGAATAAGGAAACATTTGGGGGTAGATGCGAAAATTGCAGTATATTTGCCAAGGTCTATCAATCAAATGGTTAGTATGTTGGCTATTTTTGAAGCAGGATTAACATACGTTCCTATAGATGTTGATGTGGCTCAGGAACGTGTGGAATATATAATAAATAAAGCTGATTGTGAATCGATAATTACTACTCAAGAACTATATAATTCTCTTAATGAAAACATTAAGCAGACAACAAGTTTTCTAGATACAGTATTAATTGATTCTGAAGGTGTACTTGAAAATGAAGAGAATAATAAAATAAATAATGATACAGATGCGTATATTATTTTTACTTCGGGGACAACAGGAAATCCTAAGGGAGTTCGAATTAGCTATGCAAATCTGACTAACTTGATTAAATCATCATATAAGTATTTTCAAAGTGGTAGAAAGCATGAAACAATATTGCTTAATTCTTTAAGTTTCGATTTTTCAATTTGGGAAATACTAATAGCTCTTTCTTCTGGAGATTCAATTAACATATTAGATGACTATGTGAGATTAGACCAAAAGAAACTAATTGAGGTGATATCTGAAAAAAAGATTGATTCGTTGGCAATAACGCCATCTTATATGTCTGCACTAATAAATGTTATGGATATGTATAAAATAGATATTAAAAATATAATATCGCGAATAATATTGGGAGCTGAAAAAGTAGGCACACGATTAATAAGTGATATTTTTGAACATTGCGGTCCAGAAGTCGAGATTTATAATGCGTATGGGCCAACTGAGGTAACTGTTTGTTCATTTATAAAAAAGATCAGAGCTGACGAAATGGATAGATATAACAGGCTGAAAAGTGTACCAATAGGCAGTCCATTTCAAGATGTTAAGGCAATGGTTATAAAGATGAATGACAACGAAGCTGAAACAAAGGGAGAATTAATTCTGTACGGAGAAGCTGTTTCGGACAGAGGATATATAGGAGCGAGTGAGGAAGAAAATAAGAAATTTGGCGAAATAGATGGAGAGAGAGCGTATCATACAGGTGATATTGTATCTATTGATAATGATGAATATGTATTTATAGAAAGAAATGATAGTCAATGTAAAATTAATGGATTCAGAGTGGAACTGGATGAAATACGGAACTTAATACTAAGTTATCCAATGGTATCAGATGCTTATGTAACAACGTATTCTGTTTCGGATTTTACCACAGTTATAATTGCTTTTGTGGTTGGAAAATCTGGATATAGTGAAAAAGATTTGCGTGAAATTTGTGAGAGTAAATTAAATAAATATATGAGACCTAATTATTACGTAAAGGCAAAAGAATTTCCAAGAACGAATAATGGAAAGCTTGATGTTGCAAGACTAATTGAAACATTCAAGGGTAATTATTTAAATCCAAAGGAAATGAGAGGGAATAATGAAACATTTAATGAAATAGTGACTGAGATTTTGGGGATTGAAAAGATAGATTTAAATAAGAGTTTTTTTGAATTAGGTGGAGGTTCTTTAAATGCAATTCAGTTCCAGGATAGATTGGCGAAAGAACTTAATTGTGAATTACAAGTAAAAGATATATTTGAAAGTAAATCATTGAAAGAACTGTTAAAGAAGGTCTGTCACGAAGACATTCAGGATGAGGGGGCTGATAAGTTTAGGGCATCATATTTTCAAGAACAAATGTGGATTATTCAGAATATGATGCCGAGTTCGGGTGATTATAATGTGTATTATGCGTTTGAAATCCATGAAAAAGTTGATTCACAAAAATTGTTGGAATCTCTTCAGCAAGTACATGCAAAGAATGATATTTTGCAATCCACATTTGAGGAAGAAGATGGGACTGTATACGCAAAACTCACAAATAAGATTGTTAATTTTAGATGTGTAAAGGATTATTACAAAACAAAAGAGCAGATTATTAATGAAATAAAGGAGCAAATTGAAAAACCATTCAATTTAAAGACGGATATTTTATATAGTGTTATTCTGTATAAATTGAACGATTCAAGCAGTATTCTTTTCTTTAAATTTCATCATGCATTGGTAGATGAAATCGGAATCAAAAATTACTTTTTGAAGTTAATGAAGGAGTATAAGGGCTTATCATCTGGTAAGAATACTAGCTATTATAAGTTAATAAATTTTGAGGAAGAACGTTTAGATACAAAAAAAATAGAAATGTACTCTCGAAAATTTAAGAATGAAGACTATACTGTAAATTGGAATCAATCAATACTTAAGAATAAACCTGAAACAACTCAAAAGAATCACTTATATAAGTTTTCAATTTCAGAACAAGACTGCAAAAAACTAATCGAATACTTAAAAGAAACACATTACATGATGTTTCCAGTATTATTGGCGGCATTTAGTAAAGTGATTCTTGATTATTCTTTAAATAATGCTATAGCAATTGGAATTCCGGTTTCAAGTCGAGGAAGCAACTCAAATGAGTGTATAGGTCCGTTTATTAATACGGTTCCCGTTTTGATAAGAAACACAAATGATATAAAAGATTATATGGAGCAGAGTAGAGATGAATATTATAGTTTCATTGAAAGCAGGGAAGTTCCCCTACAATTAATTCTTAAAAATTTAAAAACAAATACAAAAAGAGATATGGTTAGGTCTTTGTTTAGTGTATTGTTTGCTGAAATAAGTAATAGCAACAATGCTAGTAATGAGCTAATAAAAGAAATTGATCTTGTTCCTTCAAAATCGAAGTTTGATTTGGCACTTTATTATGAATTTGCTGATAATAATCTTTCATTTATACTCGATTATGATAGTAGTTTGTTTGAACAAAATACTATTGACAATTTTGCTAATATGATGAGAAAAAAATTATATTCTATTGTAAATTGTAATGTGGAATTTGAAACAGTACAAATTTCAAGTAATTATAAAACTGATGAGGCTGGGACTGAGATTATTAATACAAATGAGACCGTATTAGGATTATTATCAAATTTACTTCGAAATAATGAGATATTGATTTCGGATGATTTTTTTGAGTTGGGCGGAGATTCAATAATTGCAATCAAGTTTATCGCAGAACTTAGAAACCAAGGGTATATCGTGCAAGTGGCAGATTTATTTGATAACCCCAATATTGAAGATTTTGTTTTGAAACTAAAAAAGAATACTAATAAAAAAGCAGATGTAATAAATTTCAAAAAAAAGGGTTATAAATTAACTGATGTACAAAAGGGGATACTTTGGGAATGTGTTAATAATACTGAAGCATCCCAATTATATCATCAGCAATTCGATATTAAGTTGCCATATGATTTAGACTTGGATATTTTGCAGAGTATTATTAATGAACTGACTGATAAAACGCCAGTTTTAAGAAATGCCGTTTCTTTTGATGATGAAATGTATCCTATGCAGGAACCAATTATGGATAGGAAGATTAATGTTGAAGTGATTTATAATAAAAGTGCAGAACAAGTATTAGAGTTTGATAAAAGTCTAAAATTTGATTTTCTGAATTCTCCACTTATTAGGTTCTATTATGTAAAGGAAGAATCTAATGCTTCTCATTTAATAATCTCATATCATCATATTTTGCTTGATGGATGGAGTATTACTTATATTATAGAGCAGATTTTTGGTAATTATCAGAATGTTGCTCAAGGAAAACCAATATTGATAAGTTATAACAATTATTTTCAACAAATAGTTGATAGAGAAGAAACAAATGTTGTTGATGCTAAAATAGAAAAATATTGGGAAGAAGAGATAGAAAAAATAGTACCAGTGGAAATTGAACAGAAAAGTGGAGGGAGTAACCTAAAGAGCATTTTTATTGAGGAAGATATAGTTGCTAGTATAATTGAATATGCAAAAAACAATAAAGTAACTGTTAATAGTATATTTTTAGCAGCATATATTAAGGCGCTAATAGGAGAAGCAGGCAAAAAAACACTTGGAATAACTTTGTCTGGAAGAGAAGATGTTTCAGAAGAAGAAATGGCTGCTGTTGGGTGTCTAATCAAAACTTTACCTATCAATATTGATTTACACAAAGAGACAGAATTTAAAAAATTAGTACAAAAATGTCATGAAAAAATAGCTGAATTATATTTATATGGTAAATGCAAGTTAAGTGAAATAAAAAAGAAAAAGATGAAATATGCTAAAGAGCATATAGAATTGTTTGATGATGTATATGCCTTTCAGAACTATACTAATATAGCTGATTTATATAAAAAGTATAACATTGTTAGTGTTGATTCAGCTGCTGAGATAAATTACGGTCGAACTCTTGTTGTAACACTAGGAAAAGATGTAGAGATAGGAATGATGTATGGTCAGCAATATAATGCTGAAGATATAGATTTGTTTTTGAAAAATATAAGAAAGATTTTGATAGAAGAAATACAGCCTTTGCTAGGTGATCAGGCCATGAATGTATTAGCGATAGTGAGAAGCGTATGGAAAGAAGTTTTAAATAATGAGCAAATATTAGATACTGATAATTTCTTTGAATTGGGTGGAGATTCTATTTCTAGCTTAAGGGCTTCATTGAAACTTCGCGACTATGGTATTTTTGTTCCTGCTGATTCATTGTTTCATTATCAGTCCATAACTGAATTGGTGAATTATATTAAAAGTATAGGTATTAATCAGGGGAAAATTAGAGAAGAGTAGAAAGGAGTATTTCCTAATATATTAGGATAATAAGAGAAAAACATGAATAACATTGTGCCAATGAGTATTATGCAAGAAAACATATATTTTGAATACTTATCATTTCCTAATCAACCATATTATATTATTCAGAGTATATATACGATTAAGGGCAGGCTAGATAAAGAAAATCTGATAAAAGCAGCAAAATATATGGTGCATAGATATCCTATATTTAGGACAACTTTCGAGTTGAATGATGAAGGGGAACCGATTCAAGTTATTCAGAATGATGAAAAATTAGATTATAGATTTATAGATATTTCTGATTTAAGTAAGGAGGAGCAAGAAAACAGCAAAAAAGTTTTCTTGGAAAATGACAAAAAACAGGGATTTGACTTAAAAGCTGGTCCATTGATTAGGGGGACAGTAATAAAAAATAGTAGTGATATATTTGAAATTATTATCTCATATCACCATATTTTGTTGGATGGCTGGTCTGCAAGTTTGGCAAAAGGAAATTTTTATGAAGTCTATAATCAATTAAATGAAGGAGAAAAATTAGATGATGTAGTAGATTATACATTTCAAAAATATTGTTTTGAGAAAAAGAAGATAGTTGATAAGCAAGTGATTGAATATTGGAAAGAGAAGTATAGTGGATATAAACCCCTAGAATTTAGCGGTACGAGTATAGAGAGTAATAAAGTGAATAATACAACTATTAATAATAGGATAGTAAGCAATTATTCTATAGTTGCCATGAAAAAATATGCCAAAGAAAAGCATTTTACTCTTAGTACAGTATGTTTGTCAATTTATCTGCTTAGTCTCATGGAGATATATAAAAGAGATGATTTGGCAGTTGGAATAGTTACGTCAGGAAGAGACTATTTTATTGATAATATAGATAATGCAATAGGGAACTTTATGAAGACAGTTCCAATAAGATTATCTGATGCTAATAATAAATCGTTTGAAGAGATATGCAAAGAAGTCCAGGAATCAGTATTAAATGGTATTTATCATATTGAAGATATTACGATTTCATCTATGCGGAATGCTTTAATACTTGAAAAGAACCAAAACGTATTTAACGATATTTTTTTGTTTGAAAATTACCCAGCTACAAATGATAGTTATTCAACTTTTGATATTTTGAAACATACTGCAAATGATTATAATAGTTTTCCAATCGTGACATATTTTTATTCAAAGGACGATTCGCTAGAAATAGAAATGCAATTATTAGATACAGTAAAGGAGAATAAAGAAGAGTATATGAACGTAATACTTAATAATATCAATAGGCAGTTTGCATCTGAGAGCGTTGAAGATGATATCATTGATATGCTGGAAGAATCATTTAAAAAAAATCAAAATGAAATTGCATTGAAATATAAAGATGCAGTTATTACTTATGCCGAATTGAAAAAAATTAGTGATGTTATTGCACAGTATCTAATAGATAATATAGAAGATCATTATATAGGTGTTTATATGTCTTCTTCTTCAGAAGCAATTATATATATCGTTTCTATTTTGAAAGCAGGTAAAGCATTTGTTCCAATCGATCCGATGATGCCAGTTGAAAGATGTAATTATATATTGAATAACTCAGGAGCAAACTATGTTTTTAGGTCGGCAGAAGATGGTACTAGTGAAAATTTAAGTGCCAATGTTAAAGAATTAAATATTGAAAAAATAGGTTCGGTTGAAGCATATAAAAAACCAATAATTGAATCTAATGATTCCGCGTATGTGATTTATACATCAGGTTCCACAGGGAATCCTAAGGGGGTAAAGGTTTCATATGCTAATATAGCATGCTTTATAAAGTATATAAAAGACCATTTTGTATATACAATAGAAGATGTTATTTATCAAAATCATTCGCTGAGCTTTGACAATGCGGTGTGGGAAATAATGAGTGCATTGGTTTCGGGGGCATCTTTACTGATTCCCAAAGATCGAAGAAATATAGAGGAAATGATATTATCTATTAAGGAGGAAAGTGTTACAAGTATTAGTTTGACACCATCACAGTTATCTATTGTATTGGAGTATATGGATTGTTTTCCGGAAGTTTCTTTAGGTTCTCTTAAGTATTTATTTGTTGGTTCAGAAACAGTCCCAATTTCTGTCATAAAAAAATTAAAAGACAGAATATCTTCTGAATGTGCAGTTTATAATGAATATGGCCCAACAGAAACTACTATTACCTCGTCATTATATAGAATTCCAATGGAAAACCTAGATGAGATTGAGTCATACCCTAGTGTGCCAATTGGAATGCCTATTGCGGAGTGTGTTTTCATCTTGGATAACAGTGATAAAGAAGATGAGGGAGAATTGCTTATTGGTGGACCGTGTGTAACACTTGGATATTTGAATGATGAGGAAAAAACAAATAAGGTATTTGTACAGAAAGATAATGTGGAACTACCTGGAAAATACTATAGAACTGGAGATTATGTAAAAAGATATGAAGATGGCAATTATATATTTTTACATCGTGTAGATGATCAAGTTAAAATTCGTGGATTTAGAATTGAAATTTCAGAGGTAGAAAAAGCGATTGAAGCATTAAATATATTTAAAAGATCTGCGGTTGTTGCAGTGTGGAACGAAGAAAACTGCACACAAAAATTAGTTGCTTTTTATGTCGGGGGAAAAAATATCGATGTAAAAGAGATTAGGAGAAGACTGATGGAATTGCTGCCTGAGTACATGATTCCGGGAGAATTTCAGCAGATAGAGGCTATTCCACTAAATTCAAATGGTAAAGTTGAACGAAAGAAACTTGTGAAGTATTACCAGGAAGGGGTTTTTGATGAATCAGAAGAAATGAGTGAAAAAGCATTATCTATAATCGAAAGAGTGTTGGAGTGTAAAGTTATAGATGAAAAAGCCTCTTTTTATAGTTATGGAGGTGATTCGCTTAAATGTGCAAAGCTAGCAGCTCAATTGAAAAAAGCTGGATATACAATTGAATTCTATGACATTATTCATTCAGAGTCGATAAAAGAACTAATTGATATATGTTTAAGTAGTAGGATTAAATATGAATCAACAAATTATAATCTAAATCAGGTTGACAAAGATGAAGAAAATACTGAAGAAATGAGATTAAATAACACTCAAAAAGAAATTGTCGTGGATTGTCTGGAAAATCCAAGCAAAGAAAATGTCTATCTGCAAGAAATTACTTTCGATGTTCACGAAATATTGGACAAATCTCTTTTTAAAGAGGCATTTAATCAAACACTGAGATTTTGCCCTATATTATTGGGGAGTGTAGGATTAATAGGTGATTCGTTTCATTTTCAGAACAAGTGGACTGTAGATGATATATTAGAGGATTATTCTGCGAAAAGTAAAGAAGACTTCAATGAAAATGTAAATTATATTTTATCTAAGGGGATAAATATTTTTTCAGACAAACTATTTAGAATGTATTTATTTGAAGAGCTGGAAAGTACTACAGTGTCTATTATATATCATCAAATATTATTGGACGGAATTAGTATCAATAATTTAATAAATACAGTTTTTTATGTGTATAACCAGTTGAGGGAAAATGATAAATATATCTATACGGAGCAAATACCAACATTATATGAAATAGAAATGTTTAACAAAAACAAACCGCAAAAAGAAGAGGTAATCGATGAAGATGCTATTTTTGATAATTTGTCAGGTGTTGATGAGATGTATTGCATTGATGTGGCCTCTGAAACAATCAATTTAATTGATAGATATTGTAAGAAACAGAAAATTACAATTAATTCATTCTTTTTTACGTTAAATGCAGCTATTATAGTAAATATGACAAAAAAAAGAGATTTTGTTTTGGGGTTTGCAGTTGATGGAAGGAACCCAAGTATAGATAATATATACAAGGCTATTGGCAATCTTATTCAGACAGTTTTGTTCAAATGTGATTCAAACTGGTTTGATTCAGGACATGTAACGGAGACAGCTTTTTTTAAAGTAAATCTGGAATTAATGAGATTAATAGCAGATACATATAATTATGATTTTAATCAAAAGGTATCAAATTATCGAACTGCTCGATTAGATTGTATGTATTCATTCCATAACTATTATTATAATAATTTATTGGGAGAGGTACAATTTAATGAACACCGCTCTATTGATATTTTGCCGTACGCGATTGCGATTACAGTGGTGCCTGGTAAGGATTATAAGATAATAATTAATTATGATCATGCGTTGAAAAATGATTTCATGCACAGCATCAATGTTGTTCGAGAAGATATAAAAAGATTGCTGGGTATTGTTCAAAGTGAAAAGAGCAATATGAAAAACATTATTATGGAAAGTATAGAATCAATTACCCATAATAAGGAAATAAAAGAAGAGTTTTCATTAATCGAGTTGGGGTTTAATTCGCTTTCAATAGCAATACTGTATAAGAAACTTATCGATTTGGGGGTAGAAATTGACTTTTCAGATCTTTTAAATGCTGAAAGTGTACAAGATATAGTCGACTTGTTGGAACATACAGGGGAAGATATGCATAATGCAGGAAAAGTTTACAGTTTAAATGAAACTCAAATAGAAATATTTATGCTTCAGAAATTGAATGACGACAGGAGTTTACTTGTTAATCAAGAACAATATACATTTAATCTTTTATTTGATGAAAAGAAGCTTTGTAAATGTGTTGAGGATGTAGTAATAAGTAATCCTATATTACGTTCTGTGGTAAGAGAAAAGAATAACATTCCCGTACAGATTGTTATGGATAAGATGCAAAACAGCTTTTCTTATGTATATTGTGATAATATAGATGATTTATGTGATGCAGAAGTGCGAAAGGTATCAGAAATAAATACGAATACTATGTTTTCAATAATAGTCATAGCTTCTTCAAAACAAACTAGTGAGTTTATAGTAACCTACAATCATTTAATTATGGATGGTGTGAGCTGTGATGTTATTTTACATGAGATATTTGATTTATATTTCAATGACAAAAAGAAATCGTATATAAATAATTTTCTTTTTGAAGAGAATAGTAATGTTATTTTTGAGCCATCTAGCTATTGGAAAAATTATTTTGATTCTTTTAATGGACGCTTATTATTTGAAAATTATAAAAGAAATAATGAGATTAAAAATATTTCAATTCAACTAAACAATTTTAATGAGGATAAAAAGGAGTTAAAGAAGAGAAATATAACAACTAATTCATTCTTAGTGGTTTCTTTGCTGCAAACTTTGGAAAAAGTATTTCATATAGATAATCCTACTGTTGGTCTCTCGGTAACGAATAATATTGATAAAGATGGGCGGATAGGAATTGGTTGTTTGGTAAAAACTATTCCGTATACTTATGAAGTCTCTGATTTGGATGATGAAACAATGAAAAAAGTTCAAAATGAATTATTCACATTGTATAAAAACAGCCCGCAATTCGGAGCACTTAAATCCTCGGTGCGATATGATGTATTGTATTCTTTTGAGGCAGAAGTGATACAAAAGAAGGACTTTTATGAGGATTATATTACAGATATAAGCAGTGTTGAAAAAACAAATGTTCCTTTAAGTATCAATGCAATAGAATATAAAGACGAATTAGTGATAGAAATATCATATGATAATTCTATTGAATTAGAGATTTTAGATTTTGTTGATAGATGGGAAAAGACATTAAACAAGTATGGTAAAGAGAAAAATGTTCAAACTGACTCATATAGACATGCAATTATAGAGGCATGGAAAGATGTTTTACAAGTTGACATTGATGATGATTTAAGCAATGAAGCAACATTTTTTGATTTAGGGGGGGATTCATTGCAGTTGTTTTCCTTATTGAAAAAACTAAATATCGAATACGATTTTGATGTAAGTTTGACGGAGCTTTTAGAAAATCAATCGTTAATGCAATTACAGAAAGTACTCAAAAAAAAACATCAATATTAGAAAATGAGTATTTAATGAATTGGAAGCAGTATAGGAATAATTTTAATTATCTAATATTAGATATTACTGGTGGCAATTCTAAGCAAAAAATAGAAAAAGCTTTTGAAAAAATAATAAAAAAGCACATATTACTTGGTTCGTTTTGTATTTTTGAGAATAGCAGATATTATTGGAAAGAAGGTGATGTAGAGTCCTTTTTTTTGAAAAGTATAAATAAAAGGAATTTTAATGATACAGCAATATTGGATATTGAAACATATTTTTCTGAATTTCAGAATAAATTTTTACATATGGCTTATCTTATTGAGGATAACGGTAATAACTATATATTATGGGTGATTTCACATGCGATTGCAGATGGATATTCACTTTCTTTATTGGAAAGAGAGTTAGAGAAAAGTATAACTGATGAAAGTTATGAACTTCGATTTGATGATAAAGAAGAAAAAAATGAGGTTATACAACCAGAGTTCATGAATTCTTCTATTGAATTGAGCATCGATTATAGCACAATGGTTGAAAATCGAGTAACTAAACGATTTATGATTCTTCCAAGAAAAAAAGGTGTGCAGAAAGAACAATTAATATATAGTATAGTAAAAATGATATCTTCGGAACTTAATGAAGATATATTTTTTTCTACGCTAATTAATCAAAGGATAAAATATAACATGAATTATAATGTTGTACGAGATATGCATGATGAAGTAGTGTATTGTTATAAAAAGGGAGAAGACGATATCAATGCCTATAAAGAGGCGATGCATAAACAAAAAGGGATAGTAGAACTGCAATGTTTAAATAATTATATTCCATTTCAATTTAATTATGAAATTGAAGATTTTCAGATCAAAGAAGCATATAGTGAAGGTGTTACTAGCATAGTAAATAAAGTTTTTGACGATTTTGAAAATAGAATTTATGATAAAATAATGAGCATTAATATATCAGATAATCTGGAGAAGCTTAATATCGAAATTGTATCGACTTTAAAGGAAGATATTTTGGACAAAATCATAGGTCGGATGGAGAACATATATGAATAAGAAATATTATAAGATTTTGTCTGATTGTAAAGAACCTAAAATTCAATTAATTATATTCACATACGCGGGAGGAATGCATAATTCTTTTGACTTTTTTTCAAAAAAAATACATGTAGTAAATGCAAAAATAGTTTTTATTAATATGCCGGGGCATGATGTTAATCAAGATTCGTTACTGTTTAATATGGATGATTATATTGATTATCTTTTACCAGTATTAGAAGAATTACTAATTTGCCCTACTATATTGTTAGGGTATAGTTTGGGCGGAAATGTTGCATACAGATTGAGTGTTATTTTAAATAATAACAGGTACTTAAAACGTGTTATTCTTGTTGCTTCGACGCCTCCAAGTTATATAAGATATAGTTGTATTTCGACAGCAAGTATTAAAAAAAGTGTATCAGAAACGATAAAAAAGATGATAGGTGATACAGGAATACGAGAAGAAGAGGTCTATTCTGCTATGATGGATTTTTATTTACCAATTATAGAAGCTGATATGAATATGTTTTATTCTTGTTCAAAATATACTGAGGAAAGCAGTCTTCCTGCTACGGTAATTTTTGCAGATCAAGATATAAATGTTAATTTAAAGTGTTCGTTAGATTGGTGTTTATATTATTCGGATGTTAAATTGATAAAGGTTCCTGGGAGTCACCTATTTATTGCGGAAAGTGATAATTTGTCCAAATTTATAATGACGATAGCTGAAGAGATGACTATTTTACAATAGCAAAAGATAAATCAAAAACTTTCATTTGGTTATTATTTGCTTCGCTTATTAAGTAAATATACCTACTTACAGATATAACTATTAAGCATAAAAAGCAACTTTAACTTGATGGAGCAAAAAATGTGAGTATACTTGTGGGCATACTCACATTTTATATTTGTAGTTTAAATTGTGTATTATTTGGTTATAAAATGGCGGTTTCTACGTAAAGGTCAAATTCTTCGCTCCACGCCAAATACAGCGCCGCCTATTTGCGACGCTTGTAACACTCAGCCGGAAGGACTTTTGACCACGGCATGAGTATTTCCAAATCTTTTTCATCTATGCTTCCATCGGCACGAACAACCTGCGTCAGCTCTGTCAGCAAATGCTTCATGTAGTAGTAGACATTCAGACCATTTGCCCGGGCAGTCTCCGTAACGCTGTAGATGATTGCGCTGGCATCAGCTCCACGTACCGTATTGATGGTCATCCAGTTTTTACGGCCAATCGTGAAAGTCCTCAGCGCACGTTCACTCGCCAGGTTATCAATCGGCACTTCTCCGTCTGACAGGAACACCTTCAGGTATTCTTCCTGATTCAGGCAATAGTTGATGCCTTTGGCGGTTTCACTCTTTGGAAGCACTGACTCGTCTGCCTGCAGCTTTCGGAGCCAGGAAAAGAATTCTTCAATCAGAGGTTTGATAGAAGCCTGCCGCACATTTAAGCGTTCTTCTGGGGTCAGCTCCTTCAGAGCTCCTTCCAGATCATAAATAGCTCCGATCCGTACAAGTGCTTTATACGCAACGGATGACTCGACTGCTTTAGGATTGCTTTTTCCAATCGCCTTGATCACATTTGCAAAGTGACGTCTTGCGTGAGCCATACAGTTCGCATTTTTTACACCGGGCAGATCCCACTCCAGCTTATGATACTGTTCCAGACCATCGGTCATAAGAACACCGTCAAAGTCCTTATAGTACGCTTTCGGATGATCGCTGTGACGCGTCTTCTGGTATTCATACACAATGATCGGCGGCACCGGACTTAACTCTCCAGTTATGTGAACCCACATATAGCTTTTACTGCCTGCAGGTCTGCCATCATGAATTACATCCACAGGCGTTTCATCGCTTTGGTTTACGTGTGCTTCCAGCTGACGTTTTCTCATGAGATCACACACTGGCGATAAATAGCGTTCAGCCGTCCACACCATCCAGTTTGACATCGTCTGTTTGGACAGATTCAGACCATTTGCCTGGAAGTCTCTGGAAATACGGTCAAGCGGATTGCTGTTTACATACTTGGCATTGATGATTGCGGCTTCAAGTGAAGGAGTTGCAATACTTCCTTTAAACATCGTTTCCGGATGATCGCCGCGGAGAAATTCATCCTGATGCGCACCATCTGTTCCAACATACACTTTTATGACATGTTTTTCCGCAGTCCATTTGGCCGGTTCAAAACGAAGCTGCCAGAAAATCTTATCTGGCATACTTTTCCAGTTTCCTTCACCGTAAGCTTCATTCAATTCCTGTTCCGGTATATCATGAGGGATTACTTCCTGTGGAAAATCCCTCAGGTCTTCTTCACGCTGACCTTTTTTCTTAGGCTTTCGCGGCATCTTTCTGGATGGATCAATGACCTCTTCCACAGTTGGCTCTGTAGCTGTTTCATCATAATTCGCTTCCGCCTCATTAAAAAAAGAAAGTTGTCCGGCGATATCATCCAGCTTTTCTGTCTGCCGGCCAAAACGCTGCTGATCTGCCAGCCGAACGTGCTCTACGAGGTTTTCATAGTTCTGTTCCAACCGGTCAAGCCGGTCCTGCATCTGGCAGATGACATCTTGGTTTCATGATCCATCTTGTTCAGTTCATCTGGAGTGAATTTTTTACACATGATATCCGCCTTTCTTCATAGGAGAAGTATAACAGAAATCTGTGGCAAATGCTAATCAGCATTGCGGCAGGGTCCGTCATTTTTTCCTGTTACGGAAGGCATCAGAATACTTATATCATCCTTTGGAAATATAGGGTTTTCAAAGTGCAACTGCATCATTCCTGCCTGATATCAGGCGAACGGATTGTCCTGATCCGGTCATCCATTGTAAGCGACAGCAGTTCTTTTCCGTACCAAAACAGAAAATATATTTTCTCTGTTTTGCACAAACGTTTCAATAGATATTTTTCGGATCGACATCTTTGATTTTTGGATTCAGGGGATTTAACCCCATCATAAGATACTTGTACTGTCCTTCGGTCAGGTCCGCTGCTTCCTGGGTATTCCTTGGCCAGGATAACCGTCCTGCTTCAAAGCGTTTATATAGAAGCAAAAATCCGGTACCCATCCACAGGAGTCCTTTGCACCGATCGGAACGCTTTCCACAAAACAAAAAGAGTGTTCCCTTTTCGAATGGATTTTGACCATACTTATCACCTATGATCGTTGCCAGCCCGTCAATGCCTTTTCTCAGATCAACCGTGTCACAGGCAAGAACGACACGGCGAATACCAGCAGCATCTTCAAGCATGGGACACCTCCCGGATAATCCGGATCAGAAGAGCATTTGAGATCTCATTGGAGATATCAATCTGTAACGTTGCCGTCCTTATCGTTGCAACAGTTTTGTCGGAAACCATGTATGTATTTGTACCCGCAGAAGTGTGGCATGGAATTTCAACAAAAGTCAGTTCTGTTTTCTCTGCCACAGCAGGAACTGAAGCGTTTTCCTTCATTTCTTCATACGCTTGTTTCCTGAACCGTCGCTGCCAGTGATAATAGCTTTGTTCGCAGATGCCATTCTCATCCATCCAGCTTTTGGCTGACTGGCCTGAATGATCTTTTTCCAGTACTCTGCACGAACTTCATGAGTGCACTGATCCATAGTTTTTAGTCCTCCCTTGAAAAATCTATTGTTTTTCTCAAGTATGCACTAAAAATAGGCCGGGTGAAAGGCGAGTGGTTTGACCTTTACGATAAAAGGTTTTAATAAATAACGGATTATGATACATATAACAGGACAAATAAAA
>OCAA01001052.1_pt1 | contig 17369 bp, 9 predicted proteins | sample 1538241 | NCBI WGS metagenome assembly OCAA01 (sample SAMEA2580241, study PRJEB22360) | human gut metagenome | biome: human gut; feature: human-associated habitat; material: faeces | place: Denmark | collected 2008/2010
CCGCCCGAAAAAGGCGGCCGCCCGAATACTGACGGCTCTATCAGATTTCAAATCAGCGCATTATTCACGCCAGAGCGGCGCAGCCTCCGACTGCTTGTCGCGAAGCCACTTGTCAACCGCCGCTGCGCACTCACGCCCTTCAGCCAGAGCGTTGACGACAAGCGACTGACCGAACCGGCCGTCGCCCGCCGCAAAGATGCCTTCGGCAGCCGTGCGCCATGCTTCAGGACCGTCTACCGGCGCTGCAATGGAGCCGCGTTTATCGGTAGCCAGTCCCAACGCCTTCACAATGGCATGCGAAGGATGCGCGTAGCCCATCGCAATCAGCACAACGTCAGCCTTGACCTCGCTTTCGGTGCCTTCGATCGGCGTGATTTTGCGTCCGGGTCCCCATTTGACCTGTACGGTCTTCACGGACTCCACGGCATTCTTGCCTTCAAAGCTCACCGTATTGGTGGCAAAAAGCCGCGTGCACCCTTCTTCCTGAGAAGTAGAAGTCCGCTTGATATGGCGCCAGTCCGGCCACTCACGCATCAGATCGGCCTTGAGCGGCAGTTCGGCGTGATAGTCGAGCTGCGTCACGGAGGCAGCCCCCAGTCGGTTAGCCGTGCCGATGCAGTCGCTTGCCGTCTCGCCGCCGCCGATCACCACAACATGCTTGCCGCGGACCTGAACCGGATTGACGCCGCCCCCGGAATTCACCCGATTCTGTGCAATCAGGAAGTCAAGCGCGAAGTGAATCCCGGAGAGCTCGCGCCCGGGGAGTTTCAAATCGCGCGGCACTTCAGCACCCAAAGCCAACACGACGGCGTCGTACTTGGCCTGAAGCGCTGCAATGGAAATGGTCGATTCCGCATCATCATGAACCCCCGGCTCAAGCGTTTCTCCGTCGGTCCCCGTGACGCGGGTGGAGAGCACGAAACGCACCCCCTCGCGCACAAGCTGATCGAGTCGGCGGTCAACCACCTTCTTGCCGAGCTTGAAATCAGGAATGCCGTAGCGCAAAAGACCGCCCGGCTTATCCATCTTTTCGTAAACGGTAACCGCATGCCCCATCCGAGCAAGCTGCTGTGCCGCGGCCAGGCCTGCTGGGCCAGAGCCCACCACAGCCACGGAGCAGCCCGTTGAGGCAGCTGCCGGCTGCGGCGTCACATAACCTCGGCTGAAGGCCACCTCGGCAATTTTCTTTTCGATCGCCTTGATCGAAACTGCATCGCGGTGAAGACCAAGCGTGCAGCCTTCCTCGCAGGGTGCGGGGCAGATGCGTCCGGTAATCTCCGGAAAGCTGTTGGTGGAATCGAGCACCCGCCAAGCCGATTCCCAGTCGCCGTCCGAGACGTACTGCTGGGTATCGGGCATGGTGTTGTGCAGCGGGCACTGGTGCTGACAGAAAGGGATCCCGCAGTCCATGCAGCGGGACGCCTGTTCACGCCCTTCAGTATCGGAATAAATCGCAATGAATTCGTTGAAGTGCTTAATTCGCTCCTCAACAGGTTCATGGCGCGGTTCCAAACGGGTGAATTTGAGAAAGCCTCCATCGAGTCCCATTTCAGTTCTCCTCCTTCTTGAGGCTCGCAAGAGCATGCTTGTATTCGAGCGGGAACACCTTCGTAAACCGGCCGAGCGCTGCCGGCCAGTCGGCGAGCATCTCACGCGCCGTCGGACTGCCGGTGAGTTCAGCATGGCGTTCAACGAGGCGCTTTAAGAGCACTTCATCCTTCTGACCGTAATGGAGCGGCTCATCGGAGCCCTGTTCGGCAGCAGGAAGCACATGCGAAAGCTCAAAGGCACCGTCACTCATTTTTTCGGCCAGCTCATCGTTGGGATCCCAGACATAAGCGATGCCTCCCGACATGCCCGCCGCGAAGTTTCGGCCGGTTCGTCCGAGAATGACTGCCGTGCCGCCCGTCATGTATTCGCAGCCGTGGTCGCCGCACCCTTCTGCAACCGTCGATGCCCCGGAATTGCGCACAGCAAAGCGTTCGCCGACGACGCCGGAAATGAATGCCTCGCCGGATGTAGCGCCGTAGAGACAAGCATTGCCGGCAATGACGTTCTCGTTCGGGCGGCCGTCAAACGACGGGCTCTTTTTCACAGCGATCGAGCCGCCGGAGAGCCCCTTGCCGACGTAGTCGTTGGCGCCGCCCGTCAGACGAAGCGAAACGCCTTTGCCGAGGAAAGCGCCGAAGCTCTGACCCGCCGTCCCCACAAGCTCAAAGAGCGCGAAGTCGTCGGGCAGTTCCCCTTGAGCTTCCTGCGCGGCAATGCCCGAAAGCATCGTGCCGACGGCGCGGTCGGTATTGCCGACGCGGGTCTGCACCCGCATCGGGCGCTTAGCCTTCAGCGCTTCAGAAAGCTCGGCAGCATAGCGAAGGTCAAAGGCCTTCTCGAGCTCATGATCCTGCGGCTCCGTCGAGAGCAGCGGGAAGCCCTTCGGATTGGGGAGCTTATAGAGGATCTTTTCGAGCGATAGCTTCGCGGCCTTCAGGCCGTCGAGTCCCGAACGCTTGCGAAGGTATTCCACATGACCGATCAGATCATCAAATTTCGCCACGCCGAGCTGCGCCATGATTTCGCGCACTTCCCGAGCAACAAAATGGAAGTAATTCTCCACATGTTCCGGGCGTCCCACGAACTGCCGGCGAAGCGCCGGATCCTGAGTCGCAATGCCGGCCGGGCAGGTGTTCTTCTGACACTTGCGCATCATCAGGCACCCCATCGCCACGAGCGGCGTCGTTCCGAAGCCGAATTCATCAGCGCCGAGCATGGCGCCGATCACAACGTCTCGGCCGGTCTTGATCTGCCCGTCCACCTGCAGCCGTACACGGCCGCGGAGATTATTCATGACGAGCGTCTGCTCCACTTCTGCGAGCCCGATTTCCCACGCGCTGCCGGCGTGCTTAATGGAGGTCGCCGGAGCCGCGCCGGTGCCGCCGTCATGTCCGGAAACCACAATGTGGTCTGCCTTGCACTTGGCCACGCCGGCGGCCACCGTGCCGATGCCGGCCTGAGAAACCAGCTTGACGCCGATGCCGGCATGCGGATTGGCGTACTTGAGGTCGAGAATGAGCTGAGCCAAATCCTCGATCGAATAGATGTCGTGGTGCGGCGGAGGCGAAACCAGCCCGACGCCCGGCAGCGAATGGCGGAGCATGCCGATATATTTCGACACTTTCTTGCCCGGGAGCTGCCCGCCTTCACCGGGCTTCGCACCCTGAGCCATTTTGATCTGAATAAGGTCGCCGTGAGCCAGGTAGTCCGTCGTGACGCCGAAACGCCCTGAAGCAACCTGCCGAACGCGGGAGCGCAGGCTGTCGCCCGGGTGCAGGGGATAATCCACTTCGACATCGTCGCCGAGAATCGCTCTGAGCGACGTTTCTGTCGTCACCGGGGCATTGCGTCGAACGTCTTCACTGCCTTCGCCGGAGTTGCTGGCACCCTTCATACGGTTCATCGCCACCGCCATCGTCACGTGAGCTTCGGTGGAAATGGCGCCGACAGACATCGCAGCCGTGGAGAAACGGCGAATGATTGACGCTTCGCTTTCAACGGACTCGAGCGGTATGGCCTTGCCCGGCACGAACTCAAAGAGTCCGCGAATGGTGAGAAGATCCCGGGCCTGATTGTTGATGAGCCCGGCATAGGTCTGGTACTCCGCCCAGCTGCCTTCACGCACGGCGCGCTGCAGATGCACGACCGCGTCGGGCGTCCAGAGATGGTGCTCACCCCCTTGACGATACATGTACTGACCGCCCGCAGCGAGCGGAATCACCTTGCGCTCGATGGCTTCAAAAGCGCACTTATGAACGGTTACGGCTTCTCCGGCGACATCAAAGAGATCGAGCCCCTCCACTGGACTCGGCGTATTGGTGAAATACTGATCGATGAAGCTCTTTTTGAGGCCCACGGCCTCGAAGATCTGTGCGCCGATGTAAGACATGTAGGTCGAAATGCCCATGCGCGCCATGATCTTATTGAGACCCTTCATGATGGCGTGCAGATAGTTGTCGACATACTTTGCGCGCTCTTCCTCGTTCTTGGCGAGCGACTCCACCACCGCGAGCGCGAGATAGGGATGCACCGCTTCAGCGCCATAGCCGCCGAGTACGGCAAAGTCATGAACGGATCGCGCTGACCCGGTTTCGACCACGAGACCAGTACTCGTACGGAGCCCTTCTTCCACGAGACACTGGTGCACGGCCGAAGTGGCGAGAAGCGCCGGAATGGCCACGCGTTCACGCGAAACTTTCCTGTCCGTGAGAATCAGAATGTTGATGCCGCTGCGGACCGCATCGACCGCTGCGGCGCGAATGCTTGCCAGACGCGCTTCAATTGCTTCGCGTCCCCACGCAAGCGGATAGGTAATGTCGATCTCTTTGGAATGGAACTTCCCGTCGGTAAAGTCCGCGATGGCACGAATACGTTCCATCTGTGCGCCGGTGAGCACGGGCTGCTCCACTTCGAGACGAACGGGCGGGTTCACGGCCATGATGTTCAGGAGGTCCGGACGGGGACCAATGAACGACACGAGTGACGTCACCATCGCTTCACGGATCGGATCGATCGGCGGATTGGTCACCTGAGCAAAAAGCTGCCGGAAATAGTCGTAGAGCATCTGCGGACGCTCGGACAGGCAGGCAAGCGGCGCATCGTTGCCCATGGACATCACCGGATCCTGACCTTGATAGGCCATGGACTTGAGAATGCGTTCCACGTCCTCACGGCTGAAGCCAAAGACGCGCATGAGTTCATTGCGTCCGAGCAAAAGCGGAGCAGAGGCAGGCGTCTGCGGAATATCGTCGAGACGGATGCGGATCTTGTCGATCCATTCGCGATAGGGATGCTGCGCAGCGAGCGAACCCTTCACCTCGTCATTGCCGATAATGCGGCCCTGCTCAAGGTCGAGCAAGAGAATCTTGCCCGGCTCCAGACGCCAGCGGCGGCGGATGCGGCTTTCGTCGATCACCGCGGCGCCCGACTCTGACGCGAGGATCACCAAATCGTCTTTCGTCTCCAGATATCGCGCCGGACGCAGACCGTTGCGGTCGAGAATCGCGCCGATTTGACGGCCGTTGGTGAAAGCGACCGCCGCCGGTCCGTCCCAGGGTTCCATCATGGCAGCGTTGTATTCGTAAAGCGCCCGCAGCCGAGGATTCATGGTCTTGTTCTTTTCCCAGGCTTCCGGAATCAGCATCAAGGCGGCCTGGGCAAGCGAGTAGCCCGCCATGGTCAAAAGCTCGAACGCATTGTCAAAGGATGCCGAGTCGCTTTGACCTTGGAAAATGAGCGGCCAGAGCTTTTTGAGATCGTCGCCGAGGACCGGCGACGAAATGTGCTTTTCGCGCGCGAGAATCCAGTTGAAGTTGCCGCGCAGCGTATTGATTTCACCGTTGTGAGCGATGTAGCGGAAGGGATGAGCGAGCTGCCACTGCGGGAAAGTGTTGGTTGAAAAGCGCTGGTGAATCATCGCCAGAGCGGAAATGCAGCGAGCGTCCTGCAGGTCACGGTAGTAGATGCCGACCTGTGTGGCCAAGAGCTGTCCCTTATAGACCACGGTGCGCGCCGAGCACGAACAGATATAGAACTCTTTGCAGTGCTTTAGATGCAGATTCGCAATAGCAATGGAGGAGCGCTTGCGGATGATGTAGAGCTTGCGCTCGAGCGCGTCGGTCACCAGCACATCCGGGCTGTGGCCGATGAACACCTGACGAATGACCGGCTCTTTTTCGCGAACGACGGGCGACATGGGCATGGAACGGTCAATCGGCACGTCACGCCAGCCGAGAATCATTTGGCCTTCGGCCGCAACAGCACGTTCAATTTCCTCTTCGCAGGCATGACGAGAAGCCGCCTCCTGCGGAAGGAAGACCATGCCGACGCCGTATTCGCCGGCGGGCGGGAGCTTCACGCCCTGATTCATCATATCGTCGCGATAGAGCTGATCGGGTATCTGAATCAAGATGCCCGCACCGTCGCCCTGCAGGGGATCAGCGCCTACAGCGCCGCGGTGCCGCAGATTCTTCAGTACGTCGAGCGCCTGACTCACGATGCTGTGGCTCTTTTGGCCCTTGATGTGCGCAATGAAGCCGACGCCGCAGGCGTCGTGCTCAAATTCGCTTCGGTACAAGCCGCAGGAATTCGTCATGTTTCATCTTCCTCGGGATGCGGCCGTCTAAATCGACCGCCCCGCGTCGTGCTGCGCCTTCAAAGAGAGCGGCGTTTTCCGAGGACGCCTTTGAGAGCCGAAAGCTTTTAAGAGCCAAGGTTCCTCAAGTGCTTTCCGAAGGGCAGACGGTTTGTCGTAGAGATCGCGGTCGCGCTCAGCGGGGAGGTCGGCGGCCGTGTCTCGGGGTTCTTACTGAAGAATGCTCGAGTTGACGAAGCGTAAGCGTCTTGCAGGCGCGTGGATTGGAGAGTTCGATTTGATCCATCACAAATAATACGAAATCGGGAGTTGTGCTTTTGAGTGGTTTACCTTACCTCCTCAGGCATTTTCCTCATCCCAAAAGTCGGTATCCGCAGGGCGGATGAACGACTGCTTTAAAGGTCTTTTTCACTTCGCGCCGGCGGATCATTCGAGGACGGCGAGAGAAAGGAATCCAAGCGAAAAAAACTCCCCAACGACCGTGTCGCCAGGGAGCCTTTTGAGAATCCTTTCAGCCCTGAGCTGCCGCCGCAGCGGTTTGCTTGGGGCAGAGAAAGGTTCTCGAGAAGCCGGATGAAGCGCAGCTTCTATTAGCAGACTTCGCGGATCCAGCCTTCAGGCGCTTCAATTTCGCCGTCCTGAATGCCGGTCAGCGTCTTACGCAGACGACCGCTGATTTCGCCCATCTTATCCATGCCGGAAGGCAGAACGATGTCGCCTTCATGCGTATGAATGAGGCCGACAGGGGCGATGACGGCAGCCGTGCCGCAGAGGCAGCATTCCTTCATGTCCTTGACTTCGTCGAAACGCACCTTGCGCTCAATCACGTTCAGACCGAGGTAGTGTTCGGCAACATAAACGAGCGAGCGGCGGGTGATGGACGGCAGAATCGACGTGCTCTTCGGAACGATCAGGTTGTCGTCCTTATCGACGAAGAGAACATTGGCGCCGCCGGCCTCTTCAACGTAAGTACGCGTCTGCGGATCCAGATAGAGGTTTTCAGCATAGCCGGCGCGGTGCGCATCCATCGTCGGGTGCAAGCTCATGGCGTAGTTAAGGCCGGCCTTGATGTCGCCGGTGCCGTGCGGGGCCGCACGGTCCCAATCCGACACCACGAGCTTCTGGGGCTTCACTGCGCCCTTATAGTAGGCGCCCACAGGCATTACAAAAATGCGGAAAAGGAAGGACGGGGCCGGTGCCACACCAATCTGCGGGCCGGAGCCGATCATGAACGGACGGATGTAGAGCGAGCAGCCCGTGCCGTAAGGCGGCACCCAAGCGGCATTCGCGCGGACGGTTTCGAGCACGGCCTCAACGAACTTTTCCTTCGGATAGCTCGGCATTTCCAGACGGGCGGCCGTGTTGTACATGCGTTCGGCGTTCATATCCGGACGGAAGGTGACGATCTTGCCCTGCTTTGTCGTATAAGCCTTCAGACCTTCGAAACAGCTCTGGGAATAATGGAAGACGCAGGCGGACTCCAGCAGCGAGATGTGCTTGTCAGTGATGAGCTTGCCGCCTTCCCAAGCGCCGTTTTCCCACTCATCCTGATAACGGTAGTCCGTCGGGGTATAGGCAAAGCCGAGCTTCGCCCAGTCGATGTTCTTTTTTTCCATTTTGGCTTCATCCGAAGAGTAAATACGCTCCGCCGTCCGTCTGTGGGTCGGCCGCCGACGCTCGGGCGGAGAAAAAAATCGTTCTGCTTGACGAGCCTCCTGCAGGTGAGGAGGCCGTTTGAAGCATGTCAAAAATCCTATCACCCGAGTTCGGGCCGTCTAACGAGGCTTTTAGGGCTTTTCCACTAGCAGATTGAGCTTAAAGCGAATCGAAGCCATTTTTTGCGCATTCCGCCCTTTTCCTCAATAATGTTTCCTTGTTTTTCAATGCAATTTGATTGTTCTATATCGTTTTTTGCATCAACTGAATCGAATCGGCCAAGCGGTTTCCAAAGAGACGCAGCTCAGGCATACCGACCTTTGCCCGCTGCCGCGAGCCTCATCGGACTGGCCAAAATGCGAAAGACCGCAGCAGAGTCATCCTCCGTGCGGTCTTTTTTCATTGCTTGCCTTCAAAGAGAGGCTGCTTAGGATTTGTCAGCAGGTTTGGGCGTTTCAGCTTCTGCCTTCACTTGAGCCGCCGCCGGCTCCGGCGAATCGACCTCAGGGACGGTGTCTGAAGCAGCATTCGCTGATGCGGCATCGGCGGGCTGAGCAGCTTCCGCAGGTTTCGCCGGTTCCGTCGGCTGATCCCCTGCTGCAGGCTTTGAGCGCTTAAAAACACCCTTGAGCTTATTCAATCCGGAGAAACGCGAAACACTCCACTTAGCTGATTTTTGAGCGGCTTCTTCCTGCGCATCTGCCTCGGCAGCATCTTCAGCAGCCGCGCCTGCCATCTCATCCGTCGTATCTGCACCCGGGCCGGCTTCAGCTCGTGCCTGTGCTTCACTCTGTCGGGCCGCCTCTGCAGCTGCAGCCTCAACATCTCCCTTGCAAACCGGATTGCCGAGCGTGATATCTGCGCGCATAGCGGCGGCCGTCTGAGCGGAAATCAAGCGCGCAGAAGCCTCAACGGTCGAAAGAAAAGTCACCTTCTCCATCTTCACTTCCGGCCAAATGCCGCGAGACGTAGCGGCCACCACAATGGGCAGATTGGGCGAAACACGTCGAGCGGCCTCGGCAATGCGCAGTGACTCCGCACCCGATTCGAGCAGCACCAGCAGCTTGGCGTTATGCAAATGCGCGTGAATCCATGTCTCCTCAGTACTCGGATCCCCCAAAACGACAGAGATCTTGCGATCGTCGAGCGCTTTGGCGTTGGCTTCATCAGAACTCACTGCAACAACCGGAATACCGCTTTCTTCGAGGGACACCGCAAGGCGATCCAGAAGAGGTCCGGAACCAGCCACGACAGCCTGTCCCTGAAGCTTTTCGGCCTCCGTATCGGCAGGAAGGGATTCATAAGGCGCGTGGCGCATTGCTGCGCGTCTGGCCCAAGCAAATCGAGAGGTCAGCCAGCGGCTGATGTGCGGCTCTGCCCAGAAAAGTCCTGGATTCAGCGCGATTGAAAGAATGGCGCCGGCCACAACGAGATTAACCGTCGACATATCCGCCAAGCCAAGCTCTACCGCCTGACCGATCAAAATGAAGGAGAATTCACCGATCTGCGCCAGCGCGACCGCCGCAATCATGGCGGTATGGAGCGGATAACGCATGAAATAAACGAGACCGAATGCACCAATCGATTTGCCGAAGAGAATAATCAGCAGAACGGTTAAAACCTCAAGCGGGGACTCGAGCAGGATATGCCAGTCAAAGAGCATGCCGACGCCGACAAAGAAGAGTACGGAGAAGGCGTCCTGCAGCGGCAGCGATTCCGTCGCCGCACGATGCGCAAAGCGGCTTTCACGCATCACCATGCCGGCAAAGAAGGCCCCCAGCGCAAAACTCACATGGAAGATTTCCGATGCGCCGTAGGCGACGCCGACCGCTGCGGCCAGTACAAAGAGCGTGAAGAGTTCGCGCGACCCCGTACGGGCAACCTGCCCCATGGCCCAAGGCAGCACTCGGCGGCCGACGACGAGCATGACGGCCACAAAAAGCGCGGCGTTGAAAAGCGTCTGACCGATCATCCAGAGAATGTCGGCATTGGCCAGACGCGTCGAAGCCCCAGGCGTCCCCGGCATCATCAGATTGGCAAAGGGCGGCAGCAGCACGAGGATGAGCACGGTGGCAATATCTTCGACCACCAGCCAGCCCACCGCAATGCGTCCGTCGGGACTCGTCAGTTTGCCGCGCACGTCAAGTGCCTTTAGGAGCACTACGGTCGAAGCGCACGAAAGCGATACGCCAAGCACGATGGCTTCCGCCCAGTGCCGATCAAAGAACCAGTGCGCAAAGCAGGCTCCAAGCACTGTGGCAATGGTCATCTGCAAAACAGCGCCCGGCACCGCAACACTTTTGACAGACCAAAGATCTTTGAGCGAAAAGTGAAGGCCGACGCCGAACATCAGCAGCATCACACCGATTTCCGAGAGCTGCGAGGCGAGCGCAGCATCCGCAACGACGCCGGGCGTGTACTTGCCCGCCGCAATGCCCGCGAGCAGATAACCCACGAGAGCTGGTGATCGGAAGACACGTTCGGCAATAAAGCCGAAGACAAGCGCAAGTGAAAAAGCGATAACCAGCGTCGAAATCAAAGGCAGCGAATGGTCCATTAGCGGCTCGATGGGGATGGAGTTGGTGATCTGCGGCTGCAGGTGACGAATTTGGAAGTATACCTTTGACGCTTAAGCTATTTCGTGTATGCATCCGCCAATAAAGCAAAGAATAGAAATCTGTTGCTTAAGTTCCTCGGGAAACCTCTCCAACACCCATATTGCCCTAGCCCGAAGCGTCATAAAAACGTAAAATCCCGTCTCGAACATCATTACCAGCCTGCGCATCGCTTGTCCCTTCTGGATTCCGTGCATTGCGCCCGCAGCAATATGACCGAATCGACGGAAGATCAACTGCAGTCCGAGCCCGGGGGGTCCCCGGCTCAAGCATCGCAAAAAGTTCAAATTAAGCCCGTCGGCGCGGCAGGCATCGGCACTCCCGCAGCTGCTGTGGGTGTTGGGGGGCTGCCGGTCTTCCCGGCACCCGCCAGTCGCCCTGCACGGCATCACCGACTCAGCGGCCGCAAATTCAAATTGTTGCCGTTATTCCGGTATATGACCAGCCGGCCAAGCTCGAATCCGTCGTACAGTCGCTTCGACAGCTTGCGCTTCCTGTCATTGTCGTTGATGACGGCTCACACGAACCCACCAAGAGTCTCTGCGATCGTCTCGCCGCCCCTCAGGTGAAGGTGATCCATCAGCCCTTCAATCAGGGCAAAGGCGCTGCCGTCATTGTCGGTTTTAAAGCCGCCGTCCGCATGGGCTACACGCATGTGCTGCAGATTGATGCCGACGGGCAGCTCGATTTCAGCGCGGTGCCGAATTTGATTCGCCTCGCGCAGAAATTCCCGCACGCCCTGATCTGCGGCACGCCGCAGTTTGACGCCTCTGCGCCGCCCGCTCGCAAGTGGGGCCGACGGGTAACAAACTTCTGGTGCTCCGTCAACAGTCTTTCCTTGTCCTTTGGGGATGCAATGTGCGGCTTGCGGATCTATCCTCTGGACTCTGCGCTCGCCATCTGCGAAAACGCCCGCATCGGACGCCGTATGGAGTTTGATCCGGAAATTTTGGTGCGCCTCCTTTGGGCTGGCGTGCGGGTGAAAAATGTTCCCGTTGCCGTCACCTACCCCAAAGACGGCGTCAGTCACTATGCGCCGTTTAAGGACACCATGCGCATCAGCTGGATGCACAGCCGGCTCTTCCTGCAAATGGCTACGCGCATGCCGATCATCTTGTGGTCGCGTATCTTCGGCTGGACGGCTGAATGCGAGTGTCCGTCGAGTTCAAGAAAGTCCTGCTGCTCCATGCCTAAAGGCAAAACGGTCCCGCCCTCCAAAGCGCCGAAAACCGCTCAGCCGGCAGCCGCGTCCGTGAAGCCCCAGGCCAAAGCTGCCCCTAAACGTCCGCCTATGACGCCCGAAGAAAATGAACGGGCACGGCGCGCCTTTCATGCCGCAACGGTTGCCAAACGAAACGCGGATCGTGCATTGGCCCAAATCGAGCAGGAAGCGGTTGACCGACCGGGATCCTCGGACCGCTCAATCTGAACTCTGGATGTCTCGACTCACTCCCTCGAGGGCGGCAGACCTCTCCAATGACGAAGAAAAGCACCGGCAGCCTCTTCATTCCAGCAAGCTGCCGGAATGGCCGACTTTGACCGAACGCACCAGCGTACTCGGCATCCGCATCCTGCTTTTCATTCACCGCCATTGCGGCGCTCTGCCCTTCAGAATAGTTTTGCGGATGGTGAATGCCGTCTACTGGTTCTCCTCTCCCCGTCTGAGGGCAGTCGTCTGCGACTATCAGCAGCGAGTCGACCGAGCAGCTCCCTTTCTCCTCAATGATTTCGGCACATCGGCCCCATCCGCCCGTTCCGGATTGGCCCAGCTGGAGCGGTTTTCGCTGGCTATTCTTGAAAAATTCTGTGCGCTTTCGGGGGAAGACCATTTGGCAGCGCTCGAGGTGAGCGGAGACGAGCCCTTTCGCAAAGATGCGCCTAAAGCGGGATGCGTCATTCTCACGTCGCACACTGGGTGCCAGGAACTCCTCTCTCAGGCATCGCCCGCCTACAGCAGCCACCCCATTGTGATCCTGCAGCATACCGGGCATGCCAGACGGTTTAATGAGCTCCTCGAACGTGCCGGCGCACGGCCGCCGCAAGTCGAACTCTTTGAAATCGGCTCTGCGCTCTCGCCCGCGCTCGTCATGGAGCTTGCGGACCGTGCTTCCCAAGGCGCTTATATTGTTTTGGCAGGCGACCGAACGCCGATGGGATCCGAGGCTTCCCAAGCCGTCCCTTTCTTTGGCAGCCCTGCCCGCTTTCCTACGGGCGGCGCACTGCTCGCCGCCCTGCTTGGCCTGCCGCTTCGCATGATGGTCTGCACGCGCCCGAAGGCAAAAGAACGACGCTACCGCGTCAAGTTCTTTGAGCTCGCCCCTGGCGGCCCTATTCCGCGCAAAGCTCGCGCAGAGCACCTCCAAAACATGGCGGCCCGCTATGCCATGCATCTTGAAGAGGAACTTAAGTCCTCTCCGCTCGACTGGGCCAACTATTACGATTTCTGGGAGAGTCTCTCTTGAAAGCAGCCGCTCACTTTATCCGAATAGCCTCTGGAGCCGTTATTCCTGCCGTTCTTGCGATTGGCTTGGGCGGATACGTTCATGCCGCGAAGGGCGCAGATATTTCACCGGCCGCGCAGACACTGCAAGACGGGGCGCTTTCTGCCGACGTACGAGCGCTCCTCGCCCCCTTGGCTGCCAAGCGTGTTGAAGGAACCTTTGAAGAACGCCGCTCAGTGCCGGGCTTTCCCAAACCCATGCTGAGCCGAGGACATTTCACGCTCGAGGGTGAGAGCCTCGTGTGGCAGACGCAAACACCCTTTGCCTCACTCATGAAGGTCACGCCCGAAGGCGTATTTCTGGAAGCCGCCGGCGAGAAGCAGGCACTCACTGCCACTGAAATTCCTGCAGTCGGCCGAATCTGCACGCTGCTGACGAGCGTAATGGGCGGCCGATTCGATGCACTCTCCGACCTTTTTGCGGTCAGCGCCGCTCAGTCAGAAGGACGAGTTCACATTTCAGCCAATCCCAAATCACCCGAACTCGCCCAGGTGGTCAAGCACATCCAAGCCGAAGCAGGCAGCTATTTGGAAAAACTCACCATGACGGGACCTCAGGGAGACGAAACCGTCGTGCTCTTTTCCAATGTGACCGTTGAACGCTGAGCGCACGAAGCCGATCCGGCGCGGCCTCAGGATTCAATGGGCCCGAGATCCGAAGGCAGCCGCAGATCACCTCTCGGCGAGAGCGCCACAGATCCGATCTTGGGGCCGTCGGGCATACTGCTGCGCTTAAACTGCTGCGCATAGAACCGACGGAAGAAAGTTGCCGCGGTTTTGCTGAGCAAAGCTTTGTCAACCTCTGGAAAGGCAATCGCCGCAAGCGTTTCAATTTTGGCTCTGGCAAAGCCCGACTTCATCACGTGATAGAGGAAGAAGTCATGAAGCGCATAGGGGCCGAGCGCAGCTTCAGTTGACTGAATGCGTCCGGCGGCATCGGGCGGCAACAGTTCCGGACTAATCTCCGTTGCGAGTACGCCCGCCAGCACCTCTTCAAGCTCAGGATGCATCTCGCCGAAAACGCGCACCAAATACTGCACAAGCGTCTTCGGCACGCCGGCGTTGACCGCGTACATGGACATATGGTCGCCGTTGAAAGTGGCCCAGCCCAGAGCGAGCTCGCTCATATCGGACGTTCCCAGCACGAGTCCGCCCACAGCATTGGCGACATCCATGAGAATCTGCGTGCGTTCCCGCGCCTGAGCATTTTCAAAAACCACGTCATAGCGATCTTCCGGATGCCCAATATCGGCAAAGTGCTGCCGACAAGCCGGACGAATATCGATCGTGCGGAATTCAATGCCAAGACCCCGCATCAGTGCCTCTGCACTGGCACGCGTTCCCGATGAAGTACCAAAGCCCGGCATGGAGATGCCGAGGATGTCCGAACGCGGACGTCCGAGATCATCCATAGCCGCTGCCGCGACGAGGAGCGCCAGCGTACTGTCGAGACCGCCGGAAACCCCGATTACAACGCGGGCAATCCCGGTCTTACGCAATCGCTCCGTCAGTCCCGCGCACTGCATGCGCAAAATTTCCCTGGCGCGCTCACGTCGGCGATCAGCGTTTTTAGGAATAAAGGGTGCCGGATCCACCTTGGCGGGCCACAGTGCCGAGCGTGCCGAGGGCGTTGGCGCCGCATGAATGCGGCGGCAGGGCTTTGTCTCAACGCCCTGCGCAAATGAACGAAAGCGAATGCGTTCGAGCTCAATGCGCTCCAGATCGATATCGGCCGAAATCATGCCGGTCTGCCAAATGGATTCCGCCGCGATGCGCCCGCCGGCGGCCGCGAGCAAATGTCCGGAGAAAACCAAATCCGTTGTCGACTCACCCTCGCCCGAAGATGCATAAACGTATGCGCACATGGACCGTGCGGACTGCAGACGCACGAGTTCGCGGCGAAATTTCGCCTTGCCTGCCGTTTCATTAGAAGCGGAAAGATTAACGATAACGTTGGCTCCCGCCGCTGCCGCTGCTGCCGCGGGCGGCTGAGCAACCCAAAGATCTTCACAAATTTCTGCGGCGATCGCTAAACCCGATGCTGACTCGATGATCAGATCTGTGCCGAAAGGAACCGTGTCGCCCAAGAGTTCCGCGGTGCAGCTCACCGCCTCAGAAGCGGGCGAAAACCAGCGCGCTTCATAAAATTCCTGATAGTTGGGCAGGTGACTCTTGGGAACAATGCCTAAAACCCGGCCGTTTTGCAGGAAAACGGCGCAGTTAAAAAGCCGGCCATCCGCACGAATCGGCGCTCCAAGGACAACGATGAGTCCCTCGGATTCAGGCCGCTTCAGATGATCTTTAATGCATTCGAGCGCCGTCAGAACACCTTCGAGAAGCGGCGCCCGCAAGAAGAGGTCTGCTGCCGTATATCCCGAGAGCACCAGTTCGGGCAAAACCAGAACATCCGCTTTGAGGGCTTCAGCCTGATCGATGACCGAGCAGATTTCCGCTGCGTTTTTCATAGGCTCTCCAGGATGCACCCGAGGCGAACCGGCCGCAGCTTTAATGAACCCTGTGGCGTTCTCACCGATCTTCATAACCATTCCTTCTCGTATACATCCTGCCGCGGAGCGATCTTTCCGACGACCTCACAGCGCATTCTAATAATGCCTTAACGTTCCAACCGGATACGCCGCAGCTTAAGCCCCGACGAACCGTGAAACTGCACAAAAAATCACCCTCACTGCGGGATTGGCATTTGGCATGAACTTGCTAAACTCAACCGCAGCTGCGCAGTTCAACCACTGCAGCTGCCCACATCAAAATCCACACAAGCGGAGATATTTAAAGAGCATGTGCACCACCATCGTTTTCGGCGAAAAGGCTTCCGCCGACGGCTCATTCATCGTCGCCCGCAGCGCCGACAGCTCCTCGCTTAAAGCCCAGCACTTCGTCATTCATCCTGCCCGCCAGGGTCAGACCGGTTTTTACAGCTGCAAAGCGCACGGCGGCGTGAATGACTTCACCTACCCGCTTCCGGAGAATTCCCTGCGCTATACGACGATTCCCAACTGGAAGACGCAGCTTCACGGTGCCTGCGGCTTCAACGAAGCCGGCATGGGACTCACCGGCACAGAATCGATCTTCGCCTCTGAAGCCGCACTTGCCGTTGATCCGTACGTCAAGGAAACGGGCATTACCGAGGACGACATCGCCGACGTACTGCTCTGCCGCTGCCGCACCGCGCGCGAAGGCGCTGCAGAACTTGGCCGCATCATTGAAGCGCAGGGGTGCGGCGAAGGTTTTGGCGTAGCGTTCGTTGACGAAACCGAGGTTTGGTACCTTGAAACCGGTTCCGGCCATCACTGGCTTGCGCAGCGTATCCCAGCCGACACCTATTTTGCCTCCGGCAACCAGGGACGCTTCCAAACTTATGATCCGGCGTCCGACGACCAGATGGCCTCGAAGAACCTGGTTGAATTTGCTGTCGAAAAGGGACTCTACAACCCCGAAACCGACGGTGAATTCAATTTTTCCAAGGCCTATACGCGTGACGACGACCGCGACCGCACTTATAACGACCCGCGTGTCTGGGTCATGCAAAAGCGCCTCAATCCGTCGCTTGAACAGAACCCTGACGCCGGCCGCAGTTTCCCCGTGTTCCTCACGCCCGAGCGCAAGGGCACCATTGAGGATGCCAAGGCGCTGATGCGCGACCATTTTGCCGGCACCGAGCATGACCCGTATGGTCACGGCCTGCGCGGCGACGAACCGTGGCGTCCGATCAGCGTTTTCCGCACGTATGAAGCTCACGTCATGCAGGTGCGTCCGTGGCTTCCCAAGGAAATCGGCCAAGTCATCTATGTCGCCGTCGGTATGGCTGATCTGTCGGTCTTCATTCCCTTCTATGCGGGTCTCACACAAGTTCCGGCATCCTGGAGCAAGGGAACTGATCAGTGCGACACGGAATCGGCCTACTGGAAGTTCCGCCGCCTGCAGACGCTCGCCATGACGGACTACCCGAAGCTTGCGCCGATCGTACATGAAGCCTTTGCGGCCTTCGAAGCTGAAACATCTGCTGCCCAGCAGCGCATGGAAGAAGAGTATCTGGCCCTTAAGGCTACAAGTGAAGCGGCTGCCCGCAGTCACCTTGACGCCTTCAATCTGAAGATCATTGCTGAGGCCGAAGCCCTCGCCGAGAAGCTTCTCTGCCGACTCTTCACGATCCGCACTGCCGATATTGAGGCGCTTGTTCCTGCAAAGAACCGCAAGAACAAGGATTAACTGCAGTTTCGTTTTCCCTGCCGGCAGACGTTGTTTGTCGGCAGGATTTTGGAGCCGCGAAAGCGGCTCTTTTTGATAGCTTGAATCAAAGAATCGCAAGCGAAATCCAGATGGGCAGCGTCACTATTGCTGCTAATGTCTGCAGGGATGTTGCAGCAGCAACAGCCGGCGCATTGCCGTGCATGGAGGCCGTCATCACATAGCACGACTGTGCTGTCGGCAGAGC
>OCAA01001104.1_pt1 | contig 16306 bp, 20 predicted proteins | sample 1538241 | NCBI WGS metagenome assembly OCAA01 (sample SAMEA2580241, study PRJEB22360) | human gut metagenome | biome: human gut; feature: human-associated habitat; material: faeces | place: Denmark | collected 2008/2010
CAGCACCCGTAGAAGTCTTAAAACAAATCTTTGCAAATCCAAGTATTGAAAAAGCAGTAAATGATTTCAATAGTGATTGGTATGATGTTTATGGAGAAGGTAAAGGTATTTGTGATTTATAATAAAAGAAATGCTCATGTTCATTTGAACAGAGCATTTTTTAATATTCTTTTTTGTTTAAAAGTTTTAAACTAATATGATAAGAAATGATATTACAGATAAGTGTAAATAAACCAGTAGAAAGTGTTACAATCGATAAATGATTTTCGATGAGTGCATCAATAATGGACTCTAAATCACAACCAATGAGTTTTGTTAGGAAATAAATAAGAGCAACACATACAAAAAGTCCACCAAAAACAATAACCATTGCAAGTTGACTCCTTTGAGCTTCGAAGTAGATTCCTACCGGAGTTACAATTGCAATCACAAAATAAGAAAACATAAGAGTAAGAAAACATCCTTGAAGAAAATCACTATTTATAAAGTTAAAAGATTTTTGAATGCGATAGTAACCTATACTTGAAATACAAATTGCAAAGAATAGAAAGAGTAATCCTAATAAAATACCTAAGCTATATTTTTGTTTGAGATAATCTTCTTTTTTTATAGGCATTGTAAATAAAGATGTAAAACCATGATTAATACTATCATAGCTAATTGTACTCATTAGAATAATACTTGGAAAAACACTGAAATAACCTAAAACAAAAGTAGGCTTTTTATAGAAATAAGAAGCGCCAAAACCAAATAAAACAAGAAAAAGAAAGAGTACTTTGCTTTCTTTGATATATGAAAAATCTTTAATAAATAGTCCTTTCATTTTATTCACCCCTTAACATCATAGAAAATAAAGTATCAAAATTATTTTTTTCAATAATAATTTCTGGATAATTTTCTTGATAGAATTGTTTTTGATTCGTTAGAACAGCATAACCATAATTCTCTTTTCTTGTTTTTATAAAATAACTAGGGTCTACTTGATCAAATTGTTTATCTGTTAATTTTAATAAACCATATTGATCTAATAAACAATCCGTTGTTTCATGAAATAGAAACTTACCACCATCAATCATATAAATATCATCACATAAACCTTCTAAATCAGAAGAAATATGAGAACTAATTAACACTGAACGATTTTCATCTTCTTTCATAAACTCTCTAATTAAATCAATGATCTCTTCTCTGGCAAGAACATCTAAACCATTTGTTGGTTCATCTAAAATAAGAAATGTTGCATGATGTGACAAAGCAATGAGAACATTAAGTTTTGCTTTCATACCTGTCGAGAATTCATTAATTTTTTTATCTAAAGGAAATTGATATTGATTACATTTTTGTAGAAAGTAATCTAAATCAAAATCTTGGTAAGTATTTCTTAAAACATCTACCAAATCTTTCAATTTAAGATATTCACATAAAGAAATATTAGCTAGTGTACAACCAATCTTATTTTTATCAACCTCTTTATAATCTTTATCTAAAAGTATAATATCACCAGAATCGATATGAATGAGATTTAAGATAGCTTTAAAAAGTGTGGTTTTCCCTGAACCATTTTTCCCTATAATTCCAGTAATAGATCCTCGTTTTATCTCTAATGAACAATCTAAATGAAAATGTGAATACGATTTTTGAACATGATTAACTTTTAACATATTACTCCTCCATTAATAGTTCTAGCATTTCTTTAATTTCTTCATAACTCACACCTGCTTGTTTTCCTTTTTGAATGGCTTTTTCTAAATAATTTTCAATTTCTTTACGTGTTTCTTCTAAAAGTGTTTCTTCATTAACAGCAAGAATAAAAGTTCCTTTACCATGAATTGTTTTAGTAAGACCTTCGTTTTCTAAAAAATCATAGGCTTTTTTTACAGTAAGAGCACTAATTTGTAATTCTTTAGCAAGACTTCTTACAGAAGGCAAAGCATCATTTTCTTTTAAAGTGTGGTTATTGATTTGTTTCTTTATCTGATCGACAATTTGTTCATAAATTGGAATCATAGATGAGTGATTAATAATTATGCGCATATACGTCCTCCTTCATCTACAAACAGTATATAACAGTGTAAAACAGTTTGTCAACTGTTTGGACAATCCAGCCAATGAAATAGTGAGAGAACAATGATAAAATAAGGCATAAGGAAGGTGAGGATGATGAGTAGTCATGTTATTGGACATGGAATAAATGAGGTTGTAGAAACAGCAGTTACCATGTTTGAAAAATTTGAAATAAGTGTAAATGCTTGCAAGAAAATTATTAATGCATGCCTTGATAGTTCGTGTAGATATGATGGGAATAAATATGAAACTATAGAGTATCTTTATGAAGATCATTGTGGAAATTGTTTGAAAAAAAGATCAAGTTGCGCTTGGGTGTTGGGAAATTCCTGGTGAAATTAGAGAAGCTATTGTAGCACCACAAATTTGTAAAGGTTGTTATAACAAGTTGTCTCAAAAATATGATATGGAAAAAGCAATCGTTCCTGACGATGAAAAGTATTTTTGGTGTTGTGGTAAATTTTATATTTTTTGTTGAGATATTTTATTTAAAAGATAATAATAGTTGTAAAAGGAGTATTGAATATGACTGAAAAAGAAAAGATGGTAGCAGGTTTATGGTATGATGCGAATAATGATCAAGAACTCATAGATCAAAGATTAGTTTGTCAGGATTTATGTTTTGCATTAAATCAATTAAAACCAAGTGATGAAAAAAGAAATGAAATAATTGAAAAGATTTTAGGGTATTTTCCAGAGAATCTTGTTTTATTAAGTCCTTTTACAGCGGATTATGGAAAAAATATAAAATTAGGAAAGAATGTTTTTGTAAACATTAATAACTATTTTATGGATGGGGCATCCATTGAAATAGGTGATCATGTTTTTATTGGTCCTTCTTGTGGGTTTTATACAGCGAATCATCCATTGAATTATACAAGAAGAAATCAAGGGCTAGAAAAAGCTTTACCAATTAAAGTGGGAAATAATTGTTGGTTTGGTGCCGATGTTTCTGTGATGCCAGGAGTTACCATTGGTGCGGGGTGTGTGATTGCAGCAGGAGCAGTGGTGACTAAAGATATGCCAAACAATAGCTTGATTGCAGGTGTTCCGGCAAAAGTCATTAAAACAATTGAACAATAAAAATGACCTCCATTGGAGGTCATTGCCTTTTATTTTAATAAACCTAATTCAATCATTTTTAGTCCGATGTCTACAGAGTTATAAGCAGCACCTTTCATTAATTGGTCACCTGTAATCCATAAACTTAAAGCGTTATCTTTATATAAATCTTTTCTAACACGTCCTACGTGAGTTAATTCATCACCGATAAAGCTTGTTGGCATTGGATATACTTGGTTAGCTAAATCATCACATAAATCGATACCTGTACTATTTCCTAATAATTCAAAGACTTTATCCATATCGATTGGTTTTTTAGTTTCAATATAGATTGACTCACTATGTCCACGTAAAACAGGAACACGGACACAAGTCGCATTGACTTCAATATCTTTATTGAAGATTTTTTTAGTTTCATTAACCATTTTCATTTCTTCTTTACTATATCCATTTGATAAATCAAATTTATCAACTTGAGGAATACAGTTGAAAGCAATTGGGAAATGTTTTTTATCTCCAGCACAAGGTAATGTTTTAGCTACAGGTTCTTTACCATCTAAAACTTCTTGGCTTTGACGATAAAGTTCTTCCATACCAGCAACACCAGCACCAGATACAGCTTGGTAAGTAGAAACAACAATTCTTTCAATATCAAATTCATCATTTAATCTTGTAAGAGCACTACACATCATAATTGTTGTACAGTTTGGACAAGAAATAATTCCATGATGATTTACTAATGCTTCACCATTTACTTCGGGTACAACTAAAGGAACATTAGGATCCATTCTAAAATGTGAAGTATTATCAATATTGACACATCCAGCTTCTACAGCATATTTCATATATTTTTCTGAAATGCTTCCACCAGCAGACCAGAAAGCAACTTCAACACCTTCAAAACTATTTTCAGTTAATTCTTCAACAACAAATTTATGTCCTTCAAATTCGATTTCTTTTCCAGCACTTCTTGCAGAAGCTAATAATTTAATACTTTCAAAAGGAAAGTTAAATTGGAAAACACATCTTAACATTTCACGACCAACGGCACCAGTAGCACCTACAATAGCAATTTTAAATTTTTTCATTTTTATAATCTCCTTATCCTCTTACTTTGAAAATAACAGCATTTTCATCATCTAGTTTATTTTTTAAATCAGTTAATTCAATTTCTTCTGTTATATAAATATGATCATCTTTTTCACTATAGTATGTTTCATAAGGAATATCTACAGGTTTAGATGCTCTTACATAATAACGTGAAGAAGAAATAGGGTAAACATGTTTACAATCTTCATAATCATGTGACCATCTTTCAACTTGGTGTGTTTTCATAATATCACTGACAACGGCAGAAGCAGTAACATAACGACCAGCCCCACGACCATAATAAATGATGTTATTTACATAATCATTATCGATTTCTACAACGTTGTAAGAATCCATAACATTAGCAACAAGTTCATTTAAATTAACAAGTGTTGCGGAAACATCAATTCCTAAACCATCTTTAACTGGTTTTGCTTGAGCAATCATCTTAAAACGATAACCTAATTTTTTAGCATAGTCCATATCAAGCTTTGTAACGTTACGAATACCACTTGCTTGAATTTGGTCAAAGTCGACAAATTTTTGATAACCATTTTGCGCTAAGATACAAATTTTATGAGCAGCATCAATTCCATCTAAATCTAAAGCAGGATTAGCTTCAACATATCCTAAACCATCTGCAATGGATAATGCTTCATCAAAATCAAGGTTTTCATTTTCCATTAAAGTTAAAATAAAGTTTGTTGTTCCATTTAAAATACCAACAATTTCTTTTGTATTGTTTGCGATTAAACTTTCTTTTTGACTTGCTAAAACAGGAATACCTCCCCCTACAGAAGCTTCATAGAAAATATGTACATCATTTGCTTTAGCAGTTTGGAAAATTTCTTTACCATAATGAGCTAATAAAGCTTTATTAGCTGTAACAACATGTTTTTTGTTATTTAAGGCTTCTAAAATAATATTTTTCGCAATTGTTGTTCCCCCAATAAGTTCAACAACAACATCAATTTCTTCATCATTAATCACATCGTGATAATCTTTTGTATAAATAATTCCCTCAGGTAAGTCAACTTCTTCAAGACCACACCCATATTTAACAACGATTTCTTGTTTCATTTCTTTTTCTAAACGTGTTTTTTCATTTGTAAGAATTTCAACAACTCCATATCCTACAGTCCCAAGTCCAATAACACCGATTTTCATGATATTCCCCCTTAATAAAAAATAGACCAAATGGTCTATAAAGATTTTAACATTATGAAACCATTATTTTTATGCTTTATTTTTTAAAATGCATCAATAATAGTAATAATGGTCATCGTGTTAAACCTCACTTTCTTTATTTTTTGATATAATAGCATGATTGTATACACTAGTCAATTTTTTCTCATGGATTTCTTTCCTTATATTATTAATAATAAAATCTTGTATTGTTGACTTTGTATACAATATTCAATATAATAAATTCAATTATTGGAGGATAAAGTGATGAATAAGACATATATAAGTACACGTAATCATCAAGATCAAATCAATTTCTATCAAGCAATTGTACAAGGAATTGGTAATGATGGGGGATTGTTAGTTCCTAATTTTGATTTTCAAAAATTAGATTTAAATAAATTAGTTCAATTAAATTATGTAGATTTAGCGACAGAAGTGATTTCAACTTTTGTACCTGAAGATGGAAAAGAACTCATTCACCAAGCATGTTTAAATGCTTATGGAAAAGGATTATTTCCTGAAATTGTAGTTCCTGTGAAAAAAGCAGGAGATGTTTATGTTGCTGAATTATTCCATGGACAAACAGCAGCATTTAAAGATATGGCTTTATCTCTTTTACCACATTTAATGACATTATCTTTAAAACAATTAAAAGAAGATCGTGAAGTGATGATCTTAGCAGCAACAAGTGGGGATACTGGAAAAGCAGCTTTAGAAGGATTTAAAGATGTTGAAGGAACATGCATTAAAGTCTTCTATCCACTAGATGGTGTAAGTGCAATTCAACAACAACAAATGGTTTCGCAAGAAGGAAAAAATGTTAAAGTTGTTGGAATTCATGGAAACTTTGATGATGCTCAAAGTGCTGTTAAAATGGCTTTTGGTGATCCAATGTTAAAAGAAGTCAGTGACAAACATCATGTTTTCCTTTCTTCTGCAAATTCAATTAATGTAGGACGTCTCATTCCACAAATCGTTTATTATTTCCATAGTTATTTTGAACTTGTAAGAAATAAAGAAATTGAGATGGGAGATCAAGTAAACTTCTGTGTGCCTAGTGGAAACTTCGGAAACTGTTTAGCTGGATGGTTTGCAAAAAACATGGGATTACCTGTTAATAAATTTATTGCAGCATCAAATAAAAATAATATTTTAACTGATTTCTTTACGACGGGTAAATATGATGCTAATAGAGAATTCTTTAAAACAAATGCACCAGCTATGGATATTTTAGTATCAAGTAACTTAGAAAGACTTGTGTGGTATATGTCTGGAAAAGATGGTGATAAAGTTAAAGAATACATGGAAAAATTAAAAGCAGATGGTATCTATGAAGTTGATGATGAAACATTTGCACGTATTCAAGATCAATTTAAAGCAGGATATTTAAATGAAGAAGAAGTTTTAAAAACAATTAAAGATTGTTATGAAGATAACGGATATGTCCTAGATACTCATACAGCATGTGGTTATGGTGTTTTAAAACAATATCAAAAAGAAACAGGAGATCAAACAAAAACAATCTTACTTTCAACAGCTTCTCCATATAAATTCCCAGAATCTGTTTATAAAGCATTATTCAATGAAGAACTAGATGTTTATGAAGCTATTGAAAAATTAAATGAAAAAACAGGTGTAGCGATTCCTAAACCATTAGTAGGAATCAAAGATCGTGAAGTGTTACATAAAACACATATCGATAAAACAGAAATTATTAATTTTATTAAATCTGAAATGGAAGGACTTTAAAGAATGAAAGTCAAAGTCAAAGTACCAGCAACAAGTGCTAACTTAGGACCAGGATTTGACGTTGCTGGATTAGCGTTAACTTTATATAATACCTTCACTTTTGAATTAAATGAAGGTGGTTTAAATATTACAGGTTGCCCAACACAATTTTGTAATGAAGAAAACTTAACATACCGAGCTTTTAGCCAAGCAGCTCAAAGTTGTGGTTTAGATTTCAAAGGTGTCAATATTCATTGTGAAAGCCAAGTGCCTTATACAAGAGGTCTTGGAAGTAGTTCAACATGTATCGTAGCAGGAATTGTTGGAGCATTTGCTTTTAAAGATAAAACAGATGCTCGTCAAGAAATTCTTGAACTTGCTACAAAGATTGAAGGACATCCAGACAACGTGGCACCGGCTATCTTTGGTGGATTAACAGTTTCTGTTATGGAAGAAGAACAAGTGCTTACTTTAAATATTCCAGTAAAACATGAATATCGTTTTGTTGCACTTATTCCACCATTTACTTTATCTACAGAAGAATCACGTAAAGTATTACCACAAACATTAGATCGTCAAGATGCAATCAAAAATGTTTCTCATTTAGCGCTTGTCGTTGCTTCTTTAATCAATGGATATGATGATGGTTTAAAATTAGGATTTAAAGATCGTTTACATCAACCATATCGTGGTAAATTAATACATAATTACGATGAAATCATGAAAGTGTTAGAAGCTGATAAAAATGTTTTAGGATGTTATTTATCGGGGGCAGGACCTACTTTAATGGCGGTTATTCGTGAAGAAGATAAGATGGGTGTTGTTCGTTTAAAAGAAGAACTTGGATCATTATTAAATGATTGGGAAGTTATTAAATTAGAATTAGATCATAAGGGTTATACTTGTGATTATGAATAAAGGAGGAAAGTTCGCTTTCCCTTTTTTATTTGAATTATAGATAAAAAATCCTCTAGTTTTCACTAAAGGATTTACTTCTTGCTTATGAAATTGAGTCTTTTACAAAATAAACAACTTCTAAATTTTTTTCTTTAATATTGGAGTCAGATAACATCTCATCCATTGTCATCCAATAGTAATGCTTATTATTTATCACAAAATTGTCTTTTTTCATATAAGCAGGTAATTTAGAAAGTGTTATAGAGTAAAGATTGTGATTATAAATTCTATTTTCGTTATGACTAACTGAATATTTTTCTTGAGTTCTAGAAGTAACAAATTCACAATTTATTGTTGAAGTATCAAGTTGTAGATCTTTTTCTAATGCTTCTTTTATAGCAGTTTCATTATTTTCATCTTTAGTTTTGTAATTGATAAATAATTTACATTGCCATCTTTCATCATCGTAAAGTAATACTTGTCTTTGTTTTTGATGATGACTAGCGAATGTCTATGAGCCACTAAGTCTAGATTATTAATATCATTTATTAAATTTTCATAATTATATTTTTTTGTCATAAACTCTTTTCCTATCTTAAATAAATAAAGTACACCAATTACTATAAAAAAATATTTAATAATGATACTTGGAATCATAAAAAATGAATCATAATTTGCTGTTAAAGCAGATAATAGAAAGGAAACAGCAGCAAAAATAGTATCCCATGTTATATTATTTTCAATATATTCACTTTTATTTTCTAATAGATGTTCTAAATCTTTCTTTTCGATGTATAGACGCATTGTGCACCAACCTTTCTCAAATTATAGCTTAAACCAAAATAATATACAAGAAATAGATATTAAACTATCTCTATAAATATATACGTCAAAAAATTAGAAATTTCTTCTTTTTTATATAAGAAAAGACTGTACGAAATTAGTTTTCTAATTTGGACAGACTTGTATGTAATAGAATATTTCTTATGTGTTAGTCTACTTCTGCGGTAATGCATAAAAAATCAATACTATGATTAAAAATTTTGGAAAGAAGTTTCCATGTAGCAATTGGCATTTCTCTTTCGTAGTTTTCATAGTGTGAATACGTACGGGGAGAAACAGAGATCAGTTTTGCAAGATCTTTTTGTTTTAAATCATTGTCTTCTCTTACATTTCTTAAATTAATAAAAATGATTTTACTCATATGAATTCCTTTCTGTTTCTCTTGTCAACACAACGAATATCATAATGGATAAGAGAGACGTGTTCTTTGTATTTTCATTATATGGAAGAAATGTTGGGTCATTGAAAAACGGAACAAATTGGGCTTTTTTTCGTACAATTCATTTTTTAGACATATTTTTTGGTATAATAAGATAAAAATGGAGGTATAAAAATGGAAGGTATTACAGAAATTGATAAAACTGCTTATATAGATGAATGTAAAGAAATTGTGAGAAATGAACTTGATGAAGAACTTTCTGATGAAATGCTTACAATTGTGACAAATGAAATTATGGATACATGTTTATTTATTGGTGGAGACTTTAAAAAAGAAAATATCATCGATATTACAAAACAATATGTCACAATGGGTGGTATTAAAAGAATTAAGAAAGCACGTGAGGGTATGTAAGATGCAACATTATTGTGAAATACCAACACCCAAAGGAACACTTAGAGGATTTTTTCATAAACCTAATCAAGACAAACATCCTGTTTGTTTGATTTTCCATGGTTTTACAGGACAAAAAACGGGAACAAAGTTTTCTTATGTACAATTATCACGTATGTTAGAAGCTAAAGGAATTGCTTCTTTTCGCTTTGATTTTTTAGGAAGTGGAGAAAGTGATGGGAATTTTGTGGATATGACTTTTCAAGATGAACTGTCTTGTGCCAGAGTTATTTTAGAAGAATGTTTAAAAATGGAAAATTGTACAGAAATCTATGTTTTAGGACATTCGATGGGAGGAGCTATTGCTAGTGAACTAGCAAAGCTTTATCCAAATGTGATTAAAAAGATGGTCTTATGGGCACCTGCTTTTAATTTGCCAGAGGCGCTTCATTATTTGACAGGTCAAGTTGAAAGAGCAAAGACGTATGATCATGGGGGCTATGAAATATCGGATGAATTTGTAGAAGATATTTTAAAAAGAGATTTTTATCAAAATCTTGATACGTATCAAAATGAATTACTGGTTATTCATGGGACAAAAGATACAACGGTTCCTTATGAAATTAGTGATAAATATATGAAATTATTTCATAAAAGAACAAAGTTTGTTTCGATAGAAGATGGAAATCATAACTTTGATAAACTTTCAGATATTAAACAGGTTTTAAAATTAACTTTAGATTTTTTTGGATAATGTGTTTAGCACATTATTTTTTTATGCGAATAATTATTGAAATATAATACTATACATCGTATAATATTATTGTATAAAGAATAGGAGGGTAAATATGATATTTAATACAGGGGCTGCTTTATTGGATGCCATTGTTTTAAGTGTTGTTGCTAAAGAAGAAGAAGGAACATATGGTTATAAGATTACCCAAGATGTAAGAAAAGGAATTGATGTTTCTGAATCGACATTATATCCTGTCCTTAGAAGATTACAAAAGGATGAGTGTTTAGAAACGTATGATAAACAAATAGATGGCAGAAATAGAAGATATTATCGTATTACAGGAAATGGAAAGAATAAATTAGAAATGTATCGATTAGAATGGATCGATTACACAAAGAAAATTAATTCATTATTAAAAGGAGGGGATAATAATGAATAAGGAACAATTTCTAAAGGAATTAGAAGATTTATTACAAGATATAGATGCAACAGAAAGAGAAGAAGCATTGAATTATTATCGTGATTATTTTGAAGATGCTGGAAGTGAACATGAACAAGAAATTATTAAGGAACTTGAATCACCAAAGAAAGTTGCACAAACAATTAAAGAAGGGTTAGGTGTTGAAAATCATCAAGATATCAAATCTGATCATGAAGAAATTCATCATTTTAATGAAAGAAATATGCGTATTTTAAGAGGAATTGTTGTTATTTTGTTAGTTCTTCTTGTTTTACCAACGGTTGGTGGCATTGGTGGATTAATTGTTGGAGCAATAGGTTTATTTATTGGTATTGTTTGTGTTGGTGTTTTTGGAACATTTGGTTTACTTTGTGCTGTTGTTGCTTTAGCGGTAGTGGCGCTTCGTTTATTTATAGATGGCTTAATTGCAGGTGGTTTGATTTGTTTAGGTATTGGTCTACTACTTGTTTCGCTTAGTTATTTAACATCATTGATGACAGTAAGTTTGTTTAAATATTTACCACAAGCTTTTAGAGCAATGATTGATTTAGGAAAAAATATTTATAATAAGGTGGTTGGTTAATATGAAAATTTATAAAAGTATAGCTTTTGCTTCATTGGTTATAGGAACTGTTTTATGTATTGTTGGTTTTTTTATGAATGGAATTAGTGAATTACCAGATGAAACACAAAAGCTCAGTAAATATGTAACAATAAGATCTTTTGGGAAAGCAAGAAATGTTTCTATGGAAATGAGAGTAGATGATTCTTGTGATTTATCTTTGGAGTTATCTGCAGTAAATGGGACAATTAAATATTATGATGGTGAAGTCATTAAAGTTGAAGCAGATAATGTGGATAGGGACTATGAATTTAAATATGATGGTGTAAAAGCAAATATTTCTTTTGATGGAGTGAATAATAAAAAACAGGCAGGAAATGTTACACTTTATTTACCGAGAAATATTAGGTTTAATGAGGTAGGTTTAGATTTTGATGCTACAAATATTACAATGGAAGCTTTACAATGTACACAACTTGATTTAGAAAGTGATTCAAGTAAAGCAACAATTAAACGTCTTCAAGTGGACGGAAAAACAAGTGTTGACAATGATACGGGAGATCTTAGATTAAATTATTTAAATACAGATTCATTTGATATAGAAAATGATATGGGTAATGTTGAAGTAACGATGGCAGGTGCAAGAAACCAATATCATGTTGATAAAGATGGAAACATGAGTTCGATTCATGTAAGTAAAACAGATGAAGTCGTTGGTAATAAAAATATTACAATTGACACAGATTTAGGAAATGTTTCAATTCATTTTGAGGGGGAATAGAAATGAAAAAAAGATTATATCGTTCAAGAAAAGATAAAATGTTGGCAGGCATTTGTGGTGGATTAGCTGAATATTTTGCTGTTGATCCTTCACTTGTAAGAATTGCGTGTGTATTACTTTGTTTATATGCTGGAACAGGCTTATTGGTTTATATTCTTGCCGCAATTATTATTCCAGAAGATCCTACTTACTAATTTGAGAAATATTAAAAATAATATGATTTTGTCGCATTATTTTGTTGACATTGATATTGTGATTTCATATAATTAAAAAGGTTTCATAGGCAAAAACCTTTAAAGTCCCCGGTAAGGATAAACAAAGGAGAAAAGAAAAGATGAGACAAACAACAATGGCAAATGCTGCCACAATCGAAAGAAAATGGTATGTAGTTGACGCAGCTGGACAAACATTAGGTCGTTTAGCTTCAGAAGTTGCTACAGTGTTAAGAGGGAAAAATAAACCTACTTACACACCACATGTTGATACTGGTGATTATGTAATCATTATCAATGCTGACAAAGTAGTTATGACAGGTAAAAAATTAGAAAACACTAAATATTACCGTCACTCAGGATGGTTAGGTGGTCTTAAAGTTAAGACAGCTAAACAATTCTTAGAACAAAATCCAACAGGATTTGTTGAAGCAGCAGTTAAAGGTATGTTACCACATAACACTTTAGGTAGAAAACAAGGTATGAAATTATTTGTTTATGCTGGTGATAAACATCCTCATGCAGCACAAAATCCAGTAGAAATGAAAGTGAAAGGGTAAGGTGAAAGATAATGGCAAACGTACAATATAGAGGAACAGGTAGAAGAAAATCTTCTGTAGCACGTGTTATCTTAACACCAGGTACAGGAAACTTCGTTATTAATGGAAAAGAAGCTAGAGAATATTTAGCATCAGACGTATTAAACATGATTGTTAATCAACCATTAGAATTAACAAACACTAAAGACAAATTTGATGTAACTGTTAATGTTTATGGTGGGGGGTACTCAGGACAAGCTGGTGCAATCCGTCATGGTGTTGCTAGAGCTTTATTACAAGCTGGTGACGATTACAGACCAACATTAAAAGCTGCAGGATTCTTAACTCGTGACTCACGTGTTAAAGAACGTAAAAAATATGGTCTTAAAAAAGCACGTCGTGCTCCACAATTCTCAAAACGTTAATTTATACGTTTATTCAGAGAAATTCAAAAAGCTCAAATCGATATTTCGATTTGGGTTTTTTTGTAAAATGGAAATGAGTGCAATGGTTATTGTGTTTTGAAATGAACTTGCATATTAAAATATGTAATGCTATAATTTGATTGCAAATTAGAGAACAATTGCATCAAAACGAAAAGGTAAGGATGAGAGAAATCCTTACCTTTTCTAACTTTTAGAGTTAGTTATTGTAAAAAACTAACTACTTATGAATATAATACAATATCAATATATTTGTGAAAATTGAGTTTTATTATTTTCCAGCTACGCAACCACTATCAACAGGGAGCACAACACCATTAATAAAAGATGATGCATCTTCACATAAGAATACTGCAGCATTAGCAATATCTTCTGGCTTTCCTAAATGACCACTTGGATTTGATTTTTCTGCTTGTTTATAAGCATCGGGAGCGATTTCTTTGAGTGAGTTTACTAATTCAGTTTCGATAGTTCCCGGTGCGATAGCATTAATAGTAATATTAGATGTTGCGTAATCAAGAGCAGCTGCTTTTGTAACACCTACAACACCATGCTTAGCTGCACAATAAACTGAGTTTCCTTTGATTCCTAATAATCCAGCACCAGATGTCGTATTGACAATACGCCCAAAACCATTTTCTTTCATTATTTTTATTTCTTCAATCATACAATTTGTAACAGCAATTAAACAAATTCCAATTACTTTATTAACTTCTTCACTGGTACATTCATCAAGTGGCTTTGCTGGAATACCAAATCCTGCATTATTCATAGCATAATCTAATTTTCCAAATTGTTCTTTTATCCATACATAGGCATTTTTGATTTCATCAATATCAAATAAATTAACATGTTTATAAACAACTTTTTTTCCTTGATCACATAATTCTTTTGCTAAAGTTTCTCCTTTATCATCCTGAACATCAAAAATAATAACTTGGCAACCTCTATCAGCAAACATACGAACCATACCTTTTCCAATTCCACTTGCTCCACCAGTAACTAATACAACACGATTTTCCATTTTTCTACCTCCAAATATTTGATTATATATAAATTATAACTTATGGAGTAACTCTATAGTCAAGGATGGCTTATTTATCTAATTTAGGTACATTATCTTCTAAAAATACACAAAATTGAAGAAATAAATCTTGTATGATATAATTTTATATCAATAAAACATTGGACTAACTTTAATGTTAAGGAGATCATATTATGAAAATTAGTGAAGCTGCTAAATTGTTAGGCATATCTACAGATACAATACGTTATTATGAAAAAGAAGGAGTGATTTATCCAAAAAGAATAAGTCAAAATAACTATCGTGATTTAGATAATAAAGATGTTATTTCATTATTAGCATGTTTATATAATCGAAAGATAGGGTATTCTATGAAAGAATCAGTAGAGTATGTTGAAGGTATACCTGTTTCTAAAGTAACGGATATTTTAAATAATAAAATTTGTGAATTAGAATCAGAAGTAAAGGAAACTAAAAATCTTATAGATTATTTAACAACTTTAAAGGTTGAGTCAGAAACAGATTTTTATAATATTGGGAACTATTGGATCACTGTTGAACCTAAATGTTATTTATTACCTTATGCGAAAATTTCTCAATCAGAATTTTGTTTTACTAAAGATGATCCAAGATATTATGCAAAATTATTTGAATATCTCCCATTCATTAGTCAAGCACAAGTAACAGATGTAAAACAATATGATTCTTCACAAAGTGTAACAGAGTGGTTTTTTGTGATACCCGAAATTATTTATAATCAACTTCCTCAAGAATTTTTAAAAGATGCAAGAGTTATGCCAAGACAACATTGTTTAAATACAGTTGTTATTAATGAGAACTGGGAATATCCAAATACTGAAATTTTTAAAGATATATCTATTTATTTGAAAAAACGTAATATTAAATCTTGTGGAATTGCGACAGCAACTTATCCAAATTACTATTTTCAAGAGAACGGTAAAAAAGTACGTTATGCAAAAGTTAAAGTACCTATAGAATTGAAATAAATAGTTGAGTAGAGAATATGAAAAATATGTAGACTTTATAAAAGTGTGCATATTTCTTTTTTTGTTTTATAATATGAATATATTTAGAAAAGGAGAAATTTTATGAAAAAGAAATATGAGGTTCTTTTTTATATCAATAAACTATCTACAAAAAAAGATCAAAATGATCCCTCTAAAATGGTGTTTTCAACGAAAGAACTAGCAAGTCATTTACATATTCAACGTTCTAATTTATCAGCTATTTTGAATGAATTAGTTAGAGAAAATAAATTAGAAAAAATATCTGGGAGACCGGTACTTTATAAAATACATAATAAATTAGATGAAGATGATTCTATATTTAATCGACTAATAGGATTTAATGGAAGCCTTGCTAAGTCTATTCAAGATATTAAATCAACACTTTTATATCCTGGTAAAAAACCGGTTATTTTATTGTCAGGGAAAAGTGGTACAGGTAAAAGTTTACTTGCTAAAAAAATATATGAATTTTCTAAAGAAAAAGGCCTAATTAATGAAAATGGTCAATTAATGAAACTAAATTGTAAATACTTTATGAATGATGAAACTATGATTAAGAATTTATTTATTGATTATGGAAAAGCTGCTTTAGAAAAGGCGAAAAACGGAATGGTTTATTTTGATAATGTTCATTTAATACCAAAAAAATATAAATCAATTATATATGATTTAATTGAAATGAGTTCACTAAAAGAAAATAACTTTATGGTTGTTTTGTCATCGGATTGTTTTAATGAAAATGATTTAAAAAGTAATGCTCTCGATAATATATCAATAAAAATTGATTTGCCTTCCTTAGATAAAAGAGGATTGGTTGAAAGGATGGAATTAGTTCAGGAATGTTTTAAAAAAGAAGCAAGAAAAATAGATAAGTCGAT
>OCAA01001106.1_pt1 | contig 16256 bp, 17 predicted proteins | sample 1538241 | NCBI WGS metagenome assembly OCAA01 (sample SAMEA2580241, study PRJEB22360) | human gut metagenome | biome: human gut; feature: human-associated habitat; material: faeces | place: Denmark | collected 2008/2010
AAGTCTTAGTCCAGTTCCGCTAAAGTTGTAATTAGTTCCAACGAGCTGACCACTATTATCCTTCCCAGCCAATATGTTAAAGCTATTAGCAGTAGTAGTAACTTGTGTTTGTAATTTGTTGTCTGCGTCTGTAACTTCTTGTCTTATTTCTTTAGCAGTTTGAGTTATGGAACTTTGTAAATTATTCTTAGTATCTGTAACTTCTTGTCTTATCTCTTTTTCTGTAATTTCTATCTTTGATGTTAATTTATTATTTACATCTGATACTTGAAATAAAATATTTTCTTTTGTTGAAATAACTTCAGCTTGTACTTTTTGTATATTTAAAGATATACTTTTTTTAATAGTTCCAACTTGCAGATTTTCAAATTCATCAATTAATGAATTATATCTATAATTTCTGATTCTACAGTCTAAGTCTAAATTCATATCTCTATGTCTAACTCTCACTATATCACCGAGATTAAGTGAAAACATATCTTTAAAAGACTTATATTCAACTGTGTTCGATAAATCAATGAAGCTAATATCATAAGTGTAGTTAGGTTTATCTATCCCGTTGTCATACAGTTCTTTTACTAATCTTCTAAGTTCTGCATATGCTTGTTCTTGAGAAAATTCGGGCTTGTCCACTGTAGCTTGGTCTTTGTTAACAACTTCAACCTCGCTAAATTCCATATGAGATACCAACGGTTGATAATATGATCCGACATTAGGAGAATCTATAAAATATTCAGGAAGCAATAACTCATTTGCCCCTTGTGGCACTATTCTTGTTGTTACCTCTGACATATCTACAGTTTCTAATATTCCAGTCATATTTTTAGCATATTCTATAACTAAATTAGTATTCTTACCTATTTGGTCTTTTGAACTAATATTGAAGTTGTCTATATCAATTTCCCCTCCATATCGGTTCACAACTGTATTATCTTCGCTACCTAATAGGGCTGATGCACCATCTTTTCTAACTATTCGTAAATTCTTTTGTGTAGTATTGTTATCTGTTCCTACATACTTAAATTTGTGTGGATTCAATGTGCTGTTTAATATTTGCTTAATTGCTTCACTTCTAGTCTTTGCAACTATATTAGTATCTTTTATAAAGTTTTTAGCTAAATCAAAAAAGATATGTTCAGCATATACATTAATACTTTCCATATCTTTCTCAATTTCTTTTATTCTAAACAATTGCAAACCGCTAGGAGTAGGCACTTTTAAAATACAATGTTCTTTTATATAATCAGATTTATCACCAATCAACAAATATTCTAAGTTTAAAAACCAATTTCCATTCAGTTCTCTTTCTACTATACAACTAATAGTATCTTTTAAAATACCAATGCCATCATGGGTAAAATCTGTTTCATTATATTTATATAATGTAATCATAAAAACCTCCATCTAGGCTCAATTTCTATCTTAGTAATATTTCCAGTCCAACTAATTGTATTTTCTCCAACAAAAAAAGCTGGATATTCTCCAACCTTCTTATCATTTTTTGATACATTATCTTTAAATGTTTCTTTAAGCTCACTATCTATTTCTATGAATCCATCTATATCTTTCAATGTTATCTCTTTATTATTTATATTTAAAGTAACATTGCCAGTCCCAAAAACTTTTATGTAAGGCTCACTTTCATACGTTCCTATATTGTAGATTTTAGAACTGCTAGCAATTGTGATTTTACTGTAAAGGTTATAATAAGCAAAAGGATCGACAGTGAATGTAACTGAAAAACTTCCCAGCACTCTTAAATTTCTTTCAATATCACTAATAGAAACTGCTTTGACTTTATAATACACTTCTTTATCATCTGTGAAAGATATTTTTTTAGCATTTAAAAGCAATGAAGTAATATTTCTTATCTTTTTAGACATATTATCATCTCTGTTTCTTGTTTTAAAATTAAAATTAACTGTAATGTTTCTATCTAAAAAGCCTAATTCTTTAGTTAATGTCCCGTTTCTCCCAGCGATACTGATAGTTTCTATCTCTTTCTGCGATACTGGGATATTAACTCTATTTACAATATGTAAATTATGTTGTGTTGCAAAGACATTATCTATTATTATATCGTACACCTATATTCTCCCCCTCGCTCTTTTTGCTATTTGTTCATCTACTACAGTTGCCAATGTTTTTCCTACTTTTCTACTGTCTATATATATATCTGTATCTTTATTAACTAATTGTGCTAATAAAGTTATCATTGTATTCATACTATTTAATAATTCATTATCTGAATTGTTTGGTACTTTAGCAGTTGTTTCTTGTACTCTAGTTTGCACCTGTGGAGGTTTATAATACTGATGACTAAAATCTATCTTACTGATCTGATTAGAAACTTCCTTTTTGATTTCTTTCATCATCAGTTCTGTACTTGATAAATTAGTTCTTACTTTAGTGCCACGTGGTAAGTAAGCAGTTTCACCAATATCATTTTCACCTAAACCAACTGCCATTTTGCCCTTTGGAGCGTCAATTAATTCCCAGCCTTTTTCATTTATTGTATGTATGCCAGATGGTGCATTATTTGTTCCTATAGCATAAGATTTTCCACCACCAAAAAGGTTGCTGAACATCTTTTTCAATCTTGAGCCAAAGCTATTTATACTACCAGCGTCATCAACTTTAACTGTTGCTGTTGAACCATCTAAGTTATTAACCTCTCTTTTTGTATTTTGAAGTTTTTCAATAACTTCTTTAGCATTATCGCCTATCGCAATTGGATTTCCGTTTAAATCTAAAATAGCGTCTTGTACGTTACCAGTTTTGTCCTGAACTTGCCCCAGACTTCCGATTACTTTTCCATTACTGCTTACTATATTATTAGAAGTGTCCAAATAAGAACCTTGCAGTGTTAAATTCTTTGTTACTATCCCCTCTGAACTTGTGGCCCATTGAGTATACAATTTTTCAATCTCTTTACCACTTTCAGCACTCATAGCAGATACTGCTCCAGTATTCAGATTATATAGACCTTGCAGTTGTCCAGTTTTTTCGTTTACAACTGCATACATATCAACATATTTTCCCGTTGTAGTATCTAACATTGTTTGATAGCCAGTTTCAGTTATTTGATTTAATCCTTCTAAATTTTGCTCTGCTAATACAAGTCTTTCATAATAATTTTGGTCTACTGATTTTAAAATTTCTCCATTATATTTATTAATTACTCCAGATAAATTTTCATTTGATTCGATAGTATAATTATAAGCTTCATCCCAATACTGCTGATTAATAGCAAGTTTCTCTTGTTTTTTAGCTTCTAAATCTGCTATTAATTTTTCTTCTTCTGCTGTTAATTCTCCATTTCCAGTTTGAACTTGTGCAATCATAGCGTCATAATGACTTTCTATTGCAATTCTCTCTTCTTCATATTGTCTAAATCTTTCTTGTAAAAGTTCTGAAGCACCTTCTGCGTCTAATGTTTTCATTCTGTTTATAAATTCAGATTTAGCATATTCTAACTCATAAGAATTATCAGCTTGTAATTCTAACTCTAACTGTTTTAATTGAGCGTAATAATTTTGAATACTTGCAATTTCTTCGCTTGTTAATTCTCTTCCTTTAGCTTGATTAAGAATGTCTTTTATAGCTGTTTCTAATTCATTTGCTTTTTCGACTTCTTTTTCAGTTCTATTACTCCAATAATCTATTAAACTTTGCTCTGTTTCATCTATTACACCATCTGAATTGTACATTTCAAAGATAGCATTTTGAACTTTTGAACTGTTGGTCCTTATAGTTCTTTCTATTCCATCAACTAATCCACCAACTTTATCTAAGACACCACTTACTTCACTTTCACTTATAACTCCATCTAAATTCATATCATTTAAAGCAAAACCAAATTCTTGAACATCTTTAGTCATTTCTTTTACTGTATCTTGGAAATTAGATGATATATTATTATTAAAATCTTCATAAACCAATCCCATTTTAACTAATTCATCTTTACTTTTAGATTGCACTCCTTGTAAAGCTAAAGTTGCTTTTTCTAATAATGACATATCTTCTTTTGCTGCAACTATAGATTTATTCATAGCATCTTGAACTTCATTATATGCATATACTCCAGCACTTAAAACACCTACTGCTCCTACTACTGCTGGTAATCCAATTCCCAACTTACCAAAAGCCGTTACTACCTTACTTGCTCCAGTTGCTAAAATATTACTAGCTTTTTCACTTTCACCAAAAGATTTAGTAACTTTTCCCATAAAGCTTACTACTTTGCTTCCATCAGATACAATATTTCCAAATATTTTTAACGCTCCACCTGAAGCAGTTGCAAAAAGTCCAAGATTGATTATTGTTTTTTGAGTTTCTGAATCTAAGCTTCCAAACCATTTAATCAAACTCATTCCAGCTTCTAATAAATCATTTATATGTGGCAATAAATTATCAGCTATTTGTAAACCTAACCCTTCTAATGTACTTTTAAAAGTTTCTATCTTACCAGCCGTTGTTCCACTCATAGTTTCATACATAGCTTCTAATGCACCAGTTGAATCAGAAATAGTTGCTTTAAGACTATCATATTCTTCATCTAAACCAGCCAATAACGCTTTAAGAGTATCAATTTGAGTTTTTCCACCTAGTTGAGCAGATAATAAATCTTCTTGTTCTTGTGTCATGTTTTTCATTGAAGCTGAAACATCTCTTAAAGTAGTTTCAACACCTCTGAAATTTCCTTCAGCGTCATAAGCAGATACACCTAATTTCTTTAATGCTCCTTCAGTTGTTGAAGTTGTTCCCATTAAGTTAATAAGGATAGAGTTTAACGCTTCACCTGCTTCACTCCCCTTAATACCTCTATTGGCAAGGACTCCTAGTAACGCAGTCGATTCAGCTAATGGAGTATTAAAACTTTTAAACATACCTCCAACACCAACATATGCTTCTAATAGTTGTTGTCCCGAAGTATTGGAACTATTTTGAGCCTTTGTTAATGTATCTAAATAATAAGTTGTATCACTTGCTTGTAAACCTAAAGAAGATAATGAATCTGTAACAAGATCGGTATTTGTAGCCATATCTTCTTCCCAAGCTATACTAGCCTTTACGTTAGGTTCTATTGCATCAATCATTTCATTTACACTATAACCAGCTAAAGCAAGATAACCAAATGAATCTGCAACATCTGTAGCACTTGCCCCAGCAATACTTTCTCCTAGGTCTTTAGCGTGTTTTTCTAATCTGTCAAATTCTTCTGCCGTTGCTCCGGCTAATGCTCCAGTTTTCGCCATACTATTTTCAAAAGCTATTCCAGCGTGTGTTGCATATCCAGCAAAAGCAGTAATTGGAGCAGATAATGCTATTAACTTATTTCCAATTCCATCAATTGTTTGCCCTGCATTATCTAATTTGTTTGCAAAATTACCTATGTTTTGTCCAACTTCTTTTAACTGGTTAGACATTTTATTGGTATCAAAGTTTTTTATAGCTTTATTAGTATTTTCGATTTCTTCCGTTAATAGTTGGATTTGTGCTTCAGTTTCTTTTACACTATTTTCAGCATTTTTAAGTTGGTTTCTATATGTATTTAATTGTTTTTCAGTTTTTTCAATAGCTTTAGTATTGTCTTCTTGGCTATTTTTTAACTTCTCAAGTTCTTCAGTTTTTCTTTGAATACCAGCTTTAGCTTCTTCTATTTGCTTTTTATAGGTATTTAATTTGGTGGTTTGAGCTGTCATTTTTTGCTCTAACAAACCAAGTTTCTTTTGTAAGCCATCTACGCTTTTATCGAAACCATCACCACTCTTAGAAGCCAATTTATATTGAGTATCTAATGATTTTAACTCTTTATTTAATGCTCTAATTTGCGTGGTCGCTCCTTTATCTTGAACTCCAATTCACTCAAAGAGTGACTAATAATTGTTCATTAGCCATCTTTAAACATCACCCCCTTAGCCTAAAACTTTTAAAACTTCTGTATCTTCATTTATTTTTTCTTGCTTTTCACTTTTATATAAATTATTATGAATACTTATTTGAGATACAACTTTTCTTAATGTAGAGTTCCAAAACTCATTTTCTGTTCTCTTTAATATAGTTGTATAAACATAGTATAACCAATCAATATCTATTTCACTTGTTTCTTTTGAGTTGCTTTTTTTTTAGACTTTTTGTTATGATCCGCTTGTGGCATTGAACTACTTACAAGCTCTATAACATCAAGTGTATGACACAATAAAAGCCCAATTATATCAAATTCAAATAATCTTTCACCGATTGGCTTGTCTGGCTCTTCAGCGGGTCTTATAGATGAAGCCATGAAGTATAGAAGTGTTTTATCATCATATTTATTGATTAAATGAATTGCATTTAAGAAACTCATGTTTGACATTTCTTGAAACATATTTACAGAAGTCATATCAAAACACATGATGTATTTTTTATTTCCTAATATAATTTCTTTACTTTTCTTAGTTAAATTACTCATTCTAAAATCCTTTCTAAGGATAGCCAGTAAAAAAAATACTGGCTATAATCAATTGATTAAGGTACATAGTTAACGTCTTTGAATTGTACTCTCTTAAAGAAGTTCTCAAACCTCTTTTTACCTTCTGTATTTGCAGTAGCAGTAGCTCCAGCAGAATCCATTACATACTTTAATACTCCATTTAAAGTTACATCAGTTCCTTGATCTTTAGTTTTAAGAGAACCACTCATTGGAATAGCCTGTCCGCTTAAAGTATCTTCCACAAAGTTAAATGAGTCTGTTTTAGTTTCTCCGTTTTCATTATCTTTAGCTAACTTGCAGTTGTAATATACAATTCTGTCTTTGCTTCCATCTGAGTAATTCTTTTCAAATAAAAGTGCGATTTGTGGAGCAACAGCAGAAGTTTTATACTCTAATTCTCCAGTTGCGTAAGTTTGTCCAGTCAATTCTGCCTCTATCTCTCTTGAAATATTAGAGAATGTTAATGATAAATCTGCTCCTACAAGTTCTTTTATGTAAATATTTCTCAGATTATCAGCATAGTTACTGCCTTCAGCATAACTTTCTGTGATACTTAACGTTTCTAAATCTTTAATTGGTTTTGGTTCTTTAAAAATATTTTTTGTTGTATCAAATACCGCATAATGTGCATTTGAAATTCCAGTTGCTTTCTTACCCATATTATTAATTCCTTCTTTCATTAGTTTATTTATTTAATTTATTTATCAACGCTTATTGCAAAAGTAATAGCGGTACAAAAAAAGCCAGAGTCAACAACTACTGTTGACGCAACTGACTTTCTTATAAATCCTGCTTTTTGCATAGCATTTATTATTAATTTTTTATTGTTTTCTACATTAGACTTACAATAAAGATTAAGCATTACTGTATATAGTGTTGCTTTTTCTTCATTATCAGCCATTCTGCTTGGCTTTTCTATATAGTTATAGACTATACATTCTGTTTTATCATTTGCTCTAGTAATAAAGTAGTTTGGTAAAGATATATCAGCTAAAGCATTTTTAATTTTTTCACTTATACTCATTTTAATGCTTCCTTTATTTCTGCTTGAATTTTCTTTTTAAGCTCTTTTAAAACTTCACTATCCATATTATCAACTGCATTTGTAAACCAAAATTGATATTTTTTAGTGTAAATATCACTATCTTTCCCCCAAAGCTTTTGATTATAGCCATAATGATGAAAGTAAAGGTGTTTCCACTCTTCCCACGGTTGAGAGTCATTCTTCAATCCAACATCTACATAGTAATTACCGTTTTCATACTCTCTAGTATCAACTTCACCAATTAAATGAGCTCTCCTAGAAAAGTTACTAGCTTCATCACGTAACCCTTTTTCAACTATCTTAGCTACTTCATTTACAGAACTTTTTGCTTTTATATTATCTAACTTGTTTAACTTCTTAGTTAGAGAGTTTAGTCCTTTTATAGTTATAGTCATTACTCCGTTACCCCTATATTAATTTGTAGATATTTATTTTCTTCTCTTATATTACTCATAGATATAACTTCATAAGTTTTATTATTATATAAAACCTTATATCTATTAGCATCTTCAACATCAAAATCTACTAGGTGCTTTGGGTATCTTGCAGTAATAATTTTAGTAATAGCTGTTCTTTCTCCATTATCTAGTTCTTTATTACTTGCAACATTATTTCTAACTCTGCATTTAGCCATCAATATAGTAGTTAACTGTTTAGTTGGTATATTATCTACATCTATACCTATTTTTAATTCTTGTAATTCAAATCTATGTTTAAATTCTCCTGGATTAATTATATACATATATACCACCTATAATAAATTAATTGAATATTTATTAATTATTGAATCAACAACTAAATTAACTTTATTATTTTCAACTGAAAAAAGTCTATTTTCAAACATTTCATTACATAAAATTAATACCGCAATTGTTACATCTTCCAATTTATCTAAATCTTCTTCAGTTCTTCCAGTAATACCTTTGATATGGCTTTTAGCAGCAACTAATATAATATTAAGAATTTTTTTATCACTCTCATAAGCATTGCAATATTCTACAACTTCATCTACTGTAATTTGAGAAAATTTCATAACTAATACCTATGCTTTATTGTATATACCAACTACTTGTTGATCATCTTTAGTTTTTCCATCTAAGAAGATATCTGCACCATATCCAACTAATCCTCTTCTAGTGTAAACAGAGTCATTATATACATATAATGCTAAACTAGCTTGAGTATTTGTATGATATGCTGCAGGAGTTGCTAATACAATAAGACATTTAGCTCCTGTTGCACTTGGTGATTCTAATGCATCTGTTAATTCTACTGGTAAACCAAGTAATATATAATCTGTTTCTTGAGTTGGGTTTGGTTGTAATAATGGCCTTCCATCAGCATCTTTCAATAAATCTATTTCTAGGAATGTTTCTGAATTCATAAACCATCTTGCTTTTTTTACTATTGATTTTTTTAGCTTAGCTTTTGCTTTCTTTAAATGATCTACAGAGAATGCTCCTCTTGTCTCTAACTTAATTTGATTTGCAGTCTTTATTCCGCTTATTATTCCAGTAGGTTGCTTAGTTCCACTACCATGAAATATAGCAGTTTCTATTGCATCTGTCATACTTTCAGCAATATCATCTTTTATAAATGCTTGTAAATCTAATTCTTGAACATTTAACATTTGCTTTGTAATTGCTGATTCTCTATACAATCTATGTTGACCAAGTTCGATTATTTCTAATGTTGCTATAGTAGCACTTGGATCTGCTGCAGGATTTTCGTCTACCCATTCTGCTGTTCCATTTGTAATCTTTTTAGGTATTTTGTAATTACCCTTTATATTTGTACCATCAAAGAATTTGTATACATTACTTCTATCTTTAATGGTTTTTATAATATTTTTTGATAATACTTTATTTACTACAACTCCCCCTTCTGCACCTGTTGTAGTATTCATTGCAGTAGCCCTTTCTTCTATTTCTTTTCCTGATAATATAGACCTTAACTCACTATTATTAATTTCATCTTGAGTTCTTTGTTCTGATTCTTGTTTTTTCTTTTTACCTTTTTCTACACCTAAAGTTCTTTTATTCTCAAGAATTTGTATTGTTTTATCAATTTTTTCAACTTCTTTTTCTATTTCATCAATTCTTGATTCCTCTTTATCAGTTAATGTTCTAGTTTCAGCTTCAACTTTATTTATTATTGAATCCATTTCATCAATTAATTCTACTCTTTTCTCTTCTAATCCCTTTTCATTATTATCTAAGCTTCTAAATTCTGCTATTCTTATTGCTTTCAAATTAAACACTCCTTTTTTTAATTTTTTCACTTCTATTTTTTAATTTTTCATAATAAGTATTACTTTCTTCCTTTTTCTCATGTACAGTAACAGCTTTAAATTCAGTAGTTCTATTTTCAATAAAAACTTCATTATCATCTCTCATTTCAATAGATGTCCCTGCATAAGCTGGATTTTTTGTATTATCCACTATACTTACTTCAAATAAATCTAATTCTTCTACAATTCTTCTTTCATAACCATTTTCTACTGATTCTAATTTATCTTTTTCCGCATAAAATCCAAAGCTCCATCCTCTTAACTCTTTATTTTTAGCTTTGTCAATTACATCTTGATCAGTTACAGTACATATAGCCCTTAATCCTATGTTATCTTCAAATAATTCAAGATTACCCTCTGACGTAGAACCAAGCTTTCTATTTTTATCATGATTTAGTAATAAATCTACATTAGCCCTTTTTTCTAAACTTCTTTGAAATGCTCCAGGTTTTATTTTCTCTATAAACTTACCTTTTACAGAAGGAATGGGCTTACTTTCCCTATCAACAACATTTACATATCCATCAAGAACTACGCTATCATTACGAATTTCTATTCTCATTACTTTCACCCCCTTTCAAGTTCATATTTGTAGTTTTATCTGTATTAGGTGTATACACCTCACCAGTTTTAGTATTATATAGAACATCATTAAGCCCTAATACAACTATGTCATTAAAAGCTTCAATAGGTTCTTTATCCTCTTCATATCTAACTTCATTTACTGTTAAAATTTTATTTTTAATTGCAGTTTCATAAGCTTTATATCTTTTTTCTATATCTCCTTTTAATAGATCTTTTGCATCAAAAGCAAAATAAAAAGACCCCTTTTCTTTTTCAAGAAGTAAGTCTTGATTTAAAGCAGCTATGAAAATAGATAGAATAGGTATTATACATATCTTAACGAATTTAATGAAAACATCGTCATCAACCTTAGTTCCTTCTCCAGTAAAAATTTCTGCAGGTATATTTAAAATTTTACATAATTCTATAGCATTAGTTTTTTTATTTTCATTCATCTGTAATTCGGTACTGGTGCTTCCACTTTCTTTAAACTCCAATCCTTTATTTAATACAACACAATTTTCACTATTTTTACTATACAATTTTTTCCATTGTGCTTTTAATGTATTTATAGATGAAGAATCTAATTTTATATCAGAAGTTATAAATCCTTTTTTATTACCACCAGTTAAAGCTAAAATATTTTCATAATCCAATGAATTGTAGGCTACCGAAAGAATTTTTTGTGATAAATCTAATAATCCCTTCCCTGTAGCTCCATCTTCTGAATTTTTTAATATTTTTATAAAATTATATGGTTTATAAAACTCTCCATCTACAGTTATTTCATAATTTTTAAAAATCGGATCACAATTATTATTTATATGAACTTGACTTTCTTTTACATAGTGTAAACTCTTAAACTTTCCTCTTTCTTTATTTATGTATGCATATCCATTTCCATGTAATAAAAAATCCTCAATTAATGCACATTTAAATTGAAATGCATTTAATGTATCTCCTGTTTCATCATTAAGTAATACTAATCTTATATCATCTTTTACCTCTTTAACTTTTCCATTCTCTTCTTTAAATAATTTAATAGTTAATGATGAAATTGTATTTTTAATAAGTTCAACTCCTGCTGCTATAGTTGGAATATCTAAAGCCATTTCTTTAGTTATATCAGTTTTAAGATGTTCTTGAAGTACAGATGTTAATTGATCTAAACCTTCAACTTCAATTGATCTTTTTTCTTTTTTTCTAAAATTAAATAACTTCATACAACCCCCTCTTAAATAACTTGTACCACAAAATCATTTTGATTTAGTAATTCTCTCTCTTGAAGTAAATATAGTGCATCTACTAATGCCATAACCATGTCTATTTTCCCTTTTGATTTTTTCTTATTTAAATATTTATTTAAATTAGTATCTTCTGTTTGTCTTGCATTTACAAAGTTTATTTCTAACAATGAATTTTTTTCATAATTAAAATTCTTATTTAAAATACACTCTTTAAGCAGTTTTATTGGTGAATGCAGTATCCTACTATGTTGAATAACTTCAACACATTCTATACCAGCATTTGATAGTTTTTGTGCACTAGATAATGCATTTCTTCTATCATATCCAAGTTGTACTATATTTACTTGATATTTTTCCTGTAAATCCATAATAAACTCCTCTACATAACCATAATCAATAACTTCATCACCACAACCAAAACAATTACCTGCTTTTATTTCACTTTGATAATCTATATCTTCTTTCATAGACTTAACTAATATTCTTTCTCTAGGAATGAATGCCCAAACTTTTGCTACAATCTTTCCTTCATGATAAGTTAGCATAGCTACAGCAGTATTATCTTCTGTTTCAGCTAGATCTAATCCTATATAAACATCTTTTCCTGTCCAATCAAAATCAGATATTTTACATTTTTTTAATTGATCTATTGATATGAATTCCTCTCCTGCATTAGCTGGCATAAAATAATTCATACTCTTAGTCAAATATTCTGTTTGCAAACTCTCTTGTATTAATGCTCTTTCTCGCTCTTCTCTTATGATATTGTAATTTTCTTCAATTCTAAGTGGATTAGCTTGATGTATTCCTATATCATTCCATAAATTTTCTTCTTCAGCATAATATAATAATGCAAACTGCCTTTCATTTTTAACTATTCCTTGAAAAACCTTTTTTATATATTCTAAATCATCTTGCATTATTGAATGATCTATTGCATAAGCCGTTGTAGTTCTAAAAAGTAATGGATTAATTACATTTCTTTGTCCCGACTTCATTGCAGTAAAGTTGCCATTGTCACTAAAATTACCATGTTCATCACTTACAAATGCTGCTGGTCTTATTGAGTTATTTTTACCACTTTGAGATGTTCTAGGTTTAAAAAAACTTTTCGTTATTTTACACTTAATTATCCCAACTTCACTATCTGACCAGTCAAAATGCTTTGCTATTAATGGACTTGCTTCTAATATTTGCACCATTGCTTTTCTTATTTCTGCTGCAAGTTCTTTATTTAAACAAATAGAGTAAAATTCAGAATATTCTTGCTCTGTTAACATTAATAATAAAAATGTTATTGCTACTAATGCTGTTTTGGCATTTTTTCTAGCTATATAAAGAGTTATATCATTATATCTAAACTTATTTGAATTATCTTTAAATCTCCATCCAAAAATATTTGCTAAGAAAAAACATTGAAAATCTGCTAAATTGGTTAATATTTGTTTACCAGCTACAAATCCTGTTGCAAAATTAAATAATTTTAATAAATTATTTATAATTTTCAATTTATTTTTATCAAAATAGTATTGAAAATTTTCATTGTATTGATTTTCTTCTAAGTCTTTTAAAAACCATTTACATTGAATTATTACTTCTTTTGTAGTTACTTCTTTTCCAGCAACAACATTTTCAGCATATCTAATAGCTCTTTCAAGTAAAATCATTACTCTCCTCTTAGTGCTTTTATAACTGCATCTTCTTCAGCATTCCTAGTATTCAAATTAACATTTGCTATCTTTGCTCTACTCTGTGGAGATAAACATAATTCATTACAACATCTATAAAAATCTTTATCATAACTATCTTTCTTCGACATAACATCTTTATTAAATAAAAGAGAAGGTTTTTTATTTATTGCTGATTCAATATAATGCAATCTATCAATAGCTATTGCAGCTTTTGTTAAAATAAATCTATCTAAATTACTTAATAATTCAGTTGCTTTTAATTGATCTACAATGAAATTAAAGAGATAAATCTGACTATTTGTTAATTCCATAGATGGGATTATTTCATCAGCTTTACCTCTTATTTTTTCTTCATATTCAATTCTTTTTTCTATTTCGTCTATCGTTTGAGATGATTCAGTTAATACCTTTGCACTCTTACAAGGTCTAGCCATACCATCACCTCCTGTATTTTTATTTTTTATCCAAAAGCAAAAAAAATATTTCATTTTACAGAATCGGATAAAGATTCTAACCCCCTGTAACTGGACTAGAAAAACTTGTAAACAAATTTCAAACCCCGGGGGTATACTTTAATTCTTGCTTTTTAGCAATATCCCTCAATATGCTTCGTGGTATTTTATTATCTTCAGCCATTTTGTGATGAAATTTACACAAGCAAAGAAGATTGCTATCTTCCAGCCAAAGCTCTTTGCTCTCTACGATTGGAATTATATGATGAACATTTATAGTATCAAAATTATATTGTTTGCCATAAGTTTTATATAATTTTCTAGAGCATACCTGGCACATATAATTATCACGCTCATTTATTTGCTTTCTTTTATTCTTCCATACTTGTAAACCTCTAAGCCTATCTTCTTCACTTCTTTCAACATTATCTTTCTTTTTCTTTATAGACGCATAACTACACTTATAATCTGTACTATGAATTTTCCCACACTTTATACAACTCTTTAATCTAGCCATTGCTAATTACTCCTATATATCTATAGTTTTAGATGCTATTTCTTTCTCTTTAAGCTTTAATGCTTTCCTATCATTCTCCACTTTATTAGGATCATCTTTCCAAGATGCTTTCTTTCTATTATTTAACCAATACTTTTGAGCATTAACATCTGGTTTAGCAAACTTCTTTACTTTAGATATCTTCACATCTTCTTTGACAAGAACTATACCATCATCGGTTAATATATCTTCTTTAACTTTAGTAACAACATCTTCATAGTAATGATAACCAGTACAACATTTAAACAAAGCATCTTCTACCTGTTCATTTCTTACTTCTTTTACTTCATCAATAGCTTGTTTTAACTTCAAGTTATTATTTTTTTTGGCCTTCCATGCACTTCTGGATATACCTAAATACTCTATGATTTCTTTGTCCTTACACCCGTCCTTAAGCATTGATATTACTTGAGTTAGGTTACTCTCGATAATTTCATCTACGGACTTTCTGCCCATATTTTCATCTCCTTTTTGTGGCCATTTTATTTTTCATGGCTTTTTATTTTTTTAAGCTTTCATTTTTAATATTTTAATTAAAAACAAAAAACCTCTGTAAAGCCTTGATTTTACTTACTTCACAAAGGTTTTTATTATTTCGCTTAAATCAGTAATAACATGGACGATTACGGATATCTTTTTTAAATCACATATATTAGTAATAATTTTTTATTTATAACTTAAATAAGTACCATTTCTTTTTTTACTGATTTAACCTCTAAACAGTAATTTAATCTTATATTCCTGTATCAGCTATTCTTGCAGCATCTTTTGCCATTTGTTCTTTTAATCCTAAATATCTTTTAGTTTCCTCTATACTCTTATGTCCAAGTGCTATTCTTACTGCTTCTAAATTTCCATTAGTTTCAGAATATATTTTAGTAGCATATGTTTTTCTTGGACTATGTCCTGTTATATGCTCTAATCCAATAGCTTCTCCAACTTCTTTTAACTTATCGCTAAAGGATTTCTGTGTTAAAGCTTCATTACCTTTCCCTTTTCTACTAGGAAATGCAAACTCTGACCTTTTCTTACTCTTAACGTATTGTCTTAAATGTTTTTCTAAAGCTGGTCCAATTTCAGCAACTCGCTTCTTTGGTTTTCTTCTGTTAGGATTTTTAGCAACTTCACTTTGCCATTGCTTATATTGTTTTTGCTCTTGAATCTCAAAGTAGCCTTTGTCTAATGCATCTTTTATTTCTCCAATTGTTAATGTTATTATATCTTGCATTCTATATCCTGTTGCTCTAGCAAGTAAAAATAACATTAAGTTTCTTTCATGATATTCTTTACTTAATTCAACTAATTTTTCCTTATACCTTTCATATTTAGAATCTGGAATAGGATTTGCAGAACCTTTTTCCCATTCTCTTATTTTTTCTTTCAACATTACCTCACCTGTTTAATACCTCCATTTTAAATATAATAAAAGAGCCGTTATTTCTAACAACTCTTAAATTCATTTGTCAATCTTCTTGGTACATCCCAAGTAATTGCACAATCTATATCCTTTTTTAAGACTATATCTCCATCTTTTTTAGTTTCATAAAGTGATCTATTCTTTAATATAAAAGTTTTATCACTCATATACTGCTTACTTTCATATTTTGTTATTTTTCTTACTTCATTTTCATAAAATTTTAGATGTTTTCTATTTTTTAAGTGAATAGATTTAAACTCTTTAAAATTTCTTTGTATGCACTTATTTACTGCTGATTTATTTACATTTAACTGTTCTGCAATCTCTCTTGCATTTAATCCATTTAAATATAATTGTCCTACTAAATCTTTGTTCATTTCTATTTCTCCTTAAAAAATTATATAGTTTACCCCAACCCATTCAAAGTGGACATTTTAAAATTTTAATAAGTAATATACCTACAAACTTTACATTATTTCTGATTTGTATATAAATATCTTAATATACTTGCAAAAAAAT
>OCAA01001126.1_pt1 | contig 16009 bp, 19 predicted proteins | sample 1538241 | NCBI WGS metagenome assembly OCAA01 (sample SAMEA2580241, study PRJEB22360) | human gut metagenome | biome: human gut; feature: human-associated habitat; material: faeces | place: Denmark | collected 2008/2010
TTTTCGTTCTGCTCATTACAGAAAAAATAACGTTCTCCACCGACCTCTGTCAGGTCGATTTCCCAGAGCACCACGCTGGCCGACTGCTCCGCACGGGTGCATTCATTCAGTGTTTCCTGCCGGATATCCTGCATCAGTTCACCACCTGTTCAAACTCTGCGCTGAACTCAACACGCAACATACTGACCCGCGACGACCATTTTGCGCAGGTCACCTTTATCTGCCGCCACTCATAAGGCGGCGTCCACAGAAAGGATTTCCAGCCCCCGTGCTCTTCCAGAAACGACTCCAGTACCGTGGCCTCCTCACGGGGGACAGAAAGCGTCACGCTGTACGTTTTCAGGTCGGCATTCAGCCCGGCAGGCGCTCGCTGAGAATAGCCATCACCAAAGCGCACCTTTCTTACAGAAGGGACCGAAGCCACATCCATACCGGGTTTCACTTTCCAGCGGAAGGTCTTCATCGTCCACCTCCGGAGAACAGGCCACCATCACGCATCTGTGTCTGAATTTCATCACGGGCACCCTTGCGGGCCATGTCATACACCGCCTTCAGAGCAGCCGGACCTATCTGACCGTTCGTGCCGTCGTTGTTAATCACCACATGGTTATTCTGCTCAAACGTCCCGGACGCCTGCGACCGACTGTCCGCCATGCTGCCCGGTGTACCGACATAACCGCCGGTGGCATAGCCGCGCATCAGCCGGTAAAGATTCCCCACGCCAATCCGGCTGGTTGCCTCCTTCGTGAAGACAAATTCACCACGGTGAACAATCCCCGCTGGCTCATATTTGCCGCCGGTTCCCGTAAATCCTCCGGTTGCAAAATGGAATTTCGCCGCAGCGGCCTGAATGGCTGTACCGCCTGACGCGGATGCGCCGCCACCAACAGCCCCGCCAATGGCGCTGCCGATACTCCCGACAATCCCCACCATTGCCTGCTTAAGCAGAATTTCTGTCATCATGGACAGCACGGAACGGGTGAAGCTGCGCCAGTTCTGCTCACTGCCGGTCAGCATCGCCGCCATATTCTGTGCAATACCATCAAAGGTCTGCGTGGCTGCACTTTTTACCTGCGACATACTGTCCGTGGCGCTCTCTTCCCACTCACTCCAGCCGGACTTCAGGCCTGCCATCCAGCTCCCGCGAAGCTGGTCTTCAGCCGCCCAGGTCTTTTTCTGCTCTGACATGACGTTATTCAGCGCCAGCGGATTATCGCCATACTGTTCCTTCAGGCGCTGTTCCGTGGCTTCCCGTTCTGCCTGCCGGTCAGTCAGCCCCCGGCTTTTCGCATCAATGGCGGCCCGTTTTGCCCGTTGCTGCTGTGCGAATTTATCCGCCTGCTGCGCCAGCGCGTTCAGGCGCTCCTGATACGTAACCTTGTCGCCAAGTGCAGCCAGCTGGCGTTTGTACTCCAGCGTCTCATCTTTATGCGCCAGCAGGGATTTCTCCTGTGCAGACAGCTGGCGACGTTGCGCCGCCTCCTCCAGTACCGCGAACTGGCTCTCCGCCTTCCACAAATCCCGGCGCTGCTGGCTGATTTTCTCATTTGCTCCGGCATGCTTCTCCAGCGTCCGGAGTTCAGCCTGAAGCGTCAGCAGGGCAGCATGAGCACTGTCTTCCTGACGATCGCCCGCAGACACCTTCACGCCGGACTGTTTCGGCTTTTTCAGCGTCGCTTCATAATCCTTTTTCGCCGCCGCCATCAGCGTGTTGTAATCCGCCTGCAGGATTTTCCCGTCTTTCAGTGCCTTGTTCAGTTCTTCCTGACGGGCGGTATATTTCTCCAGCGGCGTCTGCAGCCGTTCGTAAGCCTTCTGCGCCTCTTCGGTATATTTCAGCCGTGATGCCTCAGACTCGGCCCAGTCCTTTGCTGCCATCTCTCTGGCCTTTTCAAGATCGGCCTGCAACGTGGCGGCTGAAAGCCCAAGTTGCGCATTCGCTCTGTCCTCCCATGCTCCCCGGAGATTGGCAAGAAATGCTGAGGTTTTACCGCGCCGGTGGCTCCGGCTCTGATACCACTGCCATTTTTTGTCCGCCTCATCAAAAGCCTTTTCTGCTTTCTCCAGCATTCCCTGGGCAGTGTCCGGGCGACCAATATCCAGCACCGAATCCCACATGGATTTGAATGCCCGTGCTGTCCTGTCTGCCCAGGTCTCCAGCGTGCCCATGTTCTCTTTCAGGCGGCGGGTCTGGTCATCAAACCCTTTCGTTGCGGCCTCGTTCGCCGCCTGCAATGCCCCGGCTTCATCTCCGGAACGCTGCAACTGAGCAACATACGCAATCTGCTCCGCCGTCACGTTATGGAACTGACGTGCCATCGCTGTCAGTCCCGACGTCGGGTCTGTGGTCAGCTTCCCGAAGGCTTCAGCGACCTTGTCCACCTCCACGCCGGATGCAGAGGAGAAACGCGCCACACTCTGGCTGATCGCCTCAAACTGCTCACCACCACGCACACCGGCATTCACCAGCGCCGTCAGTGACTCGCTGGTCTGGTTAAACGTCAGCCCTGCCGCCTGCCCGGCTCTGGACAGGACCAGCATACGATCTGCCGTCAGTCCCGCCTGATTGCCGGAAAGGACCAGCGTTTTGTTGAAATCGGACAGGGTTGAGTTGCCCTGATACCAGGCATACGCCAGCGCACCGGTCGCCACCGCCAGCGAGGTGGCCCCCACCATCGGCAGGGTGATCGCACCGGCAAGCCCCCTGAACATGGGGATCATCCCGCCGAAGGAGTCCTTAACCTGACCCCCCTGTTGCAGCAGGATCAGCCACGGGCTTTGCCCGCCTGCAAGCTGCGTGGCCACGTCGGTGAACTGTGCAGGCAGCATACGCATGGCGGCTTTATACTGCCCGACGGAAATCCCCGCTTTCTGTGCAGCCAGCGCCTGTCGGCTCAGCGACTGTTCAACGACTGCCGCTGTTTTTTTCGCATCAGTTTCCGTACCGGAAAAATGACGCCTGACTCTGGCCATCTGCTCGTCAAATCTGGCCGCATCCAGACTCAAATCAACGACCAGATCGCCTACCGGTTCAGCCATACCGGACTCCTCCTGCGATCCCTTCTGATACTGTCATCAGCATTACGTCATCCTCCGTCATGTCCGCCACATCCGGGGAAGCGGGGATAACTTCATTCCCGTCCGGGCCAAAGCGGACACCTCCGGCAAGCCCTGCCGCTTTCTGCATCAGCACATCATCTTCAGGCTCTTCGTCAGCCTCGCGCCGGTTCAGCAGACTGAAATCCAGCGGATGCATATCCGGATCGCTGAAAAACAGGCTGAGCACGGTGTACGTCAGCCCGGAAAAGTGCATATCCAGCAGAACATCATGAAAATAATGGGTACTGTAAAAGCGGTGCCAGTCGGCATACTCCGTGGATGACATCCCGGCAAGCATGGCACGCCAGTCGGGTCGCCCCATCTCACGCGCCAGTTTCAGGGCAAAACTCAGCTCACCATCGAACACTTTCCCGCAGAAACAGGCTCTGCAGGCCCGGCGTCCTCTGTCTGTTCAGGAGCATCATTCACCACAAACTCATACATACCGGACAGCCGGTACACCACGTTTTCAGCATGAGAAATTGCCTCCGTGGGCCAGGTGGTAAGCACTTCCTGCTCAATCTGTTTAACGGCTTCATTCATGGAAGGCAGCTTTGTCTTCTTCGGATGGTTATGCCACAGGGACATCGCCACCAGAAACGCGCCGGTTCTGATGGCGTCTTCCACAGTAAACTTCCGGTTGCTGTCTGACTCCGCCTGTTCTGCCTGCCGTTTCATCAGGGCGAGATGCTCAATTCGCTGCAGGGCTGACAGTTCAGAAAGCGTGACGGTCACACCGTTATGTTCAAATGATTCGGTTTTCAGGAACATCGCTGACTCCCCGGATTAACTGGCGGTGACGGTGATTTCTGCAACCGCAGCAAGTTCACCATTACCGGATACGACCGGAATGTTGACCTTGCCTGCAGCAACACCTTTCACGGTGATGGTCATACCACTGACCGACACGGTGGCTTTTGTTTTATCCGCAGACACCGCACGGAAGCTCTTGTCGGTTGCGCCTTCCGGCTGGAATGCCACGGTCAGCGTGGTGCTCTGCCCTTTCACCACCGAGGTGCTGGCAGGCGTCACAGTCATGCCGGTTGTCGCCGTCACCGTGCTGCGATCTTCTGCCATCGACGGACGGCCCACGTTGGTGACTTTCACCGTGCGGGTGATCACTTCCTTCGCCGTCACCGCCTTACCGATACTGCTGACCCAGCCGCGGAACACATCGACCGTGCCGTTCGGGAAGCGGATTTTATAGGCTCGGGTATCCCCTTCATTAAACCACGCCAGCAGCGCCTGCTGCCCCTGCTCTCCGGGCATCCACGCCAGCGTGAAGCTGGTATCTCCGGCAGATTTCTGCCCCTGCCCGGTCGCAGTCCAGTCTGCATCTTCATCATCGAGATAGCTGTCGTCATAGGACTCAGCGGTCAGTTCGCCGGGCGTCAGGTCTTTAACTTTTGCCAGACGCGACCAGTCAACGTCTGAAAGCGGATTCGCATAAGGGTCACCGCTTCCCTTATAAACCCACAGGGTGGTCCCGGCACCTTTCACCGGCATTACAGGATTTGGTACAGGCATAGCGTCCTCACATTTCATAGGTAATGACATAAGTCAGATCGGCTGAACTCCACAGGCCCGCATCATCGTCGCGCCGGTAGTCATAGCCGCTGGCCACCATACTGGTGATCAAATCTGACAGTGCCGGGATATCACTCATCACCGGATAAATCCGGGACTCCATCCACGCATCCAGCTCTGAATCCGGCACCTGAGCAGGCAGGAAAACTTCAATATGCAGCTCCGCCTGCCATGTATCGCTGTCCAGCTCTTCGCCCGTGTATTCAGCGCCGGTGAGATAAACGGCAACTGCCGGAAAATCCGCCTCATCAAAAACAGCGGGGCGACCATCAAAAAACGTCGCCCCGGTGTCATGCTTCTCCAGTGCATCCAGTACGGCTGCACGGAGTTCAGTATGTTTCATCGCTTTATTACCATTCTCAGTTGATGCTGCAGCGCATAGCCCAGCTCTTTCGGAAGACGTTCACGCCGTATCCGTTCAATATTCTGTTTAAACGCCGTGGTCAGCGGCACCGCCATCGGGATTTTCACCACATCAATGGGGTAACGGTTTTTCCCGGCCACACGCTGCATGACATGCCACCGGCCATTTTTCAGTTGCTGAATAAACGCGCCGGGAATACGACGGTTTCCCACCACAAGCACGCTGCCGCCACCTTTCAGGGATGAACGCTGCCCCTTTTTACGACGTCTGCGGCGGGAAAGGACAACCCGCGCGTTACCCAGCTTGATTACGGGCAAATCCCCCCGGTTAACCCTGATTCTGGCCTGCGGATTTTTGACCGTGGCCCTTTTCAGCCTGGCCCTTTCCTTTACCAGTTTCCGGCGTACCTTTGTCTCACGGGCAACCTGTGACGCAGACTGCGATATCGCGGATGACGCAACGCGGTTAATGGCCATTGCGGCGGCACCAGGCACCGCCGTTTTGCTGATACGGCTGAGGTTTTCAACGGCCTGCTCAAGACCTTTTATGGCCATACATCCCCCTTTCAGCGGCGACGGTTAACGGCAGGCGGCACGCCACGCCCAAGCCAGAGATGACAGCTTCCGCCATCATCCGGCGAAATCCGGTCCACCCAGAAGTTTTCCTCGCCGATGGTCAGTGTGTCTCCACGCCGCAGCTGCCGCACATCATCAGTCCGGACAAACAGGGACGGGCTGGAGCCTTCAACGCGCACCCCCTGTCCGGCATAGCTGATATTTTCAGGGTCATCAAAAACACCACGTATCACAGCACCGGACAGCTCACCGGATGTCATGGTGGCTGACGTTCCCATGTACCCGCGTATCGTTTCATCGGCGCGGGCAATGGCAGCATCGAACAGGTTATCGGAATCAGCCACAGCGCCTCCCGTTATTGCATTCTGGCCAGGCCATGTTCTGTCATTTCGGCTGCCACACCGGCAGAGACACGAAACGCCGTTCCCGGCAGCACAAATGCCACAGGTTCATCCCGCGTGGCGTGAAGTGCATCGGTATGCAGCGTCACCAGTGCCACAACCGTGACCAGAGTAGCCGTATCAGTCACGGTATCCGTCTGTGCTGATACCACCTCATTTTCATGTCCGGTCAGCGCATTTTCCGGGCTGACAGACGAGTCCTGACCGGCTCCGTCATCCGTGTCATCAAGCTCCTCTTCCAGCTCTGCCACACGGAGCGCCAGTTCTTCTTTCGTCCCCGTCAGGCTGACATCACGGTTCAGTTGCTCACCCAGCGACCGGAGACGGGCAATCAGTTCATCTTTCGTCATGGACTCCTCCACAGAGAGAAAATGGCCCCTAAGGGCCATGATTACGCCAGTTGAACGGACACGAACTCATCAGGATCAGCCAGCAGCATCAGCGGTGCTGACTGAATCATGGTGAACTCTCGCGCCGGATCGCCGGATGTCTTCCAGTTTTTCGGATAACGGGGAGACGCATTAATACCCTCACTCAATGCATCCGCATCCTGAATACAGCCATAGGTGCGCAGACCGCGTGCATGAGTGTTACCCAGCACCATCGTGTTGTCCGGCAGGAAGTTCTTTTTGACGCCGTTTTCCACGTACTGTCCGGAATACACGACGATGGCCACATCGCCATACATTCCCTTATAAGACACCGCTTTGCCCAGGTCTTTTACCGCTGTCTCCAGTTCGGAATGAGAGCCGCGACGGGTATCCAGCTTCTCCCTGACGGCTTTGAAGGAACGGAACAGCGCCCAGCCTTTCGGGTCAAACACGATGATATTCACCACGCCGCTGGCGTTCAGCGCGTAGGCTTCGATATCGTCGGTCGGGTCATACGTGGACTTGTCACGCTTGCTCCACTCCGTGCCGCCGGACTGCGTGATGTTGTTCGCCGCACTGCGGCCCATATCCACCTCAACCGGATCGAAGGCTTCACCGGTCATGGTGTATTTGCCCTTGAGCACGGCAGAAACTGCCTGCATCTCTTCGACCTGAGCAATGGCCAGCTCTTCGTCACGCATGTTCTGCATGATGATGCGACGGCGGCGGTAAGCCGGGTCCGCCAGATTCTGCGGATCTTCATCCGGCAGGCGACGCAGGGTCATCTGCGGATTCACTTCATGCTTGGGTTTGACATATCCCGGCGTAAATTCAGAGGTGGAGCCGCCACGGGAACGGATAACCTCACCGGAAACAATCGGCGAAACGTACAGCGCCATGTTTACCAGTCCCGGAATTTGTGAGAGATAGACTTTCTCCGTAGTGAAGGGATAGCTCTCACGGAAAAAGAGACGCAGAAACAGCGGATCAAACTTAAATTTCTGCTCATTTGCCGCCAGCAGCTGGGCGGTTGTGTACATCGACATAAAAAAATCCCGTAAAAAAGCCGCACAGGCGGCCTTTAGTGATGAAGGGTAAAGTTAAACGATGCTGATTGCCGTTCAGGCAAACGCGGTCCGTTTTTTCGTCTCGTCGCTGGCAGCCTCCGGCCAGAGCACATCCTCATAACGGAACGTGCCGGACTTGTAGAACGTCAGTGTGGTGCTGGTCTGGTCAGCAGCAACTGCCAGAATGCCAACGGCAGCACCGTCGGTGGTGCCATCCCACGCAACCAGCTTACGGGTGGAGGTGTCCAGCATCAGCGGGGTCATTGCAGGCGCTTTCGCACTCAATCCGCCGGGCGCGGTTGCGGTATGAGCCGGGTCACTGTTGCCCAGCGGCTGGTAATGGGTAAAGGTTTCTTTGCTCGTCATAAACATCCCTTACACTGGTGTGTTCAGCAAATCGTTAACGGCATCAGATGCCGGGTTACCTGCAGCCAGCGGTGCCGGTGCCCCCTGCATCAGACGATCCAGCGCAGTGTCACTGCGCGCCTGTGCACTCTGTGGTGCTGCGGCCAGAATACGGCGGGCCGTTTCCACGGTCATACCGGGGGTTTCGGCCAGCACGCATGCCTGTTCTTCGCGTCCGTGAGCCTCCTCACAGTTGAGGATCCCCATAATGCGACTGTTTTCTGCCGCAACCGCTGCGGTGATCTGCGCGTTCACGTCCGGCTGCGCAGCGCTGGCGTTCTCGCCCTCCGTCGCTTGCACCACGCCAGTAACGTCAGCCTGCGAAGCAGTGGCTGAAACAGTTGTTGATTGAGTCTCTTTGGTCATTCGCCCTCCTGAGAGACGGGATTTACGTGCATCCAGTGCATCACGCATGACGGTGATCGCATCGGTACTGTTCACAAGTTCATCAGCCAGTCCGGCATCAATGGCCTCCTGACCGCTGTACACTGCAGCCTCGGTATCCAGCACAGCCTGCACGGACAGGCCGGTATATGCCGACACCTTCTGTGCAAACATCCGGCGGGTTGCATCCATCCGGGACTGCAGTGTTTCCCGGACATCATCCGGTAGATGGCTGTAGGGGTTGCCATCCACCTTATGGCTGCCGCTGTAAATCAGCGTGATTTCCACGCCCTGTTTCTCCAGCGCAGCACCGTAATTACTGTGAGCCATCATGACGCCGATGGAGCCTGTCCGGGCGGTCTGCGTGACCAGACGCCGGGAGGCGGCGCTGGCAAGCAGCTGACCTGCACTGCAGTTCATGTCGTTGGCCAGCGCCCATACCGGTTTTATGTCTCGCACACGGGCGATGATGTCAGCACAGTCAAATGCTCCCGCCACCATCCCGCCCGGTGTGTCCATATCCAGCAGAATGCCGTCCACCATCGGATCGCTGGCAGCCTGTTGCAGACGGGCGATAATGCCGTTGTAACCGGTCATTCCCGAATACGGCTGCAGCGCCCGCGTCCGGCTGACCAGCGTACCGGACACCGGCAGCACGGCGATGCCGTTCATGACCTGATAACTGCGGGCCTGTCGTGGTCCGTCATCATCACCGGATAACGCCAGCGCCGCGGGTGCCTCTCCGGCAGTCAGGCTGTCGCCGGATACTGCATCCGTCAGGCGGCTGATCCCAAGCTGGCCTGCAAGCGCACAAAAGAAAACCCGCGCATAGGCGGGTTCAAGCATCAGCGGCTCATTAAAAGCCATGCTGGCAATATGCGGGAGATTACGCAGCTCTGCTGTCACTCTTCTCCTCCTCTGTTGATTGTCGCAGTCCGGATTCAAATGCCGCAGCCGCCCAGGCGGGCGGTTTAAGACCGGCTGCACGGCGCTCCATCGTTTCACGGACCTGCTGGGCAAAAATTTCCTGATAGTCGTCACCGCGTTTCGCGCACTCTTTCTCGTAGGTGCTCAGTCCGGCTTCTATCAGCATCACCGCTTCCTGAACTTCTTTCAGACCATCGATGGCCATACGACCGGAGCCTATCCAGTCGCAGTTCCCCCAGGCACTGCGGGCTTCCTGAAAGCTGAAGCGCGCTTTTGAAGGTAACGTCACCACGCGGCGAACGATGGCCTCTTCCAGCCAGCACAGAAACATCTGGCTCGCCTGACGGGATGCGACGAATTTTCGCCGCCCCATAAAGTACGCCCACGACTCGTTCGCACTGGCCCGTGCCGTGGAGTAGCTCATCTGGGCGTAATTCCGGGAAAGCTGCTCATACGAGACACCCAGCCCGGCAGCGATATACCGCAACAGTGACTGCTCAAACACGGAGTAGCCGTTATCCGTGTCCTGAGCCGTCTGCAGGTTCAGTGAGTCCCCCGGCATCAGGTGCGGCACTTTTGCGCCTCCCAGACGGACCGGTGCTGCGGCGTAATACGCGGCAATTTCACCAATCCAGCCGGTCAGCTTGTCCCGCTGCTCCTGACTGTTCGCGCCCAGAATAAAATCCATCGCTGACTGCGTATCCAGCTCACTCTCAATGGTGGCGGCATACATCGCCTTCACAATGGCGCTCTGCAGCTGCGTGTTCTGCAGCGTGTCGAGCATCTTCATCTGCTCCATTACGCTGTAAAACACATTTGCACCGCGGGTCTGCCCGTCCTCCACGGGTTCAAAAACGTGAATGAACGAGGCGCGCCCGCCGGGTAATTCACGGGGTATCCATGTCCATTTCTGCGGCATCCAGCCAGGATACCCGTCCTCTCTGACGTAATATCCCAGCGCCGCACCGCTGTCATTAATCTGCACACCGGCACGGCAGTTCCGGCTGTCGCCGGTATTGTTCGGGTTGCTGATGCGCTTCGGACTGACCATCCGGAACTGTGTCCGGAACAGTCGCGACGGGCTGGTATCCCAGGTGGCCTGAACGAACAGTTCACCGTTAAAGGCATGCATGGCCACACCTTCCCGAATCATCATGGTGAACGTGCGTTTTCGCTCAACGTCAATGCAGCAACAGTCGTCCTCGGCAAACTCTTTCCATGCCGCTTCAACCTCGCGGGAAAAGGCACGGGCTTCTTCCTCCCCGATGCCCAGATAGCGCCAGCTTGGGCGATGACTGAGCCGGAAAAAAGACCCGACGATATGATCCTGATGCAGCTGGATGGCGTTGGCAGCATAGCCGTTATTGCGTACCAGATCGTCCGCGCGGGCATTGCCACGGGTAAAGTTGGGCAGCAGGGCTGCATCCACACTTTCACTCGGTGGATTCCACGCCCGCAACTGCCCACCAAATCCGCTGCCACCGCCGTGATAACCGGCATATTCACGCAGTGATGTCATGCCGTCCGGCCCCAGAAGGGTGGGAATGGTGGGCGTTTTCATACATAAAATCCTGCAGGTCCCCTGCGTCGCTGTGTCATGCCGGTCTGCACTTCCAGCTCCGCAATGTATTTTTTCAGGTCAGACACGGAAGTGGCCGTAAACTCCACCCTTCGTCCGTCTTTCTGTACCGTTGCCACCCGTTTTCCTGTCATCAGGTCATGCAGTGCCGCACGGGCAGCGGCAAGTTCTTCCTGTCGCGTCATTCATCCTCTCCGGATAAGGCACGGGCGTAATCTGCCAGTGTTTTCTTGTTGGTTGCTGCACCATCCTCTTCCTGCAGGCTCGCCAGCAGTGCACTGAGATCCAGCTGCCAGCGGGAAATACTGATGCGCAGCGCCGCCAGCGCATAAACGAAGCAGTCGAGCGCCTCATTGCGTCGCTTTTTGCTGTCCCACAGTATTTTTTTCCTGCCATCCACCCATTTTTCGACCTGCTCTTCAGCAGTCAGCTGCTGCGCTTCGGTCAGATCAAAAATATCCGGGTTATTCGGGAAGTGAACGGCACCGGGAAGCGGTTCATCCCCTTCCGGCGTCAGTGTGAAGCGGTTATAAATCTGCTCTTTCGCGGTATCCGTACCGATTTCGGTAAGGTAAACCCCGTTTTTGTTTCGCTTACGTGGCATGCTGGCCACCGGCTTTCCGTAGACGGATGCCCCTTTAATGGGGATCACCCGGAACAGCCCATGTTTTTTCGAGCGTTCATACACAATGGTCGGGTCAATCCCGCCAGTATCCCAGCAGATACGGGATATCGACATTTCTGCACCATTCCGGCGGGTATAGGTTTTATTGATGGCCTCATCCACACGCAGCAGCGTCTGTTCATCGTCGTGGCGGCCCATAATAATCTGCCGGTCAATCAGCCAGCTTTCCTCACCCGGCCCCCATCCCCATACGCGCATTTCGTAGCGGTCCAGCTGGGAGTCGATACCGGCGGTCAGGTAAGCCACACGGTCAGGAACGGGCGCTGAATAATGCTCTTTCCGCTCTGCCATCACTTCAGCATCCGGACGTTCGCCAATTTTCGCCTCCCACGTCTCACCGAGCGTGGTGTTTACGAAGGTTTTACGTTTTCCCGTATCCCCTTTCGTTTTCATCCAGTCTTTGACAATCTGCACCCAGGTGGTGAACGGGCTGTACGCTGTCCAGATGTGAAAGGTCACACTGTCAGGTGGCTCAATCTCTTCACCGGATGACGAAAACCAGAGAATGCCATCACGGGTCCAGATCCCGGTCTTTTCGCAGATATAACGGGCATCAGTGAAGTCCAGTTCCTGCTGGCGGATGACGCAGGCATTATGTTCGCAGAGATAAAACACGCTGGAGGGATCATCCGGCGTCCATTTGAGGCCAAACGACGTCTCTTTATCGCCAAATTTAAGATACTGCTCCTCCCCGCAGTGCGGACAGGCAACATGAAAACGCATAAAATGCGGGGATTCACTGGCTGCACGCTCAATCTGGCAGGTGCCTCTCACTTTGGGCGTGGAGCCACGGATGGACTTTGGCCAGACCGAGCCTTCAATACGCTTGTCACCCAGGAACGTCGGAGAGCCTTCCTGTTCAATATCCTCATCAAAGGCAGCAAGTTCATCATAACCCGCCACATCCACCGACTTTTCACGGTAGTTTTTTGCCGCTTTACCGCCCAGGCACCAGAAGCCACGACCATTGGAAAAACGCTTCATAGTGAGCGTGTTATCCCGGTGCTTTTTGCCATACCACGGAGCCAGCGCCAGCAGCGACGGAATATCGCGGATGGTCGGCTCAACGTGGGTTTTCATAAAGTTCTCGGCATCACCATCCGTCGGCAACCAGATAAGGGTGTTGCGCTGCTTATGCTCTATGAAGTAGGCATAAACACCCAGCAGCATTTTGGAATAACCAACACGGGCAGACTTCACCACATTCACCTCGCGGACGTAGTCACTGCCCATCGCATTCATGATGGCCCGCTGAAAGGGCAGTGTTTCCCAGCGCCCTTCCTGGTATGCGGATTCTTTCGGGAGATAGTAATTGGCATCCGCCCATTCAACGGCGGTCTGTGGCTCCGGCCGGAACAGTGAGCGAAGCCCGGCGCGGACAAAATGCCGCAGCCTGTTAACCTGACTGTTCGATATATTCACTCAGCAACCCCGGTATCAGTTCATCCAGCGCGGCTGCTTTGTTCATGGCTTTGATGATATCCCGTTTCAGGAAATCAACATGTCGGTTTTCCAGTTCCGGAAAACGCCGCTGCACCGACAGGGGGATCCCGTCGAGAATACTGGCAATTTCACCTGCGATCCGCGACAGCACGAAAGTACAGAATGCGGTTTCCACCACTTCAGCGGAGTCTCTGGCATTCTTCAGTTCCTGTGCGTCGGCCTGCGCACGCGTAAGTCGATGGCGTTCGTACTCAATAGTCCCTGGCTGGAGATCTGTCTCGCTGGCCTGCCGCAGTTCTTCAACTTCCCGGCGCAGCTTTTCGTTCTCAATTTCAGCATCCCTTTCGGCATACCATCTTATAACGGCGGCAGAGTCATAAAGCACCTCATTACCCTTGCCACCGCCTCGCAGAACGGGCATTCCCTGTTCCTGCCAGTTCTGAATGGTACGGATACTCGCACCGAAAATGTCAGCCAGCTGCTTTTTGTTGACTTCCATTGTTCATTCCACGGACAAAAACAGAGAAAGGAAACGACAGAGGCCAAAAAGCTCGCTTTCAGCACCTGTCGTTTCCTTTCTTTTCAGAGGGTATTTTAAATAAAAACATTAAGTTATGACGAAGAAGAACGGAAACGCCTTAAACCGGAAAATTTTCATAAATAGCGAAAACCCGCGAGGTCGCCGCCCCGTAACCTGTCGGATCGCCGGAAAGGACCCGCAAAATGATAATAATTATCATCTACATGTCACAACGTGCATCTACGCCATCAAACCACGTCAAATAATCAATTATGACGCAGGTATCGTATTAATTGATCTGCGTCAACTTAACGTAAAAACAACTTCAGACAATACAAATCAGCGACACTGAATACGGGGCAACCTCATGTCAACGAAGAACAGAACCCGCAGAACAACAACCCGCAACATCCGCTTTCCTAACCAAATGATTGAACAAATTAACATCGCTCTTGAGCAAAAAGGGTCCGGGAATTTCTCAGCCTGGGTCATTGAAGCCTGCCGTCGGAGACTAACGTCAGAAAAGAGAGCATATACATCAATCCAAAGTGATGATGGATGAACATCCCGGTTTCTTCCACCATCGCACCGGAAAAGCGACTATGAGGGTAACCCTGCGTCTGTCAGCACAGTAAAACCCGGTGTGCATCGTTTTTGATTATTCCCGCACACTCACGCAGAAGGAATTCCCCGTCGGGCTACGGTCATGGTTAATGCGGGAATACGGCGACGATACAGCGCATAATGTGTCAGGCTTGAATACCTTTATCGAATCCCGGTAATAAAAACTGTCCCTGTCTCTCCAGACGTTCCAGCTTTGCAAGCAATTGAGTTTTTTTCGTTCTCCCCCAGCGATTGAGCAGACGGCCTGACATGCTGGCGACATCCTTCTCTTTCATGTACTCCAGCATTACGGCGTTACGTTCTGCTTCATAACTTTCGCTGTACTTACGGAGTTCTGCTGACATCCAGTTAAACGCATTGATATAGGCTTCTTTAACAGCATCGGCTTTTGCCCCGTTAAATCCCATAACCAGCATAACGAAGCCACTAAAGTCCATGCGGTAGTAAATCTGTTTCTTGTCAAAAATACCTAAGTCATTGATTTTCTCGACGGCCCAAAAATGGGTTGTCGAGAATTCCTCAGAACATCTCAAACATTTAATAGCCCTAATCACATGCTGATGGCGTTTACCAAATGCCCTGGCAATCTGGAAGGTGTCAGTTACCGGTTGACCTTCTGCTGCGGTAACTAACTGGCGAAAGTCGAAGTCATGATTCGCAATTAATTCATTCATGGCGTTGCCTGCTTCTTTGAAATGAACCTTTGCCGCACAGGAAACCAGCCCACCGAGGCTCGCCAGCACTAACTGGTATCCTCAAAGGCCCATTCCAAAGGGTCAGGTTCGGTGTTTATTGTGCGCTGCGGTGCGCGGTGAAATACCGGTACAAAAATGCCCCGCATCTGCGAGGCATTTTCCTGAAAGTCACTTGTTAAATTTCAGTGAAATTAAAATTATTTTAAGCACTGCGTCCTGATGTATTCCTGCAGGTAGTTAACCTGCGCGGTTATCTTGTCGATTCCACCTCGGAGACGGTAATAATTGAGTTCAGCATCTGCTGTAAGTCCTGGGCTTTCTCCATCGCCCATGCTGCTGGCTCCGGTCGTTGACTTTGCACAGGTGGCGGAGACTTGCAGGCGCTTACGCCCAGCAGAAACATCAGCACGGAGACTTTCGATAGTCGCATTAGCATCAGCAAGCTCCTTTGTGTATCTGGCGTCAAGTTCTGCTACATCACGTTGCCGCTTCTGCATATCAGCGATGATGGATGTGGCTTTATCGCGCTGCTCTTTGTAGGCGATGGCGTTATCACGGTAATGATTAACAGCCCATGACAGGCAGGCGATAATGCAGATAACCAGAGCGGAGATAATAACGGTTACCCTGCTCATTGTTGCCCCCACAAACAGACTTCACGCTCAATCTCGCGGCGAGTCATCAGCCCTTTCCATTGCTTACCGCCAGCGTATGTCCAGCGCCGTAGCTGATCACATGCGCCTTTGATATCGCCCTGGTTTATTTTGCGAAGAAGCGTCGATGTTCTGAAATTGCCAGCGCCCACGTTGTAAACGAACGAGTAAAGAGCGCCGCGCGTTGTTTCCGGTATATCGACGTTGATGTACGGGTTAATTTGTCTGGCGACCGTGGCAAGGTCTTTATTCAGGAGGGCTTTGCATTCTGCTTCGGTATACGTTTTACCGGGCATGATGTCTTTTCCGGTGTGTCCGTGACATACAGTCCATACGCCAACGATATCTTTGTATGGTATGTAGCTGACACCTTCCAGACCATCGTTACCACCTGGACCAGTGATGAGCACAGACGCTATGGCAACAGCCCCACCACCAATAGCAGCTGCAACAGCCTTGCGTAATGACGGCGACATTATTCACCTCTCGCAGCCTTACGCTTATCTTCTTTAATCTTGAAATAAAGATTTGTCAGATACGTCAGCAGGCCAAACAGCAGACTTCCCAGCACACCTATTGCCACCCACTGGGACGGAGAGACTTTGTCCAGCAGCTGCAGTAACCAGTATC
>OCAA01001129.1_pt1 | contig 15917 bp, 25 predicted proteins | sample 1538241 | NCBI WGS metagenome assembly OCAA01 (sample SAMEA2580241, study PRJEB22360) | human gut metagenome | biome: human gut; feature: human-associated habitat; material: faeces | place: Denmark | collected 2008/2010
ATAAACTTTTTAACTAAATATTTTATATTATATAAGATGACATTATCTTGTTGCCTGATCTGCAATGCATTATAATGAACTTAAAAAGGACAGGAAGGAGGAGCATGATTTTCATGCAACGATAAAAAGTGAATAAAGGGAAAAATATTATAAAATGGCTATTAGTGGGGTTATGCTTTCTTTGCGGAGTAGGAGCGATGCCGTCAATTGGTGCTATATTATTATTTTTACTAGGTGCTGCACTCATACCATTAAAAAATATGACGTCATTTATTGATGGACTGTTCCATAAAATACCTAATTATAAGAGCTGGATGAAATATGCAATATTTACATTGCTGTTCTTTATAGGTATTGGACTGGCCCCGCATAATGAAACAGCTTCAGTTCCAGATTCATTAGAAGCATCAACTGAATTTGAAACAGAAACAACCGAAGAATTATCAGAAATGATAATGGACACTGAAACTGTAGAAGAAAAGTATCTTGATACATCTAAAGAAAATCTGGTTGAAGAAGAAAACAAATCTACCAAGAATGATATCCAATCGAATGGGAAAGATGATTTTTCTGGATCAGATGTATCTGATGCATCCACTATGGGATCGTTTGATCGGAGCTCTATACCTGAATATACTGGAAAGGCATATGTATCAATAAATAACAATATACCTTTTTTCTCAGACAACGAGATGAGTAATGCTTCGTATGAAAATTATGGCAATCTGGACACATTGGGAAGATGTACAGTATGTGTAGCGAGTGTAGGACAAGATATAATGCCCACAGCGGAACGTGGGAAAATAGGCTCTGTGAAACCAACAGGATGGCATACTGTAAAATATGATTTTGTAGATGGAAAATATCTGTATAACCGCTGTCATCTGATCGGATATCAATTAACAGGTGAAAATGCCAATACTAAAAATCTTATAACAGGTACGAGATATTTAAATATTGAAGGAATGCTGCCATTTGAGAATATGGTGGCAGACTATGTGAAAGAGACAAATAACCATGTTATGTACAGGGTAACTCCTATATTTGATGGAGATAATCTTCTGGCAACCGGGGTATTAATGGAAGGAAAATCTGTAGAAGACAGAGGAGAAGGAATCCTTTTTTGCGTATTTGCATATAATGTGCAGCCGGGTGTTACTATTGATTATATGACAGGTGATAGCGTGGCAGACGGAACAATAGCAAAACAATCCAGTGACGAAACGAAAAATTCTAGCACAAATAACAGTGTAAGTGACGAAAAAAAATCTGGAAATATGGCAGAATCCAAGACGGATATGGCATCACAACAATCACAGACTGATCAAGCTGCAACGGCAGAACAACCGGAAACAGTAGAACAGACACCACAGGCAACTGATGCAACATACATTTTAAATACAAATACACACAAATTCCATTATCCAGGATGTTCAAGTGTGAAAAGGATTAAAGCCGAAAATTATTCAGAATTTACAGGATCAAGAGAAGAGCTGATTAATCAGGGATATGATCCATGTGGTAACTGTAACCCTTAAATTGGTAAATGGTAAAAGGTATTGGAAAATCCAATACCTTTTTATTATTTAAAAATTGTTTTTTATGCCGAGTAACTTATCTACTGCAGGTTGATAAATAGGAGAATTCCGATATTGTTTAAGAATTTCTGTTTCATGATCGGATAAATATAACGGTCCACTAAATTCAGTATTTTTCTGCGGAATGCTATTGCCAGCATCAAAAAAAAGACTGACATTGTCTATGCCGTAGAATTGGCACATTAGAAAAAAAGCCTGCAGATCAGGATTAGAAGATCCACATTCCCAGCCATAAATTGCTTTTTTTGAAATATGATAATTATGTTTTTCCATAAACTCAACGAGATTTTCAATCGGTATCTTACGCTGTCTGCGAAGTACACGAAATAGTGCCATTGCTTTTGATGGATGTTTTTTATTTTGTTTTTTTTGGCTTTGATTACACTGTGTATTTTCCATTATGGAAGCTCCTGACTAAATCGTATGATAATCTTATTATATGAGACTGATTCTTTAAAAGCAAGATTAAATTATATTATAAAAAGTCTGACATAATCAGTTTATAAATTTGAAGTGTGGAGAAATTTACAAAATGCGAGCAGAAAAAAATATAAAGAGTAAGATGAAATATGTTCATGTGACATTTGATCATGTAGGGAAATTTGTCCCAAGAGTGCCCAAACAGAGAGCACCAGGGGAAGATAAGAGCATTGCAAGAATATGTGTTGCACCATCGATACGTCAGGCATGTAAAGCGCTTCCTCAGTTTGGCCAAGTAGTAGACTTTATGAAAAAGACAGGGTTACCTGCCATTATTCATGTTTATTATCTTGAAAGCGATCATATTATGGATAATGAGAAAGTTGCACATTATGTGCCAGATGCAATAGCAACAGGAGAAATGTGGATATTGGATATTCCACAGTCAGTGAAACGAATCGATTATGAAATTACAGAGTTTTCAGGTGAACTGACACAAGACCATATTGGACATGAAATATTTGAAGTCAAAAGTATGAAGTTAAAAAGGTGCAAATTTCAGTCCAATAAACTAAATTTACTATATCGTTTATCAGAAAATAAAAGAGAATCATCTGCAACTATTTTTGATAAATATTCTTATCGGACTGTTATTTCTAATATTGAAAAATATGTAAGGACAGGAAAATGAAAAAAGCGGCAGCGAATAGTAATTGTTCGTTGCCGCTTTTCTTTGAATAGATGGCATTCTGAAAGTGATAACAGAGATCGATGGTTTACTATAATGGAAAAGAACTATCTGAAGTTGATATCATATCTGGTAATTGATATAAACAGTGCTTAAAATATTCAATGACAGAATCTTTTCCTAATGAAGCAAATACAGGATTAATAGCAATAATACAATGACGGCCGGTTTCATCTTCAGTAAACTTTAACTGGTCAAATATATGAAAAGAAACAGAAGTTCCGTCATGATTTTTTACCATGTATTCATTTGGAAATTTTTCACATAAGGCATGAAATAATAAATAACTATGGTCATCATAATCTATTTTCGCGGTGAAATGCTTTTCATCATGGAAACATTGTTCCACAATAGATTTTATGACTGGTAGATACTTTTCAATGTAAGGTGAATAGATAACGTCTGAAAAATTTGGAATGTTTGCATTAGTATTGATATTATTTTGCATAGTAAAGCTCCTTTTCTTTTTTTATAAAATGATTGTACCATTGTTGCTGGACTATTTTTACGGAACTTTTATTCCACATTTTTCAAACTATATTTGTGAAATGTCCCTTTATTTTTTGGTTTTTCTGACATAATTCAAGTGAAAATTCTGAATAATGGAGGTCAAATGAATGGAGACAATCGAGCAATTAAAGAAAAATCCGGATTATTTATTTAAATGTAATATAACAGCAAACGACTATAAGGATATGACCACATGCGATGAATGGGATGCTGCATATATCAGGTGTGGCTCAAAAGGCGTTGAATATAATTTCTGCATGGACAATGGATGTAATTACTCTGCAATTTATATGTCAGAAGAAACACACGATGGAAAATATTTTATGACAGATTCATCAAGATATGAACATTATGAAATAGACTTTGAGGATATGGAATGGCAGAAAAAACTGGAAGAGAAGATGTGCAGGATTTTTCAAAAATTTCATGGTTAAATTATGGGAGAATATTTATGAAAACAGAAATGGAAATGAAAGTATTGGCATTAAAAATCAGCAAGGGATACGTAGAAAAGCTTGTAATTGACAGGGATGAAAAACGGCCGGCAGAAGAGTGTGAACATAAAGCGATTTACGCAGCTGCATTTGGAGCACTCCAAGCTTACAATGGCATATCCGTAAAAAATCAGCATACAAGACAAGCAATATTGGATGCAGCTGAGAATATTTTAAGTAATATGCTGCCAAGATGTAATACATATGAGACATTGTATATCCCATTAAATGAAATCTTAAAAAAATGGGAAAAAAAACAAAATAGTTAAAATGAAAAAGAATCGTTATAATGACGATTCTTTTTGTTGTACAGAGAATAAAAAAGGAAATTTAATCTGACATACTTATATCATAATGATGGCAAGGACCTTTAGCTCAGATGGTTAGAGCAACCGGCTCATAACCGGTCGGTCCTGGGTTCGAGTCCCAGAAGGTCTACTAATACAAACCTGTGACATAATAAAATTAAATAGTTTTAAGGCATGGGTGTATATAAAATTAAGGATTTATTATGAAAAGAATTGAGACAATTGATTTAGAACAGGGGTTGGAAAACCTTGCAAGAGAAAAAAGATGGTACGGATGCGAGGAAATTACGATCGGGTTTTATGGAAATGGTCATGGAAATGAAATCTGTGATTATATCCTGATGGATTCGAAGGGAACCATCAGGTGTTACGAACTGAAAGTCACAAAGCAGGATTTAAAAAGCCATGCGAAGAAAAGCTGGTATGGAAATTACAATTATCTGGTTGTGACAGATTCATTATATGAAAAGATTGTTTCACAGGGCGAGTCTTGGAATGATTATCTTCCGGATGGCGTAGGGCTTATGGTTGGGTATGAATCATACGAGTATATACAGGATAAAATGGATACAGAAATTTTAGATATTTTTGATTTCAATGAACGGATTAATTACAAAAAAAGAAATTCAAAAAAAGTGATCAGATTTTATACCAAGATAAAGCCAATAAAAAAGAATCTGCCGGAAAAGGAGCAGCTTATGTTGACACAGAGTATGATCCGTTCCATGAATTATAAGATCATCAAATATAAAGATGCAAATAATCTGGACAATCTGAACAAAGCGAAGAAAACAGCGCAGAGATATGAACGGTTGTATGAGGATAAAGTGAAGGAAAACAATAAAATTTATACAGACGTCATGACGGTAGAAAACGAATTGGAAAAGAGATCATGTATAGGCAGTGTGCGCCTGAAAGATATCGCAGAAATGCTACGCCAGGCGAAAAAGCGAAAGAAAAAATGTGAATGACGGAGGTATCGGTAACGTGAAGAATGGATGGGATGAATTAAGTGGAGCTTTATTTGCAGAATTGAAAAGACTTATTGGAAAGAATTGAAGAAGCAGTTACGACAGATACAAGGCAAGGCAGTATTCAAATTAGAGCGTGTTAATAGTATGAATGATGGAACATTAGACAGAATTAGGGAGGAGTAAACATGAACACTGTACAGGAAGAATGGAAAAAAATGAGAATTGCATATCAGATTAGATATGCAAGAATGTATAAAAAGGTAAAAGAAAATGAAATTAACACTGATAATCACGGAGCATTACTTGAAATGAGCTATGTTTTAATTCTTGTGTTTGGATTGACGGATAAACAGGTCAAGGAAATTGAAAGAAATGATGGATTGACGGATGCAGATATAGAAGCAGATTAAATTCGCATTTAAGAGAGGTAAATAGAATGGAAATATACAGAGATGGAGTCGAAATTGACATATTGCCGGAAACGGCTAAATGCTGTGCAGATGATGCAGAGCGAAACCCACTTAATATAAATATGTGTCCGATTGGAGAACAGTACTGTTCTGGCGATTGTGACTATTTGAAAATTTAGAAACTTCCAGATAGGATAAAAAGAGAGTAAATTTTATAAAAAATACAGAAAGGTAACATGAGATGGCAAAAGGAATATTACTATTGGATTATTTACCTACAAGATGTTGCGACTGTGTATTGAGAAATGATGTCACTATAGGGAAAACAATATGCCATGTCACTTTAAAAGATTTAACGGATGATGAATATTTTAAAATAAAACCTCAATGGTGTCCGTTAAAAGAATTGCCAAACAGCAAAAAAGGAGTAGCAGATGAAAAAAGTGAGACGGTTATGCATGTATCCAAATAAGGATATTACGCCAAAGATGCACTTGTTATATGAATGTCATGGAAAAAATGGGACGACTGCTTCTACTATGTTATGGTTTCTTGAACCGCCAGTAAAAGGAATGGAAGTATATGGCATAGACGCAAGCAGCCATTATTCGCCATATATGAAAGGACATGCATTTAGATATGTAAAATTCAGTCCGTATATCATTGACGACATTTACGACAATGGGTATGTCATTTGTCATTTATGCTAATAGAAATTAAGGTGGAGGACTATCGTGGTAAAAACATATTAACAGTAGCTAATAATATAAAAGGCAGAAAAGATACCAGTGCTAATAGTAAAGGAGAGTTTTATGAAAAAATTTCATCCTACATATTGGTGTGCAGAAGGATATACCAACAATTGGAGACGTTTACATCATTATCCAATGCGGAAAAAGTATAGATGTAATAGAAAATGGCATTATACACATCCATGTGCGCTTTTGCAGAGCAAAGGATTGTGTAGCCTACCATTTTGTTAAATATGATAAGCGATAATAACGCCAAACAGAAAGGAACATATGTATGGAAGCGAACAGATTGAATGTAATCGGAAAAGCATGGATCAAAGACAATGAGGATATAAAACAGTGGTACAGTTCCGGAGCTGCAAAAGAGTTTAAACGTGAGAACTGGTCGGAAGAACGCGCGGAAAACTGGGAGCAACACGAACAGATCGGTTTTTATAAACTGCAGTCAATAATACCAGGGCTTAATAAAGCACTGGACAATTGCGCAGATCATTATAGCTTAAGGGACTTGATTGATAAAGCCGAATACTACAAAACAACCGGTCAGTGGTTTGATCTTGTGTATCTGGATGATAAGAATCGTTTTGTCATACTACGGTCGTTGAAAGATGAATGGCTCTTGCCATACAGATTTGTAACTATCGAACTGTATAAGAATTATGATGATGCAAATGTGGCAGCACTCAATGCATTAAGTGGAGAAAGCCAGAATCTGTTAACAAACCTTGGTGAGGTGTCTGTGTCCGACGTGCAGGAAAAGATCCGATCCAGAGAGCAGGAGATATTAAATAAAAAACAGGAGCTTGATGCAATAAAGAAGGAGCAGGAACAAAGGATTGAAGAGTTTAAACGCAAACTTGAAGAAGAGTACCGCAAACAGAATGAACTCATCGAAAAGAAAAAAGCAGAACTGGAAGAAAAGGTACGTGACCTTAACAACCAGCTTTATATGCTGGAAACGGAAATATATGCTATCCGGTGTATCACAGGGGAAGTCGTGAATTTTACAAAACTTACAGATGGCAGAAATGCAGATGCAGCCAATCCGGTAGTAGTATATCAGAAGTTACGCTATCTGGATGAAGAAATGGGAAAGATCATGGCTTTATATAATTTTGATGGTGAAGACTGCAGATACTTTGAAGAATTATTAAAAAACAGGGCAGACATCCGTGACTTATTCTGTCCGGGCGATAAGGCGGTTACGTTTGTAAAGGTCAGCAAGAGCGGAATCTTTTACAGCGCAAGCGATTTTGTGGCAAATATGCTGGACAAGTATGAAAAATATCACGGATCAACGATCGGGATATTGATACGTGACGGAGAAAACCTCTACATTGGATGGACGGATGAAGAAAAAATAAATATACGTGACGACAATGTGTTTTTTGCTCCAAAGCAGGAATCTGTATCACAGGAAACTGAATATGCCATTTCGACTACACGTGATGAAAAGATTTCAAGATTTTTCATCTTCTCCATCCTGCAGGGGCTGATCAATGATGGAAAAATCTTAAGACTTCCTGAAAAGGTACAGGTAATGAAACAAAACCCATACATTGTATTTTCCATGGCGGACGGCTGGATCGAGGATAACACATATGGAACATGGATGGATATTGTAAAAGCAACCTTTGGGGATTTGAAAAAGGGAGACAGAGTGCTTACCGTACAGAGGATTACAAGAGACGATGCAAATGATTATGGACCTAACAGCACAAAAAATCAGAGCTACTGCAACGACAGAGGACGTGGGAATAAAAACAGGACACATGATGTCAGCATTGCAGACTGTACCGTATATCCGATCAATCTGATCGAAAAGGATGAAGTCTATAATATTTACTATCTGCAGTATCCATATTCCTGCCGGAAGGAAAAAGTAGATGAAAAAGTATCAGAGGATGGACTAACCAGATCGTGGGATTATAAGTACCACTATATGGAATTGGCAGGACCGCCAGAACTTATCAAAGAAACGGAAGTATTTGAACGTGGAAGATTTTATCCTGCGTTTTATCCAAACGTAAATGACAAGTTAACTGAGGAGTCCGTGAAGGAGTGGGCGTGCTGGCTTCAGCATTATTACCGTAATGATGGTGTAATAAGTAGTACGAAATCGTGTTTTTCAAAGGAAGAAAAGTACTACAAGCAATATGTGTATAAAGCGGAGCATATAGAATCAGACCGGCATATTTATATTTCGGAAGAAAAAGCCTATTGCGCAGGATCATACGATTCGGCGAAAAAAATGGCACGGGCAAATCTCGAAGTGTTTGAAAATGAGCTTTTAAACCTCACATATCTTGATTCCGTGAGGATCAGATATGCGATCACAAATCGTAAGCTTGGAGACTGGAAAATAGGCGGACATTATGTAGACTATGCAAAAGGAATAAAGTACCTTAACGTAGCGTTGTCATATGTGTTGCAGCGTGAAGAGAAAGAAAAAGAAATGCTGCTTGCATATACCGCAGAACTACCGGATAACTGGCAGGTGACACTTGCGGACTGGAAACGAGAGCATGGCTACCATTCACTCACAGATGCAAGGGCAAATAGTTTTGTAAAATTCATGCAGTTGAATTGCAAATAAAAGTATGAAGAAGTTAAATGCAATAAAAAATAAATGCAATATTACTTAAATAGTTTTTATTTTATGGAGGTTGTAGATGAGGAAAATTATCGAAAGATTTATATTATTTTATTTGCAATTTAAATGCGATGAACATGAATTTTACAGAGATAATTCATATGTTGGAATGTATCGTTTTAAGCCTAAAAGCGAAGCTCAGATACGTCGGGAAATAGAAATAGAAAATAAGTTTATAGAGTAAATACTGGAGGAAGATATGAAAAAAATAATAATAAATACCTGTATTCATTTCTTTTATATTTTCATTGGAAGTTTGCCGATAAATATCCTTATAGCTTTGATTACCAAAAGTTTGGCGGTTTTTATAATCGAATCATCTTTAGCATTTTTATTACTGCCGATTTACACAATTGACGATTATATTGATCATTCAATTTTGTAAAAGAATATAAATGTTATTGCAAAAAAAATTATATTATAAACTTTTGGAAGGGAGGTATGCATGTTGATTTTACCAAAAAAAATGGTTTAATATGATGATTACAGACATAAAGCAGGATTTGGGAGGATATAAATTGCTTTATATAAATGTAAGTATAATAGTATTTGTCATTTTTTTATTATTTTTATTTATGCCAAATACTGAAGAGACAGATAAGTCCAAGAGTATTAATAATGCAATAAGAAAAGATAAAGAAAAAACTATGGAAAAGGAAGAAAAGAAAAATGAAAATGAACCAAAATAAAACAGCAAATCTTTCAACTGAAGAAATGAAAAAGGAAATTATGGATAGCATTGAAAAAATGAATGAAGAAAGCCTGGAAAGCTTTTACAAGTTTGTGATTACAATTAAGGACTTTTCAAAATTGCAATTAGAATATCTCAAAAAAATTGCTGATCCAGGGACTATGGAATTTGATGATTACATGGAAGCAGTTGAAAAAGTAGCCCAAACAACAGATGAAGAAATCATCCGGCTTATGGACGATATTAATTAAAGAATATGTTAACGGTCTTATTATATAGAAAATGAGTAATTTAAAAACAAAGATAAAATCAAGTAAAAATATTACTTCAAAAATAAACAGCTTGTCTGAAGATGAAATCAGAATAAGAAATGAATATTATAGGAAAATAGTAAGGTACATATATGAAACAGTATCTGATTATCTTCCATATAAAACAATTAAGGAATATTATATAGAGCATTGTAGTGAAGACCGCTTTATGACATGTGATGGACAGGCTGAGTATGCTATCAAAGGGGTGGTGGCACGAATGAAATTGTTGGAAAGCAGTCTTAGTGATCCTTCGTTTAATTATATGGCATCAGAACTAAAACTTCTTACAGATATTAACAGTTTTCTTGATGACGTAAAACAGACATTCAATTATATGGTTTCTAATAGTTTTATTTATGGTAAACAATTTTTTATCCAAGGAAAGAATGAGTATAAAAAATGCGACAATCTTGTAAAGAATGATTATATGGATAGAGATAAAGAACCGGCAATTCCATATAAGACGGAAATTTTGGAACAAGCATATGAAATTTTACCTGAAAAGAAGAAAAATTTTTACACTGAAAAAAAAGAATATAATGATATGAAACAAAATACATATCAAGTTAAATATGAACAAATGAATTTATTTGATTCAATTTAAAAATAGAAGAGCAGCATAAATTAATGCTGTTCTTTTTTCTATGTACAATATGATATTTACGTTTTTCTGACATAATTTATACGAAATGATTGAATTATGGAGCAAGAAAGGAATAGACAATTATGCAGACAATAAATGGAAAAGAAATAAAAAGTTTTTCTCATGCTGATGGAGTCCATTGGTATTGGGGAGATAAAGAAGTAGCAGTGATTAATGAATCCAGAAAAGAAATTGAATGGTGTGACAGGACGTTTAAGTTTCCGGAAAATGTTATAAATGCTATACGTAAAAAAATTCCAGAAACAAATGGAAAATGGACTATAGAAGCAAGACGTGTAAAATCAAGTGCAACACAGGGAAATATAAAAATTTTTATCAATGATAAAGATATGGATATGTGCTTTGAAGATAAAATGGAACTGGACGAAAATGGAAAATGGATAAGCACGATTCCAGATGAAATGCTTGGAAAGTATATATATGCATGCTTCTGGAACAAGTTAGATTATCTGTATCATTATTCGGATAAATTCAAAAAATTATTTAATCCAGATTGGAAAAAAGAAGATGAACCGGTTGACTTCTTTGAGATTATAAAATCATTATTACCGGACTATGAATCTTCACATGATGATTTCTGGACAGATTCTTCTGAAATCATGGTACGTACTGAAGAGGAAGCAAACGTTCTTGCAGATTTCATTGAATCCCTTTACCGGGTCGATCATAGAGAGGTTGATATTCTTACCGGATGCTTTGACAACAGAGAAGATATAAGAAATGGAGAAGTGGACCAATATACAGGTTGGTGGTATGTTACCATCTAATAAAGAATCAGATAGTAAAGAGTATTTAAACGGTTAGACAAGGAGAAAAGATATGAAACATTGGGCAATATATAATTTGTGCAACAAAAAACAGTATTTTACATGTGGAAGTGTCAGCCAGTATGATCGCATGTTTGAAATGATAGATAATGATGCTCCTATACATGACATTGCACTTGTTATATGGATTTGCAGCGAAGACGCTGATTTAAATATAATTGAATCAGAACTCAAACAGATTATAACAGACAACAAAAAATGATAAAGAATAAAGATGACATTGGCATTTCCAGTGTCATTTTTTCTTTTTTCTGACATGTTTTGTTTGAAATGATTGAAAAAAGGGGATATATATGGAACGTAGTGAAGATATAAAATGTAAATCAATAGAATATGGGGAAATCATATGCAAAGCATTTAATCAATGGTATGCACTTAAAAATGGTATACAGGAAGTTGTTGATCCGTTCTATCCAGAAGGATCTGCAATGGAAACATGTAGAAATACGATCATTAGGTATAAAGAAAAAATAGTAAATGAGCTGCCAGAGGAATTGTATCCAGAAGAGTATTATCTGGACACACCGGAAGAATATCCACATAATTATATTGCAAGAGAGGATGAACTACTTACATTAGGAGAAAAACGATTGAAAGAAATTAAACAGATGCCAGAATATCGTAAAATGCTCGAATATAAGTATGAAAAATACTATGATAAAAAAACTGATAAAAGAAACAATATTTATTATTATGTGGTAAAGGGATATGTTGAAAATTTTGAACAGGCATTACATAGTGCTGAAAATGAAAGAAATAGTCGTGATTCAATGAAAAAATCATGTTATGATTTTAAACAGGATATAATGGATGTCAGAAGATACGCTCGCTATTCGGATGAATGGTGGAAGGGCGCATTTGACCGTTGTCTTTATTTGATTAAAGATTTATGCTCGCAGGAAGAGAAACAAGAAAATAATAGTAATGAAGGAATCCATTTATTAGCAGATAATTATGAAAACGGCTATCAATTTTCCTTATTAGATTTTGGTTTATGTTAACAAAAGTACCCATACGAGTGTATGGGTATTGTTTTTGTATGGAAATCAAAAAATTATATTTATTCTGACATACTATAAGTAAATAAAAAAATAATATCATAATTTTAAAAATTTATATTGTATTTGATATTTTAACAAAAAAAATGTAAGTTATATGAATTAAAATGCAGTATGATTAAAGGCTTGAGAGAGAAAATAAAATCCACCCTATTATATGTTAGCAAGAAATACCTGCTGTTGCAGGCATTGGTAAAATTTGGGAGAAAATGCATTTTATTATATGTTACCAAGAAATACCTGCTGTTGCAGGCTGAGGTTCATAGGTACCAAGAAGGCTACCAATTATATGTTAGCAAGAAATACCTACTGTCGTAGGCTACAAGCCCACATTGAAATTCCTGAGAATAATTATATGTTACTGAGAAATACCTGCTGTTGCAGGTACTTAATGCAAAGTAAGATGAAAGATTATATGTTACCAAAAAATACCTGCTGTTGCAGGCTCAAAATCAGTACATTCCTTCAGTATTATGATTATATGTTACTGAGAAATACCTGTTTTGTAGGTCAAAAACTAGATTATTAATGTCAAAGTTTAATAATGAGGGCGGGAATCTTCGGTTACTTGTAGCCGAGTAGTTCACTTATACGTCATGTGAAGGTCTTTTATTGAGCATTGTCAATATTAGATGAAAAGGATTGTGTGATTTATTATTTTGCTAAAAAGACGAGGAGGAAATTAAGGTATGAATGTTACAGCAGTAGCAGTTGAGGATTTGAAAGGCAAAGGACTTAAAATTTTAGAGGATAAGTTCTGCTTAACATGTGACAATGCTTGCCCGGATACATTTGGCATTTCCATTGGAAGGCGCGATGTAGAAACAGGGGAATATGAATCATTTTTTAAAGAAGATTTTGAAAACGGAAACATAAAATGTTTTGATGAATATAAGGAAAAATGCAATCTGTATGAAAAGCGCGAAGTAATCCATGATATACAGAGTAACGAATTAAAAAGAGTCGTTGATTATTACATAATGTATGACATCAAAGAAAGCAGTAAAAACAGACCAACTGAAACCATGAATCATGTAGATACTTCTGTTTGCGTGAATGGATATTATTCATGTGAATACGAATTATTATTTGCATATGAAGGTAATACAAGACGAATTGTTGTTCCTTTTTCTTCAAACAATATCCCTATGCATAACTTTATCAGTATGTTTGAAGATTATGCAAATGATGCCATGGATGGAGATTGCGAACCAAATAATCCATTTAAAGATATTATTGAAATTGAAGCAGGTGAAGAGGAGCCTGAAGAAACATATTATGGACTTCTTATGTTTGATGCAGTAGGTGAGCCTCAGACAATTGAATTTGAGTCCGTTGAAGATTTTCTTTCTATGCTTGTCTCTGTAAGATTACTAAGCTGTACGTTTGTTGAAAGGAAAAATGAGAATGGCTGGCATGACAAATGAAGAGGCTTTGGAATGCCTTAAGAATGCAAGAGAGCAGACAAGAAATGCACTGGCTGAACTATTATTGCTCACGCCAAAGATATTCGCAGTAAGAAAAGAGCGTCTTGGAGACTATTATAGTAATCTTGAAAACTGCAAAAGGGAAATACAGGCGTGTGATGTTGCCATAAAAGCTATTCAGGAATTGGAATTATGGCATGCATCAGAAATAAACCCAAACATAAAAAATGTATTCGCAAACAGCTCTACAAAAATGTGTCACAATTGTGACCATAAAGACGAATACATTGAAGAATTAGAAGCAGAGATTGAAGAATATCGTAAAATTGGGACACCGGATGAGTGCAGAATGGCTATCAAAGAAAGAGCATAAAATAATATGTTTCTAAATAGACTATATGTAATGTTCATCTATAATGTAAATGAATACACAATATAAGTCCCCATAGAAGGGGGCTTTTATTTTTCTGTTATTCTGACACATTTATTGCGTAACTAATGAAAACTGGAGTTAAATTTTATTACACGAGAGTAGAGGGAGATCATGAGAAAAATTGAAAACAAATTATTGATTATTTCTTTTACAGGAGGAGAAAAACAAATTGTAGAATCTGGCTACATACTTACAAAGGATAATATGAATTTTGTGAGAAATTCAAATATAAAAACATTCGGATGGCAATTAGAGTTATTCTTTTTCATAGCAGAAAAGGAAAAAGAAGGCTACATTATTGCTGCTGTACATGAAATTAATGCTGATGGAAGCACTCCAAGAGTAGTATTCAGAAACAGTCCAGATTTTAAAAAAATCGAAAAATGGGTAAAAAAGGTTAAATCATCCAGAATCAAGCAACTCAAATTATTGGGGAAATAACAAAGGAAATTTGACTAATATTCTTAATGAATTTGAAAATGAACCGGAAATGGAAGAAATTCTTGTATGTGGCAAGGCAGTTATTTCAAAAAAATTTGAAGAAGTAGACTGGCAAAGTCCGGAAACACTTATCGAAGAAAATTTCAGAAACAGAGAATGGGTTGAATGCGAAAGATGCGGAAACATTATTTATTATGGTGATGGCAGCGAAGACGTGAAATGTCCGAATTGCGGTCAAAAAATCGAGGATGACTGATAATCAAAAAATTATAAAGCTGAATTGTAAGGGAGATTCTTATGTTTGAGTGGAAAGTAGAAGATTGTAAATTAATGAATGATCCTGGTGCAACAGTAAACGACGATGGGAAAAAAATATTTTCTATTGAAACAATGCTGTCCAGAGAAGAAAAATATGATTATTTAAACAAAAAATATGATGGGGCTCTTGATTACATATATCACCTGGCGGATCAATATAAAATCGATTATCCATCTCTGAAAAAGGATAATCTTGGAATGGTCAAGCTGGTGTCAGCAAGAGCATGGAAAAGAAAACATGATCCGAAAAATATGTTATATGGTTGTCCAACAGAAATGCTTAGTTCATGCGAAAATTATATCTTTGGAGGAAGATTGTTAAAAGATCTGAATATCAAAGGAAATTGTGACGTTCATGAGGATTATGTATCAGAATGCTTTAATAGAGAGTTAAGGATGTTGGAAGAGAAAGAAAAAGATCATCGAGCCAGTCGTATGAAGTAAATAAAGATACAAAATAAAGTCTTGGGAATCCCTGAGACTTTATTTTTTTATTTTTCCGACATATTCAATTTGTAGTTATTGATTATCGGAGATAAAACACATGAGCAGAAGGAGAAAATATAAGAAACTTAAAACATAATTAAATGTGAGTCAATGTACTCAAAGACACTCAAAACCCAGAGTGTTAGTTGGTAACTTAAAACCACTGAAATCTTAGGGAAAATAAGCCAGTGCAAGTTGAAAAAGTCTTGTTAACTATAGGGTAGAACCTTGATGGTAAAGATTGAGTAACGGTAGAAGCCTACGAAAACCAAGTAGCAAAAAAAATATAAAGAAAGGAAAAGCTATTTAGATGAAAACCTATATCTAATCAATGAAAAAGAATTTATAGGTATGTACCGATGGCTTAGTCGGGAATTTACGACTGTGGAGT
>OCAA01001132.1_pt1 | contig 15885 bp, 7 predicted proteins | sample 1538241 | NCBI WGS metagenome assembly OCAA01 (sample SAMEA2580241, study PRJEB22360) | human gut metagenome | biome: human gut; feature: human-associated habitat; material: faeces | place: Denmark | collected 2008/2010
AACTGCAAACGGGGGGGTTGACAAGAGGAGGCAGCCCGCCCTACCACTGGCTGTAGCCGGCACGGGTATGACGGTATCGCGGAATACTCGTGTTGATCTGGAAAAGACGTATGGATTGGATCCCAGCGATCAAGCAGGCTTCACGATTGTTATTCCTCAGGGAGTGCAGAATTTCGACTTGATGTGTCAGGCGCCTGGCACGACCATGACAAGGCACATCAATGTTCAGCGTTTGATGAGTCGATTCCGCATGCAATACATCAGCACCCGCGTGCACAGGCTCATGTTTTATGCCGCGCACCTCGGCAATCGCGAGGCGATGAAGGATTTGCGAGACGCGGTAAGGCGTCGTGTTGTTGGTGAGACGGATTTTTACGATTCCTGGATTCAGCGTCATGAAACGATGACTCAGCAGGAAGCTGAGCCCGTCATTGCCGCATTTTCCAAGACTCCGCTCATCTCTGTGGTGACACCTGTGTACAACGTGGACGAGGTCTGGCTGCGCAAATGCGTTGAATCCATGCAAAACCAGTGGTACACCAACTGGGAATTGTGTCTGGCTGATGACCATTCGCCTTCTGCGCACGTCAAGCCGCTGCTGGAAGAGCTTGCCGCGAGCGATTCCCGTATCAAGATTGTCTTTCGTGACAGCAACGGACGTATTGCGGCGGCGACGAATTCTGCCATAGAACTCGCTACTGGTGATTACGTCGGCTTCATGGACAATGACGATGAACTGGCACCGCAGGCGTTGTTTGAAGTCGTCCGAGCGTTGAATGACCAGCCCGATACGGATTTCGTGTATTCCGATGAAGACAAGATTAACGAGCAGGGCAAGCGCTTTGACCCGTTCTTCAAGCCGAATTATTCGCCAAACCTATTGCTCGGTCATAACTACATCACTCATTTCGTCGTAGTGAGCCGTGCGCTGTTGGACAAGGTTGGCGCATTGCGCAGCGAATACGACGGCAGCCAGGATTATGACTTCGTGCTGCGTGCCACCGAGCAGGCACATCACGTTCATCATATTCCGCAGATGCTGTACCACTGGCGCACCCTTGCAAGCTCCGTGGCCGGAGACCCCCGAAGCAAGATGTATGCCTATGAGGCTGGTCGCAAGGCGATCGAAGCGGCCTTGGAGCGTCGAGGAATAGCCGGTGACGTGCGAATGCTCGACAATCTCGGTACGTATAAGATTGACTATGCCGATTACACTCCGACAGTTGCGGTGGTTGCTTCTTCTCTGGCTGATGCGCAAGTGAAGCAGCTACGAGAGATGACGGATTATCCGTCGTTCACTGTGATTGCTGCTGCAGCAGATTCCGTCAATGATGTGGCAAAACGTCGTTCTGAAGATGTGATTGTGCTGTTGAACGGCATGAAGCCGACCGATGGCACATGGCTACGCGAAATGGTGAATTATGCGCGTCCCTCTTCTGTTGGCGTTGTGGGCGGTAAGGTGTTTGATACCAAGAAGCGTGTGCTCAATGTGGGCGTCACTCTTCGGGCGTTGAAGCAAGGTGAGCCTTTTGAAATGCGCGGTTCCTGGGATGAAGGAATCGGTTACTACTTCAGAGATCTGCTTCCTCGTGACATGTTCGCGGCCACGGAAGATTGCATGCTGGTGCGTCGCAAGGAATTCGTGGAAATAGGCGGACTCAATACGCGCCTGGCAGAGGGACTGCGCGGTATTGACTATTGCGCTCGCATGTATCAGCAGTCCGGTCATACTGTGCTTTGGGAGCCGTATTCGGTTTTCACGGATTGCAAGCGTACTCACTTGTCAATCAATAAGGATGACGTTGCAGAATATCTGAAGATGCATCGCGAGATCGTTGATCCGTTTGCGGCTGCATGCTTCCCGCCTGCTTCCGAGGAACAGCGGGGCATTGTATACAACCTTGATCAAGTGGATGCTAAGCAAGATGGATCCACTGTGCTCGTCAACGGATGGGCTGCCGATATACACGGTGGTGAACAGGTTGATATCTCTTTGGCGGAATCTCCTGTGGCGAGTTTGCGCAGCCTGAGCCGTTACGGTCGTCCTGACGTGAATGCAATAACTACGGTTCCCCCAGATTCTATTCTTGGCTTCCGTGCAGAAATATCGGTGCCGGGTGGACGCAAGCAATTGGCGAACGACAAGCTGCGTCTGCGTATGAGGACCTCCACAGATAGTCAGGAAGTCGTCATCCCGGTTCAGTCGTCGCCTGTTCTTGCGGGATTGTTGAACTTCCTGCGCAAGGTTGCACTACTGGGACATCCGCGTCGTACCACGAGGCGTCTGCTGGATAAGTATTGGGGCCCTCGTTGGCAGAAGCACGTGTACCATAACCTCATTCGTCGAACAGAGCGCTACGACGAGACGGCAGTGCGCAATGAGATTTCCTTGTTTGCATATCAGCCGTTGATTTCACTGCTGGTGCCGGTATATAACGTGGAGCCGAAGTGGCTGGAAAAGTGTGTGGATTCGGTTCGTAACCAGTCATACCCCAACTGGGAGTTGTGCCTGGCTGATGATCATTCGTCCGAGCCGCATGTGCGTCCGCTGCTTGAACGGTATGCACAGCAGGATTCTCGCATCAAAGTGGTGTTCCGCCCTGAAAACGGGCACATTTCCAGAGCAACGAATTCGGCTTTGGAAGAGGCCTCAGGAGAGTTCGTCGGTCTGCTTGACAATGACGATGAACTGGCTCCCCAGGCACTGTTTGAGGTAGTGAAGACCCTCAATGAGCATCCGGACACGGATCTTATCTACAGTGACGAAGACAAAGAGGACGAAGAGGGGAACCGCTTCGACCCGCATTTCAAGCCGAACTATTCTCCCGATTTGCTGATGAGTACTAACTACATCAGTCATTTCGGTGTGTATCGAAAGAGCATCGTAGATGAAATCGGTGGGTTCCGGGTCGGCTATGAGGGCTCGCAGGACTATGATCTGGTGCTTCGCTTCGTAGAAAAAACCACTCCTGATCACATCCAACACATCGCGAAGGTGCTCTATCATTGGCGCACTTTGGCAACTTCTACCGCGTCTAGCGGCGGTGCCAAGAGCTACACATCCGACGCTGGTTTGCGCGCATTGCAGTCGGCGGTTGAGAGACGCGGTATTCAGGCTGAAGTGGTTTCCGCCGGTCCGAATGGCATTTATAACGTGCATTACGATGTCTCCGGCGACGAGCTGGTGTCGGTAATCATCCCGACGAAGAACGGGTACGACAATATCGAACGTTGTGTCAGCTCAATTATTGACAAGACGGACTACCCCAATTATGAGATCATCATTGCTGATAACGGCAGCGACAACCCGCATATGCAGGATTTGTATCAGCGTTTTGCCAAGAAGCTTGGTGATCGTTTCCGTGTGGAAGAGATTGACATTCCGTTCAACTTCTCGCGGATTAACAATATAGCTGCTCAAAAAGCTTCCGGTCGTTACTTGCTGTTCCTCAACGACGATACTGAAGTCATCAGCCCATCTTGGATGACCAGAATGGTGTCGTTCGCGCAGCTGGATCGAATCGGCGTCGTGGGAGCAAAGCTGTACTATCCCACTGAGACCATTCAGCATGCAGGTATCGTGCTCGGCCTCGGCGGGGCCGCTGGGCATATTCAGGTTGGCTTCCCCCGTGGAGATTTTGGCTACTTTGGCCGACTCATCGAGAGCGTCAATTACTCTGCCGTCACGGCAGCATGCTGCATGGTGAAAGCTGATGACTTCCGTGCGGTACATGGCTTTGATGAGGCTTTGGCGGTTGCATATAACGATGTCGACTTGTGCATTCGGATTCACGAACAGCTTGGACGTGACATCGTGTGGGCGCATGAGGTGGAGCTATACCACTACGAGTCCGTCACGCGTGGATACGATATTGAAAGCAAGGAAAAGAAGGCTCGACTAGATCGGGAATCTGCGAAATTCCGTAAGAAGTATGCCGAAATCGTAGATAACGATCCGTATTACAATCCAAACCTGTCTCGTACATCAGGCAACTATTGGGTTCGAGAGAAGTAAGCGATTCGTGGGGCATTGGACAACCGTCTGATGCCCCTTTTGCTTACTTAACTGCAAAGAATCCATCGTCGTTAAGGTAGCCCTTACCCTTACTCATATCGTATTGCACGAGACGGTAATCATTTAGTAGTTGATTGGCTTCCTTGGAGAGATCCTTACGCTTGATGCGGTTCCCTTCAGCATCCAGATAGGCGGTGCTGCCATCGCCCCAGGAATCGTTGGAGCTGATTAGTCGGCTGATTGCCGGAATCTGCGCTTGCACCTGCGTCAGCATTTCCAGATAAGGTGACACCTTGGCATTCATATGTTTAGCAGCCAAAGCCATGAAAGAGTTCGATGAGACATAGCCGGCGGTCTGCGGGTCGAGTTTGACACCGGCAGACGCGGACGCCTGATTTGACCATATAAAGTAATCGGTCTCATGCATGACAAGAGTATTGTTCTTGTCTTTGGTCGCGGTGCTGTAGATGCCGGGCAGATGATCGCCGTAGAAGATAACGGTGACTGGCTTATCAACTGCATTGAGCTGGTTCAAAAAGTCCGCAGTCTCCTGATCGGTGAGGCTGATGCCCTTGGCGTAATTATCGATAGACTGTTTCTCTTCGTCGGAGAATTGGGAAACATCGGCTTCTTTGAACTGGTTGTCCGCGTAGAAATCATTGTAGGGCGCATGATTCTGCATGGTAACCAGCTGAATGAACTGGGTGTGATCATTGCTGTTGATTGAATCAAGAACGTTCTGGTACGAGGCGGCATCGCTCACATAGGGAGAACTATCGATGTGATCTTGATGTGTGATGGGAGGTTTGCTATCAAGCGAATACAACTTGCTGAAACCAAATTTCTTGTAGTTGCTATCGCGCAGATACATGTTCTTGAAGTATGGGTGGAACGCCACGGAACCATTCTTGCCGTAAGCATCATTCCATATTTGGTTGAACGTATAAGGCGTTTTCTGGTGCGGGACAAGCTCCTGATAAGGCGATTGCATGGAATTGTCGAACAACGCCAGGCTAAGGCCTGTTAATGCCTGATGTTCGATATTGGCTGTGCCTCCACCGATGCCCGGCGAGAGCATCAGGCCTGAAGTGGTAGTGCCTTCAAGGGCGTGAATATTCGGCATTGGATCTTCAGTGAGTTCAACTCCCGGCGCGCGAGTTGGGTCGGAGAATGATTCCGAAAGAATCATGACTACGGTACTGTCGGTGAGGTTATTGGCACGTGTCTCGTTAGTGGCTTGGGCGCTTTCCTTATAACGTTTAGCCAAAACCTCCATGGTCTCTTTGTTGTAATCCTTGGGCTTATCCATGGTTTTTGCGTGTGCCAGCCGCAGAAAGTCCATGGTTGGGCCGTTATAGGTGGCGTCGACAACCGTGCTCCATAGCAGGGGATCATCGCCTAGACTCTTTGCCCACTTGTAAGACCATGAGCCGTTGACTCCCAGATTCCAAGTGAACGACCAGAGCAGAGTAACGCTGAGTACCGCGGCAATGATGCGTGTGCAATTGCCGATGATGGTCTTGGTATTGCGGAATGGGCGCCACCAGTGAAATGGAATCACGCAGCGGCGGCCATCGATAAGCTGCAATGCCAAGCAGATAATAGTCAGCCAGATAAGCATGGTAATGGTGCCGTCGACCAGTGGCTGGCTGTCTTTAGGGATGAATGATGTGATTTCCCCACCGTTGCCGCTGGAGAGGAATCCCAAATCAGAAGGAATGATGGGTTCGTTGCGCAGATCGACCTTAATGCTATTCGCCACAGCGTAGGTTGACGTGATGATGGCAAATACCGCTGTTGCCACCCAGAACCGGTTCAAGACAAATATCAGTACGAGGTATACCATGCCTAGTACTAGGAAGTTGAGCAGCCAGACGTAGTTGTGTTCCATCCACATCTGGGCAACGAATTTCGTCAGCTGCCCAGCCGCGCTATTGAACATTTTGGTGGTGTCATCTACTGCATCCGGATCGGCATATGTGGGTTCCTCGTACATGCTCCATTGGATGAACAGCACTGCTGCGGCGTCAACCATTACCATGACCACTACGTACAACGTGTAGGGGCAGCGGGGCGCTTCTTCAATAGTGTGCGCAAGAAAGATATGGCTTTGGCCAGCATGACCATGGGCTTTGAAGCCATCAATATGCTAAAGTTCAACGCGAAAGGCAGCGGCAATTTGTTGCTCTGCTGATCGTCATTCTGTTTTGAGGGAACAGCTGGGACTTCGGTTTTTTCCATATCCGTGCCAGACTCTTGCGCTGAAGGTTCCTGGTCGTTTTGGATGTCGTCCACTCTGCTCGCTCATTTCTATAAACAACGTACTTGAGCATTGTAATAAGAAGCCCAAGATAAAGTCATCCCTAAATGTGCTGTGGTGAATTATGTTGGGATTGACCAGGTATTGGTAGGCCCTTGCGGTGTGCGTGTGCGGTAGACTGTGGCCGAATGACCGGAAGGTAGGGCGTTATGAAGCATGTGGCACATGTCTTGAAGGGGACTGCGTGCAATATTTTATCTTCCTGGTGTTGTTCGCGCTGCAGGCCTGTATGTTCATCGTCCAGGTTGGCCCTCTTACTATTCCAGATCCTGATATGCATCCGTTGTCCACGTACGCATTGGCCACAGGACAATCGTTGAATCCTGTTGCAAAGGGAAAGGATGCGCACGGCAACACCGTCAAGCAACAGTCCATTGAGGGTGATTCGCGTTTGCTGACGATTCCAGGATTCGCGAACGTTCTGATTGTTGAGTCAATCAGTAGGGCGACGCAGGGCGACTCGTCGCGGGAAACGCAGCAAAGTGCTGATGATGTGATGGCTGATCACATCGTTGTGCCGGATGGGACACACACCAATCGCTCTAACGCGTATTTTCCGCTTGATTACTTGCCCCAAGCCATTGGCCTGAAAATCGCCATGCTGGTGAATTTGCCACCGTACGCGCAGTGGCAGGCGGCACGAATATCCAACAGCATTCTGTATGCGATTATGGGGTGCTTTGCCATTGCGCTGTTACCGCGTTGGAAATCGCTGATGGCGTTGCTATTAGTTATTCCACCGGTGGCGTTTGTGGCATCGAGCCTGATGATTGATGGCATGATTGTGGCACTTTCGGCTTGCATGGTGGCGGCTATTGCGGCGGCTGCTGAGGGCAAACGTTTGATTTCTCTTCCGCACACTGCGGTTTTGGGGGCGCTGGCGTGGGCCTTGGCGTGTGAAAAACTTCCCTATGCGTTTGTGGCGGTTGCTGTGCTGTTCCTACCTTCTGCGGTGATGACCGTGCGCCGCAAGCTAGAATTTGTAGGGATTGCGGCGGTTCTGACAGGAGCGCTGTATCTTCCGTGGAGCGTACTGTTCGGTAGCTCGTTGGCGCAGGTGGACGTATCACATAATGTGAGTGTTGCATTGTCTCATCCGATACTCACTATTGGCAAAATAGTGCATTCCATGCTGTTCCTCGGGACTTTTGCTTATCTGCCGACTTGGTATGTCGCAATGGCGGCTGTTTTGGGGTTGGTCTGGTTGGCAGCAGTGGCCTATACGGTGAAGCAGCACTGGACGGGTCAGGTGACACTGGCCTCATGGGCAGGAAGACATCGATTCCTGGTCTTAGGTCTCGTAATGGCGGCTGCTGAGATAGCAGCGTTTGTGCTCTTCGTGGGGCTTACCTGGAATGACCTGGCGTCTATGAGTAGGTTTGAGGTCTTTGAGGGAATCCAAGGCCGTTATGCGCTCCCGATATTGCCGGTATTCCTGTTGGGACTAGTCGTAGTTGACAATAGGAATGGAAGGCAGCCTGCTCTAGCCCACTGAAGGCGAGGGTTTGCTGGGCTCAGTGACTTTTCTACTTCATCGAGTGGATGCGGTTATCGTATACGACATTTTCGCAGGAGCGAATCGTGGCAAGTACCGCGCATTTCAGGCGTTCGCCGATGCTCAGCTTGCTGATCAGGGCGCGCATGGTGGCCACGTCATCGAGATGGTTCTGCCAGTCGCTGTCATGTAGTTCTTCGGAGCTGAGCGCCTTGAGGCCTTTGCCTTCATCGCGCATGCTGGCGGTCAGACCGAAGTAGTTCCGGCACGGGGTGATGCCCTGCTCCAGAGTGAATTGGAAATTCTCGGCTGCGGAGAGCACGTTATCGTGCCAGAATGCGGCGGTTCGCTTTGAGTGCGTCACCGAGTCGGGCTCCTGAAGCCAGTAGTAGAGCACGCAATCGATGTCGGCCACTTTGCCCATGCGGGCGTACAGGGGGCCTGCCATGCGGATATCCTGCGCGTAATGGCCCTCGGGGAACCGCAGGCCGTCCCACAGCTCGCGCCTGTACAGGCGGCACCAGTTCGCCTCGTTGAAGTAGCGGGCCTCGGTGTTGCGGCCGAGCTTGCTGCCGAGCAGTCGCAGGCTTTTGCAGAACACGGTCTGGTAGGCGGCGAGCGGGTGCTCGAACACAGTGATTTTGCCGGGCGCCTGCGCGCCCGTCTCGGCCTCTTTGGACACCTCGCCCAGCTGGGAGACGCCGAACTGACGCCAGCGGGCCTTGCTCATATCCGCCCCGGTGCTTTGCAGCGCGTGCAGCAGGTATTCGATATTGCGGCGGTTGAGGATGTCGTCGTTGTCGGAGAACGCGATGTACTCGCCATGCGCGGCATCGAGGCCGGTGTTCTGGGCCTTGGCGATGCCGCCGTTTTCCTGATGGATCACGGTGACGCGGCTGTCCTGCGTCGCATACTCATCGCAGATGGCCGGGCTGGAATCCTTGGCCCCGTCGTCCACCAGAATCACCTCGAGGTTTGTATACGACTGCTGCAGGATCGAATCAATGCAGTAACGCAGGTAGTCTTCGGCGTTATACACCGGCACGATCACGGAGATGAGGGGAGTGGCGTTGTTCGGCAAGGCTTATGCTTCCTCTTTGTATATGCGGACGTATCCAGTATGGCACGTTTCCTAGCCGAGCTGCGCAACGTTTAATGGGGTACTTTTGCTCGAGGATGTTTGATTATTGACGATGAAGACACCTGTGGAAGTCAATTCAGACTCAAGGCATCGAGAATGGGGTAGAGGCGATTCGCAAATTCGGGTACACCGCTTTTCCGGAGCATGTCTGCGTAGTCTTCAGGCGTTTGTGGATATCATTTATAGCTCAGCAGTGCCGTGTGACAAACTCTTGCCACTCTTCCTGGATCGAGATCCAATACATCGAGGAAGAAATCATCGGGTCTCTTTACTTCGATGCGAAGAGGCTGTGTCGAAGTTTCAGGAAAATCTTTCGTGTTGAAGGTGACCAAGGTTTGTGCGGGTAAATAATCTGCTGCTGCAAGTACGTGCCGGTCTTTCTCGTCGCATGTCATATTTTTGATGAGGCTTTCGTAACCAGTGACTAGAGCCTTTGGGAATGCGGCAGTCATCGCATTGATACGTTGCGCCGAACGCTCTTCTCCTATGCGTAATTGGAGGTCTCTCCTCAGCTCATCGAGTATCTGTTGTGACCAGTATGGGGCATAGAGGTGTTCCTCGGCGAGACGGAGGATCAAATCGTTGATGAGTTCGTTGAAGAGCCATAAATCTGTGTGGAATGAAATATGTGACAATCCAGCATTGAGTTTGAGCTCGTAATTTTGGTATGGCTCGTCTCATCGGTAGGATAATGACGAATCGAACCTTGCGCTTGAACGCTTATTACCGGAAGGATTGCCTGAGCATGGCAGATTCTGTTGAGTATCCCGATCTCGTTATCGTTGGCGCGGGCCTGTTCGGTCTGACGGTGGCGCAGCAGGCGGTGGAGCACACCGGCGCGCGCGTGCGCATCATCGATATCCGTGACCACATCGGCGGCAACGCGTACTCGTACTTTGATGAGGAGACCGGCGCGGAGATCCACAAGTATGGCGCGCACCTGTTCCACACGTCCAACAGGCGTGTGTGGGACTACGTCAATCGTTTCACGAGCTTCACGAACTATGTGCACCGCGTGTATGCCACGCATGACGGCGAGGTCTATCCGCTGCCGATCAACCTGGGCACCATCAACCAGTTCTTCCATGCGCATTACACGCCGGCCGAGGCGCAGAAGCTTATCGCCGGGCAGGCGGGCGAGCTGGCCGGCACCGATCCGGCCAACCTGAACGACAAGGGCATCCAGCTCATCGGCCGACCGCTGTACGAGGCGTTCATCAAGAACTACACGGGCAAGCAGTGGCAGACCGACCCTGCCGAGCTGCCGGCGGCCATCATCAAGCGCCTGCCGGTGCGCTTCAACTACGACAACCGCTACTTCAAGGACACGTGGGAGGGCCTGCCCGCGGACGGCTACACCAAGTGGATGGAGCGCATGATCGATGACCCGCGCATCACGGTTTCGCTGGGCGTGGACTTCTTCGACGAGTCCCAGCCGTACAACAAGGAGGCGCTGAAGGCCGCGGGCGTGCCGGTGGTGTACACGGGTCCGGTGGACCGTTACTTCGGTTACGAGCTTGGCGACCTGAAGTGGCGCACGGTGGACTTCAAGGAGGTCCGTTACGACGAGGGCGACCACTTCGGTTGCCCGGTGATGAACTTCTCCGACGCTGACGTGCCGTACACGCGCGCGATCGAGTTCAAGAACTTCAACCCGGAGCGCCGCGATGCCCAGAACCCGGACAAGACCGTGGTGTGGGAGGAGTACAGCCGCTTCGCCGAGCGCGGCGACGAACCGTACTACCCGGTCAACACCGACGCGGACAAGGCCCTGTACGCCCAGTACGAGGCCAAGGCCAAGGCCGAGCCGAACACTGTGTTCGGCGGTCGTCTGGGCACGTACAAGTACTACGACATGCACCAGGTGATCGACACCGCCCTGACCGCCTACGAGGAACAAGTCGCGCCGCTGCTGAAGAAGTAGACCGTCGTTTCACCAGAGGATTAACGATTTAGCTTGAAACCGACTGAATATTGCTGAGGCAATAGCCGGTTTCAGGCTTCTGTGTTTTTTGGGAAGCCAAATTTCCTGGGGTACTTAAGGCTCGCCACGAGGAGTACAGTTGTCTGTAACGCACAATGTGGCGCGTAAGACGAGGGGCGCATCTCGCAAGTGGGGTGCGATGCAGTTGAAGGAGTGCATGTCATGACTGATCCGAATGTCAATCCGAACGGCCAGGTGCCGTGGCAGCAAGCTGACGCCAATCCGACTGAGCCGTTAAATGCGATGACGGGGGAAGCAGGAACCGCCGCCAACAATGCTCCAACCCAAGCACTCGCAGCGGGCGAACAGCCCACTCAGGCGTTCACTCCTGTTGAGCAGCCTACGCAGGCGTTTACACCTGCCGAGCAGTCCACCCAGCCTCTTGCGCCGGTCAATCAGCCGGTACCGCCTACGCAGGCTTTGCCACCAGTGACTCCTGCCGCTGCGCCCGCGCCCGCATCGGCAGCGCCCAATTCGCCCTATCCGGGGGCGGCTCCGGCAGGCGGATCGGTTCCTCCGGTCTACGGCAGCGTCAGTGCTCCGGTATATCCGGGCGGCGGGGCCGTGCCTCCGCAAACGCCCTATAACCCGTATATGCAAGGCGGCCAACCGAACGGCCAGCCGGGATGGTCTGGTTCTTACGGCAGTGTGCCGCCTGAAGCGAACCAGAAGTACAACGGCCTGGCTATTGCCGGTTTTATCTGCTCGTTCCTTGTCTCACTCCCCGGTCTGATCCTGAGCATCGTGGGCCTCAACCAGATTAAGAAACAGGGCGGCAAGGGCAAGGGCTTGGCCATCGCCGGCATCATCATCAGTGCGGCGGGCATGGTGATACAGGTAATACTGGTCATCGCGCTGATCGTCGGCGGTGCCTCGTATGCCAGCAAGGCTATAGATGAGGCGAAAACCGATTCCTTCTATAGTCAGTCCTCTTCGGGCAACGGTGATAGCAGCGATAAGAGCAAAGCTCAAGATAATCTTGACGATGCGCTGGACGACACGTTGGGCGAAACCCATGACGATCTAACCGACGGCGATTATGGGCTGTACGATTCGATTCAGGATTTCGTCGACTCTTTGGAATTCAAGGACTCCATTGAATCCGAAGCGGATACGTTTGCAGACACCGGCATCACCTTCAACTACCGTGTCGACGGTGACACCTTGGTGTACGAGTACGTGCTCGACGACAGCTATGCCTCGCTAGGCGATACCGCCGCTTCCTCACTGGATGCTATGGACAGCACCTATCAATCCACCGCGAATCTGCTGGGCTCGATGTGCAAGACCTCCAGCGGCAAGGCATCATTGCGCGTCATCATGCACACGCAAAGCGGCCAGTCGCTGTATGACAAAACCTGGACCGAAAAGTAGCAATCCCAGCGAACGTGCGTTTTGGTCGATTGAAGGCCGGTCTGCTTGCTCCTTGGACGGATGCTTCTGCGGAAGGAACCGCCAAGGAGTAGGCTTACAGGCATGAGACTCGCACGTTTTTCTTTGAATGATTCGCCGCGCTACGCCTTCGTGCAGAAGGACGAAACGGACGGCAAGGACTACCTCATCGAACTGGACGGCCATCCGCTGGCCGGCGACCAGGTCAAGCCCACCGGCACTCGTTACCCGGTCGACGGCGATGGCATCCGTCTGCTCTCCCCGGTCATCCCCTCCAAGGTTTACGGTCTGGCCAAGAACTATGAGGCCCACGCCCAGTTCATGCACGAGGCCGGCCACTCCGAAATCGCCCACGCGCCGGAAGACATGGTGATCTTCACCAAGCCGTCCACCTCGGTAATCGGCCCCGACGACCCGATTGTGTACCCGGCCTGCTCCAAGGACATGAACTTCGAGCCGGAAGTGGCCGTGGTGATGGGCCGTATCGCCAAGAACGTGACCGTCGAGAACGCGATGGATTACGTGCTCGGCTTCACCTGCGTCAATGATGTGACGTTGCGCGATCTGCAGGGCATCGACCCCACGTGGACGCGCGCCAAGGGCTTCGATACCTCCTGTCCGCTTGGCCCGTGGATCGTGATGCGTGACGACCTCGACTGGAAGGACGCCAAGATTTCCTTCACGCTGAACGGCGAGGATGTGCCGATGGCGTCTGGCACCACCGCGAACCTGATTCACGGCATCCCCGAGCAGATTGCCGCCATTTCGTCGTTCTCCACGCTGCTGCCTGGCGACGTCATCATGACCGGCACCCCGAACGCCTCCGGCCACCTCGACCCAGGCGACGAGACCATCGTGCACGTCGAAGGCATCGGTGATCTGCGCAACGTAATCGTTCGGGCGTGACTCGTTCTGGCTCCCCTCTCTGAGGGGAACCGTCCAGGCGGAGAAGCTGACTGAGGGAACCAAGAACGCGCCTTACGCTCCCGGCAGAAGTGCGTGCAGGGCGGTCATCACCACCAAGCTGATGATGGCCGTCACTGTCAGCGAGAAGCCGGCGAGTTTGGCGTTGCCGGTCAGCGAATCGGTGAACTTAGTTGAGAAAATCGTGATCGGGGCGAAGGAGCCCAGCACGATGATCTCGCGAATCCTCATGTCGAATGGCAGTAGGAACCAGGCGGCCACGGCGATAATCGCGCCGAATACCATGCGCCAGACAATCACCTTGCCCAACTCCACCTTGTCCTTGCGATTGTTCGGAATCTCCATCATCAGTCCGATCATGGCCATCGCGCAGAAGGCGTTCGCATTGGCGAACGGGGTGATGAGCGTAACGATGGGCTGTGGGACCGTGATGTGCAGGAACATGAACACCAGCATCAGCATGTAGATGTCGAAGGAAATCGAGCTTAGGAAGTCCCTGGCAATATTGCGCAGACGCAGGATGAGCGGTAGCGACTTGAAATTGTCATCCATATGCAGCAGCGTGCGTGTGATGGTCAGTGACCCGGCCGTGGCCACGGTGGCGTTGCCGATATCGAGCATGATGATCGGCAGACCGGCGGACGGGCCCCTGAACGTCTGAACCACAGGCAGGCAGAACGCGCCCAGGTTCAGGCCCGAGGCGTTGAGCATCTGGAAGGCGCGGTAGTTCTTCTCGTCGCCGCGAGAACCGAAATACACGATGAACAGCGGAATCGCGCAGGCGAAGAAGCCGAACAATACGATCCACAGCATGCGCATGTCGTGCTTGTTCGTGGCGAACGACAGGATAATCGCACAAGGAAGCGTCAGATTGAATACCAGACCCTGCACGATTTTGTAATCACGCTCGCCGAAAATGTGGACATGTTTGAGTATGTAGACACCGATGATAACGAGCAGCAGCGAACCGGCCTGAAAAATCATGTTCTTCTCTTATCTCGCAAGCACCCGCCGCAGCACCGGCGGCGGTCAGGCGCATAACAAACCAGCCGTGAGTATAGGAGCGTTCGCGCGGCGCTGGCGCGGGGCGGTGCATATTGTGGACAGTCCCGTAACGTTGATATGCCATGCTGGCGAGATGAATATATCCAATACCAAGTGGAGCTCAGCACGATAGAGAGGTAGGAAAACATGGCAGATCAGACGGTCACCGTAGGCGTTGGGGCATTGAGCATCGAGGACGTTATCGCCGTAGCGCGCGGCGGTGCCAAAGTGGCGATTTCGGACGAATCGAAGCATGAGATGGCGCTAAGTCGCGCGGTTATCGATCATTTGGCCGACGACACCGTGCCGCATTACGGTATCTCCACCGGATTCGGCGCGCTCGCCTCCACTTCCATCCCCAAGGAACAGCGCGCGCAGCTGCAGAAAAGTCTGATCCGCTCGCATGCCGCCGGTGCCGGACCGGAAGTGGAGCGTGAGGTGGTGCGCGGCCTGCTGGTGCTGCGCCTGAGCACCCTGTGCACCGGACGCACCGGTGTGCGCCCGGAAACCGCGCAGGTCTACGCCGATATGCTGAACGCCGGCATCACCCCGGTGGTCTACGAATACGGTTCGCTCGGATGCTCCGGTGATTTGGCGCCGCTCGCCGCCTGCGCTTTGGTGGCGATGGGCGAAGGCGAGGCCCGCAACGCTGACGGCCGCAAGATCGGCGGCGGCGAAGCGCTGCGTGCGGCCGGCATCACGCCCGTCGATTTGAAAGAGAAGGAAGGCTTGGCGCTGGTCAACGGCACCGACGGCATGCTCGGCATGTTGTGTATGGCCATCACCGATCTGCGCCTGCTACTCAAGACGGCGGACATCGCCGCCGCGATGAGCGTGGAAGGCATGCTCGGCAACGACCGCGTGTTCGCCGCCGACTTGCAGGCGCTGCGTCCGCATCGCGGCCAAGGCGATTCCGCCGCGAACATCGTCCGCATGCTCAAGGGCTCCGGTCTGATCGAGGCCGGCCGCCCGGGCTCCACCGTGCGTGTGCAGGATGCCTACTCGCTGCGCTGCACCCCGCAGGTGCACGGCGCCGCCCGTGACACCGTGGAATACGCGGCCTCCGTGGCGGGCGTGGAACTCGCCTCCGCCATCGACAACCCGTGCGTCACGCTGGACGGCCGTGTGGAGTCCAACGGCAACTTCCATGGCGCGCCGCTGGCCTATGTGCTCGATTTCCTGGCGATTCCGACTGCCGACGTAGCCTCTATCTCCGAGCGTCGTACCGACCGCTTCCTTGACGTGGCGCGCAACCGCGGCCTGCCGGCGTTCCTGGCTGGTGACCCGGGCGTGGACTCCGGTTTCATGATCGCCCAGTACACCGCCGCCGGCATCGTCTCCGAAATGAAGCGCAACGCCGTGCCCGCCTCGGTCGATTCGATTCCGAGCTCCGCCATGCAGGAAGATCACGTGTCGATGGGCTGGGCCGCCGCCCGCAAGCTGCGCCGGTCGATTCCGGCCTTTGCGCGCGTGCTGGCCGTGGAACTGCTGTGCTCCTGCCGCTCCTTCGACTTCCGCAAGCCGTACCGTCCGGGTGCGGCGGGGGGGGCCCTCCTTGGCCCAAAACTTG
>OCAA01001140.1_pt1 | contig 15794 bp, 9 predicted proteins | sample 1538241 | NCBI WGS metagenome assembly OCAA01 (sample SAMEA2580241, study PRJEB22360) | human gut metagenome | biome: human gut; feature: human-associated habitat; material: faeces | place: Denmark | collected 2008/2010
CTGCACTGCAAGATACCCGTAAAACAGATAAATATAAATCCAGATAATATGTCGTACCTTGTACGCTTTATCTGCTATCATTCCTTTATTCCAAATCAGCCATACCGTTCCCGGCAATAAAAAACAAACTAGTGAATATATATAATAATGCATTCTCATTTCCTCCTGTTTGCTTTTTATTATATTGTTTTACCCATTAAGATTCAATTCGGTAACGGATTAAGATTTCATTAAGAACATTTAAAAAGACTTCTTAAGCATGAATACCGCGATTCTCATCGCCCTTCTCATTCATTCCAAACTCATAATCATTGCCTGGAAGAATTGCATTCAGAACAATACCTGCGATTGCTGCAATTGCAAGACCTGTAAGCGTAATGGAAGCTCCACCGATTGTAAATGTAAGTCCACTTGAAAAGCCCAGCCCACTTACTAAAATCACAGCTGCAATAATCAAATTTCTTGACTTTGTAAGGTCTACTTTATTTTCAACAACATTTCTGACACCTATTGCGGAAATCATACCATACAGCATAAATGAAACTCCACCGATAATCGCAGATGGGATGGATGCAATAATCTCTGATACCTTCGGGATAAAGCTTAAGATTACTGCAAAAATAGCTGCAATACGGATAACGCGCGGATCATAAACCTTTGAAAGTTCAAGTACACCAGTATTTTCTCCGTATGTTGTGTTAGCCGGACCTCCAACAAGTGCAGACAGAGACGTTGCAAGACCATCACCTACAAGAGTGCGGTGCAGACCCGGATCTTCGATAAAGTTTTCTCCAACAGTTGCAGAAATAGCAGACATATCTCCTATATGCTCCATCATTGATGCAATTGCAATCGGTGCCATTACAAGAATAGCAGTCAGGTCAAATTTGCATAACTGAAATGGCGGCAAACCTACCCATGAAGCCTTAGATACCTCAGTGAAAGTTAAAATAGCAGATCCGTCTGGATTTTTTACGCCAAGTGCATTTAAAATCAGCGCAAATACATAGGAACCTACAACGCCGAGAAGAATCGGAATGATCTTAATCATTCCCTTACCCCAGATGTTTGCAATAATAATAATTGCAAGTGCAACAATTGCTAAAAGCCAATTCTGTGATGCGTTAGTAACAGCACTTCCTGCCAGTGAAAGACCAATTAAAATGATCATTGGTCCTGTAACAACAGGAGGCAAAAATCTCATTACTTTTCTTACACCGACGATCTTTACGATCAGTGCAAGAATTAAATATAAAAGTCCTGCAACAACAATTCCTCCACACGCATACGGAAGCTTCTCACCCATCGTCATGTCAGCAAAAATGCCTGTATCAAGCGCTGCAACAGCTGAAAATCCACCCAAAAATGCAAACGACGAACCTAAAAATGCAGGAACCTTCATTTTGGAGCACAGATGGAAAAACAGCGTTCCAAGACCTGCACAGATCAGCGTTACCTGAACCGAAAGTCCCTCTCCCTCAAAATAAACATTTGTCAGGATAGGAACAAGAATCGTTGCTCCAAACATTGCAAACATGTGCTGTATTCCAAGCAGCAGCATTTTCGGGATTCCGAGCGTTCTGGCGTCTCTGATTCCCGTAGTTTTTTGTGATTGCTCACTCATACCAAGTACCCTCTTCCTTCTTTATTTAGCTAAGGACTCCTCGAACGCATCGAGCTCGGCACTAGCCTGCTCCCATACTTCCATCAGTCCATTGAGCTCCTCTTCTTTAGCGTCGACCTTCTTTTGTGCCTCCTGCAGCTTACTGTAGCTTGCTGCAATTGCAGGATCATTTAATTCATCCTGTAACTTTGAAAGTGCCTCCTCACAAGCTTCAACTGCTGCCTCGGCCTTTTTGACCTTTGCAGATAAACGTGAGCGCTCCTTTCCCGGATTAGCATAAAGAGTCTTTGATGACGCAGATGCAGCTGTCTTATTTTTTTCCTGCTCTATAGCAAGCTTTGCTGCCGGTGAAACAGCTGCATATTTGCCAAAGCTTACCTGATCGTCCTTGTCAGCTGTCGCCTCCTCGTACTGCTCATAGCCAAACGGATAATATGTCGTTACACCGCCGTCAAAGCTTAAAATCTTATCTGCCACCTGACGAACAAAATAACGGTCATGGGATACGAATACAAGTGTTCCCTGATAGCCCTTTAGCATCTGCTCTAGTGCTTCTTTTCCGACAATATCCATATGGTTTGTCGGCTCATCGAGGATCAAAAGATTTGGTTTTTTCTTTAAGATCTTACAAAGTGCCAGTCTCACGCGCTCTCCTCCGGAAAGCATGCTGACCTGCTTAAACACATCATCACCAGTAAAAAGGAATGCACCAAGAGCATTTCGCACCTCTGTCTGCGTCAGGTTCGGATATTCTGCCCAGTAGTCATCCATGACAGTGGCATCACTAGTATAATGTGCCATCTGCTGATCGAAATATCCAATCTGCACACGAATGCCATATTGATACTCGCCGCCAAGAGGCTGAATCATCCCCATCATTGTCTTTAAAAACGTAGATTTACCAAGGCCATTTCCTCCAACAATACCAAGCTTTTGACCTCTCTCAAGTGTAAGATTCACCTCTGAAAGAACACGGTCATATCCAATCTGAAGATTTCTGGCAGTAAATACTTCCTTTCCTGTCTCAACCTCAGGCTGGAAATTAGCATGAAATGCCTTTAGATCATAGCGTTGCGGCGGTGCAATCTTTTCCATATGCTCAATCTGTTTTAGCTTTGAGCGTGTCATTGCAACCTTTGTAGGCTTATTTTTAAATTTTTCTACAATCTCCATCAGACGCGCAATTTCCTTTTGCTGTGCCTGATAATCCTTTTCCTGCTTATCCCAGGCTGCTTTTTTCTGCTCCACAAAGGAGGTATAATTTCCACTGTAGCGATGTGTGATTCCATACTCAATCTCATATACTGTATCGACAATACGATCCAAAAATAATCTATCATGAGATACGATAACAACAGCCCTATTATACGCCTTTAAATAATTCTCAAGCCATTCAATTGTCTCGATATCAAGGTGGTTAGTCGGCTCGTCCAAAAGAAGAATATCAGGCTTTGAAAGAAGCATCTTGATAAATCCAAGCTTTGTCTGCTGTCCACCTGAAAATTCTCTAAGCGGCTTTTTCTTGTCAGCTTCGGTAAAACCAAATTTGCGAAGCATTGTCTCATACTCTTTTTCATAGTAGTAGCCGCCCATATCAGTAAACTGCTCCTGCATCTGGGTATAGATTCTGATATTTAACTCAGATGGATCTGATTCCATGATCTGGCGCTGTGCTTCTAGCTCACGCTGCTTTTCGCGATATGGCTCAAACACCTTTCGCACCTCAGTCTCCATAGAAATTGTCTCATCTGCAAACGCGATCTGCTTTAAATAACCGATCACCGGATTTCCGCTCTTTGCGATATAAATATCCTCATCGCTGTCTCGCTTCTCAAGTTCAACCTCACCCTCAATCAGCTTTAAAAGAGTTGTCTTTCCGCATCCGTTTCTTCCAACGACGGCAATTTTCTGTCCGGCGTTGATTTCAAAATTAATATTCGTTAAGATGGTGTTCGCCCCATAGGAGACGGCACCATGATTAATCATGTATAACATTGCAAAACCTTTCCTGTACAACGTCTGTTTTTATTATTGGCGGATTCTAAGAATGGTCAATGAATATGGCTCAAACGTGCGCGTAAATGTGCCGTCTGGAATAGTTTCCTCTCTCACAGCCGGAACGACACATTTTTTATTTTCCATTGTATTTTCATCAGACAATGCTGCAGCCATCTTCTCTATAAGCACGTTATGTGTACCATTTACACCATCAAGTACAAGCTGCGCTGTCTGTGAATTTCCAGTAATGTTTACCGCCTTTACAATCACATCACCAGTTGCCTCATCAAGCGCTGCAGATACATACAGTGGCTTTGGCACAGGAATCTTGTCAATTGTATCAAGGTATTCCTCGCCATCCACATATATCTTCATCGTGCGATCCTTTACAACAAGCATCAGCTCATACTCATGATCCTTCTCTGCCGAGAACATTGCCTCACTTAAGCATGCTCCCTTGCCGTTTTTAAAATGCTCCATGCTTATATCCAGATTCTGCCAGCCGCCAAGCGTCCATAGCATATGATCAGATGCTTCTCCAAGATAAACAAGAAATCCCTTTTTGCCTTCGGTCTCTTTTGCCTTCATGGTAAGCGTATAATTTGTCCAATCCTTTGGAATTACACCAGTCTCGACTGCATTTTCATAGGAAGCAGCACGATTTTCACTCTCAGTTCCGCACACACAGTCTGTAAAACGATGCAGCTTTCCTGTATCATGATTTTTCACTGTCACCTCAAAGAACACACCCTGTCCCTCGTTGACTAACACACGAATTGGACCGCTTATAGTCTTTGCGCTTTCGCGGATTTTTTGTTCTGCCAAAAGGCGCGCTGTCTGCTCAAGTTCTGGCTCTGTAACAGTAAAATCTAAGCGATGAGTTCCCTGATGGCGCATAAACATACTCTGAACATAATAATTAACAGAGCCATACACCTGATGATTATCAAACCATATCATATCAGGACGCCAATTTACATAGTCCACATTTGCAAACATCGGCGCATAGCATGCCAGTCCAACTGCATGCACATTTTTCTCAAGACCTGTCATAAAGGCAGCCTCAGCAAGACCATTCTCCCACTGATTGCCCCATGATGCATACTCACCCAAAAATACCTTGGGATCAGATGATAGGAAATTGTCATAGCGATCTACATTTGCTATCATCCAGTCGGTATTCATATAGTAATGCTCATCGATCAGATCACAGCCGCATTCTCTTGCACTTGCCCATCCGCGCTCATACTCACCGCCTGCGGCAAATGGACTTGCTGAACCAATCAGCTTAATATCAGGATATTTTTCACGGATTGCCTTATGAAAATATGGATAGCGCTCGGTAAAGCCCTCGCCAACTTCCTCATTTCCAATTGCCAGATAATGTAATCCAAATGGCTTTGGATGACCCATATCGGCACGCTTCTTTCCCCAAACAGTTGTCTCATCGCCATTTGCAAACTCAATAAGATCAAGTGCATCATCAATCCAAGGACCAAGTTCATCAAGTGGAACCTTTCTTTGATGATGCGGATCGTATGCTGCCGGAAGTACTGGAAGAGGCTCTGCACCTATATCCTCTGCCAGCTGGAAATATTCATAATAGCCAAGACCAAGTGTCTGATTATATCCCCAGTTATTTCGTCTCGCCGGGCGCTCCTCAACAGGTCCAATCGTATTTTTCCAGCGATACATTGAATCTCTTGCATTCTCATCAAGCTGTCCGTCATGTACAAGGCAGCCTCCCGGAAAACGTATGAACTTCGGATGCATTGCTTCGAGCATCTCGCATAAATCTTTTCTAAGACCATTTGGGCGGTTCTTATATGTGTGCGCTGGAAATAGTGATACAAAATCCACTTCCACACTGCCCGGTGTCATGCAGACAAGCGCCAGATTTGCATCTGTGCAGCTTGTGCCTTCTGCAATTTTAAGATCTGCCGTATACTTTTTCCAATCAGAAGCATCTGCTGTAAGCTCACATGATGCATAGATTTGTCCTTCTTTTCCAATCAGACAGGCCTTAACTGTCACTGGCTCGTCTATTTTTCTTAAATAGCAGGAAAAATGATATGTTTCCCCACCTTCAAGTGCAATTCCACTGTTAAAGCCAAGGTTTTTTACACCTGCTGCTGCCGAATTTGCCGTTATACGAAGATAGTGTGGGTTCTTCTTCGTATAAGGACTCTCTGTCAGAATGGTAAGTGAAACATCAGCTGCGTCTGTCTGTCCATTTTTTTCATCTAACTGACAAGGCATCCACGCATACAGTGCATGATAATTTTTATTGTCAATCGGATCAAATTCAAATGCACGGTTCTGGATCAGCTCCGCATAAAGTCCGCCATCTGCCGCATGATTAATGTCTTCAAAAAAAATGCCGAAGAGATCGCCTGTTGCTTCTCTTTTTTCCTTTGTGTTAATCTGAAATGTCTGCATGGCTCACTATTTCCTTTCCTTATAATAGACTTAATAAACCATACCACATTCTCACGAAAGCATCAACATTTTTAATTAAATTTGTGCAAAAAAGGCAGTTTCAGGAAATATTCCCAAAACTGCCTTTTTCATTATTTTTTATCTGTAGTAATAAAAAATTAGTTTGCTGCGCTTGCGCTCTCAGCCTCAGAAGATGCCTCCTCAGATGCTGCCTCGCTGGAAGCTGCCTCAGACTTAGCCTCGGTCTTAGCCTCAGTTGCCTTCTCGGTAGCCTTTTCAGTTGCCTTCTCGGTAGCCTTCTCAGTCTTAGCTTCGGTCTTAGCCTCAGTCTGTACCTCTGCCTTTGTGCTAGCTGCGGTAGTAGTCTTCTTATCAGCGCTTCCGCATCCTGTCATCATTGCTGCTGCCATAGCGATTACTGCGATAGATGTAATAAACTTTCTCATGATTTTTGTTCCTCCTATTTATAACTATTAAATATGCTTAACAGTTAATGTCCTTTGCTGCAAAAGTGATCTCCTCTTACCACTTCTGCTGACAATTGCTATACTAGTCCTTTTTTTTAATAGTGTCAATAGGTAATGTAAAATTTTTGAGAAATTTAAGTAAGCCTTAAAGATTTAATGCCATTATTGTCCAGACATTGTTGGCTGATTAGCCTGTTGTGCAATTGAATTAAGTGTAATTTCCTCTTGTGTCTGCGCATCAGTCAGCTTCATTGCCTGAGTTTCTTCATCTACACTAACCGTAAAGGTACGAACCTGGTCAATATTTGCCTCATCCATTCCCTTCCACTCCATCGTAAAGGTACCATCGTCCTCACCCGGCTTGCAGCTGTAACGAAAATGAGTCTCAATTCCTGCATCTGGTGATACAAGTGACTGAACAGTTAAGATTCTGCTGTAGTTATCAAACTGATATGAAGCACTTTCTGTCATCCAGATATCTTTGATGGATTCTGAAAGCTCACGCTCCTCTACGCTCTCATATACATTTATGTAGCGTCCATCTGTAATCTTTTCACTAGAGCGAACCTGCACTGCAATTCCATAGTCATTGTCAGATTCACTAAGAAGTACAGTCACAGCACCATCCATCATGCCTGTTGGAGCATCATAGGAATCAAAGAAGGTATAGCCGCTTCCATTTTGTCCCTTTGGAAGATAGCCCTTTGTAAGTGTTTCTGCAAATGAAACTTCATTAATGTAATACCATCCATCTGCATAATAAACATCCTCAACACCTGTATTTGCCGGATAATAATCCTGCATCCAGATACCTGTAAGATTCAAAATAGCTCTTCTTGTGCTAAGCTCAGGTATACGAATCCATCCTTCTTGAGCCTGTTCTGACACAATGCCAAGCAAGCTGGCTGCCTCACCGCCTGCCTTTGCACTAACGCCAAGACGTCCAATGATGCCAGAATACAAAGTGTTGTTTGCCTCTGATGCATTAAAATCAGGAACAAGCTTACAGATCATCTGTAAAAATGCTGCCTTTTGCTCATCATTTACTGCACCTCCTGTAAATGTAAGTGCACCAAGACCGCTGCCCCAATCAGCTACCCATCCAGAAGCCAGCTTACTCATATATGTTGTACGGCTAAATGCACACAAAATTGATGGTGATGATCCATCTGCAAATGCCTGACTTCCCATTTTTCTAATATCTGCCGGGATAGTAAGTGATGTAAGACGCATACAGCCTGCAAATGCACGGCTTCCTATTGTACGAAGTGCTGGTGGAAGCACAAGACCCTCACCAACGCCGCTTCCCTCAAATGCATTGTCGCAGATCGTTAGAAGTGACTGTGCAAAATCAACTGTCTGAAGTGATACGTCATTTTGGAATGCAGCCGCACCAATGTAGCGAATCCCCTCTGGGATCGATACATTCTTCAACTCTGTACAGTTGCGGAAGGTACGCTCTCTTACAGCCTGGATTGCCGCCGGCACCTGCGCATATACTAACTTTGTACAATCAGCAAATGCTCCTGCTCCAAGATAAGTTACGCTCTGCGGCAAGTTAGCAGTTACAATACCTGAGCCTGTAAAGCTCTCTGCACCAACTGCTGTCAGCGTCTGTGGAAATGTAAATGAAGAAAGTGCAGATGTTTCTGCAAATGCACGGCTTCCAATTGACGTAAGCGCACTCGAAGCCTGCACTGTTGTGAGTGAACTGCAGTTTTCAAATAAGCCTGAACTAATTCTTGTAATTGCCTGCGGCAATGTCGCAGATGTAAGGCTTGTACAGCCAGAAAATGCACTTGCACCAAGATATGTTACATTCTGCGGAACCAAAATTGAAGAAATTGCGCTGCAATTTTGGAATGCGCCGCCCTCAATAAATGTCATGCTCTCCGGAAGTGTAATCTGTTTTAATGCAGTACAATTTTGGAATGCACCATAGTGAATTGTCGTAAGTGTTGACGGCAACTGTACTTTCTGAACTGGCGTATTAGCAAATGCAAGTGTACAGATCGTTGTAGTTTCTCCCTGAACAATAACATCTGTATAAGGAATAATCTGTGTTGCCACACCTGATTTTGCCAACTCGGCTGCATCTTTGTCACTTAAAGATCCAGTCGGCTGCTCTGACTGCACGATAATCTCAGCCGGCACACGATACAGCAAATCATTGATGTAAATCATCTCATGCTTTCGATCTTCATACCATTTTGTTCCGTCAAACGCGTTTGCCACAATATCTCGCACACTCTTTGGAATCTCAATCTGACTTAAAGCACTGCAATTTTTAAATGCATTAGAGCCAATATAGCTTACGCCGTCCGGCACAACTATAGCAGCTAGATTAACACGATTAATAAAAGCTTCCTCAGCAATAACAGTCGTTCCCTGCCTGATAGAAACAGTTACCGCATCGCTCTGACAGCGATAGAGGATACTGTTAATATATACAAGCTCTCCAGTCAATGTTGAATCATATGGTGTGCCTTCAAATAAATTGGCACCTACCTGCGTAACGCTCGTCGGAATCTGTACGCGAACAAGAGCGCTGCATCCTGCAAATGCTTCTCTTCCTATATAAGTAACACCCTCTGGAATCACCACGTCAGTAATCATGGTCTGTCCGCGAAATGCACCTGCTGCTATGGAAGTAACTTTTGCACCGCCATAAGTTTCTGGAATCTCAACAACACTTCTTGAACCGTCAAATCCTGTAATGCTGACAGTCTGTCCATCCTCGCTAAAGCTAAATGTCAGTCCCTTTGTATCCTCCTTAGGTGCCTGCTCAGACCACTCTGGTTCCTCTGTTGTCGTCTCCTCTGGTGTAGTTTCTTCTGTACTCTCTTCCTCACTAGTTTCTTCCTCGGTGCTAGCCTCTGCACTGCTTTGTGGTGTGCTTTCCTGCGTGGAAGATTCTTCCTGTGATGATGTCGGTGTTATACTTTCACTAGGTGTCTGTGAGGATGTTTCCGGTACACTTTCTGATGAGCTTTCAGTTGGTATCTGCAAAGACGTCTCTGGAACACTCTCTGTCGCCAAAGCCTCTGATGTCAGGTTCTCCATTATAGTCTGCTCTTCTATTGTCTGTGTCTGCGTTTCCTGTTTAATATTTTCAGTAGTTTCCTCCGCAAATGAATACTGCGGTATGTAAGAAACGGTCATCGCAGCAGCCATCGTCCATACGGACGCCTTCTTCTTCCATGATCTTTTCATAGTATTCCCTTCCTTTCTCTTAAACAAAAAGAGCCGGTTTTTAACCGGCTCCCATAAATAATCCGGCAATAACTCTTTTCTAAGTTTATATTACCAGAGATTATATCAAATAAGTACTTTCAATGTCCTTACATCTCTTAAGAATATCTTACGATGCCTGGTCAAACTGGCTGTTGTACAGATCAGCGTAAAAGCCCTTCTTTGCCAAAAGTTCTTCGTGCGTTCCGCTTTCAATTACATCTCCATCCTTTAACACAAGGATAAGATCGGCATTTTTGATTGTGGAAAGACGATGTGCAATAACAAAAGAAGTACGATTCTTCATCAGCTCGTCCATTGCATTTTGGATTTGAAGCTCTGTTCTTGTATCGACAGAGCTTGTTGCCTCATCGAGAATCAACATAGGCTTGTCAGCGATCATTGCACGGGCAATTGTTAACTGCTGCTTCTGACCTTGTGACAGATTAACCTGATCATTAAGCACTGTATCATAGCCATTCTGCAGTGTTCTCACAAAATGGTCAAGACCAACAGCGCGGCATGCCTCCTTCATGCGCTCATCAGAGACATTTGGCGTACAATATACAAGATTTTCTCTAACAGTACCCTCAAACAGCCATGTGTCCTGAAGAACCATACAAAACTGAGAATGAACCATTTCACGTTTTACCTGATTAGTTGGAATGCCATCAATGCAGATTTTTCCGCCCTGAATCTCATAAAAACGCATAAGCAGATTGACAAGTGTTGTCTTTCCTGCTCCCGTTGGACCGACAATGGCAATTTTTTGTCCAGCCTTTGCCTGTGCAGAAAAATCATGGATAATCACGCGATCTTCATTATAGCCAAACTTTACATGTTCAAATGATACATCACCCTTTACATTGTCAAGCGTCTTTGTCTTATTGCTCTCGTCATCCATCTCCTTTGCCTCAAGAAACTCAAAGACACGCTCACCTGCTGCTGCCGCTGACTGTAAAGACTGTGCCGCCTGTGCGATCTGAGATAACGGCTGTGTAAAATAACGCACATACATCATAAATGCAACAATTACTTCAAAGCCAATAGTTCCCTTCATAGTCAGCACTGCACCTGCCACACAGACTGCCACATAGCCTAAGTTTCCGATAAATGTCATAATAGGCGGCATGAGTCCGGCAAGGCACTGTGCACGAAATGCACTTTCTCTTAAATTATTATTCATGCGCTCAAATTCTGCTGTTGCCTGCGCTTCTCCATTATATGCCTTTACAACTGTATGACCTGTGTAAATTTCCTCAATGTGACCGTTGATCTCACCAAGGCAGCGCTGCTGGCGCACGAAATATCTGCTGGAGCGCTTTGCAATAACTGTCATAAGTACAAAGCCAATCAATGTCGCCACAATTGCAGTGATCGTCATAATCACATCTGTTTTAAACATCATAAAAAGTGAACCGACAAAAAGCGTAACTGCGGAGACAAGATTTCCGATGCTTTGATTCATAGACTGTGATATCGTATCAACATCATTTGTGACACGTGAGAGGATATCACCTGTCGTAGAGCGGCTGTAATAGCTCATCGGCAGACGGTTAATTTTTCCTGAAATATCACCTCTAAGCTTTTTTGAAATATTTTGTGTCACTGTTGCCATAATCCACTGCTGACCAAATGACAGCAAAGCACCGCACACATAAAATGCAATTAATGTAAATCCAATCTTAGAAACAGCGTCCATATCAACGCCTGTTACAAGACCTTTTCCAATTTCCTTTGTCATCTCTGACAGCTTATCTGGTCCAAGAAGCGTCAAAACCGTGCCTCCTGCCGCGCAGATAAGTGCAATGATCACAACCGGAAGATAGCTTTTGCAATACGAAATCAGATTTGACCATGTTCCTTTAAAATCAGATGCCTTCTCAGCAGGACCTCTTCCCATGCCAGGTCCACGCATACCGCCTCTTCTGCCCGGGCGGTTCTGTCCAGGGGTATATTCTTTATTTTCCATTATGCAAGCTCCTCCTTTGACAGCTGTGAATATGCGATCTGACGGTATACCTCGCAAGTTTCCATCAGCTCATTGTGCTTGCCCATTCCGGCAATCTTTCCATCATCAAGCACAATAATCTTGTCCGCATCGCGTATAGTACCAATTCGCTGTGCCACAATGAAACGCGTTGCATCTGCACAAGTTTTTCTTAATGTATCGCGAAGAACACGATCTGTCTTGTAGTCAAGTGCCGAAAATGAATCATCAAAAATTAAAATCTCCGGGTGACGGCATATCGCACGTGCAATTGACAGACGCTGCTTTTGTCCTCCTGAGAAATTAGATCCTCCCTGTGCCACAAAAGCATCTACGCCGCCCTCTGTCTTATCAACAAACTCTTTTGCCTGCGCAGTCTCAATTGCCTGCTTAACATCATCATCAGTAAAGCCTTTTGTACCATTATCTCCATAGGCAACGTTGCTTTTAATGCTTCCTGTAAATAAAACAGCCTTCTGTGAAACATATCCAATCTTATTTCTAAGTGCCTTCTGTGTATATTCCTTTACGTTAACGCCATCGACAAGCACCTCTCCCTTTGTCGCATCGTAAAAACGCGGAATCATGTTGATCACAGTACTCTTTCCACAGCCAGTTGAACCGATAAAGGCAATTGTCTCACCCTTATGAGCAGTAAAGGAAATGTCCTCAATGACATCCTTCTCTGCATCTGGATAACAAAAAGATACATTGCGAAACTCAACTTCACCCTTTTTGCCGTCAATTCCATTCTCTTTTGTGCCATCCTTAATCGAGAGCGGCATATCAAACACTTCATTAATACGCTTTGCTGATACGCTCGCACGCGGAAGAAGCACGAAAATCATGACAAGCATCATAAAGGACATAACGACCTGCATAGCATACTGAGTAAATACGATCATATCTGAGAAAATAGTCAGCTTGTCAAACATCTGAGCATTGCTGATCAAATAAGCGCCGATCCAGTAAATTGCTAACATCAATCCATTCATTACCATCTGGATTCCCGGCATCATAGTTCCCATAGTGCGGTTTGCAAACAGCTGCGTTTTCGTCAGCTCATCATTTGCATCATTAAATTTCTTCTGCTGATAACCTTCTGCATTGTAAGCACGAACTACATTTAAGCCTGTCAAATTTTCTCTAGTGACACGGTTTAAATTATCTGTCAGACTCTGCAGCTTTTTAAACTTTGGAAGCGCAACAGCCACGCAAACACCAACAAAGCTAAGCAGTACAACAACAGCCACACCCGTTGAAGCAGTCCACTGCCAGTTCTTTGTAGAAATCTTGCACAGTGCCCATACTGCCATTATAGGAGCCTTAAGTAAAACCTCCAGACCCATAACAATCAGCATCTGTACCTGTGTAATATCATTTGTAGAACGTGTAATTAAACTTGCAGTAGAGAAATTTCCAATTTCTTCCATTGAAAAAGACTGCACCTTATGAAAAACCTGTCCTCTTAAATTGGCAGAAAAATTAGATGAAATTTTTGATGCACATATTGATGTACATACTGCCGCAAGCAAACTTCCTAGTGCACATGCAAGCATCTTGCCTCCTGCTATCAAAATATCATTCATCTTACTGCCCTTAGTCTGGACAAGCTTTGTAATTTCAGACATATAATCCGGCATTGTCAGACTAAGCCACACCTGCACGATAATAAACACAAATGCAACTGCCGCCAGAATAAAATCTTTCCATGTAAGCTTCTTTAACAACTTAACCATTATCTGCTGCTCCCTTCTTTTTAGATAGAAACTATTATAGCGTTCAAAATAGAACAGTCAATACAATTTATATAAAATTTAGATTGTTTATAAAAAAAACGAAAAGGGCAGACTCTTCATCTGCCCTTTTTTTGCTCTAATTTAATTCACCCCTGCTCATGCACACCTGTAACAGAAAATACAACCCACTCTGCGATATTTGTCGCATGATCTCCGATTCGCTCAAAATACTTTGCAATCATCAAAAGATCAAGTGCATACTCGCCGTCCTTTGGATTTTCTGAGATCATTTGAATAAGCGACTCCTTTACCTTTAAGAAAAGATCATCGACCACATCATCGTGCTGAATTGTTGCCTCTGCCATTGCTACATCACGCTTTACATAAGCCTCAACACTCTCTGTCACCATACGCATTGCAGCTACTGCCATCTGACAAATATACTGTGCATCCGTTCCGATTCTTCCATTTAAGAATCCAATAATCTCTGCGATGTCGGATGCCTGATCACCGATACGTTCCATATCTGTAATCATCTTAAGTGCTGCTGAGATCTGTCTTAAATCTCTCGCAACTGGCTGTTGCTGTAGCAAAAGCTTTAAACAAAGCGACTCGATAGTGCGCTCCATCTGGTCAATCTCACTGTCTATCGGTGCGATTTTTGCTGCTGTCTGTCCATCTGCATTTGCCAGTGCCTTTGCCGCTAATGCTAACGCCTCCTCACAAAGCGATCCCATCTTTGTCAGATCACGATTCAAAAGCGCTAGCTGCTCGTCAAACTTGCTTCTCATGTCTTCACCTCACTTTTTTTATTTCCATTAGCCAAAACGTCCTGTAATATAATCCTCAGTTCTCTTATCCTTTGGCTGCTCGAAGATCTTCTGTGTTTCACCATACTCTATCAGATCACCAAGCAGGAAAAATGCGGTGTAATCAGAAATACGCACGGCCTGCTGCATGTTATGCGTAACCATAACAATTGTGTACTGTGATTTTAATTCGCTTGCCAGCTCTTCTATCTTTGATGTAGAAATCGGGTCAAGCGCACTTGTTGGCTCATCCATCAAAAGTACATCTGGTTCAACAGCAAGTGCTCGTGCAATACAAAGTCTTTGCTGCTGTCCTCCTGATAAGCTAAGTGCCGATTTTTTCAAGTTATCCTTTACTTCATTCCAGATGGCTGCGCCCTTCAAGGAATTTTCCACGATCTCATCAAGCTTTGCACGGCTTGTAATTCCATGGGTGCGCGGTCCGTATGCAATATTGTCATAGATGCTCATTGGAAATGGATTTGGCTTTTGGAATACCATTCCGATATTTCTGCGAAGCTCATTGACATTTAACTTTGGATCAAAAATGTCCTCGCCGCGATAACGAAGATCGCCTGTAATCTTCACACCAGGCACCAAATCATTCATTCTGTTTAACGACTTTAAGAATGTGGATTTACCACAGCCAGAAGGACCAATCAGCGCCGTAATACTCTTCTCCTCAATATTGATATTAATATTTTTTAATGCCTGCACCTGTCCATACCACAGACACATATCCTTTACAGTAATTACGCTGCTCACTGACTCTTCCTCCTCTGAAAATACTTACCTAACAAAGTTGCAGTTAAATTGATAAACACGGTTAATACCATTAAGATTGCTGCAATAGCAAATGCAACACCAAACTCACCCTGCTCCTTAGCATACATGTAAAGCGCAACTGTAAGTGTTGCACCTGCACTGTGAAGACCATCTATCATTCCATTTACTGCATGTGCAAGACCTGCGGTGAAAAGAAGCGCTGCTGACTCACCGATAATTCTTCCGACAGAAAGAATACATCCTGTCACTACACCATCAATACATCCTGGAAGTACAACGGTACGAATAACTCTCCACTTTCCTGCGCCAAGTCCAAATGCACCCTCACGGTAGCTTTGCGGAACTGTCTTTAAGCTCTCCTGTGTGGTACGCATGATAGTTGGAAGATTCATGATCACAAGAGTAAGCGCACCTGCTAAAAGAGATGTCTGCAAGCTTAAAAACTGACAGAAAAACAGCATTCCGACAAGACCATATATAATAGAAGGAATACCTGAAAGTGTCTCTGCTGCATACTCGATCATGCCAACTATTTTTTTGTTTGTGGCATACTCAGTCAGATATATTGCAGCACCAACACCAAGCGGAAGTACAATTACAAGCGTTGCAATTACAATATAAAGTGTATTTAAAATATCAGGCAAAATACCAATGTTGTCATCTAGGTAGCTTGGAGATGTGGACACCAGCTTCCAGCTTATATTCGGAACA
>OCAA01001142.1_pt1 | contig 15762 bp, 8 predicted proteins | sample 1538241 | NCBI WGS metagenome assembly OCAA01 (sample SAMEA2580241, study PRJEB22360) | human gut metagenome | biome: human gut; feature: human-associated habitat; material: faeces | place: Denmark | collected 2008/2010
ATCATTTTGAAAAAATATTTGCCTATTTTAAAAAACAGTCCTTTTTTTAAAGGCCTTACGGATAATGAGATACTATCGATATTACATTGCGTAAATGCAACGACAATTTACAGAAAACGGGGTTCTTATATTTTCAGAGCTGGGGACTCTACCGAAGTTATGGGACTTGTGGTGTCGGGTTGCGTTCTTGTTATGCAGGAAGATCTGTGGGGACACCGGAATATTCTGTCAAAATGCCATGCCGGTGATTTTTTTGGCGAGCCATATGCAGCAAGTCCGGGAGCTGTTTTGAATGTCAGCGTGGCAGCAGATGAGGATTGTGAGATCATTTTTTTAAATGTTCAGAGACTTTTGGTTTCCTGTCCAACTGCATGTGAACATCATCAGAAGTTAATTCGTAATCTGGTCAGTGTCTTGGCCAATAAGATACTGATCCTGAACGACAAGATCACACATGTCGGCAAGCGAACGACAAGAGATAAACTGTTGTCTTATTTGTCAGCAGAATCTATCAGACAGTCATCGTTGTCTTTTGACATTCCTTTTGACCGACAGCAATTGGCAGATTATCTTTGTATTGATCGTGCAGCAATGTCTACGGAGATATCAAAATTACAAAAAGATGGTTTTATAAAAACGAATCGAAAGCATTTTGAGTTGATCGTTAGTGTTTTTAGATAACAAAAAGAAACTTATGGAGGAATATGATAATGTCAAAAGATGAATATTTGATTACAGATGCGCCCCTTAAAGCGCTGACTGTTTTTGCAATGCCCATGATCCTTGGCAGCTTCTTTCAACAAGTGTATAATATGGCTGGTTCAATCATAGTCGGTCAGTTTGTAGGCTCTTCTGCACTTGCAGCTGTTGGTGCCTGTGCTGCCCTTACGAATGTCTTCATTTGTATAGCATTGGGTGCTGGTGTAGGTGCGGGTGTGCTTGTCAGCCGTTATTTTGGAGCTAGAGATTATGGCAAAATGAAAACGATCGTGTCAACATCATTGATCAGTTTTCTGGTCTTAAGTATATTTTTGGGTGTCTTTGGTTTTTGTTTTTCTCATTTGATGATGAGTGTATTACAAACACCTGCTGATATACTGAATGAAGCGGTATTGTATCTAAGAGTTTATTTTGTGGGATTTCCATTTTTGTTTATGTATAATATTCTTTCAACAATGTTTACTTCGATCGGTGAATCGAAAATACCGTTGGCTCTTTTAATATTCTCATCGATGTTAAATATATTGATGGATCTTTGGATGGTAGCTGGACTTGGACTCGGTGTGTTCGGTGCAGCCCTCGCAACTCTCATTGCACAGGGGATTTCCGCAGTGTTGTCACTTTTGATCTTCTTGTGCCGGATGCGTCGATATGAAAGTCGCTTTGACTGGTTTGACAGACAGGAGTTACATTCTATGCTTCAAATTGCTGTACCGTCAGTTCTTCAGCAGTCCACAGTGTCAATTGGCATGATGATCGTACAGGCAGTTGTGAATCCATTCGGTACACAGGCACTTGCAGGATATTCAGCAACGATGAGAGTAGAAAATGTTTTTTCATTGATATTTGTATCCATTGGTAATGCGATTTCGCCGTATGTTTCTCAGAATCTTGGTGCAAAGAAGATCGAACGTATCAAAAAGGGATACCATGCTGCATTGGTGTTAGATATATGTTTCGCAGTCCTTGCTTTCATGATCATCGAATCATTGCACACCCAGATCTCTTCACTGTTTCTTGGGAAAGATGGAACTGCTTTAGCATATCAGGTGTCTGGAAATTATATGAGATGGCTCGGTTATTTCTTCACCTTCATGGGAATCAAGATGGCAACAGATGGAGTCCTTCGCGGTCTTGGAATCATGCGGCCATTTCTTGTTGCTAATATGGTAAATCTTGCGATCCGCTTGTCAGTTGCTTTGATTTTTGCACCGCGTTTTGGTATTGCATTTGTCTGGCTCGCTGTACCAGCTGGCTGGTTTGCCAACTTTCTGATCTCCTATGGGGCACTTAGAAAATCATGGCCAAGTGATAATTGTAATTGCGTAATCAATACGAATGAGTTATTATAATAACAGATAGGTTTTTAAACCAGCAGCGAAAGCTTCTGAAGCCATACGAAGAAGGTTCAACGGACCTTTCTGCCGACAGACGGCAGGAAAACGGGATATTCATCATTTATCAGAATTCTGAAAATCGCGATTATATCATAAGATACAAAAACGACGCAGACAGTAAAATCGCATACTTTTAAAATGAATGGGCAGTCCCTTAGGCAGGGACTGTCTATTTTTCTGTTGAATTAAAGTAGCTGCAATAAAAATTGTAACTATTGATCCAGATTATTATACGAGAATATCGTACAAGGAGAGAATTTATGTTAGGAATCATCATTGACAGCATCAGTACTTTTATGTACAGTAAATTGCTAGTAATACTGTTGATCGGAGCGGGAATCTATTTTACGATCCGTACAAAACTGCCACAGATGAGATTATTTAAAGATGCCTGCAAAGCCGTTGTAGAAAAGCCAGAAGATGAAAATGGAGTATCATCGTTTCAGGCATTAATGGTATCTACCGCATCACGAGTTGGAACAGGAAATATCATTGGAGTATCGTCCGCTATCTGCATTGGAGGATTTGGCTCTGTATTCTGGATGTGGATCATTGCGATCATCGGAAGTGCATCCGCACTGATCGAAAGTACGCTGGCACAGATTTATAAGAGAAAAGGAAAAGATGGAGAATGTTACGGAGGACCGGCATATTACATTGAAGCAGCACTTCACTGCAGACCATTAGCGATCATATTCTGTATTTCCATGATCGCAACGTATGCATTTGGATTTAATATGCTTGCATCTTATAATTTACAATCTACATTTTCAGGATTCTCATTTTATGATGTAAAATGGACGCCATGGATCATCGGAGGAATTCTTGCAGTGATCACAGGATGGTGTCTCTTAGGCGGGGGATCAAGAATTGTAAAAGTAACATCTACATTAGTGCCAGCTATGGGGGTTGCATATATTCTGATCTCTGTGATCGTTATGATCATCAACCGTGCATATCTGCCAGTTGTATTTTCAAAGATCATCAGCGAAGCATTTGATTTCAAAGCAATTTTTGGTGCATTTGCAGGATCAGCTATGATGCAGGGAATCAGAAGAGGTCTGTACTCCAATGAAGCAGGTATTGGATCAGCACCAAATGCTTCTGCATCCGCACAAGTAAGTCATCCGATTAAACAGGGCTTAGTACAGATGTTATCCGTATTCATTGATACCCTGCTTTTATGCACAGCAACAGCCATGATGTGTTTGTCATCAGGAATTGCCCCTGCTCAAGAATTACAGGGGGCACCATGGGTACAGGCAGCACTGCATGAATCCTTAGGAAACTTCGGACCACTCTTTATCACAGTAGCGATGGTATTGTTTGCATTTACAACACTTCTTGGGAATTGTTTTTATTGTGATAACTTGTTAAATTATATCCACAAAGGACAGCCATCAAAGACATTCATGAAAGGATTTCGTATAGTATCTGCACTGGTTGTGTTCATTGGTGCAGGAATGGAAGTTTCTATGCTTTGGAATATTTCAGATGTTTTGATGGGAGTTATGGCACTGATCAATATTCCAGTGATCTTGATTTTGTCAAATACAGCACTGAAAGCATTGGAGGATTATGAAAAGCAGAAGAAAAATGGAGAGAATCCAGTGTTTAAGACTGGGAATATTGGATTGGAATACGAGACGGATTATTGGAGCTAGATTTATATTTTTTACTTTTGATACTGATATTATCATGGTATAATTAAAGAAAGATTCTAGGCAAAACAGACGAAAGTCTGTGACGCAAAGCTAAAGGGCCTGTAAAATGGCAGCCAGTTGCAGAAAATGATAGGCACTGTCTGTTTGGCAGTGCTGTTTTATTTCACAGAGATTTCATAGGGGATTTGTAGGGAATTTGTAGGGAATTTTTATGAATTGAGGGAGGATAAAGTTATGAAGTTTAGAAGGTGATCGTTTAGTTGATCTGCCAGATATTTGTACACAGATTGTTTATGATCTTAATATTGATGATGTGAGTGACAAGATGATCGATCTTTCTGGTTATGATTTTACAGATAATTATGTGGAATCTAGATTGCAGGGGCTTGGAATGGCTATGAGGCAACAAAGGCAATCTGCAAAAGTTCACATGAACAGGCAAAGACGATCCCGATCATTGCAATGACCGCTAATGCATTTTCAGATGACATTCATCATTCCCTGACCGTCGGTATGAATGCGCATATTTCCAAATCGGTTGAGATGAAGGTATTGGAAAAAACAATAAGTAGCATAAAATTCTGGGGGTTGAAGCGCAGGTTACTGAACAATAAGGATGAGATATAAAAATGAGGTTATAAGATGAAAAAAAGAAAAATTTTTACTGTTGTATTGATATTTTCTATATTAATGGCAACTTTGGCAGGATGTGATAAGGCAGATAAAGTGTCTGACACAACAAAAAAACCTGTTATAAAAATTGGAAGTGACAATTATCCGCCTTATAATTTCCTGAATGAGGATGGTATCCCGACAGGTATAGATGTTGAACTGGCAACGGAAGCATTTAGAAGGATGGGGTATAAGACGGAGATCGTTCAGATCAATTGGGAAAAGAAAAAAGAGCTGGTAGAAAGTGGAAAAATTGATTGTATCATGGGATGTTTTTCAATGGAAGGACGACTTAACGATTATCGTTGGGCCGGACCATACATAGCAAGCCGTCAGGTGGTTGCTGTAAATGAGAACAGTGACATTCATAAACTGAGTGATCTGAAAGGAAAGAATCTTGCAGTCCAGTCTACAACCAAACCGGAAGGTATCTTTCTGAAGCGGACAGATAAGAGAATTCCAAAACTTGGCAATCTGATTAGTCTTGGACACAGGGAATTGATCTATACATTTCTGGCAAAAGGGTATGTGGATGCTGTGGCTGTGCATGAGGAATCCATCATCCAGTATATGAAAGATTATGATACAAGCTTCCGCATTCTGAAGGAACCATTGATGGTCGTCGGGATAGGAGCTGCTTTTGCAAAGAATGATGACAGAGGGATCTGCGAGCAGATGAACCAGAAGCTGGAAGAAATGCACAAGGATGGTACCTCCCTGAAGATTATAAAAAAATATATGGATGATCCAGAGAAATATTTGGAGGTGGATAATCTTGGATATTAATGGAAGAGAAAAAGCAAAACGATTCTGGATAGTTGCTAGTTTGCTTGGCATCTGTATGTTTGTCACTGCAATTTTTTGTTTTTTTCATACGGAAAAAAACGAAGCTGAGAAAAGAATGGTGGAGATTGTAAACTATGTCAAAGTACAGTGCTCAACCTATACTCATTATAATGAATCTTCAGAATCAAAAAGTCTCCTTCGTGCGATCGAAAGTGCCAGACAGATGAGTACAAATATTGATATGGAAGTAAAGAATAGAAAGCAGTTAGACCGAAAGCTTCTGAAAGAGAATCTGCAGTCACTCTGGGTGGATGGTATTCTTGTATTGGATGAAGAAGGAAAGAAAGTCTGTGAATACAGTATGGATGAAGGTTTGATGGATGAGATGATTGATTATCTGCAAAAAGATATCATTATGGATTACACAGGATATAAAGAAAGATCTTATTCAGAACGGATTGTCAGAGGAGATGGATCATGTATCGATATCGCAGCCTGCGCCAGAAAAGATGCCCCAGGGATCGTTGCAGTTTACTATTACACATCTCCGAGATTTATCAGAAATTATACTTTAACGATCCAGAGTCTTTTAAAGGGGTACAATACTGAGAAAGACGGGACGATCATCGTTGCAGACAAAGGGAAGATTATTGCCAGTAACGATGAGAAATTATTGGCACAGGATGTCGCAGACAATGAGATTATTCAGAAAATGAAGAAGCATACAGATAGTCGGCATATCTTTCATCTGAAGAATAAAGGAACTGGATGCTATGGTATCATGCTGAAACAAAGGGATTATTATATCTACATGTATTTACCAGATAAAGAGGTATTCAGTAATCTGCCACTCAGTGTAACAGGTGTTGTATTCCTTTATCTTATCATTCTTAGTTTTTCATGGTCCTGGATATATATAACCAATCTGGCACATCAGAAACAGGAACAGGAAAAAGATGAGAAATATAAAGCAGAACTTCTGAAATCGGCAAAAAAAGCAGAGGCAGCGAACGAGGCGAAAACTGAGTTTCTCCAGAGGATGAGTCATGATATCCGGACACCGATCAATGGAATATGCGGTATGATCGATGTGGCGGAGCATTATGCAGATGATATGGAAAAACAGACAGAATGCAGGGCAAAGATCAAAGAAACATCTCATCTGTTACTGGAATTGATCAATGAAGTTTTGGATATGAGTAAGCTGGAATCGGACGAAGTAGTTCTGGAAGAAATTCCATTTAATCTAAGCAATATTTCCAAGGAAATCTTTGTTGTGATCGAACAGATAGCTGCAGAAGAAAATATTCGGATCGTGTGGGAGAAAGAAGAAATCACACACTGGAATCTGATCGGGAGTCCAGGATATGTAAAAAGGATCATGATGAATATTTTGTCAAATGCGGTAAAATATAATAAAGAAAACGGATATATCTACATCAGCTACCAGGAATTTACATCGGAGCAGGAGGGAAGAGTGACGATTGAATTTATCTGCCGAGATACAGGAATTGGTATGACAAAGGATTTCCAGAAACGCCTTTTTGAACCGTTTGCACAGGAGCATACTGGAAGCCGTACAAAATTTTCCGGAACAGGGCTTGGAATGCCGATCACGAAAAAACTGATCGAAAAAATGGGAGGAACGATCACGTTTGAAAGTAAGAAGGGAGAAGGCACAACCTTTGTGATCAGGATTCCATTTAAAATAGATCAGGATGCTGATCAACGTGAAGAACAGGAAGCTATATCAGAAAAATCTATAAAAGATCTGAAGATCCTTCTGGTGGAAGATAATGAGCTGAATATGGAAATCGCAGAATTTGTGATTCAGAATGAAGGTGCATCTGTGACGAAGGCATGGAATGGCCAAGAAGCTGTTGAGATATTCAAAAAAAGCAGACCAGATGAATTTGATGTCATTCTGATGGATATCATGATGCCGATCAAGAATGGTTATGAAGCAGCAAAGATGATCCGTGCACTGGACAGAGATGATGCAAAAACGGTTCCGATCATAGCAATGACGGCAAATGCGTTCACCGAGGATAGATTAAAGTCAAAAGAATCGGGAATGAATGAACATATCGCGAAACCTATAGATGCAAAATTATTAGTAAAAGTGATCAGTGAATTCGTGGAAAATAAAGAGGAGGATTCATAATGAAAAAGAGAAAATGGAATAGAGTTCTTTCTATATTTTTGGTGATGGTGACAGTCATATCACTTATGTCAGGATGTGATAGGAAGAGCGCGAAAAATGAAGAGAAAGATACGATCACTGTATATTTATGGAGCACAAATCTATATGAAAAATATGCCCCATACATTCAGAAACAGCTTCCAGATATTAATATTGAATTTGTAGTGGGCAACAATGATCTGGATTTCTATCGGTTTCTTAAGGAAAATGGCGGATTGCCGGATATCATAACTTGCTGTCGTTTTTCACTACATGATGCAAATCCTCTGAAAGACAGCCTGATGGATCTTTCCACAACCAATGAAGCAGGTGCTGTCTATAATACATACCTCAACAATTTTATGAATCAGGATGGCAGTGTAAACTGGCTTCCAGTGTGTGCGGATGCACATGGGTTTGTAGTTAACAAAGACCTTTTTAAAAAGTATCATATTCCTCTGCCAACAGATTACAAAAGTTTTGTTTCTGCCTGTCAGGCATTCAAAAAAGTGGGGATCCGTGGATTCACGGCAGATTATTTTTATGATTATACTTGCATGGAAACACTGCAGGGACTATCTGCATCAGAGCTGTCTACAGCGGCTGGACGTAAATGGCGTACTGTCTATAGTGACCCTGATAATACAAAGAGAGAGGGTTTGGACAGTAAAGTCTGGCCGGAGGCTTTTGAACGTATGGAGCAATTCATTCAGGATACAGGGTTGAACAAAGATGATCTGAATATGGATTATGATAATGTGATGGAGATGTATAAAAGTGGTAAGCTTGCTATGTACTTTGGCAGTTCTTCTGGTGTAAAAATATTTCAGGATCAGGGCATTGATACAACATTTCTTCCATTCTTTCAACAAAACGGCGAAAAATGGCTGATGACGACACCATATTTTCAGGTGGCGCTGAACCGTAACCTGACAAAGGATGAAACACGCCGGCAGAAAGCAATGAAAGTGTTGAATGTAATGCTGTCAGAGGATGCACAGAATCGGATCGTTTATGATGGTCAGGATATATTAAGCTATAGTCAGGATGTAGATACACATCTCACAGAATATCTCAAAGATGTCAGACCTGTGATCGAAGAAAATCATATGTATATTCGAATCGCATCCAATGACTTTTTCAACGTATCCCAAGATGTAGTCTCTAAGATGATTTCAGGAAAATACGATGCCAAACAGGCTTACCAGTCATTTAATACAAAGCTTCTGAAGAAGAAATCTGATTCTGAGAAGATCGTGCTCGATTCAAAGAAAGCTTATTCCAATCATTTTCATACCAGCGGGGGGAATGAAGCGTATTCTGTTATGGCACATACTTTGCGTGGCGTCTACGGTACGGATGTGCTGATCGCAACAGGAAACAGCTTTACAGGAAGTGTACGGAAGGCAGGATATACGGAAAAAATGGCTGGCAATATGATCATGCCAAATGATCTTTCAGCTTACAAACGGAAGATGAGTGGGGCTGAGCTGAAAAAGACAGTCAGAAATTTTGTAGAAGGCTATCAGGGAGGTTTCAATCCATTTAACCGTGGCTCTCTGCCTGTGGTCAGTGGTATTTCTGTAGAGATCAAGGAAACGGATGATGGTTATACATTAAGTAAAGTTACAAAGAATGGAAAATCAGTTCAGGATAAGGATACCTTTACTGTAACCTGTCTTGCGACACCACAACATATGGAATCGTATCCAGCGGGTAAAAACATTGTATTTGATGGAGAGGTGAAAGATACCTGGACAAAATGTGTTTTGAAGGGTGATGCCGTTCTCGCAAAGCCTGAAGACTATATGACTCTGAGGTGAGAAGAATGGATGTTAAGAATCATAATATGAACAAAGAGAAACCTATCATGAGAAAACGACTCAAGGTCATTGCTTTTCTTGCATTCTTTCTTGGAATCGTTTTGGCTGTTTCTCAATATTTTGGATTTGTATCGAAAACTGTTTATGAGGAAAGTGTTTCTCATCTAACAGAAGTTTTCCATCAGTCGGATAATATGTTAAGGGAACTCTCAAATAAGAATCTGACGTATCTTCATATGTGGAGTAAGTATCTGCAAGATGCTCCAAGTGAAAGCAAAATTCGTGATTATATAGATAAAGCGCAGAAAGATGCGGGATTTTTATATTTTTATTTTCTATCAGCTGACGGTAACTATAAGATGACAACAGGTGAAACAGGGTATCTTGGATTACAGGAAAATATTGAAGATGAGATTCAAAAAGGCAATGATATCATAACCAATGCAGCAGTTCCCGGAAAATCCCAGATGCTTGTTTTTGCCAGCCCGAAGGCTCATGGAAGTTATCAGGGATTTAAATATGATGCAATTGCTATTGCCTATGAAAACGCTGATATAGTAAATGTACTCGATATCTCTGCGTTTAATGGAAAAGCAAAGAGTTATGTTCTTCATCCAGATGGTCGTGTTGTGATCGATCATTCTTTGGAGTCATGGGGAAATGTATATAACTTTTTTGGCATTCTGAGAGAACATACAGATATCTCCGAAAAAGAGATCCTTGAAATTTCGAAGAAATTTAAAGAGGGACATACAGGTGCGATGTTACTAAATCTGGATGAAAAGGATTATTATCTTGTTTATGAAAAATCAGGCATTCAGGACTGGGTATTTCTGGGACTTGTCCAGGCAGATATCGTCAATGCCAGTATGAACACTTTGCAACTTAGTACGATGCTTCTTGTGGGTGCAGTCGTGCTTTGTATTACAGCAGTCCTTATTGGATTTATTTTACGAAAAAACAGTGTAAGACTGAAGAAAAAAGACACAGAGATCTTGTACAGGGATGAGATGTTTCAAAAGTTGTCAATGAATGTAGATGATGTATTCTTAATGTTGGATGCAAAAACGTATCAGGCAGATTATGTCAGTCCGAATGTAGAAAAACTGTTGGGGATTACCGTAGAACAGATTCGGAAAGATATTTCTGTTTTAGGAGAACTGCATTCTGAGGATACGAAAGATCCGAAGAAGGATCATCTAAAGGAGATTCAGGTTCATGAACAGCAGGAATGGGATTTTGAGTATGTTCATCAGAAAACAGGAGAACGACGCTGGTTTCATAGTGTTGCAATGGGTAGTGAGGTGAACGGAGATAAGAAATATATACTGGTTATGTCGGATCGTACTGCTGACAAGAAAATGAATCAGGCACTTTCTGATGCAGTCCATGCTGCGGAGAATGCCAACCAGGCAAAGAGTACTTTTCTTTCTAACATGTCTCATGATATCCGGACGCCAATGAACGCTATCATTGGGTTTACGACACTGGCTGTGAGCAACATTAATAACAAGAAAATGGTCAGAGATTATCTTGGCAAGATTCTTTCATCCAGCAATCATCTGCTTTCACTGATTAATGATATACTGGATATGAGTCGTATTGAGAGTGGCAAGATCCATCTGGAAGAGACAGAGGTTAGTTTGTCAGATGTACTTCATGATCTGAAGACGATCATCAGTGGACAGATTCATGCGAAGCAGCTGGAACTTTATATGGATGCCATGGATGTTATGAATGAGGATGTGTATTGCGATAAGACACGGCTAAACCAGATACTGCTGAATCTTTTGTCCAATGCGATCAAGTTTACTCCTGCAGGCGGAATGATTTCTGTTCGGTTGAAACAATATCCGGGAACACAGCGAGAGCGTCAGTTATATGAGATTCGGGTAAAGGATAACGGAATCGGTATGAGTGAGGATTTTGTACAGAAACTTTTTTCTCCTTTTGAGCGGGAGAGAAGTTCTACAGTCAGCAGGACTCAAGGTACAGGACTGGGCATGGCTATTACCAAGAATATCGTGGATATGATGGGCGGAAATATTGAGATCCAGACAGAACAGGGCAAAGGTACGGAATTTATTGTACGACTGCCGTTGCGGACCCAGTCTAAGCAGCATCGTGTAGAGAAGATCGCAGCGTTGGAAGGTCTTAAGGCATTGGTGATAGATGATGATTTTAATACCTGTGACAGCGTGACAAAGATGCTTGCAAAGGTTGGAATGCGTTCGGAATGGACACTTTCTGGTAAGGAGGCGGTTCTCCGTGCAAGGCAGTCTATAGAGCTTGGTGATGCATTCCATGCCTATATCATCGATTGGCGCTTGCCAGATATGAATGGTATTGAAGTTACCCGACAGATCCGTAGTCTTGGTGATGATACACCGATCATTATCCTGACTGCTTACGACTGGTCAGAGATTGAAGCGGAAGCAAGAGCAGCAGGAGTCAATGCATTTTGTGCGAAACCTATATTCATGTCAGACATCAGAGATACTTTGATGACAGCGATCGGTCAGAAGCAGGATAGGACGAATGATGATATTCTTCCGGCAGTAAGTTCAGATTTCAGAGGCAGAAGTATTCTGCTTGTAGAAGATAATGAATTAAACAGTGAGATTGCGATTGCGATTCTTAATGAATATGGATTTCAGGTTCATACAGCAGAAAATGGAGCAGAGGCAGTGGAGAAAATCAGGAATTCAGCACCAGGCGATTATGAGCTTGTACTTATGGATATTCAGATGCCGGTAATGAATGGATATGAGGCTGCAAAGCAGATCCGTGCATTGGATGATCCAGCACTGGCAGAAATTACGATCCTTGCTATGACTGCCAATGCTTTTGATGAAGATAGAAAGAAAGCACTGGAATGTGGTATGGATGGATTTTTATCCAAACCAATTGTTATTGAGGAATTGATCCATACGTTACAAACCAATTTGAAATAAATGAAAGGAAGCGATATCTTTTTTATTCACAAAAATTTCGAAATCTCTTAAGAAAATCTTTGACAAAATGTAACAATGGAGAATCGAAACGTGATATAATAAAGAGCAAGTGTCTATAGAACTCACATGACACAACATAAGACAAGTTTACGAAACATAAGAAGATGAGGAGGGCATAAAGATGCCTGGTATTATTTTAGAAGGAGGAACATTTCGTCCGATCTTTAGTGCAGGAGTGATGGATGCACTGTTGGATGAAGATATCATGTTTCCTTATATGATCGGAGTATCTGCGGGAATCTGTGATGGTTTTTCTTATATATCCAAACAAAAGGAAAGAAATTTAAAGATCCTGATGAACCACAGGAATGATAAAAGATACATGGGAGCGGGGAATCTACTGAAAGAGAGAAGTCTTTTTGGACTGGATTTCGTATATGACACGATCCCAAACAAACTGTATCCATTTGACTGGAAGACATTCAATGAATACAAGGGAACGATCAAGGTCGGTGTAACAAATGCATGGACAGGGAAAGCAGAATACAAAGATGGAATGAAACTGGATAAGAAGTGTACGATGCTTCGAGCAACTTGTGCGATCCCGTTTGCATTTCCAACGATCAAAGTAGATGGAAAGCCTTATTATGATGGTGGAATTGCAGATCCGATTCCGATCAGACGATCAATAGAAGATGGGAATGATAAGAATCTGATCGTACTGACAAGGCCAGAAGGGTATAGAAAAGAATTAAGCAAGAGCAACAAAGCTGCGGCAAAACTTCTCAAGAGAAAATATCCACATTTACCGGAACTGCTATTAAATCGTCATATAAGATATAATAAAACAGTTAGATATTGTGAGCAGTTAGAGAGGGAAGGAAAGGCAGTGATCCTAAGACCAGAGTATACAATCGATAGTTTAGAGAAAGACATTGATGTATTAAAACAAACGTATGATATGGGATACCGTGTCACAAAAGAGAATATAAACCGAATTAAAGAATTATTTTAGACGACTCTTTATGCCTGTTCCACTGGACGGAAGAAGCTCGATAAGATATACTTTATTAGATTAAGACAAAGGAGGGATCGGGCGATGGCAAGAATTGAAGAATCAAGACGAACTTATATAGAAGAACTTGCGACCAATCCAAGAGTCAACCTGATGGTTTTATCGGAACGAATCGATATTGTGTTTCATGAAGACGAAAGTGAAGTATCTCTGGCAGAGAAGATAGCAGAGAAACTTTATGATATGCCACAATTGATCACTAAGTTATTACAGCAGGAAGCAATCGAATTCTTGCTGCAATGCTGGGATATGGAAGGTGAGAGTCTGCTTGCTGAGATGTACGCAAGAGAGATTGAGCAGTTACATTTTCTTGGATTTCTCTCATATGAAGACGATACGATCTTATTGAATATAGAAGCAAAGGATAATTTTTTCTTCTCTCTGAAAAGCCGCAGAGTTCAGGAAGAGTTAGAAGAGGGTACCAGACTTGAGAATATTCTCTTTGGAATGTTGTTTTTATATGGTATTTTAGATATTTATGAGTGTTGCCAGATGATTCAGGAAGAGATGTTCCCAGAGCTGACTTATGATGAGTTGGAAGAATTTATATTACTCCGTATTGTATTCTGGCAGTCAGGAATCTTATTAAGAAATCAGATGAATTCAAGACTGTTACTGGCAAGCCGTGAGGTAGAAAACCGCAACGAAGTATTTATTCAGTGGAGCCTTAGGGAAGATTTATCATGGAAACGTTACAGTGAAGATGAATATAAGAATCTGGCACTAGGCAATGGAATTGGAGGCTGGGATGGAATCCCAGAATTATATGATTTTGTGATGAAGAATATCGAGAATGATCAGTATAAGGTTATGATGATCGTAAAATCACTGGTTGTTAAGATTCAAAATGGATTGACGTATGAAGAGATTACATCTGCGTATGTGAATCTTCTGGATGAAGAAGATAAAGAACATCAAAGGATCCTTTGTGAATTGATCCGTACGCTTTATAAAACTGTACCATTATATAGTCTCAAGGGACATACGAGAACAGAAGTGGAAGAAGAAAGCCAAGAAGCAAGATTTCATGTGATTCAGGGTGGTAAAGAGTAAGGAGGAAGCGAATGAGACAGTCAACTGTATTAGTAGTAGATGACGAGAAAGAGATTGCTGACTTTATTGAATTATATTTAAAGAATGAAAATTATAATGTACATAAATTTTACAATGGAAAGGATGCCTTGGCGTGTGTAGAACATGAGAATATTGATCTGGCGATCCTTGATGTGATGCTGCCAGATATTGATGGATTTGAGATTTTAAAACAGATCCGTTTAACACACAATTTCCCTGTGATCATGCTGACAGCGAAAGTATCTTCCATGGATAAGATCAATGGATTGACATTGGGAGCTGATGATTATATTGAGAAACCATTTGAGCCGTTGGAATTGATGGCAAGAGTGAAGGCACAGCTTCGAAGATTTACAAGATACAACGATGGAAGCGGTATGAATCAGGAAGATACACTGGAGATCGCAGGTCTTATCTTAAATCGTGCAACACACCAGTGTACTTATGGAGAAGAAGAAATTACATTGACACCGCTAGAATTTTCAATTTTATGGATTCTGACACAGAACCGCGGGAAGGTTATAAGCTCAGAGAATCTTTTTGAGCAGGTATGGAAAGAAAAGTATTTTAAGAACAACAATAATACAGTTATGGTACATATCAGACATCTCCGTGAGAAGCTGGGAGAGGTCATGGGACACAAAGAATTGATCAAGACAGTCTGGGGAGTTGGATACAAAGTTGAGGAGTAAATACAGAAGTTTAAAGATAAGGATCATACTACAGACATTGGGAATCAGTTTGATCGTTGCATGTATCGGATATTTTGTACTTGATATATTTGTAGATGGTGTATTTCAGGATCCATTTGCCAAAACGGTCGTTTATATATTTGAACGGATCGGGATGGATGAGCTGGAAGCGATTCGTGTATATCGTCTGATCTTTGTACAAAATAAAACAATGATCATTGGTGCTGGATTTTTTGTGTTGCTTTTGTTAAGCTTTTATCTGGGTATGTCAAAATTCACGACATACCTAAGACAGGTTGAAGGCGGAATCCAGATGATCTTAAATGAATCCAAAGACCGCATATTGCTCCCACCAGAGTTGAATCCTTTGGAGAATAAATTAAATGAGATCAAAGGAACGTTGAAAGAACAGAGGCGGATTGCAGAAGAAAGTGAGCAGAGAAAGAATGATATCATCGTCTATCTTGCTCATGATCTGAAGACACCGTTGACGTCGATCATTGCATATTTATCATTGTTAAATGAATCGCCGGATATGTCGGAAGAACAAAGAGCTAAGTATATAGGAATTTCTCTTGAGAAAGCGAAACGTCTTGGAGAACTGATCAATGAGTTCTTTGAAATTACAAGGTATAATCTTCAGAATATTACCTTGGACAAAAAGGAATTTTATCTTTATGTTCTGCTTGAACAGGTGATGGATTCTTTTGCTGCGGTATTTAA